>Ga0335076_10004481_pt1 | contig 14135 bp, 12 predicted proteins | sample Lox_Sample_25_FD_206717 | JGI IMG/M metagenome (GOLD analysis project Ga0335076, IMG submission 206717) | Soil microbial communities from Loxahatchee National Wildlife Refuge, Florida, United States - Lox_Sample_2.5 | ecosystem: Environmental > Terrestrial > Soil > Wetlands | place: USA... | reverse complement strand
GGGAAATGGCTGCAGAACGCGGGCGGCGTGGGCACCTATCTGCCGCTGCTGATGCTGGTTGCGATCGCTGCGCTGGTCTATTTCCGGCAGGGATCGATGACCCACTTCACTTGGGCCAACATGATGCCCACCTGGAATTGGGACACCGTGAATTTCTGGTCGCAGATCGCGTTTGCGTTCACCGGGTTGGAGTTGGTTTCGGCTATGAGTGAAGAAGTGCGTGATCCCAGGCGAACCTTGCCTCGCGCCGTGTTTGGCGCTGGGGCCATGATCGCTCTGGCCTACATCGCCGGAACCTTCGCGATTCTGACGCTCGCTCCAGCAGCCGACCTCGATCCCAAAAGCGGCGTCTTCCACGCCATCACCGCCGGGGCAGTTGTTCTGAAGGTCGCATTCCTTGGCATTCTCGCCGCCGTGTTGGTTTCGGTCGGAAACGCCGGTGGGGTAGGCAGTACCGTAGCCGGAATTGCGCGCGTGCCGTTTGTCGTGGGCATCGATAGCTACTTGCCCTCGGCCTTCGGTAAGATTCATCCCAAGTGGAAAACTCCGTACATTTCGATTCTTGTCCAGGCTGGATTGTCCGGCGCCATTCTCTTGCTGAGCCAGATTCGCAGCGAAACTGTGCAAGCGGCGTATCAGATGTTGATCGATGCCGCGATCATCCTCTATTTCATCCCGTTCCTGTATATGTTCGCGGGAGTCTTGAAGCTGGCCAAGCGTAAGGATCGCCTGGAAAATCCACACGCGGTCTTGGTGCCGGGAGGAAAGATCGGATTGTGGATCAGCGGAGTGCTCGGATTTTTCGTGGTGCTGGTTGGAATATTTGTCTCGCTCGTGCCTCCGGGAGACGCGGCGAACAAACTGAGCTTCGAACTGCGCCTGGTGGGAGGAACTTTGGTCTCCATCCTTATCGGCCTGGCTCTCTACTGGCGGGGCGCGCGTTCGAAAGTCAGTTGACGCTCTCTGCGGCGCAAATAGGCCGAAAGAGAATAGGTGCTAGAAGCCCTGAGTGACCAGTTGATCGATCGTTAGATTGGTGGCCGGCTTCGCTCCGCCGCGCGCCTCTAGGTAGCGCTCGACGTACTTTCCCAATACATCGCCTTCGAGATTAACCGCGTCGCCGATTTTCTTCTCACGCACATTGGTGTGTTCATAGGTAAACGGAATTATCGCGATTTCGGCGATGCGGCCATTCCAGCGCGCCACGGTTAGACTAATGCCGTCAATCGCGATCGACCCTTGCGGCACAACATATTTCGCAAATGTTTCGGGAACCTCCACGCCGTACCACCAATTCTCTCCTTCAGGCTCGAGGCGGGTGACGCGGCCAACCGTATCAACGTGACCGAGCACGAAATGCCCTCCCAATTCTTTTCCCGCCGTCATCGGATGTTCCAGATTCACCCGCGTGCCCGTCTTCCATTCGTCAATGGCGGTTTTCCGGATCGTTTCGCCGGAAAGGTCGGCCGAGAAGCGATCGGCGTTCAGTTCTACGACTGTAAGGCAACATCCATTTACCGCGATGCTATTTGCGATGGCGAGTTGCGGAGCGACGCTCGGCGCCTGAATCGTCAGACGTCCACCTTCGGCGTGGATTGTAAGGGATTCGACAGTACCCAGATGCTCAATGATTCCGGTGAACATGGTTCCTCAAAGATGAAAGAGTGGAGCGAAGTCCTAGCATACCCCGAACGGTGTACGAAGTCCTTGACGCGACAATCTTCGAAGGCGCAAGATGTGACTGACCACGCTCCTGGTCCGAGGTGGTCCATGTTTGAACCCAAACTGACCGATCCACACCCAGAAGCTGCCAAGGCTTACCCGCAAAAAGTTCATTGTTCTCTGCAGAACCGCGACGCGGACATCGTGATCGCCAATTGGCCGTTTAGTGAAGAAGGCTGGAGCGACTGGCGCGTGATTGATTGCTCTATCCTGCCACCTGGAGCGGTCCATTGTGGAATGGACTGCTTGTCGCAGGCGCGGCTTCCGAAGATTGACGAATAGCGCCGCGGCGAGCGCGAAAGACGCGTCAAGAGTAACGAGGATTTCTGGACGTCAGCGCGGTCCCGATCGAGGGCGCGCAACGTCACCTGAATCAGGCCCAGAGACACCTTTCACGGAGGAAGGCGAATGACCGATCCGGAAATCCTCGACCGCATTTTGCAGAGCTGCAGTATTCGATTCCGCGACGTGCTGTGCCCAAATAAGGACAAAGTCGCCACGATCGCAGCTGCCAAATTTCAAGGAGAGGAGGAGGACTGGTCAGTCATTGAATGTTCTCTGTTGCCCGACGGCGAAGTGAAGTGCGCAATGACATGCCTGCTTCGCGAGTTCGAATCCAATAGTTAGCCGCGACTCCCCTTATGCTGATGGTGCCACTGCTCTCGCAGCCATAGCCATCTCCCGCAATTTCCGCAGATCCAGTTTCCCGGTTCCTAGGTATGGCAGCTTTTCCGCAAAGACAAATTGATCCGGGCGCGGCTTCCAGAGCGCCGGCAAATCACTCTTTGTGAGCTTCTCCTGCACTTCGCGGAGTTTGTCGTCCCTCAACGTGTGAATCACCACCAACTTCTCTCCCTTTTTCTCATCGGGAACAGCGGTGACCGCCAGCACCTGGCCTTCCGCATCGAGCAATTCGTGCAGCTTTTCCTCCACTTTGATGTGGGGAACCATCTCGCCGCCGATCTTGCTGAACCGGCTCAGACGGTCGGTAATACGCAGAAAACCATCTTCATCGACCGTAGCAATGTCGCCAGTGTTGTACCAGCCATCCTTCAGCACCTCGGCGGTCTTCTCCGGCCGATTCAAATACCCCACCATGATGTTCGGGCCTCGCACCAGCAGCAGGCCCGGCTTGTCGACCGGTACCATTTCGGCCGAGTCCGGATCGACAATTTGAACACCGATTCCCGGTAGCGGATGGCCGATCGTTCCGCGCTTCGCGCCAACTTGCCGGAAATACGCGGCTCGAAAATCGTTGGTGTTTACTGCAACGACCGGCGAGCACTCCGTGCAGCCGTAGCCCTCCAGAGGGCGAATACCGAAGTGATCCTCGAACGACTGAGCGATGCGGTCCGGCAGCTTCTCGGCCCCTGTCATTACGATTCTCAAGCTTCCAAACGATTCTGGAGGACAGCGGCGCGTGTAGGTGTTGAGGAAGGTTGGCGTGCTCAGCAGCAATGTCACGGAGTATTTGGCCACTAGCGCGCAGATCGCGTTCGCGTCCAGCGGGCTCGGATGAAACACCACGCCGATTCCCGCCAGCGGTGGCAGACAAATTGTTCCTAAGAAACCGAAAGAGTGAAAAAACGGGAGAATGCCCATGATGCGGTCTTTTTCGTGGATGTGAAAGACTTGCTCGATTTGTTCGACGTTCGACGCCAGGTTGAAGTGCGACAGAACTACGCCTTTTGGATCGCCAGTCGAGCCACTTGAGAAAATGACTGTAGCGGTGCCGTCGACCGACGCCTTCTGCCTATTGCCGGCAAATCTTTCCAGTAAGCGCTCGGGGAGAGACTTGGCCGCCACAAGTGCTACGAATTTTTCCCATCCGCTTGCCTTCGCCGCGAGATCTTCAGCGTAGATGACCTCTCCTGGCGGTTGAAGCGGCATCTTTTCAAGAAACAGCCTGGATGTGACGACGGTTTTGAGGTCGCATTGCTTGGCGCAGGAAGCCATCGCTTCGTTGGACGTCGTGTAGTTCAGGTTGACGGGCACTTTCCCCATGAGGATCGCCGCCCAGTTCACCAGTGACCCGGCGATAGAGGGAGGAAGCAGGATTCCCACCATCTTCTGATCGCGCCAGAGTGGCCGCAGCCTGCGCGCCAAAAACACCACACGCACCAGTGACTCGCCGAAACTCAGTTTGGGCGTATTTCCGTCGGCCATCGCGAAGCGCCGCGGATACCGGCGCGCCGCGCGAATAAACGACCGACCGAGCGGCTTCATGTACCGGCGACGCCGTTCGAACGCATTGACGCCGAGATCTTGAACCGCCTGGCGGACCTCGGTGGCGGTAGCAGTGGATGGAAGCGGTTTGCCGAACGTGATCCGCACGGGATAGGGAATCGTTCGTGGCCACTTCCACAGAAAGTGCCCCCCAGAAAAGCTGAAGATCGATCCCCAGATACCGTCGATATTCGTCGGAATAATCGGAACGTCTATGCCTTTGATAATGCGTTCGAATCCGCGGCGGAAGGGCAGCATCTGGCCGATGCGCGTGATTTCGCCCTCCGGGAAGATACACACCAGTTCGCCGTTTCGCAGCGCATCGGAAGCAACGCGCAGGGAATGGATCATCTCTCGGGGACTCTGATCGCTGGCGATGGGAATGATGTTCAGCAACTTGGCAAAAGGGTGGATCAGCCAGTATTCGTACACCCCTCGAAACATCAGGAAGCGAATCGGGCGATCCGTCGCGGCAATGAGAAGAATCGCATCCACCCACGAAGCGTGGTTTGGCGTCAGTAACGCTCCGCCCCGCGCGGGAACGTTTTCGTTGCCCTTCAGATCAAGACGGTAGAGTGTGTGCGCGGCAATCCAGAGAAGCAGTCGAAGCAGGGAATCGGGTAGCAGCCATAGCACATAAACAAGAGCGGCCAGCGTGCCAATCGACGCCCAGAAGAAGATTCCGATTGGGCCGAGGTGAGCATAGTGCTTCGCCAGATAATAAACGACCGAAGCGCCGAGGATTCCGATGAATGACCACAGGTTTGCCGCCGCCAATACGCCGCCGCGATGCTCCTCCTCCGGGCGGTGCTGCAACAAAGCACTGATTGGAACTATGAAAAATCCTCCGAAAAATCCAAGCGCCGCGAGCAAACCGAGGACCGAGCCGAACCTCAATCCGTGTATGGCGAGCAGGAATCCAAACAGCGTGATACCGAAAGCGCCGAGAGGAATGAGCCCATACTCAATCTTTCCGCCCGACAGATAACCGGCCGCGAGGCTTCCCACTCCGATGCCCACCGCTATAGCGGCTTGCAAGAACCCGGCATGGCTCGCTTGCAAATGCAGGACGTCGCGCCCGTAAAACACGATGTCGAACTGCAGCAACGCTCCGAGGAAGAAGAAATATGTGTTGCCCAGCAATGCGAGCCACAGAACCCGATCCTTGCGAATGCGGCCGCCTTGAATCCACAGATCACCCAGAAAATTCGCCTTGAATCTCTTCTGCGGATCCGCGGGCGGAACGCGGGTGATGCCGAGGCTGGTGAGCAATCCGACGATCGAGAGGCCAAGAAACACGATCCCCGAATATTCCTGGCGGCCGGCAAACCAGTGAGAAAGATTGGCACCCGCAAGTGTTCCTGTAATCGCCGCGAGAAATGTTCCCAGTTCAATGACGCCATTGCCCCAGGAAAGCCGCTTCTCGGGAAGAATTTCCGGCAGAAGCCCGTATTTCGACGGTCCAAACAGAGCGCCTTGCGTGCTGGCCAGGAACAGTGCGACCAGCGACATCGTCATGCTCTGCACCCAGAAGCCCAGGATCGCGAACAGCATCACGGCGATTTCAAAGATTTTCGTTCCAATAGTGACGGTGCGCTTGCTGAATTTATCCGCCAGATATCCGCCGGTCATGGAAAACAGGATGAACGGCAGCGCGAAGAGCGCACCAACCAGAAGTACCTTGGTTTCCTCCTGGTCGGGAGTGAGATTCGAACCGATGATCAGGTAGAGAACGAGGAATTTCAGTGCGTTGTCGTTGAACGCGCCCTGAAATTGAGTGGCGATGAGGCTCCAGAAACCCACTCGCCACGGACGAGGAGCATCCGTCATTCCGGCAAGACCTCCGCGCGCCAAGGTGCACCGCTCCACTACAAGCCAAATCTAGATGCCAAATGGTCGCAGAGAATGGCGGGATTGAGTACAAATTTCTTCGATGATGTGTCTCGCGCCTCGCCTAGGCGTGTTGCCGCATCGGAAGCAGTTCCAATGCAATGTCTGGGCCGAACCGTTTAACGGACTCGATCCGCAACGAAGGCATGGCATAGTTCGGCTGGCTCGCCAACGGTAGCCGAAAATCTCCCGCTATCTTCGGCGCGTAAAAGAGAAACAGTTTATCTACAGCGCCTGCGGACAAGGCTGTTCCATTCAGTGTGGGGCCCGCCTCCAGAAGAACGTTGAGGATCTGCCGCTGTCCAAGCTCTTTCAAGACTACCCACAATCCACTTCTCGCCAAACCGCGCTTTAGAGGGAATAGCTCAACACCCGCGTCCCGCAGCTTGCGAGCCTTCGGTGATTTCAGGGACGCCGCGGTCACCACCAGGAGATCATCGTCGGCACTCCTCACGATCCGGGAGTCAACGGGGATGCGTAGCTTGTTGTCGAGGACCACACGGAGGAGCCTCCGCCGCCGGGCTAATCCACTTCGATCTGTGAGCAGCGGATTATCTGCGAGGATGGTACCGATGCCGGTCAGGAGCCCATCGCACGCGTGGCGCATTCTGTGTACTTCCGCGCGAGATTCCTCGCTTGTGATCCACTCGTCCCTTGTGGCGCTCTTGTCTTGCCGAAGGGCAAGCTGCCCGTCAAGGGTCAGCCCGGATTTCAGCGTCACAAACGGCGTCTTGGTCTTGATCCAATGCGAAAAGCCTTCGTTGAGTTTCTGAGCTTCCGACTCCAGCACGCCGCTCTCGACTTCGATTCCAGCTTTACGCAAGCGTTCGAATCCCGCGCCGCTCACCTTGGGATTCGGATCCTGCATCGCGGCAACAACACGGGAAATACCCGCCGCCACAATAGCTTCCGCGCACGGTCCGGTCCGTCCGGTGATGCTGCAGGGCTCCAAGGTCACGTACATCGTCGCGCCGCGCGCCTTTTCGCTCGCCTGCTTCAACGCCACGATCTCAGCATGTTCGCGCCAGTCATATTGATGGAATCCCTCGCCCAAGATCGCTCCGTCGTTGACGATGACGCATCCCACAGTCGGATTAGGGCTGGCAAGGCCAATGCCTTTGCGCGCGAGTGTCAGTGCGTGTTCCATGAAGTGCGCGTGGTGAGGATTCACGGTCAGTTGAACAACGAATCCGCGTAGGTCTGTGCGTCGAACGGGACCAGATCGTTGATCTGTTCGCCGGTGCCCACAAAACGGATCGGCAGACCAAGTTCGCGGGAAATCGCCACCACGATTCCACCTTTGGCGGTGCCATCCAGCTTGGTCAAAATGATGCCGGTCACGCCAACGGTCGAAGTGAATTCGCGCGCCTGCGACAGCCCGTTCTGACCCGTTGTCGCGTCCAGAACCAGCAACACGTCGTGTGGTGCGCCAGGAATAACCTTCGCCGCCGTACGCTTCATCTTTTCCAGTTCAGCCATGAGATTTGATTTGGTATGCAGCCGCCCGGCCGTGTCGACAATCACGGCATCGGTGTGGCGCGCCTTAGCTGCGGCCATGGCGTCGTAAACGACGGCGGCCGGATCGGCGCCGGATTTCTGCTTGATCACTTCCACACCATTGCGCTGCGCCCAGATTTCCAGTTGCTCGATGGCGGCAGCGCGGAAGGTGTCCGCGGCGCAAAGCACCACGCTTCGTCCATCCTGGCGCAACCGGTTCGCCAGTTTTCCAATGCTGGTCGTTTTTCCCGCTCCGTTTACACCCACAATGAAAATCACCCGGGGATCGTTCCCATTCGCCGCACCGGCGAGTTGCGGAGTAACGCCGTAGACATTCAACGCGCGGAATACATGGGCCTTGATTTCCTTCTTCAATGCCGAACCATCCGCGAGGGCGTTCCGGCCGATCTGTTCCTTTACAGAATCGAGAATTTCACGCGTGGTTTTCACCCCGAGATCAGCGGTCAACAGCGCCGTTTCGACTTCTTTCAGAACGGAAGGGTCAATCTGACGCCCACCTTGGGTAATGTTGTCGAGCGTGTCAGCGAGGGCGTTCTTCGTCTTGCTGACAGATTCTTTCAACCGCTCCATCAGCGTGGGTTCGGGTTTGCCAAATAACGTGATCATGCCGTTTCCGCCGCGAATGAAAATTGTAACAGATGGCGCGAGAACAGACCGTAAATGGACCATTCGCAATTGAGGCAGTCTGATATTTCTGGCCTCCCTCGTGCGTAGTCGGAGCAAAGGAGGTACTCGTGAAAAAGCTGATTCTGTTGTTGGCTCTTTGTCTTTGGTCAAATGCGGTGTGGGCCGGTCCGGTTCAAGAACGCAATAAAGCCCTGGCTCGTCGCGTGTTCGATGAAGTCTTCAGCCAAGGCAAGTTTGAACTGGCAGATCAGTTGTATGCGCCGAGCTTCGTCAACCACGGCCTACATAGAGACGCAAACCTGAAAGAGGATCAGACCGCGATGCGCGGCTGGAGGCAGGTATTCCCAGACTTGAAAATAACCGTGTTGCAGGAGATTGCCGAGGGCGAACTGGTCAGTGTGCTGTGGAGTTTCACTGGCACGAATACAGGTGAAGGCAATGGCATTCCGGCCACAGGGAAGAAGGCGGAGGCGCGCGGCATCACGATCTGGCGAATTGCGAATGGAAAAATCACCGAAGAATGGAGCGAGTGGGATCAATTGGGACCAATGCAGCAGTTGGGCTTAATCCCGGTGGGCAAGAACTAGGAGACGCGGAGGTTAGACGTGCACTTCCACGGCCGACAAGCGGATCTTTCCGGTGCTGACGGCGGAGTCCAGCGCGTTGACCACGACTTGATCAAACTTTGAGCCTGTAAGTGCCTTGATCCGGCCGAGGGCGTAGTCAAGTTCCATCGCGGACTGGTAGGGTCGATTCGTGGTCATTGCGTCAAGCGTATCCGCGACCGCGATGATGCGCGCCATCAAGGGAATCTGCGCCCCACTCAAACCGTAAGGATATCCTCGTCCGTCCAGATGCTCGTGGTGCAGTTCGATGCCCGGGAGCATGTCTTTCAACTGCGAGACCGGACGCATGATGTTCGCGCCTTTGGTGGTGTGCGTCTTCATGATTTCGAACTCTTCGGGCGTCAGCGAGCCAGGCTTTTTCAGCACGCGATCATCGACACCAATCTTGCCCACGTCGTGCAGCAACGCGGAGATTTTCAGCTTGTCCAAGTCATCCGCGGGCATCTTTAATTCCTGCGCAATGATCGTCGAATACTTGGCCACGCGACCGGAATGGCCTCGCGTGTACGGATCCTTTTCGTCGATGGCTGCCGCAAGCATGCGGATTGAACCAATGAATAGTTCGCGGTTTTCCTCCGCGGCTTCTTTCAGCTTCTCGATGTACTCTTCGATGTCGCTGGCCATCAAGTTGAAGTTTTCGGCCAGCTCACTGATTTCTGCTGCGCCCTTTACCGGAGTGCGCTGATGGAACTCGCCTCGGCTGATCGCGCGAGTCGACGCGGCCAGGTTGCGGATCGGCCCGCTGATTCCGACCGCGAAGAAATACCCGAAAAGAACCGCAATCAAAACCACCACGCTCACGAACGCGAGAGCTTGCCGGTTCAGTTCCGGCACACCCGCGTCGGCGCGCGCTTCGCTTACACTGCGCTGCGCGATCACCGCCCAATTCACTTCGGGGAAGGTGCTGTACGTGCCGACGATTTCGACGGGTCGGCTGTTTTCTTTCTGGTTGAACCTCACAGTTTCCGTGTTGCGCAGCTCTTTCGGTAGCGATTTCACGATGCCGACTAGATGCGATTTCTCGCTCAAGTCTTCGCCCGGCACAAAGTGACGCGTATCGGGATGGGCCACGATATGTCCGAAGTGATCAACCACGAAGACCGTTCTTCCCCGCACGCTCGCGTCTTGCAGCCGGCGCAGGATGGGGTCGAGCGAGACCACGGCGGCCAGCATCCCCGTAAAATTGTTCTGTGAATCCGTTAGCGGTACCGCGATCACAAACGCGGGACGATTGTCCGGCGCCAGCGCCAGAGGATCGCTGCGAAACTTCACCGATTGTACGGAGCTGACGAAGGCGCGCTGCAGCGCCTTTGCGACAAACGGATCCTGCTCCGCGCGAAAATTTCCCTGCGAAGCGCTGGTACCTTTCCCATCCCGACCGACTGCGGTGAGATAAACGAACGTGTTGCGATTCGAGTCGACGAAGTTCTCGAGCAATCGCGTCACCTTCGGCTCGTTGGCCGGATCCGTGACATTGTCGATCAGACCGGTCAACGCCAGAATTTGACGCTGGCTGATGAGCTGTTGTGTGAGGTTCGATTCAAAAAACTGCACTTCCTGTGCAAGCGAACGCGTCAATTCCGTTTGCTGTACGCGCTCCATGTCCACCAGTTTGTCTTGCGAGAGCTCCAGCACTTGGCGGTGATACAGACCAATCGGCAGAGCGCTGACGAGCAGGAGCGCACCGAGCACGAGCCATAAAATGCGCACCCGGCCGGTGCGGAGGCGCGTCAACAGGGATGGGAGTGAGACCGCCATCGACTTTAATTTTAGAGGGAATCTGTGCGGTCACCCGGCTGGCCGGAAGGACAGGCGACGCGAAGTACTAACGGGACCAATGTACGAAGGCGCAAGGACTTAGCGCCGGCTGTCGAATTCTGCAACCGAGCCGTTAACCCGGTTTTCAGCAACACATCTGCCCACCACCCACGCGCCAATCGCGCTCATTCCTTCTTTAAAGGTCGCTCCATAATTGCCCGAATTGCATCCTGCGGCGAATTGCCAAGATGCAAAATACTGTGGACCTGTTCCGTGATCGGCAGTTCAATTCCATGATCCCACGCCAGTGCCAGCAATGCGGCCGTAGTGCCGACACCCTCGGCAACCATGTTCATCTCCGCAAGAATCTCCTGCAGCGCGCGGCCACGGCCGAGTTCGAACCCAACGTGACGATTCCGGCTCAGAGTTCCCGTGCACGTAAGCACCAGATCACCAAGGCCAGCGAGCCCGCTTAATGTTTCGAAATGGCCGCCGAGCGCCACGACCAGACGAGTCATCTCTGCCAGTCCTCGCGTAATCAGCGCTGCCAGAGTGTTGTGCCCAAGTCCCAGCCCCTGGCAGGCGCCTGCCGCGATGGCCATTACATTCTTCGCCGCCCCTGCCAGCTCTACGCCCAGAACATCTTCGTTGGTATACAGCCGGAAGGTTGGCCCAGCGAATTCCTCCTGAAGAAAGGCGGCCAGAGCTCGATCGCCTGACGCGAGCACAACCGCCGTGGGCTCGCCGCGCGCTGCTTCCAGCGCGAACGAAGGCCCCGACAGCACGGCGATACGAGGGACTGTTCTCAGCGAGAATACTTGCTCGATAACCTGGCTCATCCGCAGATGTGTGGCGGGTTCCAGACCTTTCGTCGCGCTCACGATCACACAATCCTGCGGCAGGTGTGGCCAAGCCAACGCGTAGACTTCGCGAGCATGCGCGGATGGCACTACACCAATCACGACGTGCGCGTCTCCCAGCACTTCGCGAATTTCCGAGGACGCCTGAATGCACGCCGGAAGGGTACAGCCCGCAAGGTATGTGGGATTCTCCCGGCGCTGACAGATTGCTTGGGCGATAGCGGGCTCGCGAACCCACAGCCGGATTTCGTGCCTTCGACGGCTTCGTGCGAGCACAATCGCCAGCCCCGTACCCCAGCTCCCTCCGCCCAGAATCGCGATTCGACTCACTCGCTGTCGCCTTTCGTCTTCCTCAGAGCGTATTTGGGCTCGGTTCCGTGCGTCAATCGGTCCAGGTTGCGGCGATGCTTGTAAAAGATCAACGCAGTCGCGAACAGTGTTCCGAGGCTGACACTCAGCGGCGGGGCGTGCCCCGGGGCCCACAAGAAATAAATCAACAGAGGCATCGCGGCGGCCGCTGCTAACGACGCCAGCGATACGAATTGCCAGAACGCAAACGCAAGAGCGAAGACCAAAAATGCCGCCATTGTTGCCACGGGCGACAACGCTAGAAATACTCCGAGTGCCGTGGCCACGCCCTTACCACCCTGGAACTTGAGCCACAAGGGAAAACAGTGCCCGAGAAGCGCCGCAACTCCGGCTGCGATCATAGCTGCAGCTTGGTGGCCGGTGACCCGGCCCGACACCCAGACCACAACAGCACCTTTTGCAGCATCGAGGATGAGCGTCACAACGCCCGCTAGTGGGCCGGCAACGCGCGATACGTTGGTCGCACCGATATTCCGGCTCCCGTGTTCCCTCACGTCCTTGCCGCCGAGAATCCTCGCGACCAGTAGGCCAAACGGAATCGAGCCCAGCAGATATGATCCGAGAACCAAGGCCGCGACGGTCATCGCTGTTGTGCCCATTAGAATCAGTTTGTCCCTGTAAACCGGAAGGTGTGCAGAATAGTGTACTCCGCGCCGGTCGGCCTGAGTTTGCTTTCGACCAGATGAAATTCCCCGGCCGTCATCGTGCCAAAGCTCCTGGCAGCGTTCTTCGCGATCTCCTCGGAGAGTCGCCGCGAAATATGGGGCGATTCGAAGCGTGCAAGCGTGAGATGTGGAGTAAATGGCCGGTTCTCCGGAGGAAATCCGAGCTTGTGCGCAGTATTGTCCACATCGGAAGCCAACGTTTTCAAATTACAAGACGCTTCTGTCCCTGCCCAAAATACGCGCGGTTTCTTTTCGTTGGGAAAAAAGCCCAAGCCGCGAAATTCCAGGCTCACTGTGTTCGCGTTGCGCACCGCGGCCAGCGCCCTCTCAATTGCTGCTTGCTTCGCCTCGTCCGTCTGGCCCAGGAACTTCAATGTTACGTGGAGGTTTTCTGCGCGGACCCACTTGATCTCCGGAGCAATTGCTCGAAGCTCTGGAAGGAATCGGGCCAATTCCCTGCGGATTTCGTCGGGAATTGTGATAGCGATAAAAAGGCGCACGATTTCGCCTAGCAGCTCTTCTTGCTGCTTTGTGTGGCCGGCGATTGATATAAAAAGTGCATGCGCACCATATCAAGTGCGATCTGGGACGCGTAGAAGCGAATGGCCTCGCGGTCTCCGGGTAGATGCACCAGCCGCTCCTTCGTTTCGCCGGAAGATGCCAGCGCGACATGCACCGCGCCGACCGGCTTTTCTTCGCTGCCTCCACTGGGGCCTGCGATTCCGGTTATGCCGATTCCAAGACCGCTGCGCACGCGTTTGCGAATCCCTTCCGCTAGCGCAATCGCCACTTCTGCGCTCACGGCACCTTTAGCTGCAATCAGCTCTGCGGGCACATCCGCCCAGGCGCTTTTCATTTCGTTGCTATAGCAGACTGCGCCTCCAAGAAAATAACTCGAACTGCCCGGGATACGTGTCAGGCGCTCCGCCACCAGCCCTCCGGTGCAGCTTTCCGCCGCTGCGATTGTGGATCGATTGTCAATCAGCAGCTTTGCCACCACTTCTTCCAGCGATTGCGCCGCGCGCGCAAAAATCCGGTCGCCAAGCGCAAGTTCTAAGCTTCGTGTCAGCTCTTCCAGCATGGTGTTCGATCGCGCTGCATCCTCGCTCCAGGTGCGCAGGTGAATCTGAATCTCTCCGGGCGCCGCTAGGATAGTCGTATGCACATCCTGGTAGCGCAAATAAATGTCCCGGATACGTTCTTCCACGTGAGACTCGCCGAGCCCCGTCACTCGCAGTTCGCGCGAATACATCCGCAAGCCAGACACTTGCCGTTCCAGGCGTGGCAGAACTTGCTCCTTGAACAGCGGCTTCAATTCGCGTGGTGGGCCCGGAAGCAGTGCAACCATTCGCCCTTTGTCCTCGAGCCACAGGCCGGGAGCAGTGCCGCGGGGATTCTCCAGTACCTCGGCGCCTTCGGGCACCATGGCCTGCCGCAAATTCAACGCCGGCATCTCGCGCTTGAAACTGCGAAATCGCGCCTCAATTTGCTTCACAACCATGTCATTTCGCTGCAAACGCCGTCCCAGTAGTTCCGCCACCGTTTCGCGTGTCAGGTCATCCTCGGTCGGACCCAACCCTCCGCTGGCGATGACCACGGGGACACGGTTCAGCGCGTCACGGAAGGCCTCCGCGAGCAATTCGCGGTCATCGCCGACGATGGTCTTCCGCAAAACCTCGATCCCCAATTTGTTTAATTCTTCCGTGATGAAAAGAGAATTGGTGTCGATGCGGTCGGGTGTGAGCAGCTCGGAACCCACCGCAATAATCTCTGCTTTCATGGCGAGTATTGTAACGCACAGAACAACCGCGGAATCGCTTTGCCCAATTAATCGGGTCTAGCCGAGCAGCGGCTGGCCTTTCACGTTCCAATCC
>Ga0335076_10004479_pt1 | contig 14139 bp, 11 predicted proteins | sample Lox_Sample_25_FD_206717 | JGI IMG/M metagenome (GOLD analysis project Ga0335076, IMG submission 206717) | Soil microbial communities from Loxahatchee National Wildlife Refuge, Florida, United States - Lox_Sample_2.5 | ecosystem: Environmental > Terrestrial > Soil > Wetlands | place: USA... | reverse complement strand
GCGGATCACCCGCTGAGATCGGATGGACTGCCGCCACGCGGGCCTCGGCCGGTCAACGCCGCCGGGGGCCGGCGGCCCTGACGGGAACACGGTTGTCCGGCATGGCGGACGTCCTTTCGGTCTGGTTGCCGGCTTTGATTATCGTTTCGTGACACCGCGGCCTGTTTGATCCAGGTCAAGAGCGCCGGGCGGCGCCGCAGCTCTTGAGCCACATCAATGTCGAAGCAGCGCGGCCCGGCCGATGCTGGCGGATCGGAGGGAGATCTTCCATATGAGCCATCTCGTCGGTCCGCTCGCGCCCGTCGCCCCGGCGCGCCTGGGCGGCGATCACAAGCTCTGGGCGCTCGGGCTTTCCGTCGCCGTGCTGATCGCGATCCTGCTGCTGCCCCAGCCGGCCGACCTGCCGGTGGCGGGCCAGCGCATGCTGGCGGTTTTCGGATTCGCCGTGGTCGTGTGGATCACCGAGGCGCTCGATTACGCGGTCAGCGCGATCGTCATCGCCGCCCTGATGGCGCTGCTGCTCGGCCTGTCGCCCGATCCCGCCAAGCCGGGCGCCCTGCTCGGCACCGTGCAGGGCCTCGGGATGGCGGCCGGGGGCTTCGCCAACACGGCTTTGATCCTGGTCGCCGCGGCGCTGTTCCTGGCCGCCGCCATGACGGTCACCGGGCTCGACCGGCGCGTCGCGCTGAGCGTGCTCTCGCATGTCGGCGCGCGGACCCGCCGCGTGGTGATCGGCGGCATCCTGGTGAACATCGTCCTCAGCTTCCTGGTGCCGAGCGCGACCGCGCGCGCGGCGGCCCTCATCCCGATCATGACCGGCGTCATCGCGGCCTTCGGCGTGGACAAGCGCAGCCGGCTCGCCGCGCTCGTCATGATCACTGCGGTCCAGGCGGTCAGCATCTGGAACGTCGGCGTCAAGACGGCCGCCGCGCAGAATCTGGTGGCGATCGGCTTCATCCAGAAGCTGCTCGGGACCGACATCACCTGGCTCGATTGGCTGGTCGCGGCTGCACCGTTCTCGATCGTGCTGTCGATCGGGCTCTACTTCATCATGATCGTCATGATGCCGCCGGAGACCGACCGGATCGCCGGCGGCCCGGCGGCGATCGCCGCGGCGCGCGCTCAGCTCGGCCCGATGAGCGGCCGCGAGAAGCGGCTTCTCGCGGTCTCGCTCGCGCTCCTGGCGCTGTGGGCCACCGAGGCGCGACTGCACCCGTTCGACAGCGCCACCACGACCGTGGCGGCGATCGCGCTCCTGTTCCTGCCCCGCCTCGGCGTCATGGACTGGAAACAGGCGCAGCCCCACATCCCGTGGGGCACCATCGTGCTGTTCGGGGTGGGGATCAGCCTCGGCTCCGTGTTGTTGCAGACCAAGGCGGCGGCGTGGCTCGCCAACCTGATCGTCGCGAGTTTCGCGCTCGACCAGCTCGGACCGCTTTCCGTGCTGGCGGTGCTCGGCTTGTTCCTGATCGTGATCCACCTCGGCTTCGCGAGCGCGACGGCGCTGGCCTCCTCGATGATTCCGATCGTGATCGCGGTGCTGCAGAAGATCCACGCGCCGGGCGGCGGCGGTTTCAGCATCGTCGGCCTGACGATGCTCCTGCAGTTCGTCGTCAGCTACGGCTTCATTCTGCCGGTCAACTCGCCGCAAGGCATGATCGCCTACGGAACCGACACCTTCAGCGCGCGCGATTTCGTGCGCACCGGCCTGGCGCTGACCGTGCTCGCCTACGCGCTGACCTTGCTGTTCGGCGCCACCTACTGGCGCTGGCTCGGCCTGGTATGATGCGCCGACGACGCCCACGCCGACCGCGATGGCCCTATCATGATGGATCCCGGCGATGCCTGATGCGCATCAAGCGGCTGGTCGCGCCTCGGACGGCGACGCGTTCTGGCGCGGGCCGACGGCGGCGATGCTGGCCAGGCTCGCCACGACCGAGGCCGGCCTCGATGCCGGCGAGGCCGCGCGCCGGCTCGAGCGCCATGGCCCCAACGATGCGACCCGGGTCAAGCGCTCGCCGCTCTGGCTCCAGCTGCTGGGGCGCTTCGCCAATCCCCTGATCGCGATCCTCTTGATCGCGAGCCTGCTGTCGGCGCTGACCGGCGACGTCGCGAGCTTCGTCATCGTGCTCGGCATCGTGGCGATCAGCGTGGTGCTCGACTTCGTGCAGGAGGTCCGCGCGCAGGCGACGGTCGAAGCGTTGCGCGCCTCGGTGGCGCTCCAGGCCAGGGTCCGGCGCGCCGGCGCCGAGGCCGACATCCCGGTCGAGCAACTGGTGCCGGGCGACGTCGTGATGCTCGGCGCCGGCGACCTGGTGCCGGCCGACGGGCGCCTGATCGCGACGCGCGACCTGTTCGTCAACCAGGCCCTGCTGACCGGAGAATCCTACCCGGTCGAGAAATCGACCGCCGACGGCGACGCGCGCGAGATGACGCAGGCGACCAATGCGGCTTTCGCGGGCACCTCGGTGATCAGCGGCTACGGCACCATGGTGGTCTGCCGGACCGGCCGCGCCAGTGCGCTCGGGACGCTGGCCCGCACGCTGGCCCAGCGCGCGCCGGCGACCGCGTTCGAACGCGGCATCCGGCGGTTCGGCGGGCTGATCCTCCGCCTTACCGTGTTCCTCGTGCTGTTCGTGCTCGTCGTCAACGTGCTGTTCCACCGGCCGTGGCTCGAGTCCCTGATGTTCGCGGTCGCGCTCGCGGTCGGGCTGACGCCCGAACTCCTGCCCATGATCGTGACCGTGACCCTGGCGCGCGGCGCCGCACGTCTCGCCGGCAAGCGCGTGATCGTGAAGCGCCTGTCGGCGATCCACGATCTCGGGGCGATCGACATCCTGTGTACCGACAAGACCGGCACCCTCACGGACGCGCGCATCCGGGTGATCGGTCACCCGGACACCAGCGGGGTGGAGCGCGAGCGCGTCTTCGAGCTCGCCTACCTCAACAGCTGGTTCGAGACCGGCCTCAAGAACCCGATGGACCAGGCGATCGTCGATCATGGCCGGAGCGAGCCGGCCGGCTGGACGAAGCTCGACGAGCTGCCCTTCGATTTCGAGCGCCGTCGCGTCTCGGTGCTGCTGGCCCGCGCCGACGAACGGATCCTGATCGCCAAGGGCGCACCCGAGGACATCCTCAGGCTCTCGAGCCGCTATGAGGAAGCCGATGGAACCGTCGCGCCCTTGAGCGAGGCGGTGCGCGCGCGCGTGCTCGAGCTGATCGCGCACGCCAGCGCCGACGGATTCCGCGCGCTCGGGGTCGCCTACCGCCCGGGCGACCACGCGTCCGCGGTGGCGAGCGACGAGGCCGACCTGATCTTCGCCGGGTTCGTCACGTTCATCGATCCGCCCAAGGCCAGCGCGACCGCCGCGGTCGCGGCGCTCGCCGCGGCGGGCGTCGAGGTCAAGATCCTGTCCGGCGACAACGACCTGGTGACCCGCCACGTCTGCCGGGAGCTCGGCATCCCGGTGAAGGGCGTCCTGACCGGCGACGAGCTCGCCCAGCTCAGCGACGAGGCGCTGCTCGCGCGCGTGCGGACGGTGACGTTGTTCTGCCGGGTCAATCCGCAGCAGAAGCGCCGCATCATCCTGGCGCTCAAGGTCAGCGGCAAGACGGTGGGCTTCCTCGGCGACGGCATCAACGACGCAACCGCGCTGCACGCCGCCGACGTCGGCATCTCGGTCGACAGCGGCGCCGACGTCGCCAAGGCGGCCGCCGACATGGTCCTGCTCGATCACGATCTCTTGGTCGTGCGCGACGGCGTGCTCGAGGGGCGGCGCACCGTCGTCAACGTCAGCAAGTACATCCTGATGGGCGGCAGCTCGAATTTCGGCAACATGTTCAGCATGGCCGGCGCGGCGCTCTTCCTGCCCTTCCTGCCGATGCTGCCGATCCAGGTGCTGCTCAACAACCTGCTCTACGATCTGTCCGAGACCGGCGTGCCGTTCGACAATGTCGACCCGGAGGCGGTCGCAGCACCCGTCCACTGGGACATCCGGCTGATCGAGCGCTTCATGCTCGTGATGGGCCCGATCAGCTCGCTGTTCGACTTCCTGACCTTCGTGGCCCTGCTGGCGCTCTTCAACGCCAGCGAGAAGCTGTTCCAGACCGGCTGGTTCGTCGAATCGGTGGCGACCCAGGTGCTGGTCATCTTCGCCATCCGGACCCAGCGCCACATCTTCCGGAGCCGGCCGCACCCGCTGCTGGCAGGCCTGTCGCTGGGGGTCGCCGGCGCCGCCGTGCTGTTGCCCCTGACACCGGTTGCCGGTTGGTTCGGCTTCGTGGCGCCGCCCTGGCCGTTCTACGCGTTCCTGATCGGCGCGGTCGCCGCCTACATCCTGCTGGTGGAGCTCGCCAAGCGCGCCTTCTTCCGCCGCCTCGCGCCGCGCGCCGCCTGAGCTCGATCAGCTCGCGACGCGGCGTCGGACCCCGCCGTCAGCGCGAGCGCACCCGGCGCCGGATGCCCTGGCGCTTGAGCTCGTCGCGCTCGGCCTGGAGCGCGTGCAGCAGCGACTGCATCCGCATCTGGTCGCATGGCGACCGGCTCATGATCGCCGCGATGGCGTTGTCGACCCGGCGCACCTGGCCGTCGTCTCTCACGATCAATTCCCGCATGACTGGTCCTCCTTGCTCGATCTGGGCCGCGTCTCCAGCGGCTATGCCCCCTCGGTCAACTCCTGGAGCGCCTCGGCATCGATGATGCGGATGTGCGCACGATCGACCTCGATGATCTCGTCGGCATCCAGCCGGCTGAGCGTCCGGCTGACCGTCTCGATCGTGAGGCCGAGATAGTCGGCGATGTCGGTCCGCGTCATCGGCAGGTCGATCAGGTCGCCCGCCGTGCGGTGCGCGATCGAGACCAGGAACGAGGCGACCTTCTCCGGCGCGGTCTTGCGCCCCAGCAGCAGCATCTGGTCCTGCGCCGCGATCAGCTCGCTGCACGCCCGCTGCAGCAGCAGGCGCGCGACCATGGGCGACACCTCGACGAGCTGCTCGACCTTCTTGCGCGGAATGCGCGACGCCGTCACGGGCCCGATCGCGACCACGCCCGACAGGTACACGTCCTCGGGCGCCAAGCCGACGAAGTCGCCGGCGAACAGGAAACCGGTGATCTGGCAGCGGCCGTCGGGCAACGTGCGATAGACCTTCACGACGCCACTGGTGATGTGGAACAGGTGGTCGGCGGGCGCGCCTTCATGCAGGAGCGGCGTGCCGGCCGCGAACGTCATCGGCGTGCCGATCGTGGCGAGCGGCCCGAGATCGGTCCGGCGCGTGGGGGCCGGCTTGCGGGGCTCGGAGCGCTGGGTGGTGCCGTGAACACCCGGCACATACGCGGCGCGGCCAACCGACCGAACGCTCGTCGAACTCGTCATCGTCATCATCCCCTCCACCCATGAACTGAGGACGAGGTTAGCGAGGGGATCGGCCGCGAATCAGTTGGGGATTGTACCTATCGGGGCGTCGATCGGCGGCACACCCCGGCTGAAATCCGCGGAAAACCGCGGCGCGCCGCGCCGCCGCGACTACGGGATGCTACGCATCAGGGATTTCCCGTATGGCCGGGGCGGGCGCGCGGCTGGGCCGCGGGCGACGCCGCGGCGCCTGGCCGGCGCGCCTAGCGCAGCGTCTCGAGATAGGCGATCAGATTCTCGATGTCGGCGCGGCTCAGCTCGAGCGGCGGCATCGGATCGTGCGGGTGCGCGAGAAAAGTCCGCAGCGCATCGGGCGTGCGTTCGCGCGCCATCCATTGAAACGTCGGCGGCCCCTCCACGACCGGACCGCCGTCGAGCTGGCGCACCACGTGGCAGCTCGTGCACCAGCGCATCGCGGTGGCCGCGCCGGCGTCGGGATCGCCGGCCGCCAGCGCCGACGGCGCGATCAGGAGGGTGCCGAGCCACAGCACCCTCGGCCAGGCGCTGGCGAACCAGCGCATCGGACGCCCCGCGACGGACATCAATAGATCCGCTCGAAAAGCCCGGTTTCCTCGTCGAGACGCGCGCGCTCGAGGCCGCGGAAATCCCCGTGCGACACGATGCCGACCACCTTGCCGGCCTCGATGATGGGGACGTGGCGGAAGCCGCCGTCCTGCATCAGGCGCAGGGCCTCGATCGCCGTGCCCCGCGGCCCGATGCAGGCGGGCGTCGGGGTCATGACGTCGGCGAGCGTCGTGCGCGCCGGATCGCGCCCGTCCGCGAGGACCCGCGCAACCGCATCGCGCCCGGTGAAGATGCCGACCAGGCGCCGGCCTTCGGGGTCGGTGACCAGGATGGCGCCGACGCGTCGATCGCGCATCCGGCCGCAAGCCTCCTGTACCAGCGCGGTGGTCGGGAGCGTCACGGGCCGCTGGTCCCTCACGATCTCGTCCATCCGGCGATTCGTCATGCTGTCCTCCCTCGCCTTCCCGGGTCCGCTAGGTGCCGATCGTAATATGGTCCTCGACCTTGGTCACGCCCGGTGCCGACCAGGCGGCACGCTCGGCGGCGTCGCGCTCCGACCACGCCCGAACCTTGCCGGTCAGCACGACCGTGGTGCCCACGGTCGTGACCCCGATGCTGGCCGCATCCAAGGCGGCATCGCGCTCGATCGCCCGGCGGACGCGCTGGCGGACGTCCGCCGCCGTGACCTGGGCATTGATCACGAGCGCGTTGCGGATGCCCGTCACGCCCGAGAGCTGCCGGACGGCGCGCTCGGCATCGGCCTTTTGATAGTTCCAATCGACGTCGCCGGTCAGCGTGACGTACCCGCGCTCGACCTTCACCTGGAGGCGATCCACGGGCACGGTGTTGGTCCACTGCAGGATGCTCAGAACGCGCTCGGCGATCTCGTCATCGGCCCGCTTCCGGTGATGCGGCAGGTGCACCTCGATCTCCTGTGCGATCGCACGCACGCCGCGGACGCGCCGCACCGCCTGCTCCGCCGCGTATTTCTCCGCGAAACTCGATACGTGGCCCATCAGCGTGACGACGCCGGCCTTGGCCGAGACGCCGATATGGGCGGCGTCGACTTCGGGTTCCCATGCGAGCTCCTCGAGAACCTCGTCCTGCAGTTCGACGTCGCTCTTCATGGTGCCGCTCCTCGCTGACGATCGCGTGCATTCTGAATCCGAAAGCCGTGCGCGCGCGTTGATTCAGGTCAAACCCGGTCAAGGCTCGAGCACGTAGCGCCCCGGCGCGGGCTCGAGCATCGCGTAGGGCGCCGCCGCGCCGATCGACGGCGGCGCGACGCCGGGACCCGAATGCCGGTCCAACCAATCGCTCCAATCGCCCCACCATGAACCCCGGATCGGCTCGGCGTTGACCTCGAACAGCGAGGGATCGATGTGATGGGCCCCCGCCCCGTGCTCGGCGCGCTGATAGCTGCCCAGCGGATTGCCCGGCGGGCTCACGATGCCGACATTGTGACCGCCCGAGGCGAGCACGAAGGTCCCCGGCGCGTCGACCAGCAGCAGCGCCTTGTAGACCGAGCGCCAGGGCGCGATGTGATCGCGCCGCGTGGCGACCACGAACAGCGGGACGCGGATGTCGGACAAAGCCACGCTCCGCCCTTCGACCTGATAGCGCCCCTCGCTGAGGTCGTTGCGCAGGAACAGGCGACGCAGATACTCGCCGTGCATGCGATAGGGCATGCGCGTGGCATCGGCGTTCCAGGCCATCATGTCGGACACCGGCGGGCGCTCGCCCATCAGGTACTGCGCGACGAGCCTGGACCAGATCAGGTCGTTCGAGCGCAGCAGCTGGAACGCCCCGGCCATCTGGCGCGTGTCGAGATAGCCCTGCTCCCACATCGTGTCTTCGAGATAGGCGACCTGGCTGTCGTTGACGAACAGCATCAGCTCGCCGGCCTCGCTGAAATCGACCTGGGCCGCGAACAGCGTGACGCTCTGCAGCCGGTCGTCGCCGTCGCGCGCCATCGCGGCGGCGACGATCGCGAGCAGGGTGCCGCCCAGGCAATAGCCGGCCGCGTGGATCTTGGCCTCGGGGCAGATCGCCGCGACCGCGTCGAGCGCCGCCATGACGCCGAGGCGCCGGTAGTCGTCGAGCGACAGGTCCCGCTGGTCCACCCCGGGGTTGCGCCACGAGATCATGAAGACCGTATGGCCGGCATCGACCAGGTGGCGAACCAGGGAGTTCTCGGGCGACAGGTCCAGGATGTAGTACTTCATGATCCAAGCCGGAACGATCAGGACCGGCTCGCGGCGCACCGTCGGCGTGGTCGGCGCATATTGGATCAGCTCGATCAATTCGTTGCGGAACACCACGGAGCCGGCGGTGCACGCAACGTTGCGTCCCGCGCGGAAGGCATCGACCCCGACCGGCCGCTTGCCGGCGATCGCCCGCTCCCAATCCTCCAGCGCGTTCATCGCGCCACGGACCAGATTGGCGCCGCCATCGCGCAGCGTCGCCGTGATGACCTCGGGATTGGTGGCCAGGAAGTTGGACGGCGCGATCAGGTCGAGAACCTGGCGCGACGCGAACGCGACGATGTCCTCGTGGGCACGCGACACGCCGCGCACCCCGGTCGTCGCGTTGTACCACCACTGCTGGCCCAGCAGGAATCCCTGCCAGATCAGGTTGAACGGCGGCTGCTGCCAGGCCTCGCCGCGAAACCGGTGGTCTTGCGGCAGCGGCTCGATGCAGGGCGGCCAGCTCGGATCGTAGGCGGCGTGCGCGACGTACGTCAGGAAGCGCAGCGACTTCCGCAGCGCCTTTTGCACCAGCATCGTCTGCTTGCCCGGTGCGTTCGCGAGATGCATCAGCCAGTCGCCGTACGCCAGCGCCAACCCGGCGGGCGACAGCGACGCCGTCCAGCGCGCCTGCCAGGCATGGACCAGCCGGTCCATGGTCTCGGCCTGTGCCGTGTCGGGCTCCGCCTCCAGCAAGCCCTCGACGAGACCCGGCAGGGTGACGACTCCCGACATCGGCCGATCCCATACCGGCGCCGGCGGAGGGGCCGGCCACGGGCCTTGAACCGGCATCGCCACCGCGCTCTCGCTCATCAACTGTCTCCCGAAGACCTGGGCGTGCCCGACAGATCACTCGATTCGACGGCGACCGTACTTGATCTGCGTCAAAGCGCCGGTATGCAGGTCCCTCAAGAATCAACCCGAGCCGGCCAGCACCGGAGACGCATCATGTTCTCGAAGATCCTGCTCGCGTTCGACGGTACGCCCGAGGGAGGCGAAGCCCTCATCGAGGCGATCGAGCTGGCGCAGCGGCTGGACGCGTCCGTCTGCCTGCTGTCGGTCGCCAGCCTCAGCGACGGCGGCCTGGTGGCCCAAAGCGCGGGCGGGCTCGATCTCCTCGGCATCGAGGAAGACCACATGCACAAGGTGCTGGATGCCGGCCTCGCCCAGGCTCGACGTGCCGGCCTGCGCGCGACCGGTACGGTGTCGCCCGGCCTGCGCGCCGCGACGCAAATCACGACGTTCGCCCGGCAGATCGGCGCCGACCTGATCGTGCTCGGCCATCGCGATCAGGGCGCGCTCGCGCGGCTGTGGAACGGCTCGGTCGGCCAGCATATTGTCGCGCACGCCCCCTGCAGCGTGCTGATCGCGGTTGCACGGTCAGCGCGGCGCATGCCGGCACCGGCCGCTGCCTGAGCCGGCGGCGCCGCACCGGATCACCGCCGTCTGGAGTTGCGCCAGATCAAGTCGCCGGCCTTGCAGGGCATCCTAGGCTGGCAAGCTGTCCCAGGCAGGAGGCCGACGTGGAAGCGGCGTTACGAGGAACCAGCATAGCCGCAGGGTCGAAATCGCCACCGAACGCACCGCTCGAGCCGTTGCCGGTGTCCGCGCTGTACAATCGCTGCGATCCTGCCGAGCTGGATTTCGACCGTCTCGAGAACCTGCCGGAGCCGGACAGCCTGCTCGGCCAGGAGCGCGCGATCGAGGCGATCTCGTTCGCCATCGCGATGAATCGCAAGGGCTACAACCTCTTCGTGCTCGGGCCGAGCGGCACGGGCAAGCACACGTTCGTCAACGAGTTCCTGGCGCGGGAAGCCGCCCAGCGACCCCCGCCTTCGGACTGGTGCTACGTCAACAACTTCACCGAAACCCAGCGACCGCGACGCCTGCGCCTTCCTCCCGGGCGAGGCTCCCAGCTGCGCGACTCCATGCATCACTTGATCCGTGAACTGCGTGCGGCGCTGCCCGCGGCATTCGAGCGCGACGAGTACCGCGCGCGCCGCGAGGCGCTCGAGCAGCAACTCAAGCAGCGGCACGAAGACACCTTCGGGGCGCTCCAGCAGAAGGCCGAAGCGCACGACGTCACCCTGATTCGCACGCCCGTGGGATTGGCGCTGGCGCCGACCCGCAACGGCGAGATCATTCCGCCCGATACGTTCAAACGTCTGTCGGAGACCGAGCGCGAACAGATCAAGACGACGATCGAGACGCTGCAGGCGGAGCTCGAGACCATCGTGCGCAAGGTCCCGGAATGGGAGCGCGAGCATCGGGAGGCCGTGCGAAAACTCAATCGAGAAACCGCGGCACGCGCGATCGACCACCTCATCGCCGAGGTGCGCACCACCTATGCCGACCTGCCGGCGGTTCTCGACTATCTCGAGGCGGTCGAGCGGGATATCCAGGAGAATTCCGACGATTTCCTGGTGACGCCCCCACAGGCGAACGCCGAGTCCACGGCACAAGCGGCTGATCGCGCGACGGACCTGCCCTCGTTTCGGCGCTATCAGGTCAAGGTGATGACGGACAACCGCGGTCTCGGCGGTGCGCCCCTGGTTCACGAGGACCACCCGACCCACCAGAGCCTGGTCGGCCGCGTCGAACACCTGGCCCGAATGGGGACGCTGATCACCGACTTCAACCTGATCGTCCCGGGCGCACTCCACAAGGCGAACGGCGGGTATCTCGTCCTCGATGCCCTGAAGCTGCTGACCGGCAGCTTCGGATGGGAATCCCTCAAACGGGCTCTGCGCGCCGGCGAGATCCGCGTCGAATCGCTCGAGCAACTGCTCAGCATCGCCAGCACCGTTTCGCTGGAGCCGGAACCGATCCCCCTCGACGTCAAGATCGTGCTCGTCGGACCACCGACGCTCTACTATCTGCTCGCGGAGCTCGATCCGGATTTCAAGGATCTCTTCAAGGTCGTCGCGGATTTCGAGGATCGCGTCAGTCGCGATCCGGAGACCACACCCCTCTATACGCGGCTGATCGCCAGCATCGTGCGCCGCGACGGGCTGCTCGCGTTCGATCGCAGCGCGGTCGCCCGGCTGATCGAGCATGCCTCGCGTCTCGCGGGGCATGCCGACAAGCTGTCGACCGAGATGCGCAGCCTCGTCGACCTGCTTCAGGAAGCCGACCATCACGCCCGCAAGTCGGGCAAGGACGCGGTTGGCGCCACCGAAGTCGACGCGGCGATCGACGCGCAGATCCGGCGGTCGGACCGCATCTATCACCGCCTTCAGGAGGAGATCGCACGCAACACCATCCGGGTCGAAACCGATGGTGAACAGGTCGGCCAGGTCAACGGCCTGTCGGTATACCAGCTGGGCGGGTTCGCGTTCGGGCAGCCGACCCGGATCACCGCGCAAGTGCGCCTGGGCCGCGGCGAGGTGATCGACATCGAACGTGAAGTGAAGCTCGGCGGCCCCCTGCACTCCAAGGGCGTGCTGATCCTGACCGGCTTCCTGGGCGGCCGGTTCGGCCGCGAACGACCGCTGTCGCTGACCGCCAGCCTGGTGTTCGAGCAATCCTACGGCGGCGTGGAGGGCGACAGCGCCTCGGCTGCCGAGCTGTTCGCGCTGATGTCGGCACTCGCCGAGATCCCGGTGCGCCAATCGCTGGCGGTCACCGGCTCGGTCGATCAGCGGGGCCAGATCCAGGCGATCGGCGGGGTCAACGACAAGATCGAAGGCTTTTTCGACGCCTGCCGGTCGCGCGGCCTCACGGGTCGCCAAGGGGTCCTCATTCCGGCCGCCAACGTCGACAATCTGATGCTGCGCGCAGACGTGGTCGCGGCTGCCGCAGCGGGTCAGTTCGCCATCTATGCGATCGACACGGTCGATGAGGGTCTTGAGCTGCTGACCGGCATCCCGGCGGGGGTGGCCGACGCGCAGGGGCGCTATCCCCATGGCACGGTCAATCACCGGATTGCATGGCGCCTCGACACGTTCGCCGAGCGGGCGACGGCACCGAGCCAACCGCAAAGCCCCGAGGGCGGATCCCACAGGGGCGCTGCGCGACGATGACGCGCGTGCGCCCGGCCGGATCATCGCCGATGGGTCGCCTGCAGCAGATCGCGGGCGGCGGTTGAGCCGGCGGCCACCCCGCCCGCCATGTCGATCCGGTGCCAGTCGATGCGTCCCACATCGATTCGGAGCTGCCCCTGGAGCACCGCGGCGTCGGCATCCGATGCATCGTTGCGACGCGCCCCGACGCGCTCGACCAGCACCTCGGGCGGCGCCTCGAGCCAGAGCCCCACGAACGGGACGCCGGACCGCGCAGCCCCATCCGCTATCGCGGCGCGCTCGTCCTGCCGCAGGAAAGCGGCATCGGCGATCACCGGAAAGCCCGCCGCGAGCGCGGCGGCCGCCTGACGATTGAGCTCGTCGTACACCTGTCGGTTGGCTTCCAGCGTGTAAGCCGCCGGCGGCAGCCGCGCCTCGGGTCGTGCGCCGCGGAGACGCTTTCTGAGCACGTCGCTCCGGATCACGCGGGCGCCCGGGACCGGCTCGAACGTCGCGGCGAGCGCGCGCGCCAGCGTCGATTTGCCGGTGCCGCTCAGGCCGCCGACCGCGACCAGGCACGGCTCGCGCGATCGCAACGCGGCCGCGGCAAGCGCCAGGTAGGCGCGCGCCTCCTCCGCCCGCCCGGGCCGGTCCGCCTGCCGCGCCACGACATGCGCGCGCACCGCCGCCCGCGCCGACACGAACAGCGGCACGGCCGCCAGCCCGTCGAGCTCGGTCGTGACATCGAGATAGCGGTTGAGCACGCCATTGGCCAACTCGGTCAGTCCGCGATGCGCGAGATCCATCACGAGAAATGCCACGTCGTAGAGCACGTCGATACATGACAATCCGTCGTCGAACTCGAGGCAGTCGAACAGGGTCGGCGCGCCCTCGAACAGGCAAATGTTCCGCAGGTGAAGGTCGCCATGGCAGCGCCGCACCTTTCCCGCGTCCCGCCGGCGGTCGAGCAGATCGCCGAGCGCCGCCAGCCGGTCGATCGATGCGTCATGCAGGCGATCGACCGCGTCGCGGTCGAGCGGCGGGCAGGCATCCCCCAACGCGGCATGGTTCACCGCGATGACGTGAGCCAGGCCGGCGCGACCACCGTGTTGCGCCATCGGCTCCGCCGCCTGGTGAAACGCCGCGATTTCGTCGGTCAGCGCGCGCATCAGGTCAGGCGTCAACCCGCCCGCCGTCGCCAGGTGATCGAACAGGCCCGCCGGATCGAAGCGGCGCATCTCGAGAACCCAGTCCTCGACGAGGCCCTCGCCGTCGAAGCCGAGTTTGCCGTCGGGCCGGCGCCGCACCGCCCGCACGCCCAGGTACAGGCTCGGCGCGGTCCGGCGATTGAGCGCGAGCTCCGCCCGACAGAACCGCTCGCGGCGCGCCAGCGTCGAGAAGTCGACGTACGGAAGACGAACCGCCCGCTTGAGCTTGTAGGCGCGGTCGCCCACCAGGAAGACGATCGAGATGTGGGTGTCGTGGCGTTCGACGGCGGCGCCCGGGCTGCCGTAACTCGCGCCCTCGGCCAGGAACCCGATCACGTCGTCCTGAGTGCCCATCGGCCGCCGTCCTGATCCCGCGATCGCGCGTCGGCCTGGGTCTACTCCTGGGCCAGCCGGACTCCAATGAAATGATTTTCGCCGCCCCGGTTGACCAGCAGCAAGACGGCATCCCGGTTGGCCTTCTGGGCCTCCAGGATCGCCAGCGCGACGTCGTGCGTGCTCGTCACCCGGTGGTTTCCCGCACGCACGACGACGTCCCCGAGCAGCATGCCGGCCTCGACCGCCGGGCCATCCGGATCCACGTCGCACACCAGCAGGCCGGCGAGCGCGTCGGGAATCAGGAGGCGGGCTCGATCGGCGGCCTCGATCGGGCGAAGCGCGATCCCCAGCGGAGCCGTGTCGGCGGATGGTGCGCGCGCGGCGCCGGGCGGTGCGGCGGCGCCGGGCGACA
>Ga0335076_10004478_pt1 | contig 14139 bp, 10 predicted proteins | sample Lox_Sample_25_FD_206717 | JGI IMG/M metagenome (GOLD analysis project Ga0335076, IMG submission 206717) | Soil microbial communities from Loxahatchee National Wildlife Refuge, Florida, United States - Lox_Sample_2.5 | ecosystem: Environmental > Terrestrial > Soil > Wetlands | place: USA... | reverse complement strand
CGCGACGTGGTACACATTTCGGTGTACGGTCGCGATGGCCGGCTGCTCGCCGACGAGGGCGACGCCGGGATCCCGGCGCTCGCACCCGACGAGCGCAGCGCCGAGGCCGAGCCGCTCTTCCGCGCGCTCTCCTCGCGGCTGAAGGAGCTGCGCGTCGCGATCCGCGCCCCGTCGCCGTCGAGCGGCGTGCGCATGGCGGCGCACGGCGAAGTCCCGGGCGGAGCTTCCGTCGGGCTCCTGCGCGTGGTGGTCTCCGCCGACCGCAGCCTGGCCGAGTACCGCCAGCTGCTCTTCTCGAGCAGCGCCGTGCTGGCGTGCGCGCTCGGCGTCGGCATCGCGCTTGCCGCGCTGCTCTGGCGCAACCTGCTCTCGGTGATCGCACTCCTCGGCGAGACCGTGCGCCGCGTCGGCGCGGGCGACCTCGGCGCGCAGGTGCCCGAGCTCGGCCCCGGCGAGCTCGGCGCCCTGGGCCGCGCGTTCAACGACATGACGCGCCAGCTCTCGCGCGTGCACGGCGAGCTCGAAGCGCACCGCGCCACGCTCGAGCAGAAGGTGGCCGAACGCACCATCGAGCTCGAGGCGGCGCGCAACGAGGCGCAGCGCGCCAACCAGTCGAAGAGCGCGTTCCTCGCGAACATGAGCCACGAGATCCGCACGCCCATGACCGCGATCCTCGGCTACGCCGATCTCTTGCTCGACGAGGAGATGAAGCTCGGCGACGAAGCGCGGCGCCTGCTCGAGATCGTGCGCCGCAACGGTGGACACCTGCTCGACGTGTTGAACGACATCCTCGACCTGTCGAAGATCGAGGCGGGCCGCATCGAGATCGAGCGCATCCCGACGAGCCTCGTACACATCGTCTCCGAGCTCGCATCGCTCATGCGCGTGCGCGCCGACGAGAAGGGCATCGCGCTCGAGGTCGCCTTCGAGACGCCGATCCCGTCGGAGGTGCTGTCCGACCCGACGCGCATCCGCCAGGCCGTGATGAACCTGCTCGGCAACGCGATCAAGTTCACCGAGCGCGGCTCCGTGCGCATCGCGCTGCGCTGGGAGCCGGAGCACGAGTCCGCGTCGGTCGTGGTGCGCGACACGGGCATCGGCATCGCGCCCGAGAAGCGCGCGACCTTGTTCCGCGCGTTCGAGCAGGCCGACAGCTCGATCACGCGCCGCTTCGGCGGCACGGGGCTCGGACTCGCCATCACGAAGCGCATCGCACACCTGCTCGGCGGCGAGTGCAGCGTCGACAGCGAGCCCGGCCGCGGCAGCACGTTCACGCTCACCTTGCGCGCCCCTCCGACGCGCGACTCGCGCATGCTCACGACGTTCGGCGAGGCCGAGCTGCGCCGCGACGTCGGTCGCCCGTCCGCCACGGCCGAGAAGATCCGCGCGCGCATCCTGCTCGCCGAGGACGGCCCCGACAACCAGCGGCTCATCTCGATGATGCTGCGGAAGGCGGGCGCCGAGGTGTCGCTCGTCGAGAACGGCGAGATGGCGATCGACCGCGCCGCGTCGGGGCACTTCGACCTCGTGCTCATGGACATGGCGATGCCGGTGATGGACGGCTACACCGCCGCGCGCGAGCTGCGCCGGCGAGGCGTCGACGTGCCGATCGTCGCGCTCACCGCGCACGCGCTGGCCGGCGAGCGCGAGAAGTGTCTCGAGGCCGGCTGCAACGCGTACCTGACGAAGCCGATCGACCGCGCCGCGCTGCTGGCCTCGATCCGCGTGCTGCTCGACGCGCGCGCGAAGCCGGCAGCCGAGGCCTAACGCAGGGCGCGCGACAGGAAGCCGCGCACGCGCGCGAGTGATTCCTCGAAGTCGCGGGCGCGCGGCAGGAGCGAGTCGCCGAACCGGCGCCCCGTGTCCGCGAGGAACAGCGCGACGGTCGCCGCCGCTTCGGCCGAATACGAGACCAGGCTCGCGAGCGCCGCGCCGACGATGCCGGCGCGCGGGATGAGCCACAGGTTCAACGCGACGTTCAGCACCAGCACGGCGCCGCGCAGCACGACGATCGCGCGCTGGCGGTTCACCGCCGCGAAGTAGCGGCCGAGCACGCGCGACACGGTGACCGCCGCGACGCCGGGCAGCAGCACGAGGAAGGGCGCGATCGCGGGCGCGTACTCGGTCCCGAACAGGAGCGGTATGCCGACGGCGCCCGCGGGTGCGAGCACGGCGGCAGCCGCCCCCATCACGAGCAGTGACGGGCGCACCACGGCCGCAGTGAACTCGGCGGCCTCGCTCTCGGTCGCGCCTGCGAGCCGCGGCAGGAGCGCCGTGCCGAGCGCGCCGGGCACCTCACGCAGGCGTGTGACGACGGCGACGCCCGCCGCGTACAGGCCGATCTGCACCGACGACACGCCCAGCGCCGCGAGCAGGAGCACGTCGACGCGCTCGTGCAGGTTGATGAGCAGGTTCTGCACGTACAGGTTCTTGCCGTAGCCGACGCTCGCGCGCACTTCGGCGAAGTCGATCCGCCACTCGAAGCCGGCCAACGCGGCCAGCGCCGCGCCGAGCCAAAGCACGAGCGCGGCCTGCACGGCCAGGTTCACGGCGAGCGCCGCGTCGAGCGCGCCGCCGCCGAACACGAGCGCGCCGACCAGGCCGGCGAGGATCCCCAGCGATTGATAGATGCCGTACTGGTTGTGCAGGTCGAAGCGGTCGAGCGTGCGCGCGACGCCGCACAACAGGTCGCCGACGGCGAGCAGCGGCGCCGTCGCCGCGGCGAGCAGGAACGCGCGCGCCGACACGTCGCCGAGGAACGCGCGCGAGAGCGGCGAGCGGAACAGCCAGCACGCCAGCGCCACGGCGAGCGCGAACGCGCCGTTGCCGAGCACTCCCGTGGAGAGCGCACGCCGGGGCGACACATTTTCGCGTCGCGTGCGGTAGATGACCGCGTCGCCCCAGCCGAGCTGCGTCCCCAGGAATACGATCGCCGAGAACGTGGTGAGAATCGCGTAGAAGCCGCGGTCCGAGACCGTGAGCCAGCGCGCCAGCACGATCTGCGTCGCGAACGCCAGCGGCACGCGCACCAGGCTCGTCGCGAAGACCGACGCCGCGTTGCGGAAGAAGCTCAGGGCGGCACCCGCCAGATCACGACGCGGTCCTCCACGCCGAAGTAGTTGTGATAGGGCGGGCCACGGTAGACCTCGCCGTCGCGGCGCAGCTCGAGCTCGCTGCCGCCGCCGCCGGGCAGGTGACAGGGGTAGCGCTGCACGAACGCGGTGTAGCTGCCGCTCCGGACCTCGGGCGGCACCGCGTGCTGGCACACGTACGACACGCGGTGCTCGCGCAGGAACCCTGCGAGCTCGCCGCGGCACAGCGCCTCCTGGTACGCGAAGCTGTTCACGACGCCGTCCAGGTTGACGACGCTGCGCTCGGAGAAGAAGCCGAACGCGCCGCTGTCCTTCATGCCGAGCCGCGCGTCGGGCGGCAGGTTGGCCGCGACCCAGCGGCCGGCCTCGCCGGACGCGGCCATGAACTGGAGCGGCAGCCGCGAGAGCGAGAAACCCTGCGCCACGACGAGCGCCGCGGCACACGCCGCCCCGAGCGCGCGCGCCGCGCCGGCCGGCATGCGCGCACGCGCCGCATGCGCGACCGCGGCGGCGGCCAGCGCGCCCACCGGGATGAACAGCGCGAAGTGCCAACCGAACACCGCCCAGTGCATGAACACCATTGTGTGTAGACTCTGGAGCCCGAGCCCGACCGCGAGCGCCCCGAACACGGGCCGCACGCGCGCACCCGCGCGCAGCGGCTCGGGGGCGGCGAGCGCGGCGGCGACAAGCGCCAGAACGCCCCAGTAGGACGGCGTGAGGTTCCACGGGGTGAAGCCGGGCGCCGCGAGATTCGTCTTCAGCACGCCGCTGATCGGGACCAGGTGGCCGAAGGCGAGCTGGTTCCACGCGAGGTAGGGGGCCAAGAGCGCGATGACCGGCCAGAACACGAGGAGCCCCTTTCGCACGGCGCGCGCCGGCCCGTGCGCGACCGCCTCGCGGACCGCCAGGTACCCTGCCAGGCCCACCGCGATGAACACCGAATCGAGCCGCGCCAGCAGCACCAGGCCCAGCAGCACGCCCGTGCGCAGGTCCCCCGGCCGGGCGTCCCGCGGCTCCAGCACGCCGCCGTCCAGGAGCTCGCGGACGAGCGCCACGGCGAGGCACGCGGCCAGCCCGGACTCCATCCCCGAGAGCAGCACGTTGGCGAACGGCGGCCAGAAGAGGAGTGCCGTGCCCGCCGCCGCCGGCCCCGCCCCGAAACGCGGGCGCAACAGCCCGTACAACAGGCCCCCGGTGGCCGCGAAAATCGCCACGACGACCGCGTGCACCGTCCACAGGAGCGGCCCCGTCGCGCCGCCCAGCAGCCACGCGACCGGCACGAGCAGCCACATCCACAGGGGTTGGAATCCATTGGTAGGCGACAGGCCGTCGGCGGTGAAGCCATGACCAGCAGCGGCGTTGCGCGCGATCGCCAGGTAGTAGTACGCGTCGTCCTCGAAGCGCGGCCACGCGCTGGCGCTGCCCTGCGTCGCCCAGGCCAGCCCCCACAGCAACGCGCAGATCGCGAGCAGTGCGCCTGCGGCGCCGGGCGAGAAGCCCGACCCCGGCCGCGGGGGGTGATTCGGCGAGTTCCCAGCGGCCACGGATCCCTCGGACGGTTGCTGGAGCGGGCACAGTGGCATTTTTCGTGAGCCGCCGCCTGCGGATCGCCCCGGTGTGGATCGCGCTGCTCCTGGCGTGCGCGGCCGTGCTGACGGCGGTCGACACGGCGCTCATTGCCCGCACCACGCAGCTCTTCCGCGGCGGCTTCCTCGTCGTCGACCCGCCGCGCGGGGCGGTGCGCATCGGGCTCTTCCTGCTGCAGTCGCTCGAGCTCGACGCGACGCTCGTGCTGTTGATCTGGCTGGTGACGTTGCCGCTCGTGCGGCTCATGCGGCTGGTGGGCGCGCAGCGGCTCCTCGCTGCGGGCGTGTTCGGGCTGGCCCCGCCGCTCGCGTTCCTGTACGTGCGCTACCACCTGTCGCGCTACCTGGGCCAGATGACCGATCCCGATCTGTGGCTCGCGCTCTCGGGCGGGTCGCCGGTCGAGTGGTTCGAGCAGGCGCAGGCGCAGGTCATGCCCGTCGCGGCGACCGTCGGCGCGGGTCTCGTGTCGGCGGCGGTTGCGATCCGCTCGCTGCGGCACACGCGCAACGGAGCTGGGGAGCTCGACGGCTTCGCCGCGCCGGCGCTCGCCGCCGTCGCAGTCGCATTCCTCTTCACCTCGGGCGTCGCAGCGGGAATCCTGTCGCACGCGTGCGCGCACGCGGGCGCCGCCTGCGAGGCGCTCGAGAAGAAGGCGTCGGGCACTGCGCTGGTGCCGCTCTTCCAGCGCGCGACCGACTTCGACTTCGACGGCTACGGCATGTTCTCGCCGCTCGTCGACCAGGCGCCCTTCGACGCCACGCGCCACCCGTTCGCGCTCGACCTGCCGGGCGACGGCATCGACCAGAACGGCCTCGCCGGCGACCACCCGCGCGACTTCCGCGTGCCGCCCGACGAGTTCGTCGAGAAGCCCGTGTTCGCGCGGCGGCCCAACGTGATCGTGATCTTTCTCGAGGGCGTGCGCGCGGGAATCATCGGCAGCAAGCTCGGCGGCAAGCCCGTCACGCCGTTTCTCGACACGCTCGTCGCGAAGGGCGCGCTCTCGAATCACGCGTTCGCGAACTCGCCGTACACGGCGCGCTCGCGCGGCCAGCTGTTCGGCGGCCGGCTCGGCCCGTACCGCGACCAGTCGACGTTGATCGACGACTTCCACGCGAACGGGTACACGGTGGGCTGGGTCTCGGGCGAGGACGAGTCCTCCAGCGTCGAAGAGACCCGCCAGCTCGGGCTGTCGCGCACCGACTTCCACTTCGACGCGCGCGACGAGCCGCAGTTCTCGCTCGCGCCCTTCAACACCGACGGCGGTGTGATGGTCTCGTGGAAGCGCGTGAACCTGCACGCGGCCGAGTTCCTCGACAAACGCGAGCGCGGCAAGCCGGTGCTCCTGTACGTGAACTACGGGGACACGCACTTCCCGTACGACCACCGCGAGCTCGACGGTCTGCTCGACGTGAAGCGCCTCAAGCCGGGCGAGATCGTCCCCGAGAACCCGCAGGGCATCTACGACACCTACGCGAACGCGACCGCCAACGTCGACCGCGCGATCGAGCAGCTGCTCGAGATCTGGCAGGCGAAGCTCCGCGCGGAGGACACGGCGATCGTGCTCACGTCCGACCACGGCGAGGCGCTGTTCGAGGACGGCATGCTCGGCCACGGCCTGCAGCTCGACGCGATGCAGACGCAAGTTCCCTTGCTCGTCGTCGGTCTCGGCGGTGACTGGCCCGAGCCGATCGGTCTCTCGGACGTGCGCGCGAACCTGCAGCGCTCACTCATGCGAAACGACGGCGGTGCGCAGCCCCGGGTGCGCTTCGTCCCTGTGCCAGGCCGCCACATCCTGCAGTACATGGCCACGCTCGAGAGGCCGAGGCTCCTGTGCCTGCGCGGGCTCGACACGGAGCTGCGCTACGACACCACACAACGGAGTCAGCCGGACGATCCCGACTTCAGGACGCTGATCTGGTGGTGGGAGGGCCTCCAGCTCGAAGGAGCGGCCCGGGTCCCGGCTGGCTGAAGAGGTCGCTGGAGCAGAGGGACGCCGCAGCTTTCGCAGACGCAGGGGTATGCCCGCCGGTCTGCGCATCCATGAGGCAAATCTCCATCGATAATTCGTTGATTTTTCTGCTGCTCCCGGAGTAATCATGCCCGCCGTGAACGGTTGCCGCGCCGCTCGAATGCTGCTGCTGTGCTCGTTTGCCGTCGCCGCGCTCGTCGGCTCGAGCGCGCGCGCGGCCGACATCGGCAGCGCCGCCTACCTGGGCAGCTTCGGGATCCGTGCGCCGAACCCGCCGGGCTACCTCGGCTCGATGACGATCCAGAACGCGGTGCACGACGCGTCGGGCTCCGTGTACGTGCTCGAGCAGACGCGCATCTCGAAGTTCGACCACGACGGCAACTTGATCCTGACGTTCAACTGCCCCGTCTGCTACGGCATGGACGTGAACCAGGCGACCGGCGACGTGTACACCACCCTGCAGGGCGCGAACCAGGTCATGCAGTTCACGTCGACGGGCACGTTCATCCGCGTGTGGGGCAGCGCGGGCACCGGCGACGGACAGTTCAACGGGCCGCACGGGATCGCGGTGGACCCGACGACCGGCAACGTCTACGTGTTCGACACGGGGAACGCCCGCATCGAGGTGTTCGACGGCACGGGCGTCTACCAGCGCCAGTTCGGCTCGAAGGGCACGGCCGCCAACACCTTCAGCGGCACGATCACCCCGACGGGTCTCGCGTTCGACGCCGTGAACCGCTGGGTGTACGCGACCGATCCGCCGAACCACCGCGTGCTGAAGTTCGCCGAGGACGGCACGTACATCCTCACGTTCGGCGGCAACGGCGGCGGGCCGGGCTTCTTCCACTGGCCGCGCTCCGTCGAGGTCGACGGCAACGGCAACGTGTACGTCGCCGACACCGACGCGGAGCGCATCCAGTGGTTCACGCCGAATGGCGCGTATCTCGGCCAGTTCCAGGGCCCGCAGGACATCGTGCACGGGCCCTTCCACCCGCGCGACATCGCGATCAACCGGATCACCGGCGAGAAGTACGTGAACGCGTCCTACGCGTTTCGCGAGGACAAGTTCGACGCCTCGAACACCTTCGTGAAGTCGTTCGGCGGGAAGTTCATGGACGGCAGCTACGTCGACACGCCGATGGGCATCGCCGTCGACCCGACGAACGGCGACGTCGCGATCGTCGACTCGGGCGACGAGATCTTCAAGCGCTTCACGCGCGGCGGCGCGTTCCTGCGCCGCTGGAGCTTCTCGTATCGCGTCGACATCACGCTGCCCGGCGGCGTCGGGCAGCTGAACCACGCGCCCATCGCGGTCGCGCCCGACAGCAGCATGTGGACGGGCCTCGTCGGCACGTTCTACCCCGACAATCCGCCCGTCCCATGGATCACCCACTTCGATCCGAACGGCGTCGTGATCGGCTTCTCGAATCGCAAGCCCGTCGCCGTGAACTACGGCGAGCTCATCACCGCCGTCGCCGTCGAGCCCGCGAGCGGCGACGTCTTCGTGTCGGACGGGAGCTTCAACAAGGTCTACCGCGTGCAGTCGAACGGCACGATCTCCAAGACGATCCCGTTCGCCTCGCCCGGCGGGCTCTCGTTCGTGGGCGGCAAGCTCTACGTGACGAACACCGTCACGAACGTGATCCAGCGCTACACCGACCAGCTCGCGCTCGAAGCCACGTTCGGCGGCCCTGGCACGGGCAACGGCCTCTTCGCGTTCGACTACGCGAGCGGCCTCGCGGTGCGACCTTCGGACGGCCACATCTTCGTGGCGGACTCGCGCAACAACCGCATCCAGGAGCTGAACCCCGACGGCAGCTTCGTCGCGAAGCGCGGCGTGTTCGGCGGCTTGCCGGCGCAGTTCGCCATCCCCGAGAGCCTGGCGCTCTCGAACGGCGCCGACGTGCTGTACGTGGCGAACACGTACGACTACCGCATCGACATGTTCTGTCTCACCACCACGGCGGCGTGCAACGCGGTGATCGACCAGGACGGCGACGGCTGGCGCGACTACCAGGACAACTGCCCCACGGTCGCGAACCCGTCGCAGCTCGACAGCGACGGCGACGGCCTCGGAGACGCGTGCGACCCGTGCCCTTTCGACCCGCTGAACGATGCCGACGGTGACGGCGTGTGCGGCAACGTGGACAACTGTCCGACGGTCTACAATCCGGGCCAATCCGACCGCGACCACAACGGCATCGGCGACGCCTGTGACACGTGCCCGAACGACCCGCTCGGCGACGCCGACGGCGACCACGTGTGCGGCACCGTGGACGACTGCCCGTACGAGCCGAACCCCGACCAGACCGATTCGGGCGGCTTCGAGACGACTACACCGGACGGTGTAGGTGACGCGTGCCAGTGCGGCGACGTGTCGGGGGACGGCGTCGTCGACGCCAACGACGTGTCGGTGTACCGCGCCTTCCTCACGCAGGAGCCGAGCGCGCCGTTCTCGGCGGCGCGCAAGTGCAAGGTCGCCACGAACGGCGGCCCGTGCACGATCCTCGACCTGGTCATCGTGAAGCGCTCGACGCAGCTCGGCGTGCCGCTGATCTCGCAGGCCTGCGCGGCCGCGAACCCGCCGCCTCCGCCGCCGGGCCCGTAGTCAGCGGCGGACGAAGCGCGCGCGCAGCGCCTCGGGGATGCGCGTGGGCCGCAGCGTCTTCGCGTCGACGTACGCCCAGGTCGTGACCGCGAGCACGAGCAACGTGCCGTCGGACGCGCGCGTGAAGCGCGAATGCCGCTCGCTCTTGGCGCCGGTCATCGCCTCCACCCACGTCTCTTCCACGATCTCCTCGCCGGGCAGCGCGGGCCGGTGGTAGTCGATCTCGTGGCGCCGCACGATCCACAGCGCGCCCTGCGCGCGCAGGGCCGCGAGGTCGCTGCCGTGCAGCTGCGCGTGCGCGGTCGCGAGCTCCGCCACGAACTGCAGCCAGCGCACGTTGTTCACGTGGCCGAGCTCGTCGATGTCCCCGGGCGCGATCGTGCGCGTGCGCCGGAAGACCTCGGGGCTCATCCGCCCTCTTCGAGGAGCGCCGCGCAGTAGTCGCGATACGGCGAGGCCGGCATCGCGCGCAGGGTGCGCTCGAGCCCCGCCGCGTCGAGGAAGCCGCGCCGGAAGGCGATCTCCTCCAGGCACGCGATCTTCAGGCCCTGGCGCTGCTCGATCGTGGCGATGAAGTTCGCGGCCTCGAGCAGGCTCTCGTGCGTGCCCGTGTCGAGCCACGCGATGCCGCGCCCGAGCCGCACCGCGCGCAGCTCGCCGCTGTCGAGATACGCGCGGTTCAAGTCGGTGATCTCGAGCTCGCCGCGCGCCGACGGCCGCAGCGCCTTCGTGCGCCGCACCACCGTCTCGTCGTACAGGTAGATGCCCGGCACGGCCAGATTCGAGCGCGGCTGCTTCGGCTTCTCGACCAGCGACACGACCTTGCCCGCCTCGTCGAACTCGACCACGCCGTAGCGCTGCGGGTCGCGCACCGGGTAGCCGAAGATCACCGCGCCCGAGCGGAATTCCCGCACGATCTCGTCGAGCCGCATGCGCCCGTAGAACAGGTTGTCGCCGAGGATGAGCGCGACCTTGTCGGCGGCGATGAAGCGCTCGCCCACGAGGAACGCCTGCGCAATGCCCTTGGGCTCGGGCTGCACCGCGTACGAGAGCGCGATGCCCCAGGCCGAGCCGTCGCCGAGCAGGCTCTGGAAGCGCGGCACGTCGTTCGGCGTCGAGATCAGCAGGATCTCGCGCACATCCGCCAGCATGAGCGTCGCCAGCGGGTAGTAGATCATCGGCTTGTCGTACACCGGCTGGAGCTGCTTGCTCGCGACCTGCGTGATCGGGTGGAGGCGCGTGCCCGCGCCGCCGGCCAGGACGATGCCCTTCATGCGACCTCTCCGTGGCCCGCGAGACTAGCCCGAGGCCGACTCACGAGCGACTGAGGATCCTCGCGATCTCTGCGTCGCTGAGGCCGGCCTCGCGAAGCACGGCGGGACCGTCCGCGCCCAGGTCCGGCGCGGGCCGGTTCGCGGGCATCGGGTGGGCCGACATCTTGAACGGTGGGCCCACGCTCTGGAACGTGCCGAGCCGCGGATGCGCCACGGTCGAGAAGTAGCCCATCGCGCGCACCTGCGGGTCGTCGATCAGCTCGTGCATGCGGCGCACCGGCGCCCAGATCAGCGCGTGGCGCGCGAGCTCGGCCTCCCAGTCCGCGAGCGTCCGCGCGCGAAAGACCGGGTCGAGCGCATCGACGAGCGCGCGCGCGTTGCGGTAGCGCGCGACCGGATCCGCGAAGCGCGCGTCGCGCTCGAGCTCGGGCCGGCCGACCGCACGGCACACGTTGGGCCAGTAGCGCTGCGAGTCGACCATGACGAGGAAGAGCCAGCGGTCGTCTGCGGTCGGGTAGTAGTTCCACAGCGGATTGCGCGGCGCGGCCCGGTCGTGCATGGGCGGGCTCTGGCCCGTCGCGAGCACGTTGGCCATGTCGTTGCCCTGGATGTACAGGCCGATCTGCAAGAGCGACACCTCGATCGCCTGACCCTCGCCCGTGCGGTCGCGCACGCGCAGCGCGGCGAGGATGCCGGCGACGAGCGACACGCCCGCGGCGTGGTCGCCGACGCCCGGGCGCAAGAACGCGGGAGTCGCGCCGGGCGGCCGGAACATGTCCATCATGCCGGTGCGCGCCCAGTACGCGGTGTAGTCGAACGCGGGCGCGTCGGCCTCGTCGCCGCGCACGCCGTAGCCGTTCAGCGTGGCGTGGATGAGCGCGGGCTGGCGCGCGCGCAGCGCGGCAGCGTCGAGCCCGTACTTCTTCTGGCGCGCGGGCAACAGGTTGGTGAGCACGACGTCCGCCCGCGCGATCACCTTCACGAGCGCGTCGCGCGCCTCCGGGCGGGTGAGGTCCAGCGCGAGCGAGCGCTTGCCGCGGTTGTCCATCTCGAAGGGCGGCCCGCCGTCGAAATCCGACTTGTAGCCGCCCATGTGCGGCTTGGTGTGGCGGTAGATCTCGCCCTCGGGCACCTCGACCTTGATGACCTCGGCGCCCAGGTCCGCCAGCAGCGCCCCGCCCGATGGCGCAGCGACGAAGCTCGCGACCTCGACGACCCGGATCCCCTCCAGCGGCTGCATGGTCGCGATCTTACCCGTTGTGCTATAACGCGTGCCCCATGGCCAAGAAGGGCGCGCGCGAGAAGATCAAGCTCGAGTCGAGCGCGGGGACCGGCTTCTTCTACACCACGCGGAAGAACAAGCAGAACACCCCGGACAAGCTCGAGGTCAAGAAGTACGACCCGATCGTGCGCAAGCACGTCGTCTTCAAGGAAGCCAAGCTGAAGTAGGGCTTCACACGCTCGCGCGCGCGATCGACACGCGGCGCGGAGCGGACAGGCCGTCGCTGCGGCCGGCGAAGTAGCGGCGCTCGGCGTCGGCGGGGTCGAGGAACTCGACCGACGTGAAGCCCGCGACGACGAGCAGCGCGCGGAGCTCGTCGGGCTCGAGCTTCGTGAGCCACGGCTCGCCTCCGGCGGCGGCCCGCGCCTCCGTGCCCGGCGCGCGCTCGCGCGCCGTGAACGTGACGATGAGCTCGCTGCCCTTCGGAAAGGACGCGACGGTGCGGAAGAGCGCCTCGATCGCCCCGCGCTCCAGGTAGACCAGCACGCCGAGACACGAGAACACCGCAGGCGCCGCGAAGTCGAGCCGGCTCGCGCCCAGTATCTCGCGCAGTGAGTGGCGCTCGAAGTCGGCGGGCACGAACGAGACGTTCTCCGGAATCGCCACGCCGCCCGCAGCCAGCCGCTCCCGCTTCAGTCGCTGGCTGCCCGGATGGTCGACCTCGAAGATACGCAGCGCTGCGGCCCACGGCGGCTGGCGGTACGCGAAGCTGTCGAAGCCGGCGCCCAGCACCACGAGCTGGCGAACGCCGCGCCGGCACGCGGCTTCGATGCAGTCCTCGGCGAAGCGGCTGCGCAGCACCACGTGCGCCCGCAGCGCGCGCATCGCGGCGCTCGAGTAGAGCCCGTCGTCGGCGAGCGCGCGAGCCAGCGCTGCGTCGCCCACGAGCGCGGGCGCGACGGGGTCGTCCAGCACCCTGGGCGCGCCGTCGCGGAGCTGGTGGATCGCGCGCAGCACCGCGACCCCCAGCGCCGTGCGGCTCGCCGGCCGCTCCTCCGCGTCGTCCGCCATCTGCACCCACGATAGCGACCAGGCGTAAGATCGCGGCCATGGACTTCGCACCCGACGCCGACTACGCGGGAATCGCGGCCGAAGCGGGCAAGCTCGCCGCGCGCTTCGACGACGACTACTGGCTCGAGCACGACGAGAAGAAGCTCTTCCCGTGGGAGTTCTACGAGGCGTTCGCGGAAGCGGGCTGGGTCGGCGTGCTCGTGCCCGAGGAGTACGGCGGCGCGGGGCTGGGCGTCATGCATGCGGGCGCGCTGCTGCGCGCGGTGGCGGGCAGCGGGGGGGCGATGAACGCGGCCTCGACGCTGCACCTGTCGATCTTCGGCATGGGCCCCGTGATCCACCACGGCTCGAAAGCACTGAAGGAGAAGTACCTGCCGCCCACCGCGACCGGGCAGCTGCACGTCTCGTTCGGCGTGACCGAGGACGACGCGGGCACCGACACGTCGCGCATCCGCACGTTCGCGCGCAAGACCGACCGCGGCTGGATCGTGAACGGCAAGAAGGTGTGGAACACGAAGGCGCAGCAGGCGCAGAAGATCCTGCTGCTCGCGCGCACCACGCCGCGCGAGGAGTGCGCGCGCCGCCTCGACGGCATGACGCTCTTCCTTGCCGACCTCGACCGCGCGCACGTGGAGATCCGCGAGATCCCGAAGCTCGGCCGGAACGCCGTGAACTCGAACGAGGTGTTCATCCACGACCTGCCGGTCTCCGACGAGGACGTCGTGGGCGAGGTCGGGCGCGGCTTCTACTGCCTGCTCGACGGCATCAACCCGGAGCGCATCGTCATCGCGGCCGAGGCGGCGGGCATCGGCTTCCGCGCGCTCGAGCGCGCGGTCGCGTACGCGCGCGAGCGCGTGGTGTTCGAGCGGCCGATCGGTCAGAACCAGGCGATCGCGCATCCGCTCGCGGACTCGTACTCGGAGCTCGTCGCTGCCGAGCTCCTGTGGCAGAAGGCCGCGTGGACGTACGACCGCGGCGAGCCCGCGGGCGCGCTCGCGAACATGGCCAAGGTGCGCTGCGCGGACGCCTCCTTCCGCGCCTGCGACCGCGCGCTGCAGACCCTGGGCGGATTCGGCTACGCGCGCGAGTTCCACGTCGAGCGGTACTGGCGGGAGGCCCGGCTCATGCGCCTCGCGCCGATCTCGCAGGAGATGGCGCTCAACTTCGTGGCCGAGCACGTGTTGCAACTTCCGCGATCGTACTGATTGACTTCGCTCGCCTGCGGCTCGCTGCGCGCGCCTTCGGCGCTTGCGGCCTCGCTCAGGGCGGCCTTCGCTCGGCCCGATTGACTTCGCTCGCCTGCGGCTCGCTGCGCG
>Ga0335076_10004477_pt1 | contig 14140 bp, 13 predicted proteins | sample Lox_Sample_25_FD_206717 | JGI IMG/M metagenome (GOLD analysis project Ga0335076, IMG submission 206717) | Soil microbial communities from Loxahatchee National Wildlife Refuge, Florida, United States - Lox_Sample_2.5 | ecosystem: Environmental > Terrestrial > Soil > Wetlands | place: USA... | reverse complement strand
GCGAACGTCTCGCTCTCGATCGCGGACCGCGGCTACGTGCTCTCCACCGGGCGCCTCGTGCTCGAAGGCCCCGCTGCGGAGCTCCGCGAGCACGAGGATCTCCGCAAGGCCTACCTCGGCCGCTAGCTTGACCGGAATGGACGAGGGGCTGCAGCGGGCCGTGCTCTGGCGCGAGGTGGGGCGCAGGGTCGCCGTCGCGACGGTCGTGGCGACGCGGCGCTCGGCGCCGCGTCCGATCGGTGCGAAGCTGTACGTCAGCGAGACCGGCGATCTCGAGGGCTCGGTCTCCGGCGGCTGCGTCGAGAGCGACGTCGTGCTCGCGGCACAGGAGGTCCTCGGAGGCGGGTCGCCGCGGCTGCTCACGTACGGGATCACCGACGAGATGGCGTTCGGGATCGGCCTGCCCTGTGGCGGCGAGATCGATGTCTTCGTCGAGGAGCTCACCGAGTCGGAGCGGCCGGACGTGACGCTCACGGCCGTCGCCGGCGAGGGCGTGGGCGAGCGGCTGCACGATCCGGAGCTGGAGCAGACGGCGCGCCGGCGCGGTCGCAGTCATGTCATCGAGCTCGAAGACCGCACGATTCTCGCGGACGTCAACGCGCCGCCGCCCCGGCTCTTCGTCTACGGCGCCGTCGACACGGCGGAGGCTCTTTGTCGCGCGGCGAAGCTCCTCGGCTGGCGGACGCTGGTCGCCGACGCCCGGGCGAGCTTCGCAACGCCCGAGCGGATCCCGAGCGCCGATGAGCTCCTGGTCGAATGGCCCGACGAGGCGATGGCACGGGCTCGGCTCGACCTGGGGACTGCGGTGGTCGTTCTCACGCATGACGACAAGTTCGACCTGCCGATGATCCGCGGCGCACTCGCCGGCGATGCGTTCTACGTCGGCTGGATCGGCTCGCGTCGCAACCAGGAGCGCCGGCGTGGCCTCCTTCGCGACGAGGGCGTGACCGATGACGAGCTCGATCGCATCTCGGGGCCGACCGGCCTCGACATCGGCGCAGGCACACCCTCGGAGACCGCGCTCTCGATCCTCGCCGAGATCCTGGCGGTCCGGGCAGGACGTGCCGGCGGACGCCTGAAGGACGCGAGAACCCGCATTCACGCGCCTCTATAGGATCGCTCTCGTGCTCTTGCGCGAGGTCGAATACGCGAAGCCGGGGTCGGTGGGGCAGGCTCTGGAGCTGCTGGCGTCGAACGACGGCGCCCGCGCGCTCGCCGGCGGCCAGACGCTGATCAACGTCATGAAGGCGCGCGCGGCGTCTCCGGACATGCTCGTCGACCTCGACGGCCTCGACGAACTGCGCGGGATCGAGCTGGCGGGTGACGGGACGCTGACGGTCGGCGCGATGACGACGTACAGCGAGCTCGTTGGCTCGGCCGAGGCGAAGGCGCGCCCGATCCTCGGCGAGGTCTGCGCGACGATCGCGGACGTCCAGGTGCGCAACCGCGGCACGATCGGCGGCAACGTCTGCTCGAACGACCCGACGAACCACCTGCCGCCCCTCATGGTCGCGGTCGGCGCGCGGATGACGATCGCCGGCGCGGGCGGCGAGCGGGAGGTGCCGGCGGAGGAGTTCTTCCTCGGCGTGTACATGACCGCGGTCGCGCCGGGAGAGCTGCTGACGCGGATCGCGATCCCCGCCGGCAAGAAGGACGGCTTCGCCGCGGTCACGCTCGGCGCCGAGGGAACGTGCATCTGCAACGCGGCGGCCAGCGTGAACGGCTCCGTCCGGGTGGCGCTCGGCTGCGTCGACGCGGTGCCGGTCCTCCTCACGGCCGACACGCCGCAAGGAGTTGCGGACGCCGTGCGCGCCGCGAACATCACGCCGCCGTCCGACGTCCACGCCTCGAGCGAGTACCGCACGCACCTCGCCGAGGTGCTCGCGACACGCGCTGCGCAGGAGGCGGCGACCCGCTAGATGGACGTCGCGGTCACCGTCAACGGAACGACGTACGAGCGGGACGTCGAGCCGCGCAAGCTGCTCATCCACTTCCTGCGCGACGACCTCGACCTGACGGGCAGCCACGTCGGCTGCGACACGGGCAACTGCGGCGCATGCTCGGTGATCTTCGACGGGGTGCTCGTGAAGAGTTGCATGCTCCTCGCCGTCCAGGCGAACGGCGCGAGCATCGAGACCGTCGAGGGCCTCGCCGAGGACGGCGAGCTGACGCCGCTGCAGCAGGCGTTCAACGAGCATCACGCGCTCCAGTGCGGCTACTGCACGCCGGGGATGCTGATGAGCGCGACCGCGCTGCTGCGCGAGAACCAGAGCCCTTCCGACGCCGAGATCAAGAAGGCGCTGCAGGGCAACATCTGCCGCTGCACCGGCTACTGGAACATCGTCGAGGCCGTGAAGTCGGTGGCGAGATGACCGAGACCACGCTCGCGCCCGCACCCGTCGAGGTGCAGAAGGGCTGGGGCGGCCAGAGCGTCCGGCGCAAGGAGGACAAGCGGCTCCTGCAGGGCGAGGGCGTCTTCGTCGACGACGTCAAGCGGCACGGGATGGGCTATCTGCACTTCGTCCGCAGCCCGTACGCGCATGCGCACATCACGCGCGTCGACGTCTCCGCAGCGGAGGCGATCGACGGCGTCTACGGGACGCTGACCGGCGAGGAGGTTGCGGCGCTCACCGAGCCGTTCTTCCAGATCTCGAGCGCTCCCGGCGCCAACATCAAGGACTACTCGCTCGCGGTCGGCAAGGTGCGCTACGTCGGCGAGCCGGTCGTCGCCGTCGTCGCCGAGACGCGGGAGCTCGCGCGCGACGCCTCCGAGCTCGTCGAGGTCGACTACGAGCCGCTGCCCGCGGTCGTCGACGCGCGCACTGCGCAGGACTCCGACGCGGCGGTGCTGCACGACGATGCCGAGGGGAACCTCATGTGGAGCGGCCTCTACTCGTGGGGCGACCTCGACGCCGCCTTCGCCGAGGCCGACCGGGTCGTCAAGATCCCCGAGCTCCACTTCCACCGCTTCAACTCGACGCCGCTCGAATGCGACGGCGCACTCGTCGAGTTCAACCGCGGCGTCGGCCAGTGGACGATCCACACGAACAACCAGTTCCCGGGCTTCGCCGCGATCATGATGGGCCCGGCGATGCAGGTGGGGCTCGACAAGCTCCGCTTCGTCACGCAGGACATCGGCGGCGGCTTCGGCAACAAGATCACGTCCCACCCGCAGCTCGTCGCCTGCTGCCTGCTCGCACGAAAGCTCAACCGGCCGGTGCAGTGGACGGAATGGCGGACCGACTTCCACCTCTCCATGTCGCACGGCAACGAGCGCTGGTTCCACGACACCGAGGTCGCCGTCAAGGACGACGGCACGCTGCTCGGCTTCCGGACGAAGGCGCTAGACGACGCCGGTGCGTGGCTGCGCTACGAGCCGCTCGGCGGCGTGATCTGGGCGCAGGTGACGCCCGGGATGTACCGCTGGCGGCACATCGAGCTCGACTTCACGCAGGTCGCGACGAACAAGGCGCCGGTCTCCCCGAACCGGGGCTACTCGCGCATGCAGCACCTCTGGTTCACGGAGCGCGTGATCGACATCGTCGCGCGCGAGCTCGATCTCGATCCGGTCGAAGTGCGGAAGCGGAACTACGTCCGCGCCGAGGACATGCCGTACACGACGCCGAACGGCTGCGTCTACGACTCCGGCGACTACGCCGCGATGCTCGACCTCGCGCTCGAGCTCGTCGGCTACGAGTCGATCCCGGGCAGACGCGCCGAGGCGAAGGAGCGCGGGAGGATGCTCGGCGTGGGCATCGGCTCGACCCTCGACTCCGGCACGAACAACTTCGGCCAGTCGCGGCTCATCAACCCCGAGCTCCAGTTCTCGGGCAACAACGAGGTCGCGACGGTCAAGCTCGACATCTTCGGCGAGATCGTCGTCACCCTCGGCACGACGCCGCAGGGGCAGGGGCACGAGACGACGGCCGCGCAGGTCGTCGCCGACATCCTCAACTGCTCCGTCGACGACGTGCATGTGCGCGCCGGCCACGACAGCTACTGGAACTCGCACGCCGGTTTCTCCGGCACGTACGCGAGCCAGTTCGCGGTCACGGGCCTGAGCGCGGTCAAGGGAGCGACCGAGATGCTCGCGGCCGAGATCAAGAGGCTGGCCGGCGCGGTCTTCGGCGGCGTGCCCGAGGAGGCGCTCGAGCTCGCCGACGGCGGCGTCCGGATCAAGGAGAGCCCCGACGCGTTCCTTCCGTTCATGGCCTGCGGAGCGATCGTGAACGCGAACAACGCGGGCCTGCCGGAGGATCTCGAGGTGACGCTCAACTGCCGCTACGTCTACCGGCCGCCGTTCGAGGTGCCGGACGTCGAGACGAAGACCGGGAACCTCACGCTCACGTACGCGACCCAGATTCACGTTGCCGTCGTCGAGATCGACCCCGAGACAGGCGCGTACAAGATCGTCGACTATGCCGCTGTCGACGACTGCGGCAAGCGGATCAACCCGCAGATCGTCGAGGGGCAGGTGATGGGGGCGACGGCGCAGGCGATTGGCGCGGCGATCCACGAGACCTACGAGTACGACGAGGACGGCAACCTGCTGACGCCCAACTTCTACGACTACCACGTCCCGCACGCCCTCGACATGCCGCCGCTCGCGACCGGTGCGATCGAGAGCCCGTCGCCGTTCACGCCCCTCGGGACGAAGGGCATGGGCGAGGGCGGCGGGGCCGGGATCCACGCGGTGTGCGCCGCGATCCAGGACGCGACCGGGCAGATCGTGACGGACAGCCACAACCCGTACCAGCGCGTGTGGCGTCTGCTGCAGGAGGGGCAGGCGTGAACGTCTCCGGCGAGCGCACGTTCGACGCACCGCGTGGGACGGTCTGGCAGGTGCTCAACGACCCCGAGGCGATGGCGAGGACGATGCCCGGCGTCGAGAGCTTCGACGTCCACGACGACCGGCACTGGACGGCGAACGTGAAGATCCCGCTCGGCCTCGGCGGCCTGAAGATGAAGATCGACATGGAGAAGGTCGAGGAGCGCGAGCCGGAGTTCGCGAAGCTTGCCGTCAAGGGCAACGGCGTCGGCGCGATCATGAACATGGAGACGTCGTTCACGCTCTCCGACACGGACCACGGGAGCACCGCGATGGCGTGGAGCGCCGAGGTGAAGATCCTCGGCCCGGTCGGCTCGATGGGCCAGCGCGTCCTCCAGCCGATCGTGAACCAGCAGGTGCAGCACGTGCTCACCGCACTCGACCAGCAGGTTCAGGAGGCGCAGGGCTCCACCTCCGGCTGATGGCCGCTCCGCTTCGGATCGGCGTCATGCAGCTCACGATGGAGCCGCTCGACGAGATGCTCGCCTCGGCGCGCGCGATGGACGAAGCCGGGATGGACACGATCTGGCTCGCCGAGGCCTATCCGTGGTGGCGGAAGCACGGGATGGAGGCGCGCTCGTCGTCCGGCGTCGGCGCGCTGATGGGTCGCGAGACGAAGCGGCTCACGATCGGCTGGGGGATCATCGCCGCGTCGACGCGGCATCCCGTCCAGGCGGCGATGGACGCGCGGGTAGTGCAGGAGGCGGCGGGGCCGGGCCGTTTCATCCTCGGCTTCGGGACGTCCAAGATCTTCCTCAACAACACGAAGACGCAGACCAAGAAGACGCTCGGGCCGATGCGCGACGCCGTCACGATCGCGCGCGGCGTCCTCTCGGGCGAGCGGTTCGACTACGACGGCGACACCTGGAGCGCCGACGTGCCGGCGCTCGCCGCCGACGCGCACGCGCCCCGCGAGGTGCCGCCGCTCTACGTCGCCGCGACCGCGCCGAAGATGCAGCAGCTCGCCGGCGAGATCGCCGACGGCTGCCTCACGCCTTCGATCACGACGCCCGGCTTCGTCCGCTACACGCGGGAGAACACAAGGCTGGGAGCATCGGCGGCGAAGCCGCCGATGCCCGGCCAAAGAGCAAGGGGCGGCGAGATCGACGTGGGCTGCACCGTCGTGGCCTCGATCCACGAGTCGGACCGCGACGCCGGCCGCGACGGTGCGCGCGAGATCGCAGGGATGTATCTCGCGAACAAGGTGCAGAACATCCAGGGCGCCGCCGACACGCTGCTCGAGCTCGCGGGGATCGAGCAGGACGAGATCCGGCCCGTCGCCGAGGCGATGGAGCGGGGCGGCCGCCTCGCCGCGAAAGCCGAGGTCTCCGACGCCCTGCTCGACAAGTGCCGGCCGATCGCGGGTACGCCGGACGACTGCATCGAGGCGATCGAGGAGTACCGCGACGCCGGCTGCACGCACGTCATGCTGGAGCTATGGGGCGCGAACCGGCACGAGCAGATCCGGCTCTTCGGCGAGAAGGTGCTGCCCCGATTCCGCCGCGGATAGATCAGGTGCTCGCCGAGGCCCGCACGCGGATCCGGCGGTACACGCCCGAGGAGGCTCGAGCCGACGACGAGCTGCTGCTCGTCGACACGCGCTCGGACGACGAGCGCGGACGCCTCGGCGTCATCCCCGGCTCGGAGCACATCCCTCTGTCGGTGCTTCCCTGGCGGACCGACCAGCTCGCCGGCCGGCGCGTCTGCCTCGTCTGCGCGCATGGCTACTCGTCGTCGCTGGCGGCCGCCCTGCTCGTCGAGCTCGGTATCGACGCCGGAGACCTGATCGGCGGCTACGAGGCGTGGGCGTGAAGGTCGACCGCGAGCGCCTGGTCGAGACCGCGACGCGGCTCGTCGACGTCCCGAGCTTCACCGGCGACGAGGAGGCGGCCGCCCGCCTCATGGTCGAGCTCTTCGAGTCGCTCGGCCTGCAGGTGCAGTGGCAGCAGGTCGAGGAGGGTCGCGCCAACGCGCTCGGGACGTGGCAAGGAACCGGCGGAGGCAAGTCCCTCATGTTCAACGGGCACATGGACACGTCGTACTCGGGCCGCGAGCCGTGGCTGCGCAGCGTCCCGGGCTTCCAGCCGCAGGCGTTCGAACGCGACGGGCGGCTCTACGGGCTCGGCATCTCGAACATGAAGGGCGCGCTCGCCTGCTACGTCGAGGCGGTGCGCGCGCTGCAGGACGCGGGGGTGCGGCTCCGCGGCGACGTCCTGATCGCCGCCGTCTGCGGCGAGATCGAGAAGACGCAGCAGGGGGAGGCGCAGGGAGCGCAGTACCGCGGCTACGCCGCCGGCACGCGGTATCTCGTCTCGCACGGCGGCGTCGCAGACATGTGCCTGCTGGGCGAGCCGACCGAAGGCAAGGTCGTGCTCGGCCACTTCGGCGCGCTCTGGCTGCGCATCCGCGTTCACGGCGACTTCATCCACACGGCGTTCAGCGAGGGGAGACGCGACCGCAACTCGATCCTGCGCGCGCGCGACGTGCTCGATGCGGTGCTCGAGTGGATCCCCACGTGGGAGGGCGATCCCGCGAACGCGTATCAGGGCGCGAAGGCGATCGTCAACGTCGGAGCGGTCGAGGGCGGCTTCGGCTGGCGTGCCTCCCGCACCCCGCACCACACGGATCTCTTCCTCGACGTGCGCGTGCCGCCGACGAAGCCCATGGCGCTCGCCCGGCGCGAGGTGCTCGACATGGTGCGCGGCCTCGCCGAGCGCTTCCCCGACCACGGCGTCGAGGGCGAGGTCTTCGTCACCGCACCGGGAGCGGAGATCGAGGAGGGGCACGAGCTCGTCGCCGCGATCGACGCGGCGCACGCCGAGGTCTGGGGCGAGCCGCCGGCACGTGACGTGACGCGCTGGTTCAGCGACGCTTCCGCGCTGACGCGCTACGGCGTGCCCACCGTCAATTACGGCACCTCGACCGGGTTGATGGACGTCGAGCTAGGCGAGAACCTCGAGATCGACGCGCTCGTCAAGACGTCGGAGGTCTACGCGCGTGTGGCGATGAGCGTCTGCGGAGTCGCTGCGTGAGGCTCGTCACCTACGACGACGGGAAGGTTGGCTATCTCGACGGCGAGGAGATCGTCCGGCTCGACGTGCCGACGATGCGCGTCTGGTTCGCGAGCGGCGGCGCAGACGAGACGGGCGAGCGGATTCCGCTCGCGCAGGCGAAGCTGCGTGCCCCGATCGTGCCGAAGAAGTTCTTCCACACGGCGGGCAACTTCCGGGAGCACGAGGAGGAATCGAAGAACGTCAACTGGACGCACCGGATCGCGCCCTGGATCAACTTCTTCCAGAACGTCGACGCGATCGTCGGCCCCGACGAGGCGATCGTCTATCCCGAGCATCTCACCGAGGAGCTCGATTACGAGCTCGAGCTCGCCGTCGTCCTCAAGAAGTCGGGTAAGTGGTTCAGCCCCGAGGAGGCCGCGGACTACATCGGCGGCTACGTGATCTTCAACGACATCACTGCGCGCGACATCCAGCGGGGCGAGATGCGTTCGGGCGTCTTCAGCTTCTGCAAGGCGATCGACACCTTCTGCCCGCTCGGGCCGTGGATCGTGACGCCGGAAGAGATCCCGGACCCGCACGACCTCGCGATGGAGCTCCGGGTCAACGGCGAGAAGCGCCAGGAGTCGCACTCGAGCCGCATGAGCGTGACGATCCCGGAGATCCTCAGCAACTTCTCGGCGCTCGGCTACAGCGCGGGCGACGTGCTCTCGACCGGCACCGTCGCGGGCGTCGCCGGCTTCAAGTCGGAGGAGGAGCGCCGGCGCCTCTACCTCAAGCCGGGCGACGTCGTCGAGGCGGAGATCGAGCGGATCGGCGTGCTGCGCAACCCGGTCGTCTCGTGGGAGGAGGGACACGGCGAGCCGGCGCCGCCGCGCATCCGCCCCTGGGGCGACGAGGAGTGAGCTGGCCCAGGGACGACGCGAAGCTCGACCGCGTCCGCGCCCTGATGGCGGAGGCGGAGCTCGACGTGCTCGTCGTCCGCGCGCCCGACAACGTCCTCTACCTGACGAACTTCTGGGGGATGAAGGGCTACGACGCCTGCGTTTTCCCGCGCGAGGACGAGCCCGTCCTGATCACGATCGAGGCCTCGGAGGAGGACGCAGCCCGGACGGCGTGGACGCAGGACGTGCGGCTGATCCGCGGGTACGACCCCGAGGATCCGCGTCCGCCGCTCGCGCGCACGCTCGACGCGGCGGTCGCGGCCGCGCGTGACTACGAGCGCGTCGGGCTCGAGCTCTCGCTCGGCACCCAGGCCGCCGACCGCATGGTCGGCGAGCCCACGACGTTCACCGCCGCGTGGTTCGACGCGTTTCCCGAGGCGGCCGATGCGACGCCGCTCCTCGTCCGCGCGCGCTCGCTCAAGACCGAGCAGGAGGTCGAGCGCATGCGGCTCGCGAACGAGATCGCGGCGGCCGCGATGGAGCACGTGCGCGGACGGCTGCGACCGGGGATCAAGGAGGCCGAGGCCGCCGCCCTGTGGCAGGGGTTCGTGCACGGCGAGGGCACGGGCTGGCACGGCAAGGTCGAGCTCGCCCTCCCGTTCTCGCTGGTCTGGGCGGGCCCGGGGATCAAGACCTTCACCGCGACCGGCGACCTGCCCGCGGTCGAGGGAGAGCCCGTCCTGTTCGAGATCTGGGTCTGCGCCGACGGCTACTGGGCCGACCACACGAAGAACCTCGTCCTCGGCGAGTTGCGGCAGGACTACGCGGAGCTCGAAGCTGCGCTCGTGGCTGTCTACCGAGACGCACTCGACTCGATTCGGGCGGGCGCGCCGATGGCCGAGCTCGACCGGCAGGTCCGCGGGCAGCTGCACGACGCCGGCTACGCGGGACAGCCGACCCATCCCATCTGTCACGGCATCGGCGCGCGGGCGCACGAGCCGCCGTATCCGCACCAGGCAGGCGGCGGCGAGTTCGAGGAGGGGATGGTGCTTGCGGTCGAGCCGGGGGTCTACTGGCCCGGCGGCGGCGGCCTGCGCGTCGAGGACAACTTCCTCGTCACGAGCGACGGCGTCGAGAAGCTCTCCTCGTTCCCGGACGGGGTGGTGGCGTGTCCGAGCTGATCTGGACCGGATCCCTCAACGACCGCTACGCGATCCGCGGCCGGGTCGGTCTCTACGACACGACGCTGCGCGACGGGGAGCAGACTGTCGGAGTCGTCCTCTCGCCCGAGGAGAAGCTCGAGATCGCGAGGCTGCTCGACGGGCTCGGGATCGAGCGGATCGAAGCCGGCTTTCCGCGCGTGTCCGAGGATGACCGCCGCGCGGTCGAGCTCATCGCCGACGCCGGCCTGCAGGCCGAGATCTGGGGCTTCTCGCGCGCGGTGCCTGCGGACCTCGAGCTGCTCGTCGAACTCGGCGTCGGGGCCGCGGTGATCGAGTCGCCGATCTCCGACCTGAAGCTCGAGGCGATCGGCGTCTCGCGCGAGAAGATGCTGGAGCGCATCGCAAGCGCCATGCGCTTCGCGACCGAGCACGGCATCCGGGCCGCGTTCTTCGGCGTCGACTCGACCCGCGCCGAGCCGGACTTCTACCGCCGTGTCTACGAGACGGCCGTCGAAGCGGGCGCGCAGGAGGTGGCCGTTGTCGACACGCTCGGCATCGCCTCGCCGGAAGCCGTCGCGGACCTGGTAGGCGCGACGCTGCAGTACGTCGACGGGGTTCCCGTGCACTTCCACGGTCACGACGACTTCGGGCTCGCCACCGCGTCCGCGGTCGCAGCCGTGCGCGCCGGCGCGACCTGGATCCACGGCACGATCAACGGGATGGGCGAGCGCGCGGGGAACGCCGACCTCGGCGAGATCGCGCTTGCGCTCCGCGCGCTCTACGGCGTCGACACCGGCCTTCGCTTCGACCGCGTCCGCGAAGCTGCTGCGCGTGTACAGGAGCTGTCGGGCTACGGGCTAGCCCCCTGGAAGCCGCTGACGGGCGAGACGCTGTTCCGCCGCGAGTCGGGCGCTGTCGCCTCACAGTTCCACGATCCGCCGTCGATCGAGCCGTACTCCTCCGAGCTCGTCGGCGCCGAGCGGGCGATCGTCCTCGGCAAGAAGAGCGGCCTCGACTCGATCCGGATCAAGGTGGAGGAGCTCGGCCTCGATGTACCCGAGGAGCGCTGGCCCGAGCTGCTCGCAGACGTGAAGGAGCTCGGCGCGCGGAAGCGCGGTCTCGTCACCGACGCCGAGTTGCGGGAGCTCGCCGGTGGCTGAGTACGACGCGATCGTCGTCGGGAGCGGCGTCAACTCGCTCGCCTGCGCGGCGCTGCTCGCGCGGGCGGACTGGCGCGTCTGCGTGCTCGAGCGCAACGACTGGTTCGGCGGCGCGATCAAGACCGAGGAGCTGACCGAGCCGGGATTCGTCCACGATGTCTTCAGCGCCTGGCACCCGCTCTGGGTCGGCGGCGCCGGGCACGCCGAGCTCGGCGACGAGCTCGCCGCGCGCGGCCTCGAGTACCTCAACACCGAGCTGCCGACGGCCGCCGCGTTCCCGGACGGCGAGGCCGCGTTCCTGCTGCGCACGGCCGAGGGGAATGCGCAGGAGCTCGGGCCGGAGTGGTTCGCTGCGCTCGAGCGCTTCCTCGCCAACGCCGAGCTCGCGTTCGGCGTCCTCGGCACCGAGCTCTGGTCCTCCGCGGGCCTCGCGCTCGCCGCGAAGGCCATGCGCAAACTCGGACGCGCCGGCGCGGTCGCCTTCCTCGGCGAGGTGCTGCAATCGAGCCGCGACTGGCTCGAGACGACGTTCGCCTCCGAGCGCGCACACGGCGTGCTGGCGCCGTGGGTGCTCCACACCGGCCTCGGACCCGACCAGGCGACATCCGGCTTCATGACGCAGGTGATCGCCGTCGCGGTGCAGGAGGGCGGGATGCCGGTGCCACGCGGCGGCGGCGCGAAGCTCGCCGATGCGCTCGTGCAGCTGATCCGCGACCACGGCGGCGTCTGCGAGACCGACCGCGACGTCGAGCGCGTGCTCGTGCGCTCGGGCCGGGCGGTCGGTGTCCGGCTCACCGACGGGGAGACGATCGAGGCGGAGCGCGCCGTCGTCGCGTCCGTGACCCCGACCCAGCTTCACGAGCGCCTGCTCGCAGACGCCGACGTCCCGGAGCCCACGAGGGAGGCAGCGCGGCGCTTCCGCTACGGCCGCTCGGAGATGCAGATCCACTATGCGCTCTCGGAACCGTCGCGCTGGGAAGGAGACGAGCGGCTCGGCGGGACGGCGATCGTCCACGTCACGCCGGGCCTGGACGGCGTCTCGCGGGCGGTGAACGAGGCCGAGCGGGGGCTCCTTCCCGCGGAGGCGACGATCGTCGTGGGCCAGCCGCTGACGATCGACCCGTCGCGTGCGCCGGAGGGTCGCGGGCTCCTCTGGATCCAGCTCCAGGAGCTGCCGTGGCGGATCAAGGGCGACGCGGCGGACGCCCTGGACGTCGGCGGCGGCGAATGGACGGACGAGCTCCGTGAGCGGTATGCAGACCGGGTCCAGGCGCGCCTCGCGCCACACATCCCGAATCTCGAGTCGGCGATCCTGAAGCGGGTCGCGCTCGGCCCGCACGACCTGCAGCGCGCGAACGTCAACCTCCGGCACGGGGACCCCTACGGAGGCTCGCTCGCGCTCGATCAGAACTTCCTCTGGCGACCGTTCGGCGGCAGTCCCGGTCACACGACGCCGGTCGAGCGGCTCTGGCAGATCGGAGCGAGCACGTGGCCCGGGCCGGGCCTCGGCGGCGGCTCCGGGACGCTCGTCGCGCACAAGCTGCTCGAGCCGCCGCTCACGCAGCGCGCGCTGAACAGGGCCCGCGCCTTCGCGCAGCGGTAGTCGGTCGGCTACTGGAACGCGAAGATGCTCTTGCCGGCGAGCTCGACCTCGTAGATGTCGGTCGCCAGCTCGAGGTGGTCGTACAGCGCCGCGGCGGCGCGGTCGGGATCGTGGGCGGCGCAGGCGTCGAGCAGCTCCTGGTCGAGCTCCGCGTGCCGGTCCTGCGGTGAGCCGCCGGACCCGAGCAGCACCGGCCGGTAGCGCTCGCAGCTGTCCCAGGCGGGACGGATCAGGCGCAGCAGCGAGGCCGAGCGCGCCGCCTCGTAGAGCGTGAAGTGGAACGCCGTGTGGGCACGTACGGCGGCGCGCGCGTCTCGGGCGCGGCGCGCGGCGTCGAGCTCGGCGAGATGCGAGCGCGCGGTCTGCTCGTCCTCGGCGCCGAACAGCTCGGCGGCCCGCCGCACCGCCATCGTCTCGAGCGCGAGCCGGATCGAGAAGAGCTCGCGCAGCTCCTCGATCTCGAGCGCCACCACCTTCGCGCCGTGGTGCGGAACGTGCTCCGCGAGACCTCGCGCCTCGAGCTGGCGCACCGCTTCGCGGATCGGCGAGATGCTCATCCCGAGCGAGCGGGCGAGATCCTCGAGCCGCAGCGGCGTGCCCGGCGTCAGCTCCCCGAGGATGATCGCCTCCCGCAGCCGCTCGAGTGCGGCCTCGGCCATCGTCGGAGGACGGAGCGCGCCGTCCTGAGAGAGGGTCGACTTCACGGACCGAGCGTGAACCACACTTGATCAGATGTCAAACCCGTGAAACGATCACGGTTCCGGGTGTCGAGGGCCACACAGCAGCTGCCGCCGTTCTCGATCTCGCAGGTGAGCACGCTCGCCGCGAGCTTCGCGGAAGACGTCCGCGTGTACGCGGCAGCGGGCGTTGACGGGATCGGGATCTGGGAGCTCAAGCTCGGCGAGGGATCGGACGAGGAGGCGCTCGAGCAGCTCGCGGCGAGCGGGCTCGGATCCGCGACGGCCGTTCCCGCGGTCCCCTCGATCCTGCCGCTGCCGCTCCTGCCTGGGCCGGAAGACCCGCAGCAGCGGATCGCTTCGCTCTGCGCGTCGATCCACCGCCTTGCGCGGTTCGAGCCCGCCGCAGTGCTCTGCTTCACCGGGCCCGCGGGAGACCTCGATCCCGAGACGGCCCGCGGGACCGCCGTCGACGGGCTGCGCGTCCTCGCGCGCGAGGCGAGGACTGCCGGCGTGCGGCTCGCGCTCGAGCCGTTCCAGCGCGAAGGGGTCGAGAGCTGGTCGCTGATCGCCACGCTCGGCGAGGCCGCGGAGCTGATCGAGGAGGTCGGGAGCGACGCGGTGGGAATCCAGTTCGACGTCTGGCACCTATGGAACTCGCGAGATGTGCTCGACGGGCTACCGCGCCACGCGCACCTCATCGCCGGCGTGCACGTGAACGACTGGCGCGAGCCGACCCGCGGCTGGGCGGATCGCGTCCTCCCCGGCGACGGCGTTGCAGACTTGCCTGCGATTTTCGGCGTCTTAGAAGAGG
>Ga0335076_10004476_pt1 | contig 14140 bp, 12 predicted proteins | sample Lox_Sample_25_FD_206717 | JGI IMG/M metagenome (GOLD analysis project Ga0335076, IMG submission 206717) | Soil microbial communities from Loxahatchee National Wildlife Refuge, Florida, United States - Lox_Sample_2.5 | ecosystem: Environmental > Terrestrial > Soil > Wetlands | place: USA... | reverse complement strand
CCCCCCGAGGCGCCGGGCGGCCGCTCCCTGGGGGCTATGACCCGCGGTGGCGTTTGGTCATTTGGAACAATTCTCCGCAATTTTCAGGTAAGGTTAAAGTAATAGTTAAATCGTTGTCCTTTTCACGCGGAGTATTTAGTTAAGTTCCTCGGCGACTTTTCTTGCTGTCCAACCGGCTCTCGAATACTGATACAGCGTATCTTTGTCGTTCAACTGCTACGGCCAGGCGAGGCCGCTGCGGGAAGGGTTGGTCGATGCGCATATTCCGCCGCTTCGGTCGCGATGAACGCGGCACCACGCTGATCGAGTTCGCGCTGGTCGGGCCGATGTTCATTTTCCTGCTGCTCGCGATCATCGAGATCGGCCTGACCATGCTCACCCAGTTCGTGCTGGATGGGGCGGCGCGCAGCGCGGCGCGGCTGGTCCGGACCGGGCAGGTGCAGGCCGGCGGCGGCATCACCACCTTCCAGAACCAGCTCTGCTCGCAGGTCGAGGTGCTGCTGCCGAGCTGCAGCGGTGTCCTCTTCGAGGTGCAGCAGTTCTCGAACTTCGCCTCGATCAATTTTTCGCCCTGTACCTCGAACGCCAACGCCACGCCGCCGGGCAACTGCCCCTTCGTGCCCGGGACCGGCGGCCAGGTCGTCGGCGTCCGCGTCAGCTATCCCCGCCCTTACATCGTGCCGTGGGTCGGCGAATGCCTGACGACGGGAAAGTGCTGGCTCGGCCTTGGCACCTCCGCCCCCGCTGCCTCCGGGACCTACACGACGAACCTGCTGTCGACGGTCGTGTTTCAGAACGAGCCCTTCCAATGAGCGTGCAAGCGATGCCGCCAGCCGAGAAATGCCTCGGCGCCGATGCAGCGGGCTCGGTCTCGGTCGAGTTCGCTCTGCTGCTGCCGGTGCTCCTGACGCTGTTCTTCGGCTGCTACGAGGCGAGCAATCTGCTGCTTGCCGATCTGAAGGTGAACGATGCGACGCAGACGGCCGCGGATCTCATCGCGCAGACGCAGACCAGCTATGTCCTCCAGACCACCGATTTCACCAACTTCACCAGCGCGGCGCAGCAAGTCATGGCGCCGCTGCCGGTGACGACGCAGCTCAAGGTCGCTTACGCCAGCATCACCTACAACACCGGCAAGGCGGTCATCGACTGGCATTACGAGGTGAACGGCGCGACGCCGATCGCGATCGCCTCGATCCCGGCGAATCTCGGCATCAACAGCTCGACCGATAGCGTTGTGGTCGTCAGCGCGCAATACGCCTACACCTCGCCGATCACCTACGTTCTCAACCACGCCTATACGCTCAACAACACATCGTATGACCGCCCGCGCTACGTCACGTGCATCCCCGACTTCAATAACAAGAACAACGTCTGCCCGTGAGCCGCCGACAGAGGAATCGAGGAGTCAGCGCCATGCTCAATCCGCTCAAGGCCGCCCTTGCCGAGCGTCTCCGCCGCTTCATCCGGGAGCGCGACGGCAATATCGCGATGATCTTCGGGCTTTGCGCCATTCCGGTCGTCGTCGGCTGCGGCATCGCCATCGATGTCGGGCGCGCCTACATGGTGAGGATGGACCTCGAATCGGCGCTCGATGCATCGGCGCTTGCCGTCGCCTCGAGCACGAGCAGCCTGACGACGGCGCAGCTGCAGACGCGGCTGCAAAGCTATTTCGACGCCAACTATCCCATGATGAGCCAGACGACAAATCTGCAGGTCAGCATGACCGACCCGACGCAGCCGGTGATCAACGTCACCGCTACGGTCGATGTGCCGACGACCTTCCTCCAGCTCATCAACGTCACCCAGATCCCGGTTGCGGCGAGCAACCAGGTCAGCAAGGGCACGAACGCGCTCGAGCTGGCGCTGGTGCTCGACAATACGGGTTCGATGATGTGCGGCGATGGCGAAATAGCCAACTGCAGCAGCGGCACGGCCCACATTGATACCTTGAGGACCGACGCACAACAGATCGTCGACACGCTGTTCGCTGACAGCGCCGACCCGTCGAAGCTCAAGATCTCGGTCGTACCTTATGTCACCTCGGTCAATGTCGGCGGCGCGTTCTGCAGTGGGCCGCAGACTTGCAGCAACATTCAGAACGATTGCAGCGGCGATTTCGTCACCGACAACGGCAACACCATCTACAATCCGAGCACCGCGGTGACCAACGGCAGCAAAAACGTTACGAGCATAACCACGCCGTCGAGCGTGGTCAGCGGCGGCAACACCGTTACGGGCATTTCGCCGATCACCAGCGCCGTGATCCCCGGCATGTCGATTTCCGGGTCCAATATTCCGGCCGGCACCACCGTTACCGCAGTGACCGCATCGACGATCACCATGAGTGCCAACGCGACAAAAAACACCACCGGCGACACCTTGACCCTGTCGATTCAGACCACGGGGGTCGAGGGACTGGAGACGAGCGGGAGCTTGGTGATCACGAACGTCGTGCCGCCCGTCGCTTCGCAGCTCAACACCGGCCTTGCCAGCGGCGAGGTCGTCACCGGTACGGGCATCGGTGTTCTCAATGCGGCTGCAGGTGTCTCCGACAACACCAGCGGGATCTGGTATCCGCAGGCCACGTCGGTTTCCTCGACGGTCAGCCCGAACCCGAACCCCACGAACAACACGATCACCTTGTGCCAGAAGGCAACGCAAGGAAGTGGCCAAGGAACTGCCGACGTCGTGGCGATGACACTCTATCCGCCGGTCGTTTACGACGTGACCAGCACGCTGACCACCGGAAACTGGAAGGGCTGCGTCGTCGAACCGACCGCGAGCGGCGAGGACACCAGCGGTGTTGGCCCGGACATCAGCGAGCCCAGCGGCGGCTGGACGTACGCGTCGATGGGGAACCAGACCTGGTGGGCCTCTTACTGGACGAGCGGCTCGAGCAGCTCCTATAGCGGCGATGCCGGTAGCAATCCCACGCAATTCAATACGTGGTATATCCCCGGCAAGGGCGCGAGCATCCAGTACAAGGAGATCGACGGCAACGTTAACACTGCGACGACCCAGTCCTACGGCCCCAATCTCTCCTGCCCGACGCCGCTGGTGCGCTTGACCTCCTCGCAGACGACCCTCGATGCGACGATGCAGAACATGACCTCCTGGGCAAATAGCGGCACCGCCATTACCGTCGGCATGATCTGGGGCTGGCGCACCTTGTCGCCCAATCCGCCGTTCGGTGACGGCCAAGCCTATGGTACGCCGAGCCTCATCAAGGCGGTCGTGCTGGAGACCGACGGCGACGCCGAGGTCGGCGGCAATACCCAGGGCTGGACCCAGGATTTCACCGGCTATGGCTATATTTCCGAGGGCAAGCTCGGCAACACCACCTCCGGTACTTATCCCGGCAACCCTAACGCCAATTCCCCGGCGACCTATGCCAACCTCAATCTGCAAAACCGGCTCACCGACGTTTGCAACAACATGAAGGCGGCCGGCATCGTCGTCTATACGGTCGGTCTCGGCGACGGCGCAACCAATACGCAGCTCGCAGGCTGTGCCGGCCCGCCGGGCGAAGGCGCGTTCTATGCGGCGCCGACCGCCGCCGACCTCACCACGGCGTTCCAGCAGATCGCCAACTCGCTCAACGCCCTGCGCCTGACCAAGTAGCCGGGGCCGTCACATGGAGTGGCACGGCGAGGCCGAGCGGACGCGGCAGCCGCCGCAAGGCGGCGGCGGGACGCTGCGGCTCGCCTTCGCCATGCTGGCGGTCTGCGCCGTCTCTGCGGTGGCCGTGGGTGTGCTGCTCCGCCGCGACGGCCCGGCGCCCGTCGAGATGATGCGCACCGAAGCGCCGGCGGCGCCGGCAAGCCCGGCCAACGAGCTGGTCTATCGCGCCGATAGCCGTGGCCATTTTTATCTCGATGCCGAGGTCAACGGCACGCCGGTGCATTTCCTCGTCGATACCGGCGCCACCGTCGTCGCGCTCTCGCCGCAGGATGCGCGCGCCATCGGCCTCGGGCCGGGAGACTTGAACTTCAGCGTCGCGATGAGCACCGCCAACGGCACGGCGCGTGCGGCACCGCTGCGCTTGCGCAGCCTGCGTCTCGGCCAGCTCGAGGTCGAGGACGTCCCCGCCGTGGTGATGGAGCAGCCGATGGGCGTGTCGCTGCTCGGCCTCAGCTTCCTGAACCGGCTCGAGGGCTACAGCATCCGCGACGGGCGCCTCACCCTCGACTGGTAAGCATTGCGCGCCGGCGCGCCCGGCTCTAGATCAGAGCCCGTGTCGCCCGAGATCACGCTCAGCGTCCTCGACCAATCGCCGATCCGCGCCGGCGGCAGCCCGGCCCAGGCGATCGCCGAAACCGTCGAGCTCACCCGCGCCGCGGAGCGGCTCGGCTACCACCGCTATTGGGTTGCCGAACATCATTCCTCGGCCGGACTCGCCGGAGCTGCGCCCGAGATCCTGGTCGCACGGCTCGCCGCCGCTACGACGGCGATGCGCATCGGCAGCGGCGGCGTCATGCTGAGCCATTACAGCGCGCTCAAAGTGGCCGAGACCTTCCGCATGCTGGAGGTGCTCTATCCCGGCCGCATCGATCTCGGCATCGGCCGCGCGCCGGGAAGCGACTATGCCACCGCCCGCGCGCTGCAGCACGGGCCGGGCGCGCTTGGCATCGAGCATTTCCCCGGCCAGATCGCCGATCTCCTGGGCTTCCTGCGCGACGCCATGCCCGCCGGACACCCCTTCGCCGGCGTGCACGCGGAGCCGCGCGGGCCGGGCGCGCCGGAGCTGTGGCTGCTCGGCTCGAGCGATCAGAGCGCCGCTTATGCCGCGCATTTCGGCTGCGCCTTTTCCTTCGCGCATTTCATCACCGATCAGGGCGGCCCGGCGGTGATGGGCGCTTATCGCGAGCTCTTTCGCCCATCGCCCTGGCTCGCCGCGGCACAGGGCAGCATCGGCGTTTTCGTGCTCTGCGCCGACAGCGAGGCCGAGGCGCGCCGCTTGGCGCTGTCGCGCGATCTCTGGCGCTTGCGCCTCGATCGCGGCGAGCTCGGCCCCTTTCCCTCGATCGAGGAAGCCGAGGCCTATCCCTTGAGCCGCGAGGACCGGCTGCGCCTCGCCTTCAACCGACGCCGCCAGGTGGTCGGCACGCCCGAGCAGGTGAAGGAGCAGCTCATGGCGCTGGGCGCGCTCTATGACGTCAGCGAATTCGTCGTGGTTACGATTTGTTACGATTTCGCGGCGCGGCTGCGCTCCTACGAGCTGCTGGCGCAAGTCTTCGGCCTTGCTCCCCGCGGCTGACGGGCGCCTGCCGCATAGCAGAGCGGCTGCCGGCGCATATATCGCACGCTAACATAGGAAGCCCCGGCGCAATTGGCCTGTGCGCTTGATCACAGGCCGGACCATCCCGCGGTGCCATGCTGCGTCGCAGCGTCGCGTCTGGACAAACTCCGGGCGCTTCCTACGTAGAACTCGTCGTGTGTCTGCCAGAGGTTGCGGGATGGATCGCATTATGAGCTTGCAGGCTTTCGTCCAGGTGGTCGATAGCGGCAGCTTTTCCGGCGCGGCAAAGCGGCTCGGCGTGTCGCCCGCCGTGGTCACGGGCCATGTGCAGGCGCTCGAAAAACGGCTGGGCGTGCAGCTGCTCAACCGCACCACGCGCAAGGTCAATCTTACCGAGGTCGGGCGCGGCTTCCATGACCGCGCGCGCCGCATCCTCGGCGAACTCGAAGAAGCCGAGAGCGTCGCAAGCGCGCAACAATCCTCGCCGCGCGGTACGTTGCGTCTCAACACTTCGGTATCGCTGGCGCGCCTCGTGACGCCGCTGATCAGCGACTACGTCGCGCTCTATCCCGATGTCTGCTTCGAGCTGGTGATGAGCGACCGCATGGTCGACATGGTGGAAGAAGGCTTCGATTTGGCGCTGCGCAGCGGCCCGCTGCCGGATTCGAGCCTGATCACCCGGCGCTTGGGCGTCGGCCGACTGGTGCTCTGCGCCGCACCGGAGTATCTCGCCCGGCATGGGCGGCCGGAGCGGCCGGAGGACCTCACCGAGCACAATTGCCTCATCTATATCAGCTCGCATCTCGAGGGCCGCTGGCGGCTCAGCGGGCCCGATGGCGAGCACGACGTTGCCATCGCCGGCAATCTGCGCAGCAACAGCGTCGAAGGGTTGCGCGCGGCAGCGCTTGCCGGGCTCGGCGTCTGCCTGTTGCCGACGGTCAATATCAGCGAGGATCTGGCGGCGGGGCATCTGGTGCGGCTGCTGCCGGATTACCGCACCACCGAGGTGGTGCTGCAGGCGGTCTACCCGCCGGGGCGACACGTGCCGGTGAAAGTGCGCACCTTCATCGATTTCCTGGTCGAGCGCCTGTGCCAAGGCCGCGTCACGCCGATGTTACCGAAGGTCGCAAATATGTGATGTGTCGGGCCTCCGCGATTAGTCGGCGTCGTTGAATAGTCTATTCGCGGGGCCGCCAATTGTTGGGGGTGGCAGCGCGCCTCATCTTTACCGCAGTTAAGTGATCGGCGCGAAGTCTCGTGCCGCAAGAAGAAACAGGAGAGACCCCAATGGACTCTACTTTTGGCTTCGGCCGGCCGGCGGCGCTCGCCGGCGCGGTTACTCTGCCAAACTCGGCTCCCGGCCTGGCGACGGCGCTTGCCGCGTCGCTGTTTCAGCCGGAGCGGCGCGACAGCCGCGAGCTGCGGCGCGAGACCGCGCGCGCGCCGCAACCGGCAAATGATCGCCACGGCCGCGCCGGCGGCCTGCTGAGCGGGCTCTATCGCTTCGGCGCGCCGGCAAACTGCCGCTAGCTCCTCCCGAGCGCGCTGCAGACGAAGGCGCTGCGGAAATTTGCTAGAAGCCTGCGGCAACTTGAGCCGCAGACGAATTCCATGACCGCTCTACCGCCGCTTCAAGGCGTCATCATTCCGGTGACGCCGTTCCAACAGAACTGCTCGCTCGTGTGGTGCAGCGAGACGAAGCGCGCCGCGGTGGTCGATCCCGGCGGCGAGGTCGACCGCATCCTCGCCGCCGCCGCGGCGCAGGGGGTCGTCATCGACAAGGTGCTGGTGACGCATGGTCATCTCGATCACGCCGGCGCCGCGGCGGCGCTCGCCGAAGAGTTCGCCATCCCGATCGAGGGGCCGCAACGCGAGGACGCGTTCTGGATCGATCGCATCGCCGAGCAGGGCGCGCGCTACGGCATGACCTATTGCCGGCCGTTTACGCCCGACCGCTGGCTCGAAGACGGCGACAGCGTCACCATCGGCGCACAGACGCTCTCGGTACACCACTGTCCCGGGCATACGCCGGGCCATGTCGTTCTGCACCACGCGCCCGCGCGCCTCGCCTTCGTCGGCGACGTTCTCTTCCGCGGCTCCGTCGGGCGCACCGACTTCCCGCGCGGCGATGCCAAGGCGCTGATCCGCTCGATCACCACCAAGCTCTGGCCGCTCGGCGACGACGTCACGTTCGTGCCGGGCCACGGCGCGCTCTCGACCTTCGGCCAGGAGCGACGGGACAACCCTTTCGTCGCCGACCGGGTCCTTGCCGCGGGCGGTTAATGAAAGGTTAAACTTTTTCGCCTCTATGATGGCGTCGGCGAAGTGCGTAGAGGCCGGAGCCAGCACCTTTATGGCCAATGTTCAGACGGCGGCGATCTTCCAGCTGCTCGACTGGTTCATTCCTGGGAAATTGCGCCAAGACCCGACGGTTCACCGCCGGGCGCGGATGTATGTGCTGGCGCATGTCTTCGGCACGCCGCTGGGCTTTGTGCTCGCCGCCTATATCGGCCGCATCGATCCCCATCCCGGCGCCGCCTATTGGACGATTATCGCCCTGCTGGCGGCGTTCTACGTCTACCCTCTGGTCTTGCGCGCAACCGCCTGGCTGGCGCCGCTGTCGCCGGTGTCGGTGCAGCATCTGACCTTCGTGATCCTGTTCGCCTCCTTCCACTATGGCGGCGGCAGCTCGCCGTTTCTCACCTGGATCGGCGTCGTGCCGCTGTCCGGCGCCTTCTATCTCGGCGGCCACCGGCGCCTGCGCCTGCTGACGCTGATGATGATCTTCGCGCAGGTGCTGGTCTTCTACGCCATCTACGAAGCCGGCGTGCCCCTGCCGCAGCATGTCCCGCTCCCGGCGCTGTCCGGCGTCGGCATCATCTCGGCGCTCTGCACCTGCTGCTTTGTCGCGCTGATGGCGCTCTACTATGCCAGCATCGTCGCGGCGCAGCAGCGGCAGTTCGAGCGCGAGGTCGCCAGCCATCGGCTCACCGAAACCAAGCTGCGCCTGGCCAAGGAGGACGCCGAGCGCGCCGACCGCGCCAAATCGGCATTCCTCGCCAATACCAGCCACGAGCTGCGCACGCCGTTGAACGCGATCATCGGCTTCTCCGAGGTCATCCGCAACGAGACCTTCGGCGCGATCGGCAATGCGCGCTATCTCGAATATCTCAAGGACATCCACGACAGCGGCAACCATCTCCTGCGCATCATCAACGACATTCTCGACCTGTCGAAGATCGAGGCCGGCAAGGCGACGCTCGACCGGGAGGAACCCGTCGAGCTGGCGCCGACCATCGAGGCGGCGCTGCGCATGGTCCAGTCCCAGGCCGCCGCCGAGCATGTCGCCATTGCCGTCGAGCTCGCCGCGGCGCTGCCGGCCGTCAGCGGCAGCTCGAGGATGCTGCAGCAGGTCTTCATCAACCTGCTCGCCAACGCGGTGAAGTTCACGCCGGCGAGCGGCAAGGTGACGGTGCGCGCCGGCCAGCGCGGCGAGGATTGGATCGCGATCACCATCAGCGACACCGGCATCGGCATGAGCGATGCGGATATCGGGATCGCCCTCACCGCCTTCGGCCAGGTCGACAGCAAGATGGCGCGCCGTTACGAGGGCACGGGGCTCGGGCTGCCGCTCGCCAAGGCGATCGTCGAGCTGCATCGCGGCCGCCTCGAGATCGAGAGCCATCCCGGTCGCGGCACCACCATCCTGGTGATCCTGCCCGCGCTGCGCGCGCCCTGGCCGGCCCTCCCGCCGGCCCCCCAGCCCGCGACGGCCGACGTTTCCTAGTGCGTCCCTGAAACGTCGGGAACACTGCGATTTCAGTATCTTTCCCGCCGTCCCCGCGAAAGCGGGGACCCAGAGCCATGCGCTCCGTTCATCGGGGCTGAACCTCCTGGATGCCCGCTTTCGCGGGCAAGGCGATTGTTGGGAGAGGAGACGCGAGTAACCGGACCAAGCTCTAGCCAGCGCCTCGGCGCCGGGAGCGAGCTACGCCCCTGGTGTACACCGGGGACATTTTTTTTCGAGCGATGCTCCCGGCGCCGGACGCGGCCGGTCACACGTGAAACATCCTGCACGATGTCAAAGAGCGAGGGTTGCCGACATGGTATCACTGCACCCCTCGCGACGGGGCTAGGGCGAGGGGGGGTGCCTCTGATCATCGGTTATCGCTTCCGGCTGCTCGCGCAGCATGCCGGCGCGCAGCTCCGCCGCCGCCTCGCGCAGCTTGCGGTAGGAGCGGATGCTCACGGGAATGGAGCCGAGATAGAGGATGCCGATGACGAGCAGCGTGCCCCAGGGCTCGGTGGTGAGGAAGGCGGCCAAGCCGCCGATCACCAGCAGCATCGGCAGCACCCATTCGGCCGGAACGCGGAAGCGCTTGAACGAGAAGGTGGGAATGCGGCTCACCATGAGCGCCGCGACGCCGGCGAGGACGAGGCCGTTGACATAGGGCGAGCGGAAGAAGGTGAGCTCGAACTCGAAGCTGACGAACATCGGGATCATCACCAGCCCGGCGCCGGCGGGGGCGGGGACGCCGGTGAAGAAATTATAGGCGTAAGGCGGCAGCTCGGCGCCGAGCTGGGTGTTGAAGCGGGCGAGGCGCAAGGCGCAGCAGACGCCGAACAGCAGCACCAGCGCCCAGCCGAGGCTGGCGAGCTGCGACATGGTCCAGAGATAGAGCAGCACCGCCGGCGCCACGCCGAAGCTGACGAAGTCGGAGAGCGAATCGAGCTGGGCACCGAAGGGCGAGGTGACCTTGAGCAACCGGGCGATGCGGCCGTCGATGCCGTCGAGCACGCCGGCGATGATGATCGCGGCGGCGGCCGATTGATATTTCCCGGTGAGCGCCAGGCGAATCGCCGTCATGCCGGCGCAGAGCGCCAGCAAGGTCAGGATGTTGGGAATGAGCCGGTTGAGCGACAGGCTGGTGATCGGCCGGACACGGATGCGGCGCGGGCGGCGCATCAATGGGTCACTCCGCGCCGCAGCGGCTCTTGCGCGCGCGCATCGGCGATGACGGTCTCGCCGCCGATCATGCGCTGCCCCGCGAGCGCCAGCACCGCCCAGCCCGGCGGCAGGTAGAGATCGGTGCGGCTGCCGAAGCGGATGAGGCCGAAGCGCTCGCCGGCGACGACCTCCTGGCCTTCGGCAGCGGTGCAGACGATACGGCGCGCGACGAGACCGGCGATCTGCACCACGCCAATGTCGGCGCCCTCGCCGGTGGCGAGCCGGATCGCCATGCGCTCATTCTCCTCGCTCGCCTTGTCGACGCTGGCGTTGAGGAATTTGCCGGCGTGATAGACGCGCTTCACGACGCGGCCGGCCATCGGCATGCGATTGACGTGCACGTCGAAGACGTTGAGGAAGATGCCGATGCGCAGCATCGGCGCCGCGCCGAAGCCGAGCTCGGCCGGCGGCGCCGCCGGACCCACCGACACGATTCGCCCGTCGGCCGGGGCGATCACCAGCCCGTCACGTTGCGGCGTCACGCGCCAGGGATCGCGGAAGAAATAGGCGCACCACGCGGTGCCGACGACGCCGAGCCAGCCCAGCGGCGTCGCCAGCCAGAACAGCAGCGCCGTCAGCGCCGCGGCAATGGCGAGAAAGCGCCAGCCATCGGGATGGATCGGTGACAGAACCTCTCTCAGCACGCGTGCCGCCTCCTGTTGCGGGCGCGCGACGTTAGAGCGAACTTCGCCGAGGGGGAAGCCTTTCCTTGCTCGTCAGTCCCGCGACAGCGCGAAACCGCACGTCGTCGCTAGCGTCCCTCGCGCCGCCAGGCGGCGATGAAGGCGCCGAGCGCCAGCAGCAGCGCCAGGAAGCCCGGCAGCAGCGGGATTTCCTTGACGCCGGTGACGATGTAGTCGCCATTGGCGCGGAAGCCCATCCAGTTGCGCCCGGCGCCGCCGCGATCGGGATCGACGCGGCGGGCCTCCGGCACGGTTCCCGGCCCGACCCAGAAGATGCCGCCGCCCGTCGCCTCGACCGCGCCTTTGAGCTTCTGGTCGGTGGTGCGGACATCGGCGAGCTCGATCGGGTTCAGCGCGCCGGCCGCGGCCAGCGTCGTGCGCGTGCCGTCGCTGACGCGGTAGAGCCCGCTTTCGCTGATCGGCAGGCTGCCGGTGCTCTCGCCGCCATGGCTGGGCGTGAGCTTCAGCGTCTCGGGCTTGCCGCCCGGGCCGGTGATCTGCACCGGACTGTCATCGGCCTCGAGCGACTGGCGCGTCACGACGAGGCGGTTGCCCTCGACCGTCGCGCGCAGATCGTTCTCCTCGAGATCGGGCTCCTTCATCAGCCAGTAGACGACGCGGCGCAGCAGCTCGGATTGCGGTCCGCCGCCTTCGAAGCCGCGCGTCCAGAGCCACATCTGATCCGAGAGCAGCTGCGCGACCCGGCCCTTGCCCTCGCGGTCGAGCACCAGCAGCGGCTTGTCCTCATAGCCGCTCATCACGGTGACGCCGCGATGCGGCTCCGCCTCGACATTGCGGAACCACCGTCCCCAGCTGGGCGGATTCTTGCCGTCGCCATTGTCGCCGGGAAGACCGGCGGTCACGGGATCGCGCTCGCCCACAGGAGTGACGCGCGGCAGGAACCCCTGCTCGTAGACATTGCCGGTCGGCTCTGCCGGCAGCACCGCGCCCAAGGGCGTGCGATAGACGCTCATCGGCGTACCGAAGCTCGGACCCGCCGCCTCGAGCAGCGCGCCGCCATCGCGGACATAGCGCGCGATGTTCTCGAGATAGATCGGCGGCAGGATGCTGCGGTGGCGGTAGCGGTCGAAGATGATGAGATCGAACTCATGCAGCTTGACGTCGAACAGCTCGCGGATCGGGAAGGCGATCAGCGACAGCTCGCGGATCGGCGTGCCGTCCTGCTTCTCCGGCGGCCGCAGGATGGTGAAGTGAATGAGGTCGACCGAGGGATCCGATTTGAGGATGTTGCGCCAGGTGCGCTCGCCCTGATGCGGCTCGCCGCTCACCAGCAGCACCTTCAGCCGGTCGCGCACGCCGTTGACGACGAAGGCCGCGCGGTTGTTGTCGAGGGTGAGCTCATGCGGCCCGGCATCGACCGAGAGCTCGAAGACATTGGGTCCGCCATGGTCGATGTCGACATTGATCGGCACGTCGCTCCCGACCGGGACGAGCCGCGTGGTCGGCGGCCCGCCATCCTTGCGCAAGGTGAGGCGCGCCTCGTCGCCCGGCGTCCCCTCCGGCAAATCCTCGACCCGGACGACGACCTGCAGCTGCTTGCCGACCAGGCCGAAGCTGGGCGCTTCCTTGACCAGCAGGCGGCGATCGGCCTCGCCGGGCTTGCCGGTGAGCAGCACGTGAAGCGGCGCCTTGAAGGTCAACCGGCTGGTCGGCGGCACGTCATGCACTTCGCCGTCGGTGATCATCACCGCGCCGGCGATGCGCTCGCTCGGCACGTCGGCGAGCGAGCGGGTGAGCGCGGTGTAGAGCCGGGTCCCGTCATCGGCGAGCGCGGCGTTGGGATCGGGCGCGCCGGCATGAACGATGCGGACATCGAGATCCGGGAAGCGGTGCAACTCGTCGGTGACGCGCTGCAGCGCTTCGGCGGCATAGCGCTGGCGCTCGCCGATGCGCATGCTCGGACTGTCATCGACGATGACCGCGGCGACATCGCTTTGCGGCTGGCGCAGCTCCTCGACCAGCGACGGGTTGGTCAGGATCAGCAGGAGCAGCGCCAGCGCCAGCACGCGCCAGACCAGGCCGCGCGCGCGGCGCCAGGCGCCGAAGGCGATGAGGAGCGCCGCCAGCGCGGCAAAGGCGATGATCGCCGCCCAAGGCAGCAGCGGCGCGGTGGCGATGCTGTAGCCGGCAATCGTCATTGCCCGAGCCTTTCCAGGATGGCCGGCACATGCACCTGGTCGGTCTTGTAGTTGCCGGTGAGCGCGTACATCACCAGGTTGACGCCGAAGCGATAGGCCTGCTCGCGCTGCGGCTCGCCGCCGGGAACGCAGGGGTAGAGCGGCTGGTTGTGATCGTCCATCGCCCAAGCGCCGGCATAATCGTTGCTGCCGACGATGACGCTGGAGACGCCGTCATTGACGCGATCATCGACGGGCTCGACCCAGAGCGTGCCGCCGGACCAGCGGCCCGGGAACTCCTGCATGAGATAGAACGACTTGGTCAGCACGTGGTCGGGCGGCACCGGCACCAGCGGCGGGATGTTGAGCCCGGCGGCGAGCCGGCGCAGCCGCTGCTGCGCCGCCTCGCCAGAGAACGCCGTGCGCTCGCCCGCATCGCGGGTGTCGAAGAGAATCGTGCCGCCGGTGGCGAGATAGCGGTTGACGCGCTCGATCGCCTGGGCCGAAGGCAGCGCCTCCCCGTCCGCAACCGGCCAATAGAGCAGCGGGAAGAAGATGAGCTCGTCATGCTCGACATCGACCTCCATCGGTGTCGCGACGTCGGCGGCGGTGCGGCGATTGAGGATCTCCGACAGCCCGGTGAGTCCGGCGCGCGATTCCGCATCGACATCGGGCAGCCCGGTGCGGACATAGGCGAGGTGGAGCTGGCTCGTCGCCTCGATGGCGAAGCTGTCATCGGGCGCCTGCCCCTGCGCGTCGGCGGCGCTGCCGAGCGCCAGCAGCGCCACCACCGCGCCGACGCCGGCGCCGATGCTGCGCCGCCGCGCCGGCAGACTCGGCAGCAAGCCGCGCAGCGCATAGGCGATGGCGAGGTCGATGAGGGCGAGCGCCAGCGCCGCGCCGAGCAGCCAGGGACGGAAATCAACCTCGTTGCTGCGGCGCCGATAGGTCTCGCGCGCGACGCTTGCCGGCAGCGCCGGAAGCGCGGCAAAGCGCGTCACCGCGCCGGCGAGATTGAGCGCGCGGCGCGCATCGGGCGTGCCGTAGAAGCCGGGCGGATGGGCGGGCG
>Ga0335076_10004475_pt1 | contig 14141 bp, 12 predicted proteins | sample Lox_Sample_25_FD_206717 | JGI IMG/M metagenome (GOLD analysis project Ga0335076, IMG submission 206717) | Soil microbial communities from Loxahatchee National Wildlife Refuge, Florida, United States - Lox_Sample_2.5 | ecosystem: Environmental > Terrestrial > Soil > Wetlands | place: USA... | reverse complement strand
CGCCGCGTCGTAGCTCTCCGCCCCCAGCGCCACCCGGGCCACGTCGCCGAGCCGCACCACCGCCCCGTCCCGCTCGCGGATGGGGAGCTGCTCGAACTCGGCCACGGAGCGGAGGTCGGTGTTGGCGGTGAGGTCGACCTGGACCAGCGACCCCTTGGTCTCGCCGACCGCCGCCTGGTAGTTGTTCCGGGCCAGCGCCTGACGGACCTGGGCCGGGCTGACGTGGAGCGCCGCCATCCGGTCGGGCCGGAGCCAGATGCGCATGGCGAAGGTCCGCCCGCCGAGGATGTCGGCCCGCTGGACGCCCTCGATGGCCGAGAGCCGCGGCTGCACCACCCGCACCAGGTAGTCGGTGATCTCGTTCTGCTTCAGCACCTCGGAGGAGAAGCTCAGGTACGCGGAGGCCAGGGCGCTGTCGGCCGACTCGACGGTGAGCACCGGGACCTCGGCCTCGGGCGGGAGGTCACCGCGCACCTGGTCGATCTTGGCGCTGATCTGGGAGAGGGCCCGGGTGGCGTCGAAGTTGAGCCGGAGACGGGCGCGGATGGTGGAGAGGTTCTGCTTGCTCTCCGACTCGATGTAGTCGATGCCGTCGGCGGCGGCGATGGCGCGCTCGATGGGGATGGTGATGAAGCCGCGCACCAGGTCGGCGTTGGCCCCCACGTAGGTGGTGGTGACCACGATCTGGGCGTTCTCCGTCCGCGGGTACTGGCGGGCGTTGAGCGAGCGGATCGCCTGGACCCCGGCGATGACGATCACCAGGTTGACGACGACGGCGATGACCGGCCGGCGGATGAAGAGGTCGGTGAGCTTCATGGTCGTTCCTCGCTCCTCACTCGTCCGTCGGCTTGGGGGCGAGCTGGGCGGCCGGGGCGAGGGCGTTGTTCACCGCCACCGCCGCGCCGTTGCGGAGCTTGAAGGCCCCGGTGCTCACCACCGTCTCGCCCGCCTTGAGGCCGGAGAGGACCGCCACCAGGTCCCCGCGCCGCTCGCCGGTGCGGACGAAGCGCTGCCGCGCCACGGTGATCGGCTTGCCCAGCTTGTCGTCCTGCCGCTCGATGGCGAACACCGAGTTGCCGTAGGGGGCGAAGATCACCGCGGTGGCCGGGATGGTGAGCACCGGCCGCGCCCCGCCCGCCTCGACCTCGACGTTGGCGAACATCCCGGGGCGGAGCCGACCGTCGGCGTTGGGGAAGGTGGCCCGCACCCGGACGTTGCGGGTATCCGGATCCACCTCGGGGTTGATGGTGGTGACCTCGCCCTCCCAGACCGCGCCCGGGAAGGTGTCGGTCCGCACCCGCACGCGCTGCCCGAGCGCGAGCTCCGCCAGCGCCTGCTGGGGGAGCCAGACGTCGGCCAGGATGGGGCTCACCGACTGGAGCGAGGCGATGGGGCTGCCGGCCGAGACCACCTGGCCGAGCTCCACCTGGCGGATGGCGATGCGCCCGTCGAACGGCGCCCGGATCGTCATCTTGGCGACGGTCGCCTGGAGCCGGGCCACCGCAGCGTCCGCCTGGGCGTGGCGTGCCTCGGCGGCGTCGAGGTCGGCCTGGGAGGCGGCCTCGCCGTCCCGGAGCTTCAGGGACCGCTCGAAGGCGATCCGCGCCAGCGACGCCTCGGAGACGGCCGAGGCGAGCTCCGCCTCCTCGACGGAGGTGTCGAGCCGGACCAGGACCTCCCCACGCCGGACCAGCGTCCCGGCGGTGAAGGCGATCTCCTTCACCGCCCCGGGGAGCTGCGACGCGACCACCACGCTCCGCTCGGCCACCAGCGAGCCGATGGCGGTCGTCGCCCCGTTCCACTCGCTGGCCTTGACCTCCGCGGAGGTGACCGCCAGCGGCGGCGGGACGAACGACTCTCCCGCCCGGACCATGGTCACGATCTGGCCGACCTTCACCCCGGCGAGGATCGCGGTCACCACCACCACCCCCACCGCCACGACGATGCGCTGCCTGGTCTTGCTCCTCATGCCTGCCTCCGTGCGAAGCCCAGCGTCCGCTGCACGCGGCAGGCCACGCGACGTTTCCGGGGCGACGGGCCGGTTCAGCGGGGGGGCGCGGCGCTCGGGCTCCCTCCGCGCTGCCGCGCGCCCGCAGGGCGGAGGCAGATCGCTCAAGCGGTGAGCAAGCCCCGGTCGGTGCGGGCCGCCCGGACGGGGCGGCGGCGCGCCTCTCGCGCGCCGGGATCGCCGGTCAGCGCGCCACGCCCACGCCGAAGTCGGCGGCGATCGCGTAGCGGCGCAGGCGCTCGGTGAGGGTGTTGCGGCTGATGCCCAGCCTCCGGGCGGCCTCGGACTGGTTGCCGCCCACCGCGGTCATCGTGCGGGCGATCACCCGCCGCTCCAGGGCGTCGAGCTGCTCCCGGAGCGTCTGGTCCTCGGCGGCCTCGACTCCGCCCTCGCCGTCGCCGCCGATCGCCGGGACCGCCTCCCGGGCGCCGGCGGGGGCGAAGTCCTCCAGCCCGATCTCGCCGCCGCCGCTCAGGGCGACCATCCGCGCCACCGCGTTCTCGAGCTCGCGCACGTTGCCCGGCCAGTCCGCCGACGCCAGGCGACCGACCAGCGCCGGCGAGAGCCGGACCTCCTCGGCGCCGAAGCGCTCCGCGTAGCGCAGCGCGAACTCGTGGGCCAGCGCCGGGATGTCCTCGCGCCGGTCGCGCAGCGGCGGCACCAGGAGCTCGACCACCGCCAGCCGGTAGTAGAGGTCCTCGCGGAAGCGGCCCTCCCGGGCCTCGACGGCGAGGTCGCGGTTGGTGCAGGCGACGATCCGCACGTCCACCTTCTCGACCCGGCCCGAGCCCACCGGCTGGATCTCCCCTTCCTGGAGGGCGCGCAGGAGCTTGGCCTGGACGGGGAGCGGGAGCTCGCCCACCTCGTCCAGCACCAGCGTTCCCCGGTCCGCCTCGGCGAAGAACCCGGCCCGGGCCCGGGTGGCGCCGGTGAAGGCGCCCCGGGTGTGCCCGAAGAGCTCGGCCTCGGCCAGCTCGGCCGGGATGGCGCCGCAGTTGAAGCGCACCAGGGGGCCGTCGGCGCGCCGGCTCTGCGCGTGGAGGAGCGAGCCGATGAGCTCCTTGCCCGTGCCCGTCTCCCCGCGCACGAGCACGGTGATCTCCTTGGCCGCCACCCGCGCGGTGGCGTCGAGGAGCTGCCGCATCACCGGCGAGCGGCTCACCACCCGCCGGCCGATGGCGTGCTCGGCGGCCAGCTGGCGATCGCGCTGCCGCAGCGCGCGCGCCTCGAGGGCCCGCTCCAGCGCCTGGGCCATCTCGTCCACGTCGAAGGGCTTCGCGACGTACTCGTAGGCGCCCGCCTTGATCGCCCGGACCGCGAGCCGCTCGGAGCCGCGGGCGGTGAGGAGGATCACCGGCAGGCTCCGGTCGCGCTCCCGGATGGCGTGGAGCAGCTCCATCCCGTCCATCCCGGGCATGGAGAAGTCGGTCACCACCGCGTCGGCGCGGTCGACCAGCTCGAGGGCCTGCTCGCCGGAGGCGGCCACCAGCGGCTCCCAGCTCCGCCCCTCCACCAGCTCCTGCAGGGCGGCCCGCACGGACCGCTCGTCATCCACGAGCAGCACGCGCGGCATCGCCGCCTCCCCCGGACGCACGCGGCAGGGCGATCCGGACCCGGGTCCCCTTGCCGGGCTCGCTGTCGTAGCGCAGCGATCCGCCGTGCTGCACGATCACCGAGCGCGCCAGCACCACGCCCAGGCCGGTGCCCTCCTCGCGGGTGGTGAAGAACGGGGTGCCGATCCGCCGGAGGGTCTCGGGCGGCATCCCCCGGCCTGTGTCGCGGATCAGGATCTCGGCCTCGTCCGCCTCCGGCCGCACCTCGACCTCGACCAGGCCTCCCACGGCGGTCGCCTCGATGGCGTTGGCCACCAGGTTGAGGAGCGCCTCCCGCAGCCGCCGCGGGTCGGCCTCGACGAAGGCGTCGCCCTGGGCGTAGAGGCGGACGCCGGCGGCGTCGGCCCGCGCCGAGAGCGTGCTCAGGGTGTCGGACACCAGGGGGCCGAGCTCCACGCGCCGGGGCGTCACCGCCTGGAGCGGTCGGGTGAAGGAGAGGTGGTTCTGGAGGATCTCCTGCATCCGGCCCACCTCCCACTCCATCAGCTCCAGGCGCCGGTGGGAGGCGGCCTCCTCCGGGCTCCGCAGCCCGAGCTGGACGAGCGCCTTGACCCCGGTGAGCGGGTTCTTGAGCTCGTGGGCCAGCTTGGAGCCGATCTGCTCCAGGCTCCGGGCGCGGGCCAGCGCCTCGGAGGCCACCTCCTCGCGCGCCCGCATGAGCTCGGCCTGGCGCCGCCGCGTCCAGGCGTGGACCGGGGCGAGGAGCGCGCCGAGGCCGAGGACGCTCGCCACCAGCAGGGTGGCGTAGGCCACCCCGGTGAGCTCCGGCCCGCTCCAGGCCGGCGGGAGCATGGCGATCCCGCCCACGGCGAGGCCGGTCGCGCCGAGCAGGAGGCGGGTCTGGATCTTGTCGCCCGCCACGGCGACGGCCGCGGCGTAGGGGGCGATCAAGGTGACGAGCAGCGGGCTCCGGGCGCCGCCGGTCGCCGCCACGGTGAGGGCGGTCAGGATCAGGAAGGCCGCCTTGGTGGTGGCCACCCACCAGGCGGCCGCCTCCGGGTCCGCGTTCAGGCACTGCTTCGGGTCGTGCATCCGATCGAGCCGGGCACGGAAGAGGAGGAGGCGCGGGACCAGCGCCGTCACCGCCACCACCGCGATCCGCGAGGCCGGGTAGCGCGCGCCCGCGAGCAGGATGGCGACGAATGCGTAGAAGATCAGCGGGAGCGCGTCGTGGCCGGGGAGCGCCCAGGTGCGGCGCCGGCCGGCGGGGGCGGAGCCGAGCGGGCAGCCGGAGGGAGGGGTGGGAAGGGTGGCGACCATCGGTCTGGGGTCCTCCGCAAGTTCCGGGCCAGGCGCGATGATCCGTTCCATGACCGGAGGTCCTAATGCGCGCCGGGCGGTCGCTGCCACCCGGGCCGACGGCCCGATCGGGCGATTTCGGATCCGCCTCGCCTCCCGGTCCGGGTCTGCCGCGGTAAGGGGGCTTTTCCCGGGCGGGCTAGGCACCCGGCCGGTGCCCCCGCGGCTCGGCCCGGCCGCCCCGCAGGCGCGTGGCGAGGACGGCGATCGCCAGCGGCGCCGGGAGCACCACGCCCAGGAGCACGGTCACGAGCCAGAAGCCCGGGCCGCGGTGCGGGGCGGGGGCGAGCACGCCTCGCGCCGCGGAGAGCGCCGCCCGCACCCAGCTCGCCGCCGTGCTGGAGACCACCCCGATCATCGGCGCCTCAGAGGAGATCGAGGAGGTCGAGCAGGCCGAGCAGGGAGAGCGTGGCGACCGGCGAGGCCCCTCTTGCCCGCAGGCGCCTCCACTGCGCTCTCGCTCCGGCCGCCCCGCTCGCCTTGCGGGCCGCACTCACCGGCCGCGCCTCCCGGGCCACCCCGGGATCCGGCTGAACCCGGGCCTCCCGGTAGATCTCGCTCCGCACGAAGGCGCGGGCCGCTCCTGTCCTGTCTCTCATCTCGTCCTCCGGGGGTAGGCCCATGCAGCCGCCACGCCGGCAGCCCGGGGCGCCGATCCTCTGCGAATCAGGGGACCGCGCGGGGCGCCGGGGGCTCGCGCGGGGCCCGGCCGTCCGGCCCCCGGGCGGCCGCGCTCAGCACATTGCTCAACTCTCGAACGACCCCGAGGTGGGCGGGCGCGCGAGGAGGTCACCCTGGCGCCTGCGTCGGCTCGCCGGGCACTCGCGCCAGGGACTGGCCGCCCTGGAGGATCCTCAGCGCCCGCGCGATCTCCCGCTCGAGGACGGCGAGCCGCCCGTGCGAGGCGCACTCGGCGGGGTTGCGGAGCCCGAGCTGGACCAGCGCCTTCATGGCGCTGAGCGGCTGCTTCAGCTCGTGCGCCGTCCGGTGGTCGATGGGTTCGGGGTCCCCAGGGTGCTCCATCTTCTCCGGCGCCCGGTCCTCTCCCCTCTTCTCGGCGATCACCTTTCGCATACGGTCGAGGCGCGGCCGGCCGAGCCGCCGGCGCGGGCGCACGCCTGCCTCCACCCGCTCGACGATCGAGAGGCGGCGAAGCGGACAGGAGGACCGAGAGGAGCCCGAGCGGGACGCCCCGTGCCCGTCACCTCCGAGGGAGACGAGCGGGCCCTATGCGGTCTCGCGCCTCACAGCGACAGCCCGGCGCCGACCTGGGGCGACCAGCTATCGCAGTTGTGGGTGCAGTTGAGGGCGTGATCGTAGGTGACGCTGAGGGAGAAGACCTTCCCGACCGAGACCCCCGCGCGCCCACCCACGCCGTTCGCGTCGGGGAGGCTGCCGCCGACGAACCAGTGGGTGTAGTAGGCGCCGACGTAGGGGTGCATCGGGACGGGCATGAACCAGGTGACGCCCGGCCTGAGCGTCCACAGGGTTGGCGAGCTGCCGAAGTTGTAGGTCAGCTCGACGTTGGGGGTGAGCCCCGCCTTCATCAGGTAGCCGACCCCGACGTTCGCGCTCCCGTAGGTCTGGCCGTAGGCGAAGGTCGTGCCGACGCTGGCCCAGGTGTAGATGGGGCGCGGCTTCTTCTGCTGCGCGGCGGCCGGGGCGGGCGCCGGCGCGGCCGCGGGCGGAGGCGAAGGTGGGGCGGCGACGGCGGCCGCCGGCGCGGCGGCGGGCGGCGGAGCGGCTTCCGCGGCCGAGGGCGCGGCGGCCGGGGCGGGCGCCGGCGCGGCCGCGGGCGGAGACGAAGGTGGGGCGGCGACGGCGGTCGCCGGCGCGGCGGCGGGCGGCGGAGCGGCTTCCGCGGCCGAGGGCGCGGCGGCCGGCTCCGCCGGAGCAGCGGGCGCAGGCTGGGCGGGGGCCGTGGCCGGGGCGGCCTCGGCTGGCGGCGTGGACGGGGCAGCGGAACCCGAGGGCATGGGCTCGGGCGCCGGGACCTGCGCCACGGCGGCCGCGGCGACGAGCGCGACGGCGAGCGCGACGATGCGGTTCATGAGTCCTCCTCAGACGATCTGGCGCGACCAGGCGGCCCTCGCGGCCGCCGGCGGCGCGGAGCCGGCTACCGGATGCTCTTGAACGGTGCGCGCTTCGGCCGGCCCGTCGCCATCAGACCTTGGTCCACGACGACGCGGAGGCGGCTACCGCGGGGGACGCTGCCCCCGGCGAAGCAGACGTCCAGCGCGCCCCCCCTAGGGGACGCTGCACGGAGGCCGGACCCGGCGTAAGGCTCTCCACGGCGGAGCGAACGGTGAGGCCCGGCGGGACTTTCCGCCGCGGGCAGGACGTTCCGTGAACGCCGGCCCGGGACGACGAGATGCCGCGCAGCGCACAGCCCTTGCTCATCCGTCTCACCCACTGGGCCCACGCCGCCCTGTTCGTGATCATGGCGGGCAGCGGCCTCCAGATCCTCGCAGCCTTCCCGCTCCTCGGTCCGCGCGGGGAGCCATTCGGGTGGTACCCGTTCCAGGGCGCTCCGCCGCCCGGGGTGCTGACGATCGGAGGCTGGCTCGCCGGCGCTCGCGCCTGGCACTTCGCCTTCGCCTGGCTCTTCACCGCCAACGCGCTCGTCTACCTCGTCTACTTCTTCGCCAGCGGAGCCTGGCGGGACCGGCTGTTCCTGCCGCGGCGAGACGGCCGCAACGCCTGGGAGACCGCGCTCCACGACCTGCGCCTGCGGAAGGCCGCACCGGCGGCCGTCGGCCTCTACAACGGGATGCAGCGGCTGGTCTACACGGGGGTGCTGGTGATCGCTCCCCTGCTCGTCGCCTCCGGGCTGGCGATCTACAAGCCGGTGCAGCTCCCGCGGCTCACGGCGCTCCTCGGCGGCTACGACGCGGCCCGGGCCGTCCACCTCGGCGTGCTCGTCCTGCTCGCCGCCTTCCTCGTGCTGCACGTCGTCCAGGTGGCGCTCCACCCGCGGACGCTGGTGGGCATGACCACGGGCGCCGCGCGCCGGGAGGAGGCGCCATGAGCGGGTCGACGCGCCGGCGCTTCCTGGAGGGCGGGCTCGGGGCGGCCGGGCTCCTGGCGGTGGGCGGCCTGGGCTGCGACGGGCAGCGGCCGCAGGCGGGGTTCCTCGGGCTGATGGACCGGGTGAACGAGCGGTTCCAGCGCGCCCTCTTCGATCCCGGCCGGCTCGCGCCGGAGCTGGGCGAGGGCGCGGAGAGCCTCCCCGGCGACTTCCCCGCCTACCGGATCGGGAGCGACTACCCGGCGCCGCCGGAGGGCTGGGCGCTCCGGGTGGGCGGGCTCGTCGCCCGCCCGGTCACCCTGTCGGCCGAGGCGCTCCAGCGCCTCCCCCGGACCCGGACGCGCGTGCGCCACCACTGCGTCGAGGGCTGGTCGGCGGTGGCCGCCTGGGACGGGGTGCGGCTCTCGGAGGTGGCCCGGCTGGTCGCCCCCGACCCGCGCGTCCGCTACGTCGAGTTCCGCTCCTTCGAGCTCGGCTACTACTCCTGCTGGGACCTCGAGAGCGCCCTTCACCCGCAGACGATCCTCGCCTACGGGATGAACGGCGAGCCGCTGGCGCGCGAGTTCGGGGCGCCCCTCCGGCTCTACTCGGCCGTGAAGCTCGGCTACAAGATGGTGAAGTACCTCTCCGAGGTCAACTTCCTCCCGGTCCGCACGGGCGGCTACTGGGAGGACCGGGGCTACGAATGGTTCGCGGGCGTCTAGACGCCCGCCGGGAGCGCGAGATGATCTTCGAGGCGAGGACCGAGGCGGAGCGGAGGCGGCAGCGGGGCGGCGCGTGGCGGGGCGAGGCGGCGGCCCTGGCGGGCGCGCTCGCGCTCTGCCTGCCCGTGGCCGCGGCCGCCGCGCCGCCGCCGGCGGAGGAGCACGTCCGCGGCGTCATCGGCGCGGTGGCCGGCGACACGGTGACCGTGAAGTCCGCCCAGGGGATGGCGCAGAAGCTGAAGCTCGCCGAGGGCACCCGCGTGAGCCTCGCCACCCGGGCCGACCTCGCCGCCATCGCCAAGGACGAGTTCATCGGCACGACCGCGGTCGAGGCCAAGGACGGCACCCTCCGGGCCTACGAGGTCCACGTCTTCCCCGAGGCGATGCGCGGCGCGGGCGAGGGGCACCGCCCCTGGGACCTGAAGCCGGGGAGCACGATGACCAACGCCACCGTCTCGGCGATGGGGTCCTCCAAGCCGGGCGCGCCGAGCACCATGACCAACGCCAACGTGTCCGGCGTCTCGGCCGCGCCCGAGGGGATGCGGCTCACGCTCTCCTACCCCGGGGGGGAGAAGACGGTGGTGGTGCCGCCCGGGACGCCGGTGGTCCGGCTCGAGCCGGCCGATCGCTCGGCGCTGGCGGCGGGGCAGCACGTGTTCGCCGCCGGCGCCCGCCAGCCGGACGGCACGGTGCTGGTGGGCCGGATGGTGGTGGGGAAGGACGGGGTGGTCCCGCCCATGTGATGGCGCCGGGCGGCGCTCCGGAGCGGGCTCAGCCCTTCCCGGCGGCGCCCTTCAGGAGCCCGAGCCGCAGCAGGCTCTCGGCGGTGGCCACCAGCGCCTCCTCGCTCGAGCGCGGCGCCCAGCCCAGGAGGCGCCGGGCCTTCTCGCTGGTGGCGTTCTTCCGCTTCCCCAGCTCGGGGAGGATCTGCCGGACCGGCGGGTCGCGCAGCGCGGCGAGGCGCACCAGCCAGTTGGGGAGCTGCCAGGTGGGCACCCGGCGGGCGGCCGGGCCCAACCGCTCCTTGAGCACCCGGGCGATCCCCCGCATCGAGAGGAAGTCGCCGGCGACCGCCAGGAAGCGCTCGCCCCGGGCGGCGGGGTCGGTCATGGCCCTGAGGTGGAGGTCGGCGACGTCGCGCACGTCGACGATCCCGAACCAGAGCTGCGGGCAGCCGGGGACGGCGCCGTCCATCAGGCGCTGGACGAGGAGGATCGAGGTCGAGTAGTCGGGGCCCAGGACCGGGCCGAACACGCCCACCGGGTTGACCACGGCGAGCTCGAGCCCGGCGCCCTCGCCGGCGACGAAGTCCCAGGCCGCCCGCTCGGCGACCGTCTTCGACCGGTGGTAGGCCGGGAGGCCCTCGTCGAGGACCGTCCAGCTGGTCTCGTCGAAGGGTGCCGTCCTCGGCCCGTGGCCGTAGCCGACCGCGGCGAACGAGGAGGTGAGCACCACCCGCCGGACGCCGGCGGCGCGCGCCGCGCGGAGGACGCGGAGCGCGCCCTCGCGGGCGGGGACCACGAGCTCGTCCGCGCTCCGGGGGACGGTCGAGGGAAAGGGCGAGGCCAGGTGCAGCACGTGCTCGCAGCCGGCGACGGCCTCGGCCCAGCCCGCGTCGGCCCCGAGGTCGGCGGCGACGAAGGAGAGGCGGGCGCCGGGCTCGGCGCCGCCCACCCGCAGCATGGCCCGGACGTCGGCCTCGCGCCGCGGGCTGCGCACCGTGGTGCGCACCGCGTGGCCGGCGGCCAGGAGCTGCAGGAGGCAGTGGCCGGCGATGAACCCCGACCCCCCCGTCACCAGGACCGTGCTCATCGGCTCGTCCTCCTCTCGCCGGCTCCGGCACCGCTGGGCCCCTCCTCCAGTACCACGGACGGCCGGGGCGGGGCGCGCTCCGCCGCCGCGGGCGCGCGCCCCGTCACCCTCAGTGATGAACGGCCTGCGCGGCATCGGACGGGACGGCGACCTCGTGCTGGAGCCCGGCCGCCCGGTAGGCCGCCGCCTCGTCGAGCGTCTCGTGCTCCAGGAGCTGCTGCACGATCCCCTCCAGGCGCGGGCGGTTGGCGGCGAGCACGGAGCTCGCCTGCCGGTAGCACTCGTCCACCAGCCGGCGGACCTCCGCGTCGACCGCATCGAGCGTGGCCTCCGACACGCCGGCCATCCGGGGGTCGCCCTCCGGCGGCAGGACCGACACGCGCCCGAGGCGCTCGGACATCCCCCAGCGCCCGACCATCGAGCGGGCGATCCCGGTGCTGGCCAGGAGATCGCTCTCCGCCCCCGTGCTCACCACCCCGAAGACGAGCTCCTCCGCCGCCATCCCCCCGAGCGCGCCGACGATCCTCCCCTTCAGGTAGGAGGCGTCGTAGCCGTAGCGATCCTCCTGCGGCGTGGAGAGCGTCACCCCGAGCGCCCGGCCTCGCGGGATGATCGAGATCTTCCGGACCGGATCGGCGCCGGGCTGGAGCATGCCCAGCAGCGCGTGGCCCGCCTCGTGGTAGGCCGTCCGGCGCCGCTCCTCAGGGGGCATGACCACGCTCCGGGCGGCGCCGAGCTGGACCTTCTCCAGCGCGTCGAAGAGGTCCTGCTCGGCCACCGCGGATCGCCCACGCCGCACCGCGAGGAGGGCGGCCTCGTTGACCAGGTTCGCCAGCTCGGCGCCGGTCATCCCGGGCGTGGCGCGGGCGACGCCGTCGAGGTCCGCGCCGGGCGCGAGGGCGACCTTCCGCGTGTGGACCCGGAGGATGGCGGCACGCCCGGCCAGATCGGGCGCGTGCACGGTGATGGTGCGGTCGAACCGCCCGGGCCGGAGCAGGGCGGGATCCAGGACGTCGGGCCGGTTGGTCGCGGCGAGGACGATCACGCCCTCCGCGCCGGAGAAGCCGTCCATCTCGGTCAGGATCTGGTTGAGCGTCTGCTCCCGCTCATCGTGGCCGCCGACCACCGCCCCGCCCCGCGCCCGGCCGATGGTGTCGATCTCGTCGATGAAGATGATGGCCGGGGCCACCTCGCGGGCGGCCTGGAACAGCTCGCGGACACGGCTCGCCCCCACCCCCACGATCATCTCGATGAACTCGGAGGCACTCGCCGAGAAGTACGGCACCTTCGCCTCGCCGGCCGTCGCCCGCGCCAGGAGCGTCTTGCCGGTGCCCGGCGCCCCGGTGAGGAGCACGCCCTTCGGCGCCCGCGCGCCGACGGCGCGGTACTTCTCCGGCGCCTTCAGGTAGTCGACGATCTCGGTGATCTCCCCCTTGACCTCGTCTATGCCCGCGACGTCGGCGAAGGTGACCCGGACCTTCTCCGGATCCACCGGCCTCTTCCTCCCCCCCCCGAGGAGCCCGCCGAGCCCTCCCATCGCCGACCGCTGCCGCCCGAGCATCCAGCGATAGAAGACGAAGATCAGGATCCAGGGGGCGAGCGAGATGAGCAGGTTGAACAGCGGCCCGCGCTCCTGCACCAGCGGCGTCGCCCGGACCACGGCGCCCGACTGCTCCAGCGCGGACAGGAGATCGTCCTGGGCGAAGACCGGGCGCTCGGTGCCGAACCGCTGGTACGTCTGCTTCGGCGCGCCGGGGACGGGCCTCGCCGTCCGGAGATCGCCCTGGATGGTGAGACCGCGGGCGAAGACCTCGGTCACGTTCTTGTCGCGGACCTGCGCCTGGAACTCGGAGTAAGGGATGGCCTGCGGCCCTCCCTGGAGGTCCTGGAACGTGAGCAGCGCGAAGAGGATCGCGTAGACGAGGAGCCACGGGCCGGAGGGCAGCCAGCGCCGCCAGCCCGGACCGGGCGGCGCGCCCGCCTTCCCCGGCGGGAGCCCCTCCGTCCGCCACGGCCGGCCCGGAGGGCGGCCTGGCTCTGCGTGGGGATCCGGCGCTGGCCGGGGAGGGGCGCTGCGAGCGGGTGCGGGCGGCGCGCCCCCGGCGTCGGCCGGCGGGGTGGTTGCCATGGGGCCTCCGGAGCCGCTCATTATGAGCCGGCCGCCCGGCCGACGCCGTCTCGAAGCAGGGTCGGGGACCGCGGTCCACGGCGGGCGACCCGGCGGGGCCGCGTCCGGAGCTCGTGCCCCGAGTGGCGTACCCCTTCGTGCAATGCGCGGCGGGGAGGGTGCGGCCGACAACGCCGGCTTCCGGAGGCATTCCACGACCCGCGTCTGGAGCGTCGCGAAGCGAGCGACCGGCGCCGGGTCGCTCGAGCCCTGCTCGCGCCGGCAGCGCTTCGGCCCCGCAAGGAGTCCGGGATCCTACGGAGTAGCCCCCGAGAACCGCGATTTACATTCCTTGCTCCGGAGGGGAGCATGCGCGCGGCCCGGTTCGCTGTCGTGTCGATCATCGCCGGCGTTCAGCTCGCCGGATGCGGCGGCGGCGCGAGGACCTCGTCTCCGCCCCCCACCACGGGCGCGCCGTCCTCCCTCGCGTACTCGTTCAACCCGGCGGTCTACGCCAGGGACGTCGACATCACCGACAACGTGCCGAGCAGCGCAGGTGGAGCGGTGACGTCCTACTCCGTCTCGCCGCCGCTCCCGGCGGGGCTGAGCCTGGACGGGTCGACGGGCGTGATCTCGGGCACGCCGAGCGCCATCACCGCCCAGGCCACCTACACGGTGACCGCGACCAACTCCGCGGGCTCCACCACCGCGGGCGTGGTCATCACGGTGACCGACCAGGCGCCGAGCGGTCTCACCTACGCGACGAACCCGGCGGTCTACACCCAGGGGCTGGCGGTCACGAGCAACCTGCCGAGCAGCACCGGCGGGGCGGTGGTGTCCTGGTCGGTCTCGCCGCCGCTGCCGGCCGGCCTGAGCCTCGACCCGTACACGGGCGTCGTCTCGGGCACCCCGACCGCGATCACCGCCTTGGCGACCTACCGGGTGACCGCGACCAACTCCGGCGGCTCGGACCTCATCGATCTGGTGATCACGGTGAGGGGAAGCACGGTGGCGGGCACGAACGGCACCGTCGCCGCCGGCGGCTCGCAGACCTGTGCGCTGGTGAACGGCGGCGCCGAGTGCTGGGGAGGCAACGCCCACGGCCAGCTCGGCAACGGCCTCACCGCCGACAGCCCGGTGCCGGTGCAGGTCCAGGGGCTGACGAGCGGCGTGCAGGCCATCGCCGCGGGCGGCAATCACACCTGCGCGCTGGTGAGCGGCGGCGTCCGGTGTTGGGGGAGCAACGGCCACGGCCAGCTCGGCGACAACGGCTCCCCCGCCGACAGCCCCCTGCCCGTCCAGGTCCAGGGCCTGACGAGCGGGGTGCAGGCCATCGCGGCGGGCAGCGATCACACCTGCGCGCTGGCGAGCGGCGGCGTCCAGTGCTGGGGGAGCAACGGCCACGGCCAGCTCGGCAACGGCGGCTCCCCCACCGACAGCCCCGTGCCCGTCCAGGTCCAGGGCCTGACGTACGGCGTGCAGGCCATCGCCGCCGGCGGCGATCACACCTGCGCCCTGGGGAACGGGGGCGTGAGGTGCTGGGGGAGCAACGGCAACGGCCAGCTCGGCA
>Ga0335076_10004473_pt1 | contig 14142 bp, 9 predicted proteins | sample Lox_Sample_25_FD_206717 | JGI IMG/M metagenome (GOLD analysis project Ga0335076, IMG submission 206717) | Soil microbial communities from Loxahatchee National Wildlife Refuge, Florida, United States - Lox_Sample_2.5 | ecosystem: Environmental > Terrestrial > Soil > Wetlands | place: USA: Florida... | reverse complement strand
TACGACATCTCGGTTCTGCTCCCTCTACGGCTTGAGCCGGGATGGGGGAGCGCGAGGGGCAAGGGATGGCGTCTGAATCCCTTGCCTCTCGCACAGCTGTGTCGAAGCCGACTGCCTGTGCTTCTGCAAACTCTTTCGGAGTTTTGTATCCCAAGCTGCTGTGCGGGCGCAGTTCGTTGTACTCCTTCCGCCACGCGCTGATCTTTCGCCGCGCATCGAATAGGTTCTGGAACCAACTCACTGCCAAACACTCTTCCCGAAGCCGCCCGTGAAAACTTTCCACGTGTGCGTTCTGCGTCGGCTTGCCCGGTTGAATGTGCACTAACTCGATCTGCCGCTCGATACACCACGCCAGAAAATGCCGACTCGTCAACTCCGGCCCGTTGTCGCAGCGAATTGCCTGCGGCACCCCGCGCTCCGCCACAATCGCTTCCAGCACCCGCGTCACTCTCTGGCTGGCGAAGCTCGTATCCACTTCCAACGCCAAACATTCCCGCGTGTAGGCATCGACCACGCTCAGCACCCGGATCGCTCGCCCACACGCCACCGCATCGTGCGCAAAATCCAGCGCCCACTCCTGGTTCGCCGCCGTCCATGCCCGCAGCGGTTGCCCGACGCGCACGCAGTGCTTGCGCTTCCTCCGTCGAATCATCAGCCCCGCCTCGCGATAGATCCGATGCAGTCGTTTGTGGTTCACTCGTTCTCCGCTTCGTCGCAGCAACACATGCAGCCGCCGATACCCGAAGCGCGGTTTCTCCCGCGCTAACTGCACCAGTTGTGTGCGCAACGGTTCATCCGTTCGCTGACTGCAGTAGCGGTACGTCGTCACTGCCAGCATCATTAGCCGGCACGCTCGCCGCTCGCTGAAGGCATAGTCTTGCTTCACCTGCTCGATAGCCGCCTTCAGGGCTACGAGCTCCAGCCGTTTTTTCTTATCACCGACTGCAAGGCTTCTTTGTCCAGGCTCAGATCGGCCACCAGCTTCCGCAGTCGCGAGTTCTCATCCCGCAACTGTTTGGCCTCTTGCGCCTGGCTCACGTCCATGCCGCCGTACTTCGCCTTCCATGCGTAGAGCGTGTGCTTCGACACGCCTACCTCTCGCGCCACATCCTCGACCGCTCTCCCTGCCTCGACCTGTTTCAGCGCCCCGATCATCTGCGCTTCCGTGTGCTTGCTCCTCGACATACACCTTTCCCCCTTCTTTCGCAAAAATCATACTCAGCTTTGTTCAGAAAGAGGGGATCAGGTCAGGTTTGCTCTCTGCAGTTTACGAGGGCTTGCAAGAGACAGGGCATCTGGGCTAATAACAGGCGCTCTCTTTAGTGTTTTCTACTTGTTCATCCAGGTCGGAGACGATTGGCATTCCTCAACGAATGATCTTTGTGCCAATCAGCACTGGAAAATCTTCTTTACGAGTTAAAGTTCACTCAAGCGCTCAGGGCAAAGTCCGTCTGCTCCGTAGCGGCGAGGGGTTCTTCTCCAGAATCGTCGATATGGATCCCAGCAGCTGCGATCAATTGTCGAATCTCAATCCCATAAATCACACACAGGGTCATCACCTTGGCAACGTGTCTCGGCAGTTTGTTCATCGCCTCATAGTCAGACAGTAGGCTCAACGCGATCGCATAGTCAGAGTTACAGAGAAGCCCTGCAACTTGCAGGCTCATCTGGTGCGCGGCCCGCAGTGTAAGCCCGGAACGCTTGCGAGATTGCTGAAGAAGTGTGGATAAGTTCGGCTTACCGCCCCTATCAGGTATTAAGGTCGCCACTGATTCACGTTTTGCCGCTCGCCATACAGGCGGCGTGCGCCCCGCGTCCCTCGGCCAAAGCTCGAGGTCGACCAAACCTAAGATCTGTACCTCTCGGGAAACACAAAGGGGCCAACCTGTTAATGGCGGTCGATTTGGAAGTAGCATGACATGCCCATCGTCAACAGCTCTTACATGACAGCACGTCAGACCTGCGGGATGCTCCACCAGCCATAACAATGTCTCATCACAATGTCCGAAGGGATAACGAGAGGAATAGCTTCGATCGACACGTACTATGCTGCCGGGCTGAAGGGCCGGGTAAACGACAGCATCGTGAGTTCCAATTTTGGCGAACCAAAAGCGTTTGTTTATCACACCCGCTGTAGAGTTTGCGCCTGAAACTGCGCCAGCGCCTGGAACTCCCGAATGATAGGGGGTCACTATGACAGTGCGTTCGGTATGAATTCTGAGTTGTAGGGGGAAAATAAGATCGAGATCGAAGCCAAAAAACTTCATCCAGTCGGTAAACCGATAGCCAGTGACTTGACTGAGTGCCAAAATCTGGCAGATGTGAGGGGTGATCCCGCACTTGTAGCGATAAATGAACGTACGTGGGACAAAAAAATGGGATTCCTTCCCATACCGGTTCGCAGTTAGAGCGGATACACAGGTCATTGTTAAGCCAATGCGACGTAAGAGATGCTTGAATTGGTGTCCACACATCTCTGGAGTCCCTCCCGGAGTCTTTGGCGAGAAGACCGAATCCCCGAGAGGGGAATGCGGAAGGATGCGCACGGTAGAGAGTGCGCCGGTATCCATCAGCCAGAGGCCGAAAGCCTCGGAGCCGTCTGGGATCGGCGCACGCATGGCTTTAGGAAGGTTTTCGTCTTTCGATTTGCTCGATGCATTCGAGCACGTGTCGTGCTTCCAGTGCTGTCGGCGTGAAGTAAGAATTTACTCTTGAATTGTTCCAGCGTCAGGCGTTGTCCTTTGCCCCAGCGCCGAGATCACGAATCGATTCAGCTGTTTTTGATTTCGCTCATTCGGCATATTCCTCCTCTCATGCATTTCAGCTATCGGATTCGTCCGAGTTTGAAATTGTCCGTGGAGCTAGCTCGGTATGCTATCGCCGAACACTGAGTGTGAGGAAAATGACCAGCTGAGGTCGGTTTCCCGACGAATACCCTTTAGAGCTTCGAAGGCGAAGAGAGTATTGGTACTTCGTCCCTTCCAAATCATAAAGAGATACCCATTAACTCAAGTGAGTCGTTCTCATGCCCGTCGGCAGACCGACGGCTACTCCCCATTGGTTACTGCGGCCTCCCATCTGCAGCAACGTCTCAAATCGCGCAATTTTCGAACATCCGGTAACTCGCAGAGCCTGCGCACTTAGCTTGTCTCCAGTACCGACCACCGGTACTTCTTTGAACCCAAAGGAGATCGTTATGAAGATCACTGCGCGTTTGATGGCTGCAATCGCGATAGTCGTGTTGGGACTATCCGCAGCGTCGTTGGCGGACGGAGGGTCACCAATCCCACCCTGTTCTCCGGGCAAGTGCTCTGCTATTACAGTTCCGTGAGCGCTTTCTTCCTGTCACGACAAATTCCCGCAGATAACGCTTGTGGGCTGACCAGGGTGCGAGTAATCTACCCGGTCGCCCATGAGCTTTTTCAATGTCCTGACAAAAGTGTTGTGGGTCTGTCCTCTGGTGCTGCAGAGCTGCATCCTCTGGATCATGCTTTGTCGCCGAGTGGCGCGGATCTTCCCAGTTTTTTTCACTTACACCGCTGTGGTCCTGTCGCGCGAAGTGATTCTTTTATTTCTAAAGTACCCAGGCAATGCTTACGCTTTTGTCTATTGGGGCGGAGAAATTCTGGCCATCTTGCTGGGCTTGGGCGTCATAGCGGAAGTCGCCTGGCACGTATTCCGTCCAGTCCCATCGTTATCCTTCGTCGGCGTCGGCATGATCGTCCTAGCCGTCATCGTTTCAGCAACCGCAGCCTTGATGTTCTACCTTACTCGGGGGGGGCCTGGGGCAGACCGGGTCCTGGAAGGCATCGTTTTGGCCGAACGCTCGGCACGTTTTCTGCAAGCATGCTTATTAATTGCCTTGATTGCCCTCATGTCCCGGTTGGGTCTTACCTGGCGTAGCTATGCCACAGGAATTGTCGCGGGCTTTGGGATTTACGCCTCAGTAGCCCTCGCTGCCTTTGAGTTCAGAGCCCACCTGAATCTTCTACATCACGCAGCACTGGCACTCATCAATTCGGCAGCTTATAATGCCGCCGCCTTCGTTTGGGCAATGTATTTTTTTCGAGCGTGGAAGGACGAACCGCTCGATGGTTTGCCAAGAACAGATTTGGCGGAATGGAGCAGTGAGGTCAGGAATTACGTTAACCGATGGTATCGACAGTTCTAATCTTGGGCGTATCGGTGTTTGCTCTCGCTCTGGCGTGGTCTCTTTTACGCTCCACACGCAGCGACATACGCGATGCTTCAGATTGGGGACGAAAGAAGCATGACATTAGCGTTCAGATCTTTCGGGCGTTGCTTGATCGTGGCGAAGACCATTATCTGCGCTGTGCTCTCTCGCCGGTGCAATTTCGTTTCTACAGAAGAAAACGAATCTATATAACCTTACGCATGCTTCGGTTGGTGGAAGAGAATGCTGCTATGCTTATCAGGCTGGCGCACCTCGCCAAATTGAAACGCGATCCCGAGCTCACAGCCAAGGCGGATGAGATGATTGACATAGCAATGCTGTTTCGCCTCAATCTGCTGCTGGTGCGACCCTGCCTGTATTTCCAGTGGATCTTCCCGTCGTGGGGATTTCCCATGGCTGCAGGACGACTGACGTACCCACGCCTATTGCATTCGTTAAACCGAGTCGAACAGCACGGGTGGCAACCTCTCCTTTAAAGGTTGAATCCATACACCTCGAAATTTTGCAAGCCCCGTGTTCGGATTTCGTAACAACGCACTTCTCGGTGCTGCGAGTAACGTTTGCAAGCCGACAATGTGAAGATTGGAGGTGCATTTCGATAGCTGCACAGCGTGTTGTGGGAGGCAAAACGTCCCAAAAGCACCGAAACCGAGGGATGGCCAAATGCATCCGGGAAAATGGATACGAGCACTGCGGGAAGAACGATTCATCAAGCCTAGCGAAATTGAGCGTATTACAAAACAAATAGCGGATACCAGGGGAAACCCTGAATTTTATGTGCCACACTCGACACTGGCTGACATCGAGGCCGGCTCTATTCCGGGCATTTACAAACTCTTTAGTCTTGCGCTTTCCTATAAAGTTCCGCTAGATGAATTGTTATTGCCGTTCGGAGTTGACCCGGCCGAAACAGCAGACCAACCCGCAACAATACCTGTAACAAGGGCAACTGCGGACATGCTCAATTTGGATGTTCCGTTCGCAGATGAGTCCGCGGTGCGTGAACCGCCGTTTCGTTTTCAACTAAACTTCGATGCTAAAGTCAATCCTGCCGACACAGTCCTCTTGAAGCTCCAGTCGCAGGAACTTGCGATCTTACCTCCGGCACTCCAATCACGTATAGATCCGGTGCGCTACCGTTACGCCTTGATTGGGTCAAATGATGACAGAATGGGAGACATTCTTCCCCCGCGATCAATGGTAGAGATCGACACGTCGCAAAAAAGGGTTCAGCTTTCGAGGTGGAAGAGCCTGCTTGAACGGCCGATCTATTTCATTTGGCATAACGAGGGATATGCATGCGAATGGTGTCAGGTAGATGGCGGGGACCTAATACTGATCCCGCATCCGATTTCGGGGCACCCTGTTCGCCGATTCAAGATGCCGGGTGACGCCAATGTTCTTGGCACGGTGACAAACGCGTGGCTTCCCTTTCAGCGTATGAAGCGGAAGCGGGAAATCGCTTCTTGAACAAGTCGAGGTTCTAGGTCCTTAGAATTGTCAGTGCAATCTCGATATTTAAACAGAAGAGTTCCCCGCAGATCGGAGTAGTACGAACGGGAATAGTGGCGCGATACGCCTGAAGCGAGTGCCAAGTTTCGACGAAAGCCTTCTTGTCTGCTCCCGTGTATCGAATGTAGTCCTCCAGCTGGTGCAGGTACGCGGACACGGGAGTTTCCAGCAGCTTCTGGAACACTTGGAGATGACAGTCGTTCAAGGCCTGATCAGCCCGTTCCGTTCCAATTCTTGGGGAAAGTACGGGATGGAGGTAAGAACCGCTGTTGCAGTCTCTCAGAGAGGCTAGATACAACAGCCTTGTGAGGTCGTTGGGTAGAACATCGAGACTAATGTCGCGAGCACAGTCGATGATCGTATCCGATCCCGAGCAACTAAGGTCGATGCCCAAGGTACCCTACGTAATCGCGTCTTGTCAATCTCTCACTGGAGAGACGCATGCCGGCATTGCTCCACTTTCAAAGAATGATGTGCGCAACAATCGGTCTGGCAGCTTTATCATGCCAACTATCGCCTGATAATTACGGATGTAACGGACCTCCTGAGTAATCTCACTGTTACAGCACACGTCGGTACTCCGACGACGGATATGTACTCTTCACACAACTTACTCACCAATATGATCCCACTCGTTCGGTCGGTGTACCGACGGCTACCCCTTCATGCGTAGATACATGCTCCAGCTATCTCAACACTCAAGAGTGGATTGAACAATAGTACTGGTGCACGCGAAATGCACTTGAATCTACATTGTTTACACCCCCCCCAAAGCAATTACCTTCACTATGCTGTTATCAAGTGAAAGCACGCTGGTGCGCGTGACCCAAGAGCTCAGCAAGCTCGAAAGGCGAGATTGGGAGCTGTGGGCGATCGTTTCACTCACGGGAGTCTTGGCTAGCGCGGCCATTCTGGCGATTGCCCTTCCGAGCGCGTTCGTCGACAAAGGTAGTGTTCATTTCGAGATCACAATCTCACGCCCCCTAGCATTTGGCCTCTTATTACTGGTGGCGCTGCTGAATACATACCTGATCGCGAAACGCATGGAAGTGCGCCGACTCCGGGAAGAGGTCATATCCAACACTCTCCAAAAGCAAGTTATCGAGCAGCAATCATTCACCGATCCTCTCACTGAAATTTACAACCGTCGATCACTCGATGAGATTGTCGGTCGATTCATTAGTCAGGCTCGCAGAAGAAAGGCCGCGCTCACATTCTTGATGGTCGATATGGACAAATTTAGAGACATCAATTCGCGATTCGGACATTTAACGGGCGATTTTGTACTCGCAGAGGCGGCAAGCCTTCTGAAGCACTCCATTCGAGGCTCCGATGCAATTGTTCGATATGGCGGTGACGAATTCCTTATCCTCCTGGCCGATACGACTTCTGATGGAGCTGAGCGCGTCGTGGCGAGAATTGCCGATCATTTGTCAGAGTGGAATGCGGCGGGACACATCCACAACCTGAGTCTCAGCCTCAGTATTGGAAAATCGGAATGGCATGACGGCCAGACGCTCGATGAGGTGTTGGATGCGGCTGACCAAAGAATGTATGAGCAGAAAAGCGGCTCTGTTAGACCGCGCACGAAGAGTGCGGCGGTCGCAGATCCAAGACTTACGGTTTAGTCAGTTGGCACGACCAGAGGTCTGCGGGCAAAGGGAATTGAGTTGTTATGAAAACTGAACCATCATTCAGATCGCAGAAGCGTTCCAGCGTGCGAGTGCACGAGATTGAGGCGCGGGAGTGGTGGCTTTGGGGCTTTGCCGTTACTGTCACTCTCGCTCTTGCTGCTGGAATTACAGCCCTGAGTTCTCCTGGATATCACTTCGGTGCAAATATCTGGTTTTGGTCTGACCTCAAAGATCGCGTTCGAGGCTTGGCGGCGCTTGTGGTGATTTTCGATATATACACTGTTTACCAACACTTCCAGCTGCATCGCTTAAGGAAGCATTTCGCTGACAGAGACGAGCTGTTTGAGCTGATTTCCGAAAACGCTGCGGACATGATTGCCGTCGTGGATAAGGACGGCAACCGTTTATACAACAGCCCGGCTTACTCCAAGCTTCTTGGCTATTCGCCTGCCGAATTGCAACAACGCTCGTCCTTCGACGCAATTCATCCTGAAGATCGAGCCCGAGTAATGCAGATAGCAGACAAAACACGGCGGACCGGTCGTGCCGAAAGCCTTGAATATCGAATGCGCCACAAGAATGGGGACTGGCGTGTTTTGGAGTCAACAGCGAGCGCGATTTATGACCACGATGGAAACGTGGAGAAGTTGGTGATCGTTAACCGCGACATCACCGACCGGAAGCGTGTGCAGGAAATGTTAACACACAATGCTTTTCACGATACCTTAACCGACCTGCCAAACCGCGCGCTGTTCCTAGATCGGTTACAGCATTCCGTCATACGCGCGAGGCGTTACCCGGACTATCGGTGCGGGGTGCTATTTATCGACATCGATGAATTCAGAGTGTTCAACGATAGCCTTGGACACTCTGCTGGCGACGAGCTGCTGGTTCAAATTAGCAAGCGGTTGATCTCCTGCTTTCGCCAAAGTGACACAGTATCTCGTGCGGATGGGGAACTCAGAACCGCAGAAGAAGGTGGTTTAGCCAGGCTGGGCGGCGACGAATTTACGGTCCTTTTGGAGGATATATCCGATGTCGGAAATGCAATTCGGGTGGGACAACGCATTTTGGATCGTTTGCAGAGTCCGTTCGTCATCAACGGTCAAGAGATCGTAATTTCTGCGAGCGTCGGAATTGCAATGAGCTCCGCCTCGTGCATGCAAGCAGAAACTCTCGTTCGAGATGCGGAGCTGGCTATGTATCGCGCCAAGCAAGGCGGCAAAGGACGCTGCGAAGTGTTTGACCCTGACATGCACGTTCGTGCTGTCCGTCGTCTGACTCTTGAGGCAGAGCTTCGGAAAGCGATTGAGCTTCGAGAGCTGATTGTCTACTATCAACCGATCGTTTCATTGGCGAGCGGCAGCATCACTGGGTTTGAGGCTCTGAGCCGCTGGCAGCGGCCCAACGGGCTCGTTCTGCCCAACGAATTTATCCCAATAGCTGACGAGACCGGACTCATATTGTCCATCAATCACTTGGTTCTCTTCGATGCCTGTCACCAACTCCGATCATGGCAAACTACTTTCCCATCCGACCATCCACTCACCATGAGCGTCAATATCGCGCCTCGACAGTTTTCCCAAGCCGGTCTCGCGAACGACATCCGCGAGGCCCTCAACCAGACTGGAGTTGCGCCAAATACCCTGCAACTCGAAATCATGGAAACAACGGCAATGGACGAACCGGAAAGGGCCAGCAAGACGTTGGCAGATTTACATAGCACCGGAGTCCGGTTGAGCATCGACGACTTCGGGACCGGCTACTCATCACTCAGTCGGCTACAGCACTTGCCCGTGGATTGCCTCAAAGTTGACCGGAGCTTTATCTGCACGATGGACAATGATGGCGACAGTCGGGAGATTGTACGACTCATTATAGATATGGCGCATGCACTCAAGCTAAGAGTCGTCGCTGAGGGTACCGAGACTGCAGAGCAGATTAATACTCTCAAGCGTCTCAATTGCGAAATGGCTCAGGGCTATTTCTTCGCTCGGCCACTGCCAGCCAATGCGATTACGGAGTTACTCCGCAGGTCCAATGAAAGTGCTTCTGCGTCTGCGGGGAGGTGACTATGGGACAATGTCGGGCACGACTCGAACCGACCACGTTAGTAAGTGTGAAGTTGTGTATCATTTCTGGATTTATTGGTGTCGCATGCGCACAAGCGATACTAGCTCGGCTGAAAGTAATCAGCGGTCGACAAGTGTCCGGTGTTGAACATGCGACTCAGAGCCTCCCCGGAGATGATCAACGCGAGTACGTTATCCGGTTCCGCCTAGAGGTCGTGAGTGATGAGGGACTATACGTCCTCGCTATGGGTCCTGTCGGCACACCGCTGTTCGGGCAAACATGTGAACGCGCCCGAGGAAGTATGCTGAATGACTCCAGCATGTCAATGGACAGCAAACCGTTTTGCTCGAAGCCTGGCGAGCAATCATCCGCTGATTGGAAACTGCTGCCCGGAGGATCGGCGTATGAGTGGGGAATGGAAGGAGGACATTCAAAGCCCGGCTACGAACTAAGCAGGAGTGTCCGCTTCCGAAGACGCATACAGGTGCATCCAGCAGAGCTGGTTTCGTCGTGGCACACGATTGGCGATGAGCCACCTGGGTGGCCAGTAATGAAATAGGAAAGCGGTCAACTGTTTAACATATAAACGGTGTTACTTCTGTTCACTCGAACACTGCCTCTCAGGTTCTGTGGAGGAATACTGATAGGAAGCGTTGTGAGGAACATATGCGTCAGAATAATCTGATTGTCGCTCAGTTCTTGCTCGTCGCAATAGCGCTGATTAGTCCCGCATTACAACTGGCTCAAACACCGGTAGGTATCGCTACTGGAACAAATGCGCCGTACGGAACTGTACCACTCCAATTTGAAGCGAACGAGGGCCAAACTAGTTCCGAAGTGAACTTCCTATCACGCGGCCGTGGATACTCTGTTTTCCTCACCTCAAAAGGAATGGTTCTCAGTTTCCATCCGTTAGACAAGGCGCCGACCAAGATACCAGGACCAGGGGCATTGGAACCGACTTTGGGCGCAAACGCACGACGTGAATGGCTCGGTCGGCAGCGGCGAGCGACTGCCATTGCAATAGACCTTCTCGGAGCGAATCCGAAGCCGATCGCCAAGGGCGAGTTACCCTTGCCCACCAAGGTCAACTATTTTATTGGGAGCGATCCTAAGAAGTGGCGTCGCAATATTCCAACATACCGGCAGATTCGATACAGCGACGTGTATCCGGGCGTCGACTTGGTGTATTACAGCAAAGATCACCAGTTGGAATATGATTTCAGTCTGCGGCCCGGGGCAGATCCATCAAAGATCCAGCTTGATGTGAAAGGCGCTGATTCCGTCCGTCTGGATTCGCGCGGGAACCTCTTGCTCACGAAAGACGATAGCACGATGCTATTCCAGGTCCCAGCGATTTTCGAAGAAGGCAATGGTCTGCGAACTCCCATCTCAGGTTCTTACGTCATGCATGATGCCACGCACGTGGGGTTCGTGGTAGCAAAGCATGACTCTGCAAAACGGCTGGTGATTGATCCTGTTCTGGTGTATTCGACATTTCTTGGAGGAAGTAACGATGATTTCACCTCTGGCATCGCCGTGGACGCAGCTGGTGATGCGTACGTTGCAGGCCTGACCGATTCCTCAGATTTCCCGCTCACACCCTCAGGGTCTCCGAACCCGATCTATTTCCTTCTGTTCGTGGCAAAGCTGGACGCTGCCGGCCAAAACTTGCTTTTCGTAGACTTTTTTGGGGGGAGTAGCGGAAACGATGACGTAAGCTCCATTGCACTGGACTCGTCGGGCAATGCGTTTGTTACAGGGGCGACGGAATCTTCGGATTTCCCAGTTACGGGAAATGCTTTCCAATCCTCCCGCTCTTCTTCGGGTATCAACACTTCAGATGCGTATCTTACGGAATTCTCAGCGGACGGGTCTACCCTCCTTTACTCGACTTTCTTGGGCGGAACAAATTCACAGTACGCATACTCAGTTGCTGTTGACGCCGCCGGGGAAGCCGTCGTCGGAGGGGTAACCGAATCAACCGACTTTCCACTAAGTAACGCATTTCAATCGTCCGTTTCGCAGGATCAGTTCGGAGATTGGGGCGAGTATGGTTTTCTCACAAAATTCACTGCGCCGTTGGGGAAGTCGGTGGTGTATTCCACGTACCTTGGCGGTAATAATCTGGATCCTACATCGCCCCCTGTCGGCTCGTTTCCACTTTCTAACGTAATTGCCGTTGCAACAGATATCGACGGCAACGCATACGTCACCGGACAAACTAATACAACGAATTTTCCCGTAACGGCCGGAGTATTACTGACGACCTATCAGGGGCGAGGCTTAACCTCCGGGTATTTGTCAAAAGTATCGAATAGCGGGTCGATCGGATATTCGACATATTTGCCCCTGCGGTATGGCGTGATGGACGGCATCGCAGTGGATGCAACTGGCGCAGCGTACGTGACAGGCGGCAGCATCCTAGCGAACAGCTTTCCAGTCACGAACACATCTATTTGTAATCCATCATTAGGCTGCAACGGTGCGATTGTTGCAAAGCTTGATCCCACAGGTTCGAGTTTTGTTTACTCGACGTATTTGGATTCGGGGAACATCACTATCGCCCGTGCAATTCAGGTGGATGCACAAGGAGACGCCTTCATCTTGGGAGGAGGCCAACAATTCAACTTAGTCGATCCTATTCAACAATTCGGTGGTAGTTGGGATGTCATCATTGCTGAAATCGATCCTGGCGCAACAGCAGTCTTGATGGCCACTCCGCTCGGCGGCCAAGGGGCGGAAAGTGAAGTTGGATTAGCTTTAGGCGCAGATGGCTCTCTGTATGTTACGGGCCTGACGGAGTCTCTGGATTTTCCTGTAAGTCAACCCACGATCCAATCGAGCTGGGGTGGAAACACAGACGCATTCATTACCAAGATCGATCTCACCACGAATGCCTCTGTGTCGATGGGACCGTGGTCTCTTGATTTCGGACCTCAATACGTGGGAACTACGAGTGCCAGCCAGACAAGCATCTTGCGGAACATGGGTTCCGCGCCCCTGATTATCGCTGCTCAAAATATTTCCGGTGACTTCGCCGAGACCGACGATTGTGCGGGAGCTGTTGCTGCCGCTTCGTTCTGTACTCTCACATTCTCGTTCGCTCCTACGGCAACTGGCAATCGTACCGGGACGTTTACTATCTCCGATAACGCACAGGGTAGCCCCCATACGCTGACCTTGAGCGGTAGTGGGACCGATACGAGAGTGAGTGTCAGTCCAACCAGTTTGACATTCCCTGACACGACGATTGGATCTGCCAGCCCGGCCCAGACTATCACATTCTCAAATAACGGCAGCGTTGCTGTGACAGTAAGCGCAGTGCAGCTGAGCGGAGACTTTTCTATCGTCAGCGATAATTGCACGAGCGCGACAGTTCAACCGAACGAGACCTGCACCGTAGAGGTGGATTTCACGCCAGGCAGCGCTGATCAGCTTACAAGCACCCTCCAATTTCAAGATTCGGCGGCCAGTAGCCCTCAATTCGTTACGCTGAACGGAACGGGGTTACTCACAGACGTAAACATAAGTCCAAGCGGTTTGACTTTCCCAGACACCCTGGTCGGATCGGCGAGTGCCCCACAAGCCGTCACGCTGACGAACACAGGCCAGTTTGACCTGAACGTCACTGGCATCCAGTTGACAGGAGATTTTTCACTAGTCAGCGACAACTGCAGCGGGAACACCCTTGCACCGAGCGACACCTGCACAGCACAGGTCGATTTCACCCCAACTGCCCCGAACCAACGCACGGGCACACTTCAGTTTCAGGATTCGTCGACCAGTCCTCAAATGATTCCGCTCAGCGGAAATGGAACAGACTTCATGGCGTCACCGAACACGACCACTGCCACAGTGCAGCCCGGTGGGACGGCTGTTTATACCCTAAGCGTCACATCGGTGGGCGGCACGTTCTCGAACGGCGTCAGTCTTTCCTGCACCGGGCTGCCAAGCTTTGCGGCCTGCGCGATTTCACCCAATCCAATCGTTCCTAATGGATTCCCGGTAACTGTCTCAGTGAGCACGTCCGGGGCTGTAAGAGTTACTAACCATAGCTCAACAGGGCGAAACGCTTTGCATCTGGCGGCCATTTTTGCGCCATTCACATTCTTAGGGATGCTCCTATTCGCGCCAAAGCGAACGCGCCGGAAGATCCACACCTATGCAGTAGTGGCGTTGCTTTTCAGCTTTTCGATGCTGACCGGTTGCTATGGGGCGAGCTCACTAGTTCCAGTTAGCCCTCAAGCTGGAACTTACACCTTTAGCGTCGTCGCCAGTTCGGGCACGCTACGCCATGTTACGAATTTAACTTTGATCGTGCGGTAGTGCTTTTTTGGGAGGCAAACGCAAATAATGGCCCAAATGTGAGCCCATTCATGGAGGTGCAGCAGAGCGAACCCACTTGGTACTAGTTGAGTAGTCGTGTATTCGCGAACTTACCGTGCTGGCAGTGATTTCGGTGAGCAGTCGGTTCGTCGACAAACACACAATTACTGCTTCATCGGGCACACTTCAGTCAGAATTATGGCCAAAGGGCGTGTGTCGAGGATTCTCAACAACAACGGAGATTTCGGACCCATTATGAACAGCTCAGTTACAAACACGAACTCTCCTTTTATCGTTGGACGCGCGCTGGTTCTATCAAACGACTCCACGACGATAAAACAGCTAACGCACGGAATGCAGCAATTCGCCATTAGCGCCGACGTGTGTCAGGAATTTAAA
>Ga0335076_10004471_pt1 | contig 14143 bp, 13 predicted proteins | sample Lox_Sample_25_FD_206717 | JGI IMG/M metagenome (GOLD analysis project Ga0335076, IMG submission 206717) | Soil microbial communities from Loxahatchee National Wildlife Refuge, Florida, United States - Lox_Sample_2.5 | ecosystem: Environmental > Terrestrial > Soil > Wetlands | place: USA... | reverse complement strand
CCCGTAGCCCTCTCGCGCCACGCCACCAGCAAGATCGCATCGCTCGCGGACCTGGAGGCGGTCGCGACGCTGGGCTTTCGCGGCGAGGCGCTGCCCTCGATCGGCTCGGTATCGCGGCTGCGTGTCACCTCCCGCGCCGCCGGCGCCGAGCACGCCGCGGAGATCCTCGTCGACGGCGCCCGCGTCGCCGGAGTGCGTCCTGCGGCTCATCCGCGCGGCACCAGCGTCGAGGTGCGGGATCTGTTCTTCAACGTACCGGCACGGCGCAAGTTCGTGCGCTCGGACGCCACCGAGCTGACTCACATCGTGCGCCTGATGGAGCGCCTCGCGCTGTCGCGCTTCGACGTGACGTTCCGTCTGCGCCACGGCGCGCGGCTGCTCGTCGATGCGCCGGCGGTCGCGGGGCAGGGCGGTGAGGCCGCGCGGCTGGAGGCGGTGCTGGGTGAGGAGTTCGCCTCCGCTGCGGTCCCGGTGCAGCACGCGGCGGGACCGGTGCTGCTCTCGGGCTGGGTGGGGCTTCCGACCCGCTCGCGGGCCCAGCCGGATCGGCAGTTCTGGTTCGTCAACGGCCGCAGCGTCCGCGATCGCCTGCTGATGAACGCGGTGCGCCTCGCCTACCGTGACGTGCTCTATCACGGGCGCCATCCGGCCTACGCGCTCTACCTGACTCTCGATCCGAAGCTGGTGGACGTGAACGCCCATCCCGCCAAGCTCGAAGTGCGCTTTCGCGACAGCCGCCAGATCCACGACTTCGTGTTCCGCGCCGTGGAGCGGGTGCTGGCCGGCACGCGCCCGGATTCCGCCACGGGGCCGGTTGCGGCGGGTATTGGCGGCGTGCTCCCGATGGAGCTTTCGCGGCCACTCTCTTTATATGGGGCTCCGGAGGCTCCGCCCGATCCCTGGGCGATCGCGGCCCGGATCGGCGAGCCGGGCGCCGCTCCCGACACGATGGACGAGCAGCCGCTCGGCGTGGCACTCGCGCAGCTGCACGGCGTCTACATCCTCGCTCAGAACCGCGAGGGCCTGGTGCTGGTCGACATGCACGCCGCGCACGAGCGCGTGCTGTACGAGCGATTCAAGGTCGAGCGTGAGCGGGCGGGAACGGCCAGCCAGCTGCTCCTCACCCCGCTCGCGATCGAGCTCCGGGAGCACGAGCTCGAGGCGCTCCTCGAGCGGCGCGAGGAGTTCACTCGGGCGGGTTTCGAGATCGACGCGCTCGGTCCCACCCGGCTCGCGATCCGCCGCGTGCCGGCGCTGCTCGATACCGCGGACGTACAGGGGGTGGTCGACGCGCTGGTACGCGATCTGCTGCTCGATGCCGACACGCATCATCTCGAGGCCGCGGCCGACCGCTTCCTCGGCACACTCGCCTGCCGCAGCGCGATCCATGCGCACCGGCGGCTCAGCCTGGCGGAGATGAACGCGCTGCTGCGGCAGATGGAGGCGACCGAGCGCGCCAATCAGTGCAATCACGGGCGGCCGACCTGGACGCTCCTCGGGCTCGAGCAGCTCGACCAGCTGTTCCTGCGGGGGCGCTGAGTGCTGCCCGTGCTGGTGCTCGCAGGCCCCACCGGGGCCGGGAAGACCGACTGGGCGATCCGGGCGGCCGAGAGTGCCCCGCTCGAGATCGTGAGCGTGGACTCGGCGCTCGTGTACCGCGGCCTCGACGTCGGCACGGCCAAGCCCGCGCGTGAGGTGCGCGCGCGCATCCCGCACCACCTGATCGACATATGCGATGCCGCCGAGAGCTATTCCGCCGGACGCTTCGCCGCCGATGCGCTGCGCGCGATCGGCGAGATCCACGCGCGGCAGCGGGTGCCGCTCCTGGTGGGCGGCACCATGCTCTACCTGCGCGCGCTCCTCGAGGGATTGGCCACGCTCCCGGGCGCGAGTGCGCAGCTGCGCAGCGAGCTCGACGCGCGCGCCGCTGCGCTCGGCTGGCCGGCGCTGCACGCCGAGCTTGCCCGGCTCGATCCGCAGGCGGCGGCGCGCATCGCCGCCAACGACGGCCAGCGCATCCAGCGCGCGCTCGAGGTCTGCTACACGACCGGTGAGCCGATCTCGAAGCTGCAGCGCGCGACCGTGAGCCCCCTGGCCGGCTGCAGCGTGCGCTACTGGATCCTGTGTCCGCGGGATCGCGAGGTGCTGAAGCAACGCATCGCCCTGCGGTTCGACTCCATGATGGCCGCGGGCTTTCTCGATGAGGTGAGGCGGCTGCGCGACCGGGGCGATCTCACGGCCGCCCAGCCGTCGATGCGGGCGGTAGGCTATCGGCAGCTGTGGGCACACCTCGACGGGCAGTGGGGGCTGGAGGAGGCCGGCCGGCGCGCCGTTGCCGCAACGCGCCAACTGGCCAAGCGGCAACTGACCTGGATGCGCGGTGAAAGACGCGCCGAATGGCTCGATCCCGCCGCGCAGGCGTCGTGGATCCGAGACATATGTCATGAGCTGGCGGCGATTGGGTTGCCGGCGACATGACATGTTAAGATGGTATGTCGGTCCCGCACCCCCTTTTTGGTGCGGCGCATTTGCTGTCGGTCTGGATCGCGGAACACGGAAGCTCGCATGCGGTCCGTCTGCTGTGCAAACAACACGAATTCGCAGAAAACAAGGAGAACCCCATGGCCAAAGGACAGTCTCTGCAAGACCCCTTTTTGAACGCCTTGCGCAAGGAGCGGGTGCCGGTGTCCATCTACCTGGTGAACGGCATCAAATTGCAGGGCCAGATCGATTCCTTCGACCAGTTCGTCGTGCTGCTGAAGAACAGCGTCAGCCAGATGGTTTACAAGCACGCGATTTCCACGGTCGTACCGGCGCGCAACGTGCGCCTGTCGTCGGACGAGGGCGGCGAGCACGGCCCGGAGACGCCCGCCGAGTGATGTCCGCGTCTGCTGGAAGCCTGAGTGTTCGAGCGCCCGCGTTCCGGTGAGCGCGCCGTACTGGTGCGCCTCGGGGTAGGCGCTCCCGTCGATCCCGAAGACCTGCAGGAATTCACGCAGCTGGCGCTGTCGGCCGGCGCGCAGCCGGTCGCTACCGTCACCGGCCGGCGCGACCGTCCCGATCCGCGCTACTTCCTCGGCAGCGGCAAAGCCGAGGAGCTGCAGAAGGTCGCGGCCGGGTGCGACGCCGACGTCATCCTCATCGACCACGCCCTCTCCCCCAGCCAGGAGCGCAACCTCGAGAAGCTGACGGGCAAGCGCGTGCTCGACCGCAACGGCCTGATCCTCGACATCTTCGCGCAGCGCGCCCGCAGTCACGAAGGCAAGCTCGAAGTCGAGCTGGCGCAGCTGCGGCACATAGCGAGCCGCCTGGTGCGCGGCTGGACCCACCTCGAGCGGCAGAAGGGCGGTATCGGCCTGCGCGGTCCCGGCGAGACGCAGCTCGAGACCGACCGCCGCATCATCGGGCAGCGCGTGCGCGTGCTCGGCAAGCGCCTTGCGAAGCTGCAGCAGCAGCGCGAGACCGGACGGCAGATGCGCGCCGAGATACCCGTGCCCTCGCTCGCGCTGGTCGGCTACACCAACGCCGGCAAGTCGACGCTGTTTCGCGCACTCACCGGCGCCGACGCCTACGTCGCCGACCAGCTGTTCGCCACCCTTGATCCGACGGTACGGCGCATCCGCCTCCCCGGGGGTACGGCGGTGGTGGTCGCGGACACCGTGGGCTTCATCCGCGAGCTGCCGCACGAGCTGGTGGCCGCCTTCCAGTCGACGCTCACCGAGGCGCGCGAGGCGACGCTGCTGCTGCACGTGGTGGACGCGAGCAATCCGCGGCGCTCGGAGCAGCTCGCGCAGGTGGACGCGGTCCTGGAGGAGATCGGCGCGCGCGACATTCCGCAGCTCATCGTCTACAACAAGATCGACCGGCTCTCGAGCGCGCCGCGCCTCGATCGCGACGCCGCGGGGCGCGCCAGCGGCGTGTGGATCTCGGCCGAGAAACGCTCGGGCCTGGAGCTGCTCGCCCAGGCGGTGGCCGAGCGTCTGGCGCGCTTTGCACGCCGCGCGCTGCTGCGGGTACCGGCGAGCGCCGGTGCGCTGCGCTCGCGGCTGTATTCGGCGCAGGCGGTGCGTGCGGAAGCGAGCGCCGCCGACGGCTCGATCGAGCTCGCCGTGGAGCTCCCGGAGCTGGAGCTGCTCGAGCTGGCGCGCACCGCCGGCGTGCAGATCCTCGAGGTGCAGGGAGCCGACACGGCTTGTGCCCCCGGAAGTGCCTACCTACAATCCTTGGGCACCGCGAGTGCCAGCAAGCTGCGCTGACGAGAGGCGCAATCCCTTCGTATGCCGTGGAATCAGCCGAACGGTCCGAACAATCCGTGGGGACGCCGTCCCGGACAGGGCGGCCCCGACATGGACGAGCGCCTGAAGGGCTGGCAGCGCAGGCTCGAATCGCTCCTGCGCCCGGGCGGGCGCGGCGGCGAGGGCGGCAGGCTCCTCATCGTCGCGGCGCTGGTGGCGTTTGCGGTGTGGGTGGTGAGCGGCTTCTATCAGGTGAGCACCGCCGAGCGCGGCATCATCCAGCGCTTTGGCGCCCTGACGCAGGTGCGCCCGCCCGGCATCGGCTGGCGGTTTCCGTGGCCGATCGAGACCATCACGCGCGTCAACGTCGCCAGCGTCAACTCCAGCGACTTCAAGTCGCGCGTGCTCACCTCGGACGTGTTCCTCGTCGACCTGCTGTTCTCGGTGCAGTACCAGTTCGCCGATCCGGTGAAGAAACTGTTCCGGGTCAAGGACCCCGAGGCGACCCTCAATGAGGTGAGCGAGAGCGCCATCCGCGAGATCATCGGCCGCGGCACCCTCGATGACGTGCTGGTCGGCAACACGCGCCCGGAAATCACGCGCCGTACCAAGGAGCTGATCCAACGGGTGCTCGACAACTACGACGCCGGCATCACCGTCACCACCGTCAACCTGAAGGACGTGCAGGTGCCGGACGCGGTGATTCCCTCGCAGCGCGACGCCAACAAGGCGCAGGCCGATAAGGAGCGCTTCGTCCTCGAGGCCCAGGCCTACGCCAACAGCATCATTCCGGTCGCGCAGGGATCGGCGGGACGCATGCAGCTGGACGCCCAGGCCTACAAGGCACAGGTGACCGCACTGGCCGAAGGCCAGGCAGCGCGCTTCGCACAGCAACAGGCGGCCTACGCACAGGCTCCCGAGGTGACGCGCCGGCGCATGTACCTGGATGCGGTGGAGAACGTGCTGGGCCGCGCGCACAAAGTGATCATCGACGCGCGCGCCGGCAGCAACCTGATCTACCTGCCGATCGACAAGCTGCTGGAGAAGGCGGCTGCCGCCGACGGCGCCGAGCCTGCGACCGTCGGCCCCGCCCGGGAGCAGCCGCCGGAGTCCGTGACCATCGAGGCCCGCGGGCGGGGAGAGCGCTGATGAGCGTGCGCGTCTTCCTGGTACTCGTGGCCGCGGCGGTACTGGCGGTGCTCGCGCAACAGAGCCTCTTTACGGTGAGCGAGACCGAGCTCGCGATCTCCACGCGATTCGGCGCCGTGACCGGAACCCACTACGCGCCCGGGCTGCATCTCAAGTCGCCCCTCGATGTGATCACCAAGTTCGACCGCCGCATCCTGTCGCAGACCTATAACGGCGAGACCTTCCTCACCAACGACAACCGCGGCCTGATCGCCGACTTCTACGTGAAGTGGCGCGTCAAGGATGCGGTGCTGTTCTTCACCGCCACCGGCGGGGACGTGGACCGTGCCGGCTCACGGCTCGCCGATATCGTCAAGGACGGCATCAAGAGCGTGGTCGCGCAACGCACCCTGCAGCAGATCGTCTCCGCGGAGCGCGCCGCGGTCACCGGCGACATGTTCGGCCAGGCGAGCCGGCTCGCCGGCGCTCTCGGCGTCGAGCTCGTCGACGTGCGTGTGCAGCGCTTCGACCTGCCGGAGGACGTGGCGGCGCGCGTCTACGAGAGCATGAAGCAGCGCTTCGCGCGCATTGCCGGTCAGCTGCGCGCCGAAGGGCAGAGCGAGAACACCCGCATCAAGGCGACCGCCGACCGCCAGCGCACCGAGATCCTCGCCGACGCCGAGCGCGATGCGCTGCGCATCCGCGGCGAGGGCGACGCGGCGGCGACGGCGATCTACGCGCGGGCCTATTCGAAGGACCCCGAGTTCTACGCCTTCTACCGCAGCCTCCAGGCCTACGAGCACGCCCTCGGCAAGGAGGGCGACCTGCTGGTGCTGACGCCCGACGGGGAGTTCTTCAAGTACCTGAAGGACCCGGACAAGCGCCGCGGCACGAAGTAAAGCTTAAGCGGCGTGAATCTCAGCGACCTGCTGGCGGCATTCGGCCTGTTCCTGGTGTTCGAAGGCATCGCCCCCTTCATCAACCCGCAGGGCGTGAAGCGCGCCTTCGCGCGACTCCTGGAGGTGCGCGACCGCGAGTTGCGCATTGCGGGTCTCGGCAGCATGCTGGCGGGCGTCATCATCCTGTTCCTGGCGCGATAGGGGCCGCATGGGCAGATTCGTCGTCGTCATCGGCACCCAGTGGGGCGATGAGGGCAAGGGCAAGGTCGTCGACCTCCTCACCGAGCGCGCCGCCGCGGTCACGCGCTTTCAGGGCGGCCATAACGCCGGCCACACGCTCGTCATCGGTGGCAAGAAGACCATCCTGTCGCTGATCCCCTCCGGGATCCTGCGCGATGAGGTGCGCTGCTTCATCGGCAACGGGGTGGTGCTGTCGCTCGAGGCGCTGCTCACCGAGAGCGACATGCTCACCGCTCAGGGCGTGCCGGTATTCGCGCGCCTGCGGATCTCGCCGCACTGCCCGCTGATCCTGCCGTCGCACGTGCTGCTCGACCAGGCGCGCGAGCGCGCGCGCGGGGCGAATGCCATCGGCACCACCGGGCGCGGCATCGGCCCCGCCTACGAGGACAAGGTGGCACGGCGCGCGGTGCGCGTGGCGGACCTGTTCCAGCGCGACCGCTTCGCCGCCAAGCTCGGCGAAGTGCTCGATTTCCACAACTTCCTGCTGCAGCACTACTACCGCGCACCCACGGTCGACTTCCAGAAGACGCTCGATGCGCAGCTCGCCATGGGCGAGCGCATCGCGCCGCTCCTCACCGACGTGGCGCGCGAGCTCGCGGCACTGCGCGCCGCCGGCGCCAACGTGCTGTTCGAGGGGGCGCAGGGGGCGATGCTGGACGTCGATCTCGGTACCTATCCCTTCGTCACCTCCTCGAACACGACGGCCGGCTTCGCCGCCACGGGCTCGGGTGTCGGGCCGCGGGTGTTCGACGGCGTGCTCGGGATCGTCAAGGCCTACACCACCCGCGTGGGCGCCGGTCCCTTCCCCACGGAGCTGTTCGATGAGTACGGCGAGCATCTGTCGCGCGTCGGGCACGAATTCGGCTCGGTGACCGGACGCAGGCGCCGCTGCGGATGGTTCGATTCGGTGGCGCTGCGCCAGGCGATCGTCAACTCGAGCGTCTCGGGTCTGTGCATCACCAAGCTCGATGTTCTCGATGGTCTCGATACGATCCGCATCGGGGTCGGCTACCGTATCAACGGCGTCGAGTCGCCCGCACAGCCGCTCACCGTCGAGGCCTACGCGGGGGTCGAGCCGGTCTACGAGGAGCTGCCGGGCTGGAGCGAGTCGACCGTCGGCATCACCGAATACGCGGCGCTGCCCGCCAACGCCCGGCGCTACCTCGAGCGTCTCGCGGCGCTCACCGGGGTGCCGCTCGACATGATCTCTACGGGGCCCGAGCGCGACCAGACCATCGTGCTGCGGCATCCCTTCGGTGGCTGAGCCCGGCGTCGCGCCGATCGCGCGGGCGACTCCCGCCGCGCGTCTCGCCCTCGCGCTGATCGTGCTCGGGGCCTGCGGGCTCGTCGCCAGCACCTGGCACGTGTTCTTCGCCACCTGGGACGAGCCGGAGCACCTCGCCGCCGGGGTGGAGCTGCTCGATCGCGGCTACTACGAATACGACACCGAGCATCCGCCGATCGCGCGCGTGGTGCTGGCGCTCGGACCGTACCTCGCCGGCGCGCATTCCTACGGTACGCCGCCGCCGAGCGGCGTGACCGAGGGCGAGGACATCCTGTACCGCGATGGCAAGTACGACCTGTACCTCACGCTGGCGCGCGCCGGCGCGCTGCCGTTTCTCGCGCTGCTCCTGTTCGTCACCTGGCTGTGGGCGCGGCGCATGCTGGCCGGCGAAGGCGCAGCGCTGCTCGCGGTGATACTGCTGCTCTCGGTGCCGCCGGTGCTCGGGCACGCGGGGGTTGCGGCGCTGGACGTGGCGGCGGCTGCGACCATCCTGCTCGCGCTCTACGCGCTCGACCGCTGGCTCGATACGCCGAACTGGCGCACCGCGGTCGCGTTCGGCCTCGCATCGGGGCTTGCCATGGGCAGCAAGTTCTCGGCCGTGCCCTACATCGGCATGTCGCTGGTGGCTCTCGCGGCGACCCACTGGGTGCTCAGGATGCGCACGCCGCCCGCCGCGCGCCCGGCCGTCACCTGGCGCCTGCGCGCGGGGGAGCTGCTGCTGGTAGGGCTCGCCGCACTCGTGCCGCTGTACATCGCCTACGGTATCCGCGCCCCGAACGCGGCGCGCGTGGCCTTCCGCTTCAACTGGGCGGTGTCTTACCTTCTCGGGCGGCCGGGCCTCGACCACGCCCTCGGGGTGCTGCTCACGCACCTGTGGCTGCCGCGCGAGCTCGAGGACCTGGTGAACGGCATCGTCGCCGTCAAGGCGCATAACGACGGCGGACACCTGTCGTACCTGCTGGGCGAGGTACGCATGACGGGTTGGTGGTACTTCTACCTGGTGGCGCTCGCGGTGAAGACGCCGCTGCCGCTGCTCGGCGCGGGCACTTTCGGGGTGGCATGGCTGGCCCGCGAGGGCTGGCGGAGCGGTGACAACTGGCGCATCACGCCCGCGGTACTGATCGTCGCGATCCTGCTGTTCGCGAGCAGCTTCAGTCACATCAACATCGGCATCCGCCACGTGCTGATCCTCTATCCGCTGCTGGCGCTCGGCGCTGCGTGGGTCGTGACGCGCTCGTGGCGGGCGCTGCGCCACATGCCGAACCGGCGCGTCGCCGCGGCGGGCACGGTGGTGCTGGCCGCCCTGCTCACCTGGCAACTGTCGACGCTGTGGACCGCGTGGCCCGATTACCTGCCATGGTTCAACGAGACCGTCGCGCACCCCGAGCGCGTGCTGGTGGACTCGGATCTCGACTGGGGCCAGGACCTGCGGCGTCTCGAGCGGCGCGCGATCGAGCTCGGCATTCCCAGCCTGAGCCTCGCTTACCGCGGCACGGCCGACCTGACGCGCGAGCCCTTGCCGCCCTTCACCAACCTGCCGCCGCGCCACCCGACCACCGGCTGGGTGGCGGTCTCGCAGCTCGCGCGCACGCGCAACCTGGCGGACTACGCCTGGCTGGACGTCTATCGGCCGGTGGAGCGCATCGGCAAGTCGATCGATCTCTACTACATCCCCTGAGCGGACGGCTCCCGCAGCCGGGCGATGCGCACGACCGGGGGCGGGTGCGAGTAGTAGAACGCCACGTACATCGGGTCCGGGGTCAGGGTGCTGGCGTTGTCACGATGGAGCTTTACGAGGGCGCTCGCGAGCTCGGCGGCATCGGCGTGCCGGCGGGCGAAGGCGTCCGCGGCAAACTCGTGGCGGCGCGACCAGAGCGAGCTGAGCGGCGTGAGAAAGAACGTGAACGCCGGCACCACCAGCACGAACAGCAGCAGTGCCGCGTGCGCCGATGGCGTCGGCATACCGAGCGCCTGGTAGAAGCCGGGCTGACCGGCAAGCCAGCCGAGGAGGGCGAGCCCGGCGAGCGCGCCGGCCATCGAGACCCACAGCCGCGTGCGCACATGCTTGAGCTTGAAGTGTCCCAGCTCGTGCGCCAGCACCGCCTCCACCTCGGCGTGCGCCAGGCTCTGGAGCAGGGTGTCGAAGAACACGATGCGCTTGTTGCGGCCGATGCCAGTGAAGTAGGCGTTGCCGTGACTCGAGCGGCGTGAGCTGTCGACCACGAACACGCCCTTGGAGGCAAAGCCGCAGCGCCCGAGCAGCGCCTCGATGCGCTGGCGCAATGTCTCATCGGCGAGCGGCGAGAAGCGATTGAAGAGCGGCGCAATGAATGCCGGCCACGCCCAGGCCATGAGCAGCATGAAGACGAGCCACAGACCCCACGCCCATAGCCACCACCAGCGGCCGGCGCGCTGCATCAGCACGAGCATCGCGAGCAGCAGCGGCCCGCCGATCAGCACCGCGAGCACGAGGCTCTTACCGAGATCGGCGAGGTACAGGGCCGGCGTCGTGCGGTTGAAGCCGAAGCGCGCCTCGAGGACGAAAGTACGCCACAGCGACAGCGGCAGGGTGACGAGCCACATCACGAGCGCCGCGCTGGCGATTACCGCAACTCCCAGCCAGGGCTCGGCGAGGCGGGTGTGCTCCCAGAGCGCATCGAGCGCTGCGAGCCCGCCGCCGACGGTCAGCAGCAGCGCGAGCGCCGCCTCGATGATGAACGCGAGGCGCGCAAGCCGCGACTTGGCGACGGTGTAGTCGGCCGCCTTGGCGTGCTCGGCCGCGGACACGCTGTCGGCGAACGCTTGCGGTACCGCTGCGCGATGCCCCGCGACGGTCGCCGCCTGGCGCCCGGCGAGCCACAGCTCGAGCGCGAGGCCGCCGAGCACCGCGAGCACGTAGAGCGGAGTGAGCCAGGCCATCGAGGCGCTGTCAGCCGCGCCGGCGGGCGCGGCCCGGCGCGGCCGCGGCGGACCTATCGCGCATCCACAGCCACAGCGTGGCGGCGAACGCCGTGAGGCTCAGCGCCCCGAAGAACCACAGCATCGGCGCATAGCCGGCGGGATTGGCAGCGCTCGCCGCGCTCGTGTCGTTGAGGTATCCGGCAATGACGTTGGCGCCGAACAGGCCGGCGTTCTGCAGACTCGTCATCAGACCATAGGCCGTGCCGAGGTGCTCGGCGGACACGTAGCGTACGACCGTGGGCCAGAGCACCGCGGGCAGCAGCGAGAAACTCACGCCCAGCAGCGCGGTTGACAGCCCCGCGCCGCCCGGCATGGTTGCCAGGACCAGGAAGCTCATGGGCAGCAGCACCGCACCGGCGGCGAGCAGCGGGGCGTTGCGGCCGGTGCGGTCGAGCAGCAGGCCAAACACCGGCGTGGCAAACACCGCCGCCAGGAACACGTAGCTGTTGAGGGTGCTCGCGGCCGCGAGGGTCATACCCTCCGCCTCCTGCAGGTACTTGATGGCGAAGGTGCTGCGGAACGGGAAGATGACCGAGTAGAAGGTGATGCACACGGCTACCAGCAGCCAGTACTCGGCGCGAAACGCCAGCAGGTGGCGCCAGTCGAAGCGGTCGGGGGGCGGCGGCAGTGCCAGCGTGCCGCGTTGCGCCTCGCGCCGGTCGAGCCAGTAGTAGAGCAGCGCTCCGGCGAACGATATGGCCGCGAAGCCGAACGCGAGCCACAAGGGCGGCTGCCAGCCGCGCGCATACAGATCGCTGGCGAAGGAGGGCGAGCGGTCGGCGAGATAGGAGCCGAGGCGCGCCAGGCTGAGGTTCATCGCCATGAGGAGCGCCAGGTAGCGTCCGTCGAACCACTGCGCGAGCGCCACCAGCACCGCTACCACCAGCGTCTCCGAGCCGATCCCGAACAGCAGCCTGCCGGTCGCCATTACCGGGAACTGCGCGCCCAGGGCGGTCACGGCGGCGCCCACGAGACACACGGCGGTGGTCGCTACCACCATGCGCCGGGCGCTGAGGCGGTCTACCAGCACCCCGCCGATCGACACCAGGAAGATGTTGGGGAGGCTATAGATCGCGTTCAGGGTGCCGATCTGCGTATCACTGAAATGCAGCTCGCGCGACAGCTGCTCGGCAACCGGGCCGATCGAGTCGTAGCCGTAGTAGTTGCCGAGCATGACGATCGCGCTGGCGGCGAACATCAGCGTCTGTACGGCGAACGACGGCGTGGCGGAGCGTGCGCCGCTCATGCGGGGCGGTTCCGCGGCTCGAGCAGCTCGATGCGGTTGCCGAAGGGATCGTCGACGAAGATGCGGTCGTAGCCGGCGAGCTCGCGGTCCTCGCGGCACTCGTGGCGCGCGGCCCGCAGCCGCGCGGCGAGTGCATCCAGGCCCGTCACGACGAAGGCCGGATGCGCCTTGCGCGCCGGACGGAATTCGGCTTCGACGCCGAGGTGCACGCGCAGGGCGCCGCGCTCGAACCAGCAGCCGCCGCGGGCGGCCATGGCGGGCGGCTTCGGTACCTCGGGGATGCCGAGCAGCCCCTGGTAGAACTCGCGCGCACGCGACTCACCGCCGGCGGGCATGGCGAGCTGAACGTGATGCAGACTTTGGACCAACATCAGCGCGCCATTGTACTCGAACGCCCGTTCAGCATGAGCTCTTCAGCGCGCCACCCACCCCGAGGCGAGCAGCTGCGCGCTGAACTCGCGCAGCACACGCGGGTCGGGGCGCGCGAGCCGCGGCTTCACGTCCGGCGCCGGCACACGCGCCAGCATGTCGCGGATCACGTTGAGGCGCGCCTGGTGCTTGTCGTCGGCGCGCACTACGATCCATGGCGCGTGCGGCGTGTGCGTGCGCTCGAGCATGCGGTCGCGGGCGCGGCTGTAGTCCTTCCAGTGGCGCTGCGCCGCCTCATCGACCGGCGACAGCTTCCACTGCTTGAGCGGGTCGCGGCGCCGCTGCCGCAGGCGCTTGCGCTGCTCACTGCGGCTGATGTCGAGGTAGTACTTGAGGAGATGAACCCCCGAGCGCACCAGCATCCGCTCGAACTCCGGGGCGGATTCGAGGAAGCCCTCGTACTGCGCGCGGGTGCAGAACTTCATGACGTGCTCGACCCCGGCGCGGTTGTACCAGCTGCGGTTGAACAGCACGATCTCCTGTGCCGCCGGCAGGTGGCCGGTGAAGCGCTGGAAGTACCACTCGCTCTCCTCGCGATCGCTGGGCTTGCCGGGCGCCACCACCCGCACCTCGCGCGGCGAGAGATGCTCGACGATGCGCTTGATGGTGCCGTCCTTGCCGGCGGCATCGCGGCCCTCGAGGATCACCAGCACCTTGCGGCCGCGTGCGATCACGTTGCGGTGCAGCTTCACGAGCTCGATCTGCAGCGCCCGCAGCTCGCGTGCATAGCGATGTCTGCCGAGCCGGGGTGCGGAGAGTGTCGGCAGGTGGGCTCTTCTGGCCATGGACTTGACTCCTGGGCGCACTCAGGCGGCGCCGCCTCTGGCGGGCATTATTCGCGCCGCTGCCGGCCCCGACCACTCTTGCGGCATCGTGGCGCCCGGTTCACGCTACGAGCCGTGTCGCAAGCGGGGGAGGCGGGTATGAGCAAGTCAGGGGAAGGGCCGCGGGTCACGGTCACCAGGAACGGGCCCTATCTGGTGAGCGGCAAGGTGCCGCTCGCCCGCCAGACGATCGTCGCCGACGCGCAAGGGGGCTCGGAGCGCTGGCGCGAGAGCGACCCCTTCCCGGCGCAGGAGGCCTACGCGCTGTGCCGCTGCGGGCACTCGGCCAACAAGCCCTTCTGCGACGGCTCGCACAAGAAGGTCGGCTTCGAGGGCACCGAGACCGCGAGCCGCGCGCCCTACACGCAGCAGGCACAGCTCATGCAGGGGCCGGCGCTGTCCCTGAGCGATGCGGAGTCACTGTGCGCTTTCGCGCGCTTCTGCGATCCGCACGGTCAGGTGTGGGCCCAGGTCGAGCGCACCGACGATCCCGGGGTGCGCGCCACCTTCCTGCGGCAGGTGAACAACTGTCCGTCGGGGCGACTGGTGGCCTGGGATCGCCGCACGGGCGAGCCGCTCGAGGAAAAGCTGCCGGTCTCGATCGGCGTCGTCGAGGATCCGCCGCAGGGCGTGAGCGGGCCGCTGTGGCTGCGCGGCGGCATCCCGGTGATCGCCGCCGACGGCTTCGCCTACGAGGTGCGTAACCGCGTGACCCTGTGCCGCTGCGGTGCCTCCAGGCACAAGCCCTTCTGCGACGGTTCGCACGCCGCCGTCAGGTTCCGCGACGGGGCGGTCGGCAAATGAGGCCGCCATGAGCATCTACGACGAGGCGCTCGACAGAAATCCCGCCAACTTCGTGGCGCTGTCGCCGGTCAGCTTCGTCGAGAGGAGCGCCG
>Ga0335076_10004470_pt1 | contig 14144 bp, 10 predicted proteins | sample Lox_Sample_25_FD_206717 | JGI IMG/M metagenome (GOLD analysis project Ga0335076, IMG submission 206717) | Soil microbial communities from Loxahatchee National Wildlife Refuge, Florida, United States - Lox_Sample_2.5 | ecosystem: Environmental > Terrestrial > Soil > Wetlands | place: USA... | reverse complement strand
TCGCATCAAACTCGGCAACGCCCAACTTGGCTCGAAGGTGTTAAAGCGTCTCTCCAGTCCAAGGAATCCGGTTTGGAAAAGCGAGCTCAGATCCGCGAAGTGACCATTCGGGTGCCGCACGCTTCGACTTTAAGCGTGCGGATTTTCTCTCATCGTCACGCTGATCTACACCACTTCGTCAGCGGTCACGCTCACGGCTTCCGCGAAAAATTCGTCAGCGTCAAATACGTCGAATCCACCTTCTCCACCAGCGTGCCGTTCTCCTCGGACTTCGCTTTCACCGCTTTCCATTCCGCATCGTCCTCAAACGCCTTCCAATTCGCCGCGGCCGCTTCCCGGCTCGGATGCACCAGGATATACACCAGCGTGTTGCTTTTTGCCGGCTCGTCCAGCGCCGTCCAATACGCCAGACTCTTCATGCCATGTTTCGCAAACAACCCATCCGTATGGTCGCGGAATCGCGCCAGCAGCGCGTCCAGCTTTCCGGGGACGGCGTGATAGATCCGCAATTCGTACACCGTCGTCGATTCGGGCATCGCCTCACCTCCGCGTTTCTTTTCCGCGCTCGATTTGCCGTCGGCCGCCTTCAACAATTCCCGTCCCACTGCCTCTGCCACCCCTGCCGGCAATACCGCCAGCAGAGGAACCGCCTGTAACCAGGTTCGTCGTTTCATGCCGCGCATTCTAGCAAAGCTTCCCCGCCACCGGGTGCATCAGCTTCGTTTTTCAGAATCTGGGTACGTAACCTTCACCCTACCTCTTCCGTTTTCCTCGCCACGCCGTCTTCGCCACTTTCCCCATCTGCTTCCGCAGCGTCTTCTCCCGCTCCAGCAACTTATCGAATTCCCTCAACCACCCCTCTAGCGTCAAATCCGACAACCGTTTCACCGCCACCGTCGACGACAGCCAGTTCACTGCCTCCCCGCCCCCAAAATAAAAATAGCCATCTCCTTCCCGCAGACTCTCATCCCGCCCGCGCTCCCGCAGCGCGTCATTCACCATCTTCCGCGTCACCCGCTTCGCCTTCCGCTCCTTCTTCTTCTCCAAGTTCCCCACCGATCACTCTTTCCCAGTTGGCTTATGCCGGCAAAGTCTCATAGCAATAAATTCCCTCGCAAAAGTAAAGTAGAATAGTGGCGTGAACTTCGAATGGGACCCGAAAAAAGCCCGGTTGAATCGCAACAAACATCGAGTCTCTTTCGAGGAAGCGGCCTCCGTTTTTGGCGACCCGCTTGCCCTGACGTTTCCCGATCCCGATCACTCCGAGACCGAACAGCGATTCATCACTGTAGGCACCTCGACCGCCAAACGGGTCCTGATCGTCGCGCATACCGATCGCGATCATACGGTCCGTATCATCAGCGCTCGCGTGACCACCAACCGTGAGAGAAAATACTATGAAGAAAACGAATAAGCGAAAAACAACCAGCGAACTCCGACCTGACTACGATCTTGCGCAATTATCCGGCGCCGTTCGCGGCAAATACTTAAATCGCTACCGTGCCGGCACCAACCTCGTTCTCCTTTCTCCGGACGTCGCCCAGCACTTCCCCGACACCCAGTCGGTCAATTCCGCGCTACGCACTTTGATCCGTGCTGCCAAGCGCACCTGGCGCCGCGCACGCTAGCTTCAGGGTGGCCTACCCACTGCGCTTTGCGCAAACGTGGGTAACTCTTCTCTGGCGTCTACTCTTTTCGCCGCGCCGCAACAACGCCCAGTACAGAAGCAAGCAACGGCAAAAGCAGCAGGCAAAAGCAACGGGAAAGGCAACCGGCAAAAGTCAAAAGCTCAGGCAAACGCGCCGATCTAAAGTTCGGCCACTAGCTGTTGGCGACGCGGCGTTTTGCAAAATATTTATTTGCCAACATACAAACCGCGGGCGTATATTCCGCGAGACAACCTATCCGCCGTCCCTCGGCGACTGTCTGATCGCGGAAAATGAGGTGCTTTATGCGCTCGCTCCCCAGCCTCTGCCTCCGGTTTGTTTCCTGTGTTTCGCTAATTCTTGTGGTTGCGCTTCCCTGTTTCGCGCAAATACCCGGCGCGCGCTTCCCCAGAGCGGTGCGTTACACCGTGCATCCCGGCGCGGACACGCCGATTTATTTATCGGTGCTGCCGAATGCCGTGTGCACGCTGCGGCATCGCTGGGACACCGATACCGACGACGACGATGCCGAAGATCTGGGCTTGCTTTCTGCGCCGGTGCCGGACGGCAGCACGGTTCCCCCGGAGCACGACGTGAAATTGTTCTCGGACGCCGCGGGCAACACGTCGTTCAACGCTTCGCCGGCAATGCGGGCGCTTGGCTCAGAACTGATTCTGGTGCTGCGCTGCCAGAACAGCAGCGGCAAGCTGCGGCAACGGATTTTTCTGCGTGCGGCGGAACGCCCGACGGCGTTGGCTCCCTTCCCGCCGGCCACGAATCCGCAGCTGAATCAACCCGCGCTGGAAGTGTTGCCGCCCATCACCGGCGATCCCGCGGCTTACTCGGATGACCAGTTGCTGCGCCTGGGTTATCCCTTGCGGCCAGACCCCACCAACAATCCGCGCGCGTACGCGCAGTGGCTGACCGCGGTGTCCAAACCCATCAACATAATCCAGGCACAGACGGCCAGCAATCCCGGGGTGCAACATGTGACCTACTCCAAAACCTCTGGCAACTGGAGCGGCTTCGAGCTGATTCCCTATTTGCCGAACGCGAACAATGACACCCTGGCGCCGTGGGTGGAAGTGGCCGGGCACTGGCTGGTGCCGCACGTCACCGGAGAGACCTTGCAAACGTCGCACTCATCGCTGTGGGTTGGCCTTGACGGCGATGGGCAATTCCTGAAGCAGTACTCCGATTTGGTTCAGGCAGGAACCGAGCAGGATGCCTTGCCGGCGATCCTGACGGTGAACTTCTGGAACATTAATGTCGATCGCGCCTGGACGGAATTGCTGGATCTGCAACCCGTGGAGCAGGTGATCACCAATTTTCCGGTCAGCCCCGGCGACGGCATCTACTGTCTGGTGTGGGTGGGCTCCAACGGCCCCGACCAGCCCAGCACAGACACGGAGCTCGGCAATTTCTATTTGTATAACTCCAACACCGCGCAAGCCACCCGCGTGCAAACGCTGATGAGCACTTTCGAACACACCGTGGTGTTCCAGGGCACCACGGCGGAATGGATCATGGAACGGCCGGGCATCGTGGTGAATGGCCAGCGGGTCGGATTCTTCGATCTGGCGCACTACCCCGGGGAGTGCGACCCCAGCAACCTGAGCGATTTTTCATTGACCTATATCGACGCTACCTTCGCGCGCGCGCAACTTGTTCCGTACCAATCCCAATACGCCACGTTCGATTTTTTGGGCTGGGCGAATAACAACATCACCATGACCACCGTCAACGCGCCGGGATTGTTGTCGGCGGTTTTCTCTTCTCCCAATGCGCCGGACCCGAGCACCATGTGCTTCCAGTGGTTCGGCTTCCGCTGACCATTCCGCGCGCGTCCTGAACTTTCATTTCGCGCTATACTCCGGGCGATTCTGTAATTCTCCTGGAAAATCGAGCGCGACATGAGCGAACCCGAAAAATCGTCACGCAGGGAATTTCTGATTACTACGTCGTCCGCGGCTTTGGGCGCGGTGGTGCCGCTGACGAATGCGCCCGCTGGTGCGGCGCAGGCGCCGGAAACGGCGGAGGCCGCTCCGACCACGCATCTGTTTGCTCTGGACGAATTGCTGAAGCTAGGCCCGCAGCGGAGGTTCACCGGCGATCGCGCGATGCAGATTGCCGTGCCGCTCGGCGGAATTGGCGCGGGCTCCATCTGCATCAACGGCTACGGGGGGTTGCAGGATTTTTCGATTCGCAATCACCCGTCGACGACGGCGCTGCCGGAAGGATATGCGCCGTCGAACGCGGCGTTCGCGATCCTGCACATCAAGGGCGAAAGGCCGGTGACCAAGCTGGTGGAAGGCCCGTTCCCGATGCTGAAGATTTTCGATCAGGGACTGCAGGGCGAAGGGTATAGACGCGGCGGGTTCGAGGGCTTTCCGCGATTTGCGCGCGCGGAATTCACCGCGGAGTATCCGTTCACGGAAGTGGCCATTTCCGATCCGGCGGTGCCGCTGCAGGCGAAGGTGGTGGGTTGGAGTCCGTTCATTCCGCTGGACGACAGGAATTCCAGTATTCCCTGCGCGATTCTGGAATACACGCTGCACAATGCCGGCGCGAGTCCGGTGGAGTATCAGTTTTCGTACCACATTTCGCATTGGGCTTCGGGCTGCGCGCAGGATGCCGAAAACAGCAGGAATACCGCGATACCGGGCCGCGGGGTGTTTCTGCACAACGTGGAAGCGGAAAATGCGGAGTCGTTTGGCAGCGCGTGCCTGCTGGCGGGCGAAGGCGCGCCGGTGGTGAAGGGGATGTGGCTGCGGAGCCCGGGTTGGGAGTTTGATTCGCTTTCGGCGCTATGGCGCGAAGTGTCTACCGGGACGTTCACCGCGAATGATGGTTCAAATGGCGTGGATACCAAGGGGCGCAACGGCTGCTCGATTCTGTTCGAAGGTCGGCTGGGACCGGGAGAATCGCGCGCGCATCCGGTGATTCTGGCGTGGCACTTTCCGAACAGCTACTTGCAGGCGGGAACGGCTACGAATGAGTCGAACGGGGTAGAAGGGGCGGAAGGCTGCCGAGTGTTCCCTTCCGGCGCTCCGGCATTGTGGCGGCCGTATTACGTTTCGGCGTGGAGCGATGCGCGGGAGGTTGCGGTGTACGTGGCGCAGAATTACGCGTCGTTGCGCGCGCGTACTGCGGCGTTCAAGGAGGCGCTGTTCGGTTCCACGTTGCCGCCGTATGTGCTGGATGCGGTGTCAGCGAACCTGGCGATTTTGAAATCGCCGACGGTGCTGCGACTGGAAAATGGTGATATTTGGGGCTGGGAAGGCTGCTTCCCGGATGCGGGATGCTGCCACGGGTCATGTACACATGTGTGGAATTATGCGCAGGCGTTTCCGCACTTGTATCCGAATCTGGAACGCACGCTGCGCGAACTGGAATTGCTGCGGTCGATGGACGAGCGCGGGCACGTGAATTTTCGCTCGGCGCTGCCGGAAGGGCCGGTGTCGCATGATTTTCATGCGGCGTCGGATGGCCAGCTTGGCGGAATCATGAAGGTGTATCGCGACTGGCAGATTTCGGGTGACACCGAGTGGCTGAAGAAGATGTATGCGGCGGCGAAGCTGAGCCTAGGGTATTGCGTGCAGACGTGGGATCCGGATCATCGCGGCGCGCTGTTTGAGCCACACCACAACACATATGACATCGAGTTTTGGGGCCCGGATGGCATGTGCACGACGATTTATTTGGGGGCACTTTGCGCCTTCGCGGAGATGGCGCAGGCTTTGGGAGAGACGGCGGACGCGGTGGTCTACGAAGAATTGGGGCAGCGGACGGCGAAGTTTTTGGACGGCGAGCTTTTTAATGGCGAGTACTACCAGCAGAAGGTGGAATACGTTGGGCTGCGCAATACTTCTTTCGCGGAGGAAGTGGCGAAAGTGGATGAGCACAGCAGCGAGATGCAGCAACTGTTGAAACGCGAAGGGCCCAAATACCAGTATGGCAGCGGATGCATTTCTGATGGCGTGATTGGCGACTGGATGGCGAGCTTTTATGGGATTCGCACACCGTTGGCCCGGCAGCATGTTCGGAGCACGCTGCATGCGATTTTTTCGAACAACTTCAAAACGGATTTGAGCCAGCACGCAAATGCTCAGCGCCCGGGTTACGCGATGGGGCACGAACCGGGATTGTTGCTGTGCAGTTGGCCGCGCGGCGGAAAGCCGACGCTTCCGTTCGTGTATTCCGACGAGGTGTGGACGGGCATTGAGTACCAGGTGGCAGCGCACCTGATTTCGGAAGGGTTCGTGACGGAGGGGCTGACCATCGTAAAGGCGCTGCGCAGCCGGTACGACGGGCGGGTGCGCAATCCGTGGAACGAATATGAGTGCGGAAATTTTTATGCGCGGGCGATGGCGAGTTACGCATTGGTCGCAGCGGCCTCCGGGTTCCGCTATTCGGCGGTGGAAAAGACGCTGTGGTTCGCGCCGAAGCTGCCCGTGCGGCCGTTCACCAGCTTTTTCTCGACGGCGTCTGGATTCGGAACCATTACGATGCAGCACGACTCGGTGGAAGTGCGCGTTGTGGAAGGGCAATTGAAGGTGGAGAAGTTGGTGCTAGAGGAGCGCACGCATCCGTGGAGCGCGACGATCACTCCGGCGATGGTGGGCACAGTGAAAATCTGAACGGACTGATGAAAATTACAGGAGGCGTTAGGGCGTTCGCTGTAGAGGGAAATGGTGGAGCAGCATGTATTCTCCGCACGCGAGGAGCTTACATGCTGCGAATTATCCTGATTGTCTTTCTGGTGTTGTTGCTACTGGGAGCGCTGCCCACTTGGCCGTACAGCACGGGGTGGGGCTACTATCCTAGCGGCGGGTTGGGGCTGATCCTGCTGATTGTGCTGATTCTGGTGCTGGCGGGGCGACTATGAGTTCGGGGACAGTTTAGAACTCGAAGCCCATAAGGCGCATGAGCGCGATGGCATTGCTCCGGGTGACGACGCCGTCGCGTAGTTTGTAGTCGAAAGCCATCTTTCCGTCTACAACCTGATCCTCGAAATGCATGTTGTGGATGCCGGCACCGATGGATTGGGCGATTTCGGTGAGAGCGAGGTCGTGGGTGGTGACGGCGCCGACGGCGCCACGTTGCAACAATGCTTTGAGCAGACCTTCCGCTCCGATGCGGCGATCTTTGCTGTTGGTTCCTTCCAGTAATTCATCGAAGAGGAAAAGAAGCGGTGTAGACGATGACGACGTGAGGTCAAAGACCCGCCGGATCTGGAGAATCTCCGTGTAAAAACCGGAGCGGGCTTCTTGTAAGGAGTCGTTGCGGCGGAGGCTGGTGCCCAGGACGAGAGGGGAAAGGCGCAAGGATTTGGCGCGGACGGGAGCGCCAGCCATGGCCAAGACGGCGTTGATGCCGATGGTGCGGAGCAGGGTGCTTTTACCAGACATGTTAGAACCACTGACGAGGAGCACGCGAGCGGCAGGGTCGAGTTGTACGCTGTTGGGAACGCATTTTGCGGCGGGAAGCAGGGGATGGCCAAGATCGTCTCCGGCGAAAAACGCGGTGGAGTCGGTGGCGAACTCAGGGAAGGGATCCTCGGGATGTTCGAAGGAGTACGAGGCCAGGGAGAGAAGTGCTTCCATTTCCGCGGCGACGTTTACCCAGCGGCGCATGTGTTTCCCACAACGATGACGCCAGGCTTCGGAGGCGAATCCGAGTTGCAGGGTGTAGAGAAAAGGCAGTTCCAGGAGGTGGCCCAGCAAGCTGTGGTGGCCGTCGATCCAGTAGACGATGGTGGCCAATTTGCGGATGGAGCGGGAAGCGAGTTGGCCTTGGGATTTCAAAGGGGCGCACAGTTCCCGCAGATGTGGAGAATGGAAGGATTCGGTTTCGAGTAATTTGAGGATATTGGAGAAGACGGCGAGGCCTTCGGCGTTGCAAGAAACTTTTTCGACCACGAATTCGGAGCGTTTGAGAAGTCTCCAGCGAAGCAAGAGTTCTAAAGAGAGGACGAGAAGAACGGGCCAGAGGGTACCGCTGGTGAACCAATAGATCACCGCTGCAATTAATGCCGCGACTAGAGCTGCGCAGACGAGCCACCACGAGTTGGCGGGAAGCTCGCGCGGGCCTTCCGCCCAAGAAATAAGGGATTCCGGGTCGAGGCGAGCACGGAGACTTTCGCCGGCAACGGCCAGCTGTTCACGAAGGTCGAGACGATCGCGAAGTTCCGTGACGAGTTGCTGACGCTTCAAGACAACGGGGGGTTGGGCGGGGTGGCAGAGCCAATCGGCCAAGCGGCTTTCCCCCATGGGAAGGCGCGCGGTGGATACCAGTTCAAAGAGACTGCCGGGGCCGAAAATATCGAGGTCGGAGGCGTAGACGTGGTGGGCGGAGCGGAAGCGTTCTCCGGTCTGGCCAATGCCAACCCAACGGTCGTCGATACGCGCGATGCCTTTTTGATAGTAGGTGGCGGCGACGGAGGCACGGTCTTTTGCGCGGAGGACAATTTCGTGGGCGACGGCGATGGCGATATAGCCTGGCAGCCAGAACAGCAGGGAGTAGGGTGGCAGGAGATGATTCGCAAAACAGAGATAGGCGAGCAAGAGACCGCCCGCGACCCAGGCGATTTTCGCATTACCGATGTGGAGGTGAATCTGATCTTTGGCGTGAACGATGGAGATACGCGCATCGAGCCGGTTCGCATAGTCCGTACGTGGAGTGTGGGTGATTGCTGTCGGCATTGGGTGAGCGTCGAACCGCATCCGAGTTGTGCACCTCGGGGAGCTCGGTGGCACTTCAAATCGTAACGTAAATGAGTTCGCGCGCGGCGGTGATTGCGGCAGGCAGCTAGGGCGCAGTGGCGATGTAGGATTGTGGAGCCTGGATGCGGACGCCTTTGCGGGCACATTCGATGCGAAGTTTGTGAACTTTGCCGTTTGGATTGGCGATACGGAAAGTCAGGCGATAGCGCGCTGCAGGACCTTGCAAAGCGTCAGACAAGGCGGACTCTACCACGGTATTCGTGTCCACATAAACGTGACCGCCAGTGAGATCGGCGAATTGCTGAAGAGTATCGCCAGGAGTTCCGGGGGTGGTCGAGCGAAACGCGCCCTGATCGGTAAGTTCGACGACCAAGACCCGGGCGTCGTCGTTATTCAATTCGGCGCTGACGTGCTGCAGGAATGGCAAGTAGTCGAGACAAGGGTGCTGAGAAGGGCTGGGGCGGCACTCGAGGCCACATTTGCCGGCCAGATAGCTACGGTCAACTCCTGGAAGAGTAACGTCATGGCATCCGCCGTAGAGATACTCGATGGAATTGGCGATGCCGGTGGTAATCCAGACGATGGACTTGGGCCCCGGGATTGGGTGTAACGAGGTGGCGATCTGATTCACGCGAGTGAAGGTGGCCAAGGCACGAACCGCGTTATCTCTGTAATCCACAGGACGAAAGCTGCGAACGACTCCAATGCCGTGGTCGAGCAAAGGGTCGATCTGCCTAGTCCAAGGAGTGGTGTCGACGGCGGCGGGGTGGTCGGGATGAACGGGGTACAACTCTCCGGTGTTGGTGAGCAGATAGAGGTAAACGCCCTGAGCCGACTCCAAGGGCTGAAGAGAGCGGACAATGCCACTCGAGATGTATTCGCGCTGCAGAGGAAACGTATTCAACAGATCGAAGAGAATCACCGTCGTAGCAGGTGTGGTGGCGACCGCCGACTGAGGCGGAGCACGAAATGAGGTGATGGCCTGTGGCGCGTCCTCATCGAAGAGACGAAAATCCGTGCTGGTCAGATCTATAACTGGATGACCATCGGAAGAAAAGGCAAAGACACTAAGGGTCATATCATCCTTGGTGGGAGTGGCAGCTTTGGTGGGTGGAGGGGCGGGAGCGGCGTCCACAGTGAAGTGCGCGGAGCGCCACGACGTAGATGTGCCAGCGGCGTCCATCGCCCGTACCCGCAACTCATAGGAACCCGGATCGAGTGCGCTGAGACTGATGCCACGACCGATGGGAATAATTTTGCGGCCTGCAGTCAGATACGTGGAGGCATCGACGGGCTCGAAATCGGTCTTTATCTTTCCGGTATTCGCGTCGAGGATCACCAAGTGGGCTTGAATACTGGTTTCCGATGAGCCTGCCAACGGGTCGTAAATTTCGAAGTAGGGGTAGAGGATTTCGTTCTGACGGAAATGCAAGTCGGCCGCCGGAGAAAACTCAACATCCTTGCTGAGAAGGGGGAGGTCGTTGGCGGCGATTTGCTCCGCAATGTCCGCCGGTGCGTTCGGCAATTTGCGCACGCGGCGTGCGAGGGCGATGTTGCTGAGGGCGATTTGAGCAGGATCAGGGTTCTCGATTTTGAGGGGGGCCCGCTGACACCCGAACGATGTGCCATCGCCTAGAACGACGCGGAGGTCATAATCGCCGGGAGGCAGGTAGAACTGAGTTTCGTACCGATCGGGCATCAAGGAATTGTCGGAGAGAGCGGAAGGACTAGTGGCGGAGACGGTGGTGGGAGATTTCTGTTCCCCGTAGTCGCAACAGGCAAAATCACTGAAGCGGGAGACAAGCGTGCCGTTCTGATAAATTTCGGCGAGAAGTCCGACGGAGGTGTACAAGGTGTCGTTGCGAATTTCGTGTTGGAGAGTGTATCCGGGAAATTTCAAAGCCAGGTGCACGTGCGCGTTGCCATGCAAATCGAGGAAGGCTACGACTTGCATGTCGAGAGGAATCGATCCGTTTTGAGAAGTGGAGATCTGAGTTTCCAGCGTTTTGCCCAAGCTGGTGCTATTTAGAGGATCGGAGGCAGGATGTGGGGTGTTGCAGTATTCGCTGCGCGCCCAAACCACGAGACTGGAGCGACGGAGTTTGACCTGGATGTGGTGGCAGCTTCCCGGGGCGGAACGAGGCGGCGCGTAAGCGAGGACGTACTGGGGCCAAGCGAGCCAGTAGGTGAACTCAGAGGCAGGTCGATCAGGATAGGACCACTGGCCGCCGCCGCTTCCGACGACTTCTGGATGTTTGCCGAGATTGTCTTCGACAACGCGAAAGGCGGGAGGCTGCAACCTGAGGCTCTGGATGGGGAATTCCTGACCATCTTCAAAGAGGTGAAAATCTTTGGCGGTTAGATCTTTGGGGACGACGGTGTCCCAGAGCTTTTCGTTTTTGGAGACGAGGTGGCGGTAGGAATCGCGATGGTGAGGCTGGATTTTGTTGAGTTGGGAATAGAGTTGCTTGTCGAAGACAACGGTGGGCACGAGAACCTGGTCAGACTGGACGCGAATGGGGTCCTGCGCCGCGGAGATGGCAGCAAAGAGCAGAAACGCAGCGCATGGACACGTCAAAAGCGCGAGATGAAGGCGCGGTGGGAGGAACATCGAGATGCGGTCCTCCATCGGTTTTGCGGGCACGGCAAACAGCTAAATCATAGACGAATCGGGAGGCGAAGGAAGGTACGGCGTGCTGACGAAGGTGTGAGATCGGCGCTACAACGGCAAAGAGCGAGAGAGGGATCGGCGAAAAGCAAAAGCGAAGAAAGACGCCGATGTAAAGTTCGGCCACTACACAAGCCGCAGAGGGAGACAAGACGCGGGGCGATTGCGGACATGGAGCGGAGCATGCTGCGCCCCTACGGAGGAGATCGAGGCAAGGTTCGGTTGTGAAATTGTTACTATCTGGAATGGTTGTTGCGGCATCTGAAGGCATATGCAAACATGGTGTCGACGACCCGGCTTCGCTCCCGCCAGCGATTCCGGCCATGACCTGGGCCGGTAACATGCGCAAAACACTACATCTTTATTTGATTAAACCTTCGCAGTATGACGATGATGGGTACGTCGTGCGGCACTGGCGCGGGGTGTTGCCGAGCAACACGCTGGCGTGCCTGGCGGGGCTGACTGAGGATGTGGTGAAACGCAACCAGTTGGGCGATGCGTGGAATGTGAAGGTGCATCTGTTCGATGAAGTGGTGGACAAGATTCCGGTCAAGAAGATATGCAGGTCACAGCGGTGGGGGTTGGCGAAAACGATTGTGGGACTGGTGGGGGTGCAGACGAACCAGTTTCCGCGGGCGTGCGACCTGGCGAACACATTTCGCAGAGCGGGCCTGACGGTTCTGATAGGCGGGTTCCACGTGAGCGGGTATCTGGCATTGCTGCCGGACATTCCCGCGGACATTCAGCAGCTAATGGATGCGGGCGTGACGGTCGTGAAGGGTGAAGTAGAAGAGACGTGGGGCGACCTGCTGCTGGATGCGGTGCATGGGCGGCTGAAGCCGATGTATGACTTTCTGAACAGCAAGCCGGACCTGTACACAAAACCGATTCCGGCGATTCGGAAGAGCTACCTGAAGAAGTTCATCGCTTCGAATTTTGGGACTTTGGATTGCGGGCGCGGGTGTCCGTTTGAATGCACATTCTGCACAATTATTAATGTGCAAGGGCGGAAGATGCGATTCCGGTCGGCCGAGCACATCGCGGACGCGATCCGGAAGAATTATCGCGAGAACGGCATTACGTTTTATTTCTTTACGGACGACAATTTCGCACGGAACAAGAATTGGGAAGCGATTTTTGATGAACTGATCAAGCTACGGAACAACGAGAAGATTCCGGTCGAGTTCATGATGCAGGTAGACGTGCTGTCCTGGAAGATCAAGAACTTTGTAACCAAGGCGCGGCAGGCCGGGTGCATCAATGTGTTTATCGGCATGGAAAGCGTGGACCCGGGAAACCTGGCGGCAGCGGGGAAAAAGCAGAATCAAGTGAACGAGTACCGCCACTTGATTCAGGCGTATCGCGATTCGGATATTTCGTCGCACGTGGGGTACATCCTGGGCTTTCCGTTTGACACAGTGGATACGATCCGGCGGGACTTGAAATTTCTGATGAACGAAGTGCAGCCGGACCACGCGTCGTTTTTCATCCTGATGCCGCTGCCGGGATCGATGGACCACTTGCACATGTTGCGGCGCGGGGAGTGGATGGATCCGGATTTCAATTTGTATGATTCGCAGCACGAAGTGACGCGGCATCCTTATTTAAAGGATGGGTCATGGAAGGAAACGTATTTCGAGGCGTGGCGGACGTTTTATAGCCTGGAAAATATGAAGGCGATCCTGAGGCGCGGCTCGCAGGCGAACTACTGGAATAATTTTTTGCGGTTCCTGTGGTACAAGAACTCGATTCAGACGGAAGGGCGGCATCCGATGATGTGCGGGTACTTCCGGTTGAAGGGGCGGAAGGCACGGCGACCGGGGATGCCGGTGCTATCGCCGTGGGCGTATTACACGAAGCGGATTCAAGAAATGGCGCACGATCTTCGGGGGATGCTGAAGATTCTGGCGGAGATGGAAGAGCTGTGGCTGCAGACGCGGCATCCGTCGGCAGCAGAACAGCGGGTGGCGGCGGAGGTGGCGAAGCTGCGCGAGAGGTACAGCCAGTTCAAGTTGGCGGATTTACAGGATGCCTATGAACGGGCAAAGGAACATTTTCCGTCGATACGCGTGCCGTCGAAAGTGCAGCTGTTTTGGGCGAAGTGGAGTCCGTTGTTGGTGCAGAACGGGGTGTATACGCGGGCGGATTTGCAGGCGTTCTGGAGCCACGTGAGCGAACGGTGGCGGGAGCAACGGTGGTTTCGCATTCCGGTACATAAGGTGCCGCTGAATTTGCTGCGTGATTTGCAGTTGTCGGTGATGTTTTTGTTTCATATGTCCCGCGAGTTGTAAATAAAAAAAAGCAGACGAGTCGGACACCAAGAGGCAAGACGCGGGGGGATGAGATCCTTCGCTGCGCACAGGACATGCCTTCGTCGCGGAAGGCAGCTCCTCAAGGTTGTTGGCAGGCAAGACACGACGACGGTAAAAGGGCCGATCTAAAGTTCGGCCACTACACATGACGATTTGGCTGGTCGCCAAGACACACCGATTCCTGCGGACAGCGGTTAAAATCTGTGCCAAGGCTGCGCTCGACCTGCACGGAACAGGTTGCTAGGATACGGGCGAAGCACCATGCCCAGGAAAAATGCAACGCGGAAGCTGCCGCGAGGGAAGAACCCGCCAAAAGCACGACGGAGCGAGCTGGCGCAACGTCTACTGCATCATTTGCAAATCTGTGGGTGGGCACACGCCGGGCAGCGGGTGGGCGTGGCCGTGTCCGGCGGGGCCGACTCGGTGGCACTGTTGGAGTTGCTGTTGGAGGTGCGAGAAAAGCTGGGGATAGTGGTGTCGGTGGTGCATTTCAACCATCAGTTGCGTGGGCGGGCGTCGGATGAGGACGAGAGATTTGTGGCGCGGCTTGCGGAGCGAGCAGGATTGCCGCTGTTTGTGGGCCGGGAAAATGTAGCAGGGCGGCAGAAGCGGGAGCGCGCAAATTTGGAGGACGTGGCGCGACGGGCACGGTATGCGTTTTTTTCGGAGCTGGCGGTGGACGGGAGCGTGGATCGTGTGGCGGTGGCGCACACTGCGGACGATCAGGCGGAAACGGTTTTGGCGCATATGTTTCGAGGGACGGGGCTGGCGGGGCTGGGGGGAATTCATCCGG
>Ga0335076_10004469_pt1 | contig 14146 bp, 10 predicted proteins | sample Lox_Sample_25_FD_206717 | JGI IMG/M metagenome (GOLD analysis project Ga0335076, IMG submission 206717) | Soil microbial communities from Loxahatchee National Wildlife Refuge, Florida, United States - Lox_Sample_2.5 | ecosystem: Environmental > Terrestrial > Soil > Wetlands | place: USA... | reverse complement strand
GATGCCGCACGTCACCTTCTCGGAACAGGCGACTCGCGGTAATGATCCTGTTTACGTGTTCGGAAGCAGGCTACGGCAGCAGCGATTCACAACCGACGACTTTTCGCTGAACAAGCTCAACACTCCTCTGCCCTACGGAAATTTCACGACGCGTTTCGGTGCAACCTGGAACTTATTCGATTCATTTGCGTCGTGGCGGGGCGTCTATCGCGCCAGGGAGATGGATATCGCGGCCAGTCATCAGCTCGAACGTACCGACCAGGAAATCCTGTTTCGACTTGTGCAGTCCTACTACGGTGTTCTCTTGGCTACGAAACAGTTGGAGGTCGCCGAGCAATCGGAGAAAACGGCGAAATCGATTATGGAGCGTAGTCAAGTCCGGTTCGACGCTGGGCTGGTGGTCGAATCCGATCTTCTCAGTGCGAAGGTTCGTCTTGCCGGCCGCGAGCAGGATCTCATTCGCGCGCGAAACAACCTGGAACTGGCGCGAGCCCAACTCGATGTGGCCATGGGTATCTCCGCTGATGTTACCTACCTGCTCTCGGAGGCACTCAGCGAGTCCAGTCCATCGGCGATCCCGCTCCCGGACCTGGAGCGAAGCGCCCTTACGACTCGGCCGGATCTCAAGCGAATTGAAGCACAGCAATCCGCGCAGGAACTGAGTGTTGCGATCGCCAAATCGTCATTCGGTCCCCGCTTGAACGCCTTTGCCGGATGGGAGATGGACAATCCCACGTTGGTTGCAGGAGGCGGCGGCAACAACTGGCTGGGAGGAGTCGAGCTGCAAATCGATCTTTTTCAGGGCGACGCAAAGCGAGCCGCACTTTCGCGCGAGCGCGCCAACGCAGAAAAGATCGCGGCGTTGAAGCAGGCGGCATGCGACGCGGTTCGGTTAGAGGTCCGGCAGGCTTACTACGATCAGGATGCAAGCCGGCAGCAGATCGAAGTGGCGCGGACCGCGATAACTCAGGCGCAGGAGAGCCTTCGCATCAATCAGGACCGCTACGATGGCGGCCTGCTCACTATTACCGATCTCCTGGGCGCGGAAGAAGCTGCTCGCCGTACGCAGGCCGATTATTGGCAGGCCGTCTATCAGTTCCACATCAGTTGCGCCAATCTGGAGTTGGCCACTGGAACTTTGAATCTGCAGTCCCCGGTGCTTATGCCATGACTCTCACCGTTTCTAAGAATTTGAAAAGCTCAATCCATTTCGCGCAAGTGGCAAGCATGTGCTCCGCAGTTCTGACTTTGATGTTTGTAGGTTGCTCCGGCGAACGTCAAAGCGTTAGCGCTGCACCCGAGGCGGTGAGTGGCGTCTCTGTTGTGTCAGCTCAGACCGCCAATATTCCCGACGTCGTGGAAGCAGTAGGAACGATCAGGGCAGCCGAGACCAGCCAACTTGCCGCGCAGATGATGGGAAACATCGTTGAAGTTCGCGGGCGCGAGGGCGATCGAGTACAGCGTGGACAAGTGCTGGCTGTAATTGACGACGCCCCGCCTCGTGCTGCGCTCGATCGCGCGACGGCCGCTGAACTCGCTGCTCAACAGGAAATTTTGGCGTCTGAGTCCGACTTCTCCTTCGCGGAATCAACCTTCAAACGCTACCAGACGCTGTATGACAGAAAGTCTGTGAGCCCGCAGGAGTTCGACGAGATCAGAGCGCGCTATCAGGCCGCCCAGGCGCGTCGTGAAATGGCGCGGGCCGGGCAAGCGCAGGCTAAGGCCGCATTGCAGCAAGCTCGTACCGCTTTGAGCTATGCACACGTCGTTGCTCCCTTCGACGGGCTGGTGACGGAGAAGAAAGCTGACGTAGGCACCTTTGCCAGTCCTGGCATGCCGATCTTCACCGTCGAAGATCTTCGACACTACCGTTTAGAGGCTACGGTGAACGAGTCCGACCTACGCTACGTGCGCCAGGGACAACAAGTATCCGTGCTTGTCGATGCCCTCGGAGATCGTGAAGTTAACGGGAAAGTCATCGAGATCGTTCCCGCAGCTGACGCCGCCAGTCGCAGTTTTCTCGTAAAGGTCGAACTGCCCTTTGATGCGGCGCTGCGATCCGGCCTCTTCGGTCGCGCCCAATTCACACGCGGAGAAAGGACGGCTCTGCTTGTCCCGCGTACAGCGATTGTCGAGCGCGGTCAACTGCAAGGCATATACGTCCTGGATCAGAACCGGGTCGCCGGGCTGCGCTATATCACTCTGGGTAAGCCCGCAGCACAACAAGTAGAGGTACTAGCAGGCCTGCAGCCCGGGGAAATGCTCATCGGTGATCCAGGCAGCCGCGAATTGAGTGGCAAGAAGATTGAGTCTCATTAGGAGCCGGGAATGAGCGTTGACAATAACAAATCGACGTTGGCAAACGGCGCGCACTCCGCTCCTGATTTGACACAGCGACGCCTGGCGGGAAAGGTGGCGCACGGCTTTATCGATTCGAAACTCACACCTCTCGTGATCGTGGCGGCTCTGCTGCTGGGTGCCTTCGCCATTCTTCAAACTCCCCGCGAAGAGGAACCACAAATCGTCGTTCCTATGCTCGACGTCTTTGTCCAGATGCCAGGAGCCTCATCGCAAGAGGTCGCTCAACGCGTGAGTTTGCCCATGGAGAAGCTACTCCGTGAAGTGCCCGGAGTCGAGTACATCTATTCGATCAGTCATCCAGGTATGAGCATGGTGATCGTGCGCTTCTACGTCGGAACAAAAGAGGAAGACGCGATCATCCAAACCTACAACAAGCTTTACTCCAATGTAGACCGCATTCCGCCAGGGGTTTCGCAACCGCTAATTAAGGTCCGCTCCATCGACAACGTCCCGATCATGGCACTCACGCTTTGGGGACAAAACCATGACTCGTACCAGTTGCGCCGAGTGGCCGGAGAGTTGGAAGACTCTCTTAAGAAATTGGATGACATATCCGAAACCACCATCATCGGGGGACAGCCTCGGCAAGTGCGGGTGATGCTGGATACGCAGCGTCTAGCAGCCTATGGACTCACACCAGGATCGCTCGTTGCGCAACTGCAGGGGGCGAATGCTCGCGGCCAAGCCGGCAGCTTTGCGCGCGATAACCGCGAGTTCCAGGTAGAGGCAGGGCTGTTCTTTACCCACGCCGACGATCTGAAGCAAGTCGTGGTCGGAGTTCATTCAGGACGGCCCGTGTACCTGCGGGATGTCGCCGAGAAAATCGAGGACGGCCCCGCCGAACCTGACAACTACGTTCTTTTTTCGAATGCCAAGGGAACGACTCGACAGGCGGGCAATCTTGAATATCCCGCCGTGACCATCACACTGGCAAAGCGGAAAGGCACGAATGCCAGCGTCATCGCCGAGAACGTTTTACGGAAAGTGGCCGACCTGCGCGGCTATTTGGTGCCGCAGGATCTGAATGTCACGGTCACACGAAACTACGGCGAGACCGCAAAGGACAAATCCGACGAACTTCTAAAACACCTCTTCATCGCGACGCTCTCCGTAACACTTCTGATTGCTTTGGCGCTGGGCTGGCGGGAATCGGGAGTGGTTTTGCTCGCGGTCCCCGTCACCTTGGCTCTGACATTGGCAATCTTCTACCTTTTCGGCTACACGCTGAATCGGGTGACTCTCTTTGCTCTGATCTTCTCGATCGGCATCCTCGTCGACGACGCCATCGTGGTCGTCGAAAACATTGTCCGTCATTTTCGTTTGCCCGGTAGCCGTGGACGCTCCCTCGTCGATGTCGCTGTCGAAGCGGTCGATGAAGTCGGCAATCCCACAATTCTCGCGACATTTGCCGTGATTGCAGCAATCCTTCCCATGGCATTTGTTCGTGGGCTGATGGGTCCCTACATGCGGCCCATACCAGTCGGTGCGTCGGCTGCAATGGTCTTCTCTCTGATCGTTGCGTTCGTCGTATCGCCCTGGGCTGCACTCAGATTACTGCGGCACTATGCCGGCGATAAAGGACATGCACATCACGAAGCAGAGGGCTGGACCACTCGTATCTATCGCAAGGTGATGAACCCGCTGATTCTCGATGCACGGAGACGCTGGCTATTTCTAGGCGGCGTGGTCATCCTCTTATTGGCCGCCGCAGCGTTTGTCCCTCTGAAATGGGTTCGCGTGAAGATGCTGCCCTTCGACAACAAGAGCGAGTTCCAGGTCATCATTGACATGCCCAATGGAACACCACTGGAGCAAACCACGCGCGTCGCGCAGACGTTGGGACAATATCTCGCGCAACAACCTGAGGTAACCAATTACCAGATTTACTCCGGTACGTCTGGTCCATATAACTTCAACGGACTCGTAAGACATTACTTCCTGCGTCGTCATCCGAACCAAGCCGACATCCAGGTGAACCTGCTTTCGCGCCACGATCGCATTGCACAGAGCCACGAGATTGCCCGACGATTTCGCCCGGAACTGGTGAAGCTTGCCCAGCCATTCGGAGCCCGCATCAAGGTGGCGGAAGTTCCGCCGGGACCTCCGGTGCTGGAGACACTGGTCGCGGAGGTCTACGGTCCTGACTACAAAGGGCAGATTCAGCTCGCGTCACAAATCAAGCAGGTTTTCCAGCAGACACCGGGTGTGGTTGATGTGGACTGGTACGTCGAAGACCCGCAAACCAAGTACGACCTCAAGGTCGATCTCGATAAGGCGTCACTGCACGGAATCTCAGCAGCGGATGTAACTCGAACCCTGCAGGTCGGACTTGCGGGAGCGGATGCCGGATTGCTGCATGATCCCCAGTCCCGCGAAGACATCCCGATTCGCGTCCGCTTGTCACGCGCCCATCGTGCAGGAATGCAGGACTTGGCAAATCTGAAACTGCCGACGCCATCGGGCTCTCAGATCGCACTGCAGGAAGTGACCACCCTCAATCAAAGCACCATTGATACCAGCGTCTACCGCAAGAACCTGCAGCCTGTGGTGTACGTCACCGGAGATGTCGCAGGCGAGGAAGAAAGCCCGGTCTATGCCATCGGCAAAATGAGCGATGCGATCAACAAGATCAAGCTGCCCGACGGCTACACGGTCAAACAATACAAAGGAACAGCGATGCCCGAAGGCACCGATCGCTATTCGATGAAGTGGGACGGTGAGTGGCACATTACTGTGGAAGTGTTCCGCGATCTTGGCCTGGCCTTTGCCGCCGTGCTCGTTCTTATCTATGTGTTGGTCGTCGGATGGTTCCGGTCGTTCCTTACGCCACTGGTGATCATGGCTCCGATTCCATTGACCCTGGTCGGCATCCTTCCAGCTCACGCCTTGATCGGTGCGTTCTTCACCGCTACCTCGATGATTGGGTTCATTGCGGGCGCAGGCATCATCGTGCGCAATTCCATCATCCTCGTTGATTTCATCGAGCTACGCCGCTCGCAAGGTATGTCGTTGGAAGACGCTGTCGTAGACGCGGGCGCCGTGCGTTTCCGGCCCATGCTGTTGACGGCGGCAGCCGTCGTGGTCGGAGCGAGCGTGATCTTGTTTGACCCTATCTTCCAGGGCCTGGCGCTCTCTCTGATGGCGGGCGAGGTTGCATCGACTGTGCTGTCTCGCATGGCTGTTCCGGTTCTTTACTACGTATCGCAGAAGCGAAAAATGATACCGCCGTTGCATCCTCACTCACCGGAGAATATCGCCGAGTGTGAGGTGCCGCAGTGTGAAGTAGCGCAGTGACTTTCACTCAGGAGACAACAATGACTATTGAACGCTCGCTCCGCTTGATCGCCGGACTCTTTATCCTGGCCTCGTTGGCCTTAGGCCGCTGGGTTAATGAGTACTGGTATCTATTCACTGCCTTCGTGGGCCTCAACCTGTTCCAGTCGGGTTTCACCAACTGGTGCCCCATGATGACATTCCTGCGTAAACTGGGTGTTGGCAGCCAGGAGAAACTGAACCATGCGTGAATGGATTTGGATGGTTGCGGTTCTGGTCGGATATGTGATCTTAACCCAATGGCTTCTACCGAAATTGGGTGTTCCTACTTGACGGACCTCGGGATGTGCCGAGTCTCGGCACAAGGGGAATGAAGGCGACGACGCATCAAAGACAAGTGTTAGAAAAACCGGGTACTGATTCATTGGCGCCGTACCAGCAGGGCGTATGAGAACTGTTGTGCAAGTCGAATACGGAAGCGGCCTGCTGAGCGTGCGGGAAGAGATTCTTCAGCTTCTTGGATTTCCAATTGTTTCGGTTTTTCTGTCTACGACACCTTGAATCGCCTCCTTGCGCCAGTCTGAGAATCCTCTCGAGGAGGCGGATTACAACTGCCTTGCGGACAATCCACTGGAACGCGTGTTCGATCAGTCACGCACGCACTCGCGGGTATTGAGTATCCGGGTCGTCACACGCAAGGTCAAGTCGGACGGATATCAATTCGCGAACCCTGGCTTTGCGGTGGGCAAGAAACAGACGAAGGGAAAAGAACATGGAGCAGAAAGCTATTGAACGCCTGAAACAAAAGCTCGAATTTCAGCGTGATGAGACACGCCAGTTCTTGCGGCTCGTGGAACTGGAGGCATTTCTTGTCGGGAGCAGGAAGGCTTCAAGGCATATGTGCCTCGGGAAGTTGACTTCAAGGCGATCCCCAAGCGATGAGGCATGACGCAAGCCAAGTTCTCTGACACGTTTGGCTTCAGCCTTGACGCGATGAAGCACTGGGACGGCGGCCCCGACGCCTGCACGTTGCCTCACTCTTTGGTTGTGGCTTTCAAGAGGGTTTTGGCGACTGCCGAGACTTCCATCGCGACGTACACGGTCGATTCCTCTCCACCAAAATTGAGTTCGCTCGTTCCGCTTCCGTAGTCGGCAATGAAATTCAAGCGATCCGCGTTGATAAATGTTTCTTTCCCGTGAATATCCTGGAACTTGACCAACTTCATAAACCTCCTGAGCTCCTGTGCGCGTCGCTAAGTCTCGCCTGGAAATCTCGCTATGCTTTCGTGGACACTCGCACCGCGCACATCAGCGAAGTGCCCCGTTGATGGTCATTGCAGCAGATAGAACGTAAAAAAGGCGTAAAGTCCGATGCTGCGGTTTCACATCGTTCGATGGTTATGTTCCTTTCTTGGTGCCATGCTCCTCTAAGAACGGCTCTCTCGACTTCAGAACAAGATTAGACTTGCCGGTGCAAGAACCGCCAAAACCCTAGCGACGAAACAGAATCGCCAACCCAAGGCCAATGAAGACGATTGGCATCACTCGCTGTGCCCAGCGATCGACCGCACCAAGCACGAGTGAGTGAGTTCCGATCAACCTGCTACCAAGGCACCAGAATGCAATCAACAAAGCATAGGAAGAGAGGATCAGCCACAAGTGGGCGCGACCGACGATGAAAAAGGGAACATACAAGCCGATGTTGTCCGCCCCGTTCGAAAATGTGATGAGAGCTATGTAGGCAACACCCATCGAAGCGTCGCTCCGAGGGGCATCTCCGTGATGCTTCAATAAGTGTCGAACGCCCAGCGCAATTGGCGCGAGTCCCAGTAATCGCACCCAGCGATCTGGAATCGCCAATGCCGCAAAAGCAACCAATAAACTTACGACGACAATGACTGCAAAGCCCAGATATTGACCTGCGACAATACGTCGCGCGGGAATGCGCTGAGCGAACAGCAGGGTCAGGAGACAGGCATCATCTATGTTCGTGAGAGCGAAAGTCGTCACGCTCGCACCTAAGATTCCGAGATATCCATTCACGTGATCTTGTCTTTCCCCTGTACCTGGGTCGGTGCGTACAGCTACTAAGTCGGATGAACTGTTCGAAATTCCTTAGAGAGACCGGGCATCGCTGACTGCAGCTAAGAATCGGTGTGCTAGTTCGGCGATGCGGTCGGGCTGTCGTCGTCGAATAGCCTCACGAGGAATCAGTTCCCCACCAATCCCCAGACCCACTGCGCCTGCGGCAATAAAGCTGAAAGCGGTGCGCTGATTCACGCCACCGGCGGCAATCAAAGGAACGGTGGGGAACATTGCCTTCAGATCGCGAATGTAATTGGCTCCTCCGATGTGGCCACAAGGTACCACCTTGACGAAGTCGGGGTTGAGCTTCCAGGCAGTAACTACGCCCGTGGGAGTCAATGTCCCTGGAATCACGACAATATTCTGTTCCACCGCAAACCTGACCGTGTCTGGGTCAAGACCATCACTGGACAAAAATTGAACTCCTGAGTCCAGACATTTCCTTGCCGTTTCCACGTCGTGAACGCTGCCAGCACCAACGATCACGTCTGGAGCATTTCTTACAACATGCGATATGACTTTGATCGCTTCCGGCACCGTTAAAGTGACTTCAATGATCGGAATGCCCCCGCCAGCAACAGCCTCAGCCGCAAAAAGGGCATCCTCTGTAGTCGACACACGGATCGAAGGAATCACTCCGAGCGCCTGAATTCGGTTTCGTACGTCTTGCTTGTTCAAAGACCGATGCTCCTTGAATCGGACTCCGGTGACGGCGGAGAAAGCATTTGCACCGCAAATCGCAGACTACGCCGATCACTGTAAGTTGCGGGTACCCACTGCCTGCCGCAATTGCTCCGCGGCAACCAAGTATGAAGCCAAAGCCTGCCGATAGGCGAGTTGAGTGGCACGGTAGTTACGCTCAGCGTCCAGGAAATCGAGCAAACTCACCGCTCCTCGTTGATATGCATATTCGGCGATGTCGCGATCCTTCTGGGCGACTTCAAGATAGCTCGACTTGTAAAACTGAATGATGCGATCGCTCACACGTAGCGCTTCGTACGCATCGCGGACGTCGGTGAGGGTCTGGCCGTTCGCGGCTTTTTCCTGTTCCTGCGCCTGGATGATGGCGATCCGCGTATGTTCGACCTGTCCTTGGTTGCGATTGAAGATCGGAAGGGGAATGCTTCCGAAAAATGTGACCGCGTTGATGGCATTCACGTGCGAGTAATTCGCCTGCACGGTGATGTCGGGCTTGGCGATAGTCTTCTGTACCTCGTATTGGCTTCTGGCTGCAATGACACCCTGCTGCGCGGCTTTCAAGTCCGCCCGGTTTTGAAGCGCTTTTGATTGAAAGTCTTCCAAGTTGCCTTGAATCGATTGGTAGTCGAACACGCCCGCGACGTCATATTCGGGAGCGACGGATTCGTAGCCGAGCAGTTGCCGCAGATCAGAGAGCGCCTGGACCTTGGCCAATTGGGCCTGCTCATGGTCCGTCTCAAACTGCAGGAGTTGGAGCTTTATCTTGAGATAGTCGTCCTCGCTGATCGCCCCTTTGGTGTAGCGCAGTTCCCCAAGTTCAACTGTCTTGCGGAAGCTGGCCAGATCCTTCTCAGCCAGTTCAAGCGTCGATTGGGCCAGCTGTGCGTTTACAAATAACGAAGCAACATTGAACGTGAGCGTGCGCTCGTTATCCGCTACCAACGAACGGGTCTGAGCTGTAAGGTCCTTAGCCGCCTGCAAGCGATGTTGCCGCTTCTTGCCGCGCTCGATCAGGTAGCTGAGTCCGATATCGCCCTCGGTGTTGTTGTGCAAGTAGTCGGCGGTGGACTGACCTCCATAGACAGCAGGATTCTGCTTCGCAGGGGAGCCCAAGGGCAGATACTCCCAGTCTGCAAACAGTGATGGATTCGGCCGCACATTGGCCGTTTTCTCGTCCGCTTCGCTCTGCTGAATCGTCGTCCGCGCCGCCAGCATGTTGTGGTTGTGCTGCAGTGCCAACTGAATGGCTTCGTCGAGCGTAATGCGCGCTGGTGCACCGCCGGTTTGCGCCAGCAAGGGACCCGAAATGAGCACAGCCAGCAGCAGAGCCGATACATGCCGCGCCATCGTGTTTTCGGCGTTAGACGTCAACCGTCGCCTCCGTTTCAGGCAGTTTGTCGTTATCTCTCGCAATCCACACATAAATCGTCGGCAATAGAACCAAGCTCATGGCCAGCGCTGCGATTAATCCGCCTACGATAACAATGGCGAAGGGGCGTTGCGAATCCGATCCGATGGAATGCGATAAGGCGGCAGGAACAAGACCGAAGGTCGCCACCAGCATCGTCATCATGATGGGGCGAAGGCGCAAGACGGCTCCTTCAATTGCCGCGTCCACGATCGTATAACCTTGTGCTCTGAGTTGGTTGATGTACTCAAGCATGATGACGCCGGTCTGCACCGATACGCCGAACAACGCGAGGAATCCGATACCTGAGGAGACGCTGAAGTGCGTTCCAGTCAGCAATAGTGCCAGCAGGCCGCCGATAGGCGCCATGCTCACGATCGCCAGGATGAGCAAAGCCCATTTCGCGGAACGGAACATCGTGTACAGAAGGATGAAGATGACCAGAACCGTAAGGGGCACAATAACTGCCAAACGCGCCTGCGCGCGCTTGGCACTCTCGTACTCGCCCGACCAGTCAATGTGATATCCCGCAGGCATCTTTACCTTCTGATTGATCTGCGCCATCGCGTCTTCGACGGAACTATTCAGGTCCCTGCCACGCACATTGAACGTCACGCTGACGTATCGGCTATTTCCCTCGCGATAGATATCATAGGCACCGTCGCGAACGTCCATCTTTGTAAGCTGAGCCAGCGAGACTCGTTCTCCGGATGGAGAGAGGAGTCGAATGTTGCCGATCGCCGCAGGACTGTTACGATACTGCTCCAGGTAGCGGACCACCACATCGTAACGTTCGGGTGTTCCCGCCGGAAGAACCTGACTGACCGCCTTCCCTCCGACTGCGGTTTCGATCGCATCCTGAATATCGCTGACATTGATTCCAAATCGTGCCGCCCGCTGCCGATCAACCGCGAAATTCAGATTGGGCTGTCCAGTATCGCGGTACAGCTTTACATCCGTGATGCCTGAGACGCGCTGCATAAGAGCGGCTACTTCCTCACCTTTTTCTTCCAGCGTCTTCAGGTCATTTCCAAAGATCTTGAGCGCCAGTTGGCCCTTTGTCCCAGTGAGTGTCTCGCCAACGTTGTCCTCAATCGGCTGAGAGAAATTCCAGGTTGCACCAGGAATCTTTGCAAGCTCCCGATTCATAGCAGCGATCAACTCGTCCTTGTCTTCGTGGAAGACGGAGCGCCACTGCGATTTCGGCTTTAGATCGATGAAATATTCCGTGTTTCCAAAGCCACCGGTATCGGTTCCGTCATCGGGCCTTCCGATTTCAGAAACAACCTGCTTTGCTTCCGGGAAGGCTGCAAGGATCAGGCGTGCCTGATTCATGAAGCGCGTCCCCTCGGTCAAGCTTGTACTTTGCGCCAGAGTTCCGCGGGCCCAAATCGAGCCTTCGTCCAAGTGGGGCAGAAATTCGGCTCCAATGACCCCGCTGAATGCAAGAAAGAGAGTGACCACGAGGCAACCGACTCCGACTCCGACCGTGATCCTGCGATGCGTCACACACCAGCGGAGACGCCTGCGATAGCGCTCCGTCAGGAAGGTCATTGCGGGATTGTGAATCTCTGTGATGCCTTTGCGAAATAGCGCGCTCGCGAGGACGGGAGCAACCAGGATGGAGAACGTCATTGCACCCAACAGCGCAAACGCCACTGTCCATGCCATCGGCCGGAACAACCTTCCCTCGACGCGTTGCAGCGTAAAGATGGGCATGTACGCCGTGATGATGATAAGAATCGCGTAAAACACAGGGCGTTGAACTTCGTGGGCTGCGTCACGGATCGTATGTTCTATGGCTTGGGGTCTTGACGATCCGTTCTTGCGGCGTCCGATGTGACGGACAACATTTTCCACCATCACTACGGCACCGTCGACCACCATGCCGAAATCCAGGGCACCCAGCGACAGGAGGTTCACTGGAACTTTGGTCAGATCAAGAAGAATCGAGGCAAATAGCAAGGCGAAGGGAATGGTCAGCGAAACAATGAGCGCCGCGCGAGTATTAAGCAAGAAAAGGAACAGGATGACGCTCACCAAAATCATCCCTTCTCCCAGGTTGTGCAGCACAGTATCGAGAGTGAAGTGAAGAAGGTCGCTGCGGTCTATCATCGGCTCCATCCTCACGCCTGGTGGAAGGATGCCGTTGTTCATCTGCTCTATTTTGGCGTGAAGCTTCTCAAGCGTGGGTCCGGAATCCGCACCTTTGCGCATCATGACCTGCGCGAAGATCACGTCGTCGTTGTCCACAATGACGCCATCTTTGCGCTGAATGGACCGTCCCTCATGTCCCAGGCGGACTTTCGGCCCTTGGCTCACCTCCGCAATATCTTTTACCCGTAAGGGCGTACCCGACTTCGTTGTCAAAACCGTTTGTTCAATGTCTCTGACATTCGCAAAGAGGCCAATGGTGCGGACATTCATCTGCTGCAGCCCGGTTTCCACAAAGCTTCCGCCGGCGTTCACGTTGTTGTTAGCGAGTTGCTGTTCGACCTGCCCAACGCTCAAACCATACGAGACGAGTTTGTTTGGATCGACTTTGACCTGGTACTCACGGATCATCCCCCCGAAGGTACTGACGTCGACAATATCTGGAACAGACTTGAGTTCCTTAATGATCACCCAGTCCTGCAGCGACCTTAGATCCATGGTGTCAATTTGAGGGTTTGTGCTGCGCAGGACGTACCAGTAAATCTGACCGGTCGTGCTCCAATCTGTACCCATTGACGGCTGTAAGCCCTGGGGTAAGTCCGCCTGCGCGATTCGCTCCATCACCTTCTGACGGTTCCAGTCATTGTTGGAGCTGTCATCGAAGATCATGAGGACAAACGATAGTCCAAAAATCGATTCCGACCGGAGATGCGAAAGGTGCGGAATCCCATTCATCTGAACTTCGATGGGAATCGTGACCTGCTGTTCCACCTCCTCGGCGGCTCTACCAGGCCATTGCGTGATGATGGTTACGTAGTTGTCCGCGATGTCCGGATACGCTTCCACCGGAAGATTGTGAAAAGAGACTGCACCCCACACGGTCGCCAGGACTGCTATGGCAACGACAACAAGCTTGTTGTTGAGAGCGAAATCTACGAGAGCACGAATCATGAGCGGTTAGTGATATGGAGCGATCCACATGCCAATCGATTTGGACTTTACTGGTCGATCATGTGCTCCAGTACTAGGGCATTTGCGACTACCTTCTGGCCAGGCGCAATGCCTGAGACAATTTCTTGCATGTTTCCGGCCGCGATTTCGCCACTGACCACCTCGATACGGCGGAATTTGTTGTCTGGAGCCGGCACGTATATCCAGTCGCGATCATGAATGCGCAAGACGGCGCTGGATGGAATGAGCGTGTGCGTCTCCTTCTTCAGTCCAGTGAAAGTTGCAGTGGCGAACATACCCGGCCGCATGATTCCGGGATTGCGAACTTCAACGCGCACCTTGGCGGTACGTATGGTGGAGTCGAGAAGCGCACCAATGTTGCTGATTTGTCCAGTGAACACCTGGTTTGGGTAGGCGTTGAGCCTGATTTCGGCTGTTTCGCCAAGTCGGACATCGGCTAGGTCATTTTCGTAGACGTCGCACACCACCCACACGTACGACAAGTCAGTGATCGTGAAGGGGCTGGACCCCAGCCCTTGTACCCCTCCCGCGTTTGTTACCTGCTGATCCGTAATGACACCGGAAATAGGTGAACTGATGTCGACCATGCCATTGGGTTTGCTGGGGTCGTTTCCAAGCAGGCGGAGGTGTTCTTCCGTTGTTTCGACGTCGACTTTGGCCTTGTCTTCCGCGTCTTGAGAAATCTGGAGATCGTTCTGGGATAGGGCGCCGTGATTGTAGAGATCGTTTGCCCGTTCAAGTTGTGTGCGTGCGAGAACCTCGTCAGCAACAGCCTTGCGATAATCAGAAAAACCGCTACCGACATCATCGCTGCGCACGCTCAGAAGCAGCTGTCCCTTCTTGACTGTGTCTCCCAAACGCGCGTGTATGGCTACGACCCGACCCGTGGCCAATGAAATGACCGGCACACTGCGGGCAATGTCGGGATTCACAGTACCAGTGACGACGAGCTTGGAGGCCGCGGTATGCGAGACCGCCTCGGCGAGAGGAAACTGCTCCGCGTGCTCCACAGTGAACAAGCCGGGTTCTGCGGCCAGCACAACGTTTGGCGACGGAGGTGCCTCCGCCGCCAGGTCGTTGTGTTTCGTGCATCCCGCCATCACCGCCAGCCCGGCGAAGGTGGAAACCAGGAGAATCGACTTGTGTTTTCGAAGTCCGCTCATCGTCGTTCCAATCTGCGCATGCTCCCCCATG
>Ga0335076_10004468_pt1 | contig 14148 bp, 12 predicted proteins | sample Lox_Sample_25_FD_206717 | JGI IMG/M metagenome (GOLD analysis project Ga0335076, IMG submission 206717) | Soil microbial communities from Loxahatchee National Wildlife Refuge, Florida, United States - Lox_Sample_2.5 | ecosystem: Environmental > Terrestrial > Soil > Wetlands | place: USA... | reverse complement strand
CGCAGCAGGGCCCTGAACTCCCGGATCACCTCCGTGTCCCCGTCGCCGAGCAAGAGCCTGACGTCGTACCCGTGCTCGAGCAGCCAGCGCACGAAGACGGCGAGTGACTCGAGGTAATCGACGTAGATCCGGTCGCTCGGATCGGGGACGCTGTACTTCCCGGCATACGCCATCAATCCGAGGCCGACGACGGGTCTCGGGCCTTCGCGAGCCCCGTCCGAGGGCAGCGAGTCCCGAGGCAGGCCGAAGACGAGATCCGGGTAGATCCGGTCGCGCTTCGTTCGAAGGCCGATGCCCGTCAGATACGTCTTGCTCGCAGCGTCCCGATACGATCGGTAGTCGGCAGTCGACAGGGCGGACTTCGCGAGGAATCGCCCGCGCACGCCGTCTATCGGGCCTGCTCCGACACTGACGAACAGCACGCGGCAGCCCCGCAGCTTCGCCATGAGCGACCACTTGAAGAGGCCGTACGGACCCCAACCCGACAGGCCGTATGCGTCGTTCAGCAGACCCGTGCCCGGGACGATGAGCATGTCCGCTTCCTCGAGCGTCCTGAAGGCGCGGACGTACTGCCGGACCTCTCCGCTGAGGCCGATGAACGCCATCCTGAGGCGTGTGCGCAACCGAGCTCGGCGGTCCCAGATCCGGACGGATCGGCTGCTGATCGGAATCGCCTCGATTCCGTATCGGGCGACGACTGCTTCGGGATTGCTGCAGATGCAGCAGAATTCGCGATCCGGATAGAGCGCACGGAGGCGCGAGAGAATCGCGACGAGCGTGCTCTCGTTTCCCGTGTTCAGCGTCCCGAAGTGGCCGAAGAAGCAGATCTTCGTGCGCCTCTGCCGGCCGGCTTTCACCATGGGAACGTTAGTCGTGCAGGGCCGACGATCCATGGACGCCTGACCAGGGGATCCCTAGCCGCGTGGCCAGTTCTTCTCTCGGCACGGCTCACGGCCGTGCGCACGGGCCGTACGATTACGGGCGCCGTGGAGGGTTGCTGAGGATGCGACGGGGTGCGGCGCGTCTCGCGGTGATCTCAGGCGCTGTGCTGGCGATCGGCGTCGTCACCGCCACGGTGCCCGGCTCGGGTCACGCGCTCGGACAACGGCTCGGTGCGCAGCCGCAGCGATACGTGTACCCGTTGAAGGTCTCGAGCAACCGGCGCTATCTCGTCGACCAGGACGGACGGCCGTTCATGGTCGTCGGAGACTCGCCCCACTCCTTGATCGGGAACCTCAGCCTGGAGGACGCGGCCGCGTACATCGCCGATCGCAAGGCGGCGGGGTTCAACTCGCTGCTCGTCCAGTTGCTCTGCGTGACGTATGCGGGCTGCCGCTCCGACGGGACCAACGCCAGCGGCATCGCGCCCTTCACCACCCCGGGCGACCTCGCGACGCCCAATCCCGCCTACTTCGCGCACGCCGATGCGATCATCCGGCTGGCCGCGAAGGCGGGGATCGTGGTCTTCCTCGATCCGATCGAGACCGGCGGCTGGCTCGACGTGTTGAGAAGCAACGGCGTCGAGAAGGACTACGCCTACGGTCGGTTTCTCGGCGAGCGGTACAAACGCTTCGGGAACATCGTCTGGGCGAGCGGCAACGACTTCCAGACCTGGGAAGACGCCTCCGACGACGCGGTCGTCCTCGCGGTCGCGAAGGGGATCGCCTCGGTCGATCACGTGCACCTGCAGACGATCGAGCTCAACTACATGGTGAGCGCGTCGCTCGACGATCCTCGGTGGCGGTCGGTGGTCACGCTCGACTCCGCGTACACGTATTCGCCGACGTATGCCGAAGTTCTGAAGGAGTACGACCTGACGAGCTTCATGCCGGTCGTCATGATCGAGGCGGGATACGAATTCGAGCAGAACCTGGGCTCGATCTCCTACGGGGACCCGGTGACGCTGCGCCGCCAGGAGTACTGGAGCATGCTGTCCGGGGCCACCGGGCAGTTCTACGGCAACCACTACACGTGGAGGTTCGCCGACGGCTGGAAGCAGCACCTCGACTCGACCGGCAGCCGCCAGATCGGATACCTGGTGAAGCTGTTGGGGGGACGACCGTGGTTCAGGCTCGTCCCCGACCAGCAGCACACGCTCGTCACGGCCGGCTACGGGCACCCCTCGGCGGACGGCAACGTCGACTCGAGCGACTACGTGACGGCCGCTGCGACGCCCGACGGACGCTTCGCCGTCGCCTATCTCCCGGCCGGCGGGACGATCACCGTCGACCTGGCTCGTCTCCAAGGACCGGTGCGCGCCTCCTGGTACGACCCGACGAACGGCACGTACACGCCCGTGCGCGGCGCCCCCTTCAGAAGCTCCGGCAGCCTCGCCTTCACGACTCCCGGCAAGAACGCCGAAGGCGAGAGCGACTGGCTGCTCGTGTTGACGGCGGCGTGACGCGCGTCGGCCGACGTCACGCGGCAACCGGCGACAGCCAACGGAGATCGGCATCGAGCTTGCGCTCGTCGAGCAGAGAGCGCAGCCTCCGGATCCGGACGTAGCGCTCGCCGTCGAAGTCCTCCCAGGTGAGATCGACCGCTCGATAGGCGTCGATCAGCTCGCGCGCCCCTCGCTCGGCGTCCCATTCGAACGTGAGATCGGGGAACGCCCGCGCGAGCTTCGAGAAGCTCACCCGGTAGGAGCGCTGGTCGGCGGAGGACCCCTCGGCGATCTCGATCTCGCAGCCCGTGACGGACGAGACGGTCTCGGCGAGCTCGCGGACGAGGTAGTTCTGCTCGTCGGTCCCGACGTTGAACGCTTCGCCTCGGATCCGCTCTTCGGGTGCGTCGAGCAGGGTGAGGGCCGCCTTCGCGACGTCGCGCACGTGCACCATCGGCCTCCAGGCGATCCCGTCGCTCAGGAGCCGGATGCGGCCCGTCGTGTGCGCCCATGCTGCGAGGTTGTTGAGCACGATGTCGATCCTGAGCCTCGGCGAGACGCCGAAGACCGTCGCATTGCGCATCGAGACGGGAGCGAAGTCCGGCCCGGCCAGCGCGACCAGCCCCTCTTCGGCCCGAACCTTGGACTCCGCGTACGGTGTGAGCGGCCGCAGGGGCGCCTGCTCGTCGAGCGCATGGTCCGTTCCGGATGCGCCGTACATCGCGCACGACGACGCGAAGACGAACCGCCGCACGCCCGCCTCGCGCGCCGCGCGCGCGAGCTGCAGCGTCCCGTCCCGGTTGACGTGCTCGGTCAAGGTGGCGTCGAGATCCCCGAGCGGGTCGTTCGAGAGGGCCGCGAAATGGACGATCGCGTCGAAGCCGACCAGGTCGGCCGGGGTCACGTCGCGGACGTCCGCGATGCGTCCCGGAACGGATGCCGCCTCGACACCGAAGTCGCAGCCGCGGAAGAGCTCGGCGTCGAGCCCGGCAACGTCGTGCCCGGCCGTCGCCAGCAACGGCGCAAGCACCGAGCCGATATAGCCGCGGTGGCCCGTGACGAGAACTCGCATCTCCGTCGACAACGTAGTCGATCGCGACACCGATTCAACTCGACTATCGTCCAGGCGAACCCCTGCTCCGTGCGATGCCAATCGACTGGGATACGCTGCCCGCGCTCGAAACCGTCGGCGAAGAGCTCGTCGCGCTCATGGGCGAGCTCTTCTCGATTCCCCGCAGCTTGACCGGGAACGGCGTCCGCGAGACGCTCGCCGTCCTCGGCCGCGACGTCCCGATCGAGATCGTCGAGACGCCCTCGGGGACGGAGGTCTTCGACTGGGTCGTCCCACGAGAGTGGAATCTCCGCGCCGCCTGGATCGAGGGCCCGCGGGGAAACCGCGTCGTCGACGTCGCCGACTCGCCCCTCCATGTCCTCGGCTACAGCCTCCCCGTCGACGCCGTGATGGGTCTCGACGAGCTGCGGAGTCATGTCTTCACGCACCTCGAGGATCCCGACCTGGTCCCGTACCGCACGTCGTACTGGGAGGAGCGGTGGGGGTTCTGCATGAGTCGGCGGCTGCTCGACTCCTTGGAGGAGGGCGACTACCGGGTGGTGATCGACGCCGGCCTCGAGACCGGGTCGCTGACGTCGGGCGAGGTCACGATCCCGGGCGCAACGGAGGCGGAGTTCCTGATCAGCACCTACGTCTGCCACCCCGCCCTCGCCAACGACAACCTGTCGGGCATCGTGCTCCTCTGGGCGCTCGCGCGGACGTTGGGTCGGCAGCGGCTGACCAACACGTACCGCCTGCTCTGGAGCCCCGGCACGCTGGGACCGCTGTGCTGGCTCGCCCGCAACCTGGAGACGCTCGACCTGGTGCGCCACGGTCTCGTCGTCTCGTGCGTCGGCGACCCGGGCCCGCTGCGGTACAAGCGCAGCCGGCGAGGAGACGCAGCGGTCGACCGTGCCGCGGCGCACGTGCTGGCGGGCAACCCCGGAAGCATCGTCACCGAGTGGAAGCCGAGCGGGGGGGACGAGCGGCAGTTTTGCTCCCCGGGCTTCGACCTCCCGGTGGGGACGCTGTCGCGGACGCCGCACGGTCTCTTCCCCCAGTACCACTCCTCCGCCGACGACCTGACGCTCGTGACGCCCGAGGCGCTCGCGTCGTCGTTCCGTGCCGCGCTCGAGATCATCGACGTCGTCGAGACGAACGCGCGCTACCGCAACCTCTCCCCGTACGGCGAGCCCCAGCTCGGGAAGCGGGGCCTCTACCAGAGCGTGCCCGACGGGACGAACCCCGAGTCGGCGCTCCTCTGGGTCCTCAACCTCTCCGACGGCTCCCACGACCTCCTGGAGATCGCCGAGCGCTCCGGCCTGTCGTTCGAGGGCATCCGTGCGGCGGCGACGACCTTGGAGGAGCACGAGCTCCTCGAGCGAACGCGGGTCGGCGAGATCTAGCCAACCGGTCAGTGTGCCGGCGCGGGGAGCGGAGTACCGTGGTGAGGCCCGTGAACGAGGCAAGGAGGTTGGCGATGACCGCGGTGTACCTCGATTCGGTGTTGGACGAGCAGGATCGGCGCGACCGGCTCTACGGCGGGGAGCTGTTCGGGTTCTCGCCCAGCGAGAGCTCCGCGGCGTTGTGTCGCCTGGCACGGGAGATGAGCGAGGAGGCGTTCGCCCCCCACCGGCCGCAGGTCGCGCACGAACACATTCCCGCAGAGGAGTACGTGCAGATCCTCGCCGACCTGAAGCCCAGGTTCATTCACCATCCGCGCTGCAAGGAGCTGATCTGCAGCATGCTGGCGGAGTTCGGGTGCGACGTCGAGAAGACGTACTTCGACGTGCCGCGCCTCCGCACGATGGCCCACGTCGACTACCTGAAGGCCGGGCTCGCCCTGCAGTTTCACGCTCATCGCGACACGTGGTTCTCCGCCCCGCAGGCACAGCTGAACTGGTGGCTGCCCGTCTATGCGGTCGAATCGGAGAACTCCATGGCGTTCCACACCCGCTACTTCGCGGAGGCGCTGAAGAACAGCTCGGCGGACTACGACTACGACGAGTGGAACCGAACCGGGCGCAAGCAGGCTGCGACCCAGATCAAGACGGACACCCGCAAGCAGCCGGAGGCGCTGGAGCCGTTCGACGTGGAGCCGCAGGTTCGGGTGGTTCCCGCGGTCGGTGGGATGGTCATCTTCTCGGCGGCTCAGCTGCACTCGACGGTGCCGAACACCACCGGGCGCACGCGGTTCAGCATCGACTTCCGCACGGTGAATGTCGACGACCTCGAGGCAGGCCGCGGCGCGCCGAACGTCGATGCGCGCTGCACCGGCACGACGTTGCGCGACTATCTGCGTGCGAGCGACCTCGAGCCGTTGCCCGACGAGATCGTGGCCTTGTACGAGGGCGGCGCGGCACCGCGTGAGCTTCAGCCGACCCGATAGTCCGGCCAGGCGAGATCGCGCTCGCTGATCGTCCGCGCGCCGGCGCCCGGCCACTCGATGGCGAACGCCGGGTCGTTCCAGCGCACGCCGGACGCGGCCGCCGCCACGTAGGGGTCGGAGATCATGTACAGGACGTCTGCTCCGTCGACGAGCGTCTGGAAGCCGTGGGCGAATCCTTTGGGGACGTAGAGAGCGGTCCCCTGCTCGGCGTCGAGCTCGACGCCGAGCCATTCCGCATACGTCGGGGAGTCGGGCCGGAGGTCGACGATCACGTCGAAGATCGCCCCTGCCGTGCAGCGCACGAGCTTCGCCTCCTCGTGGGGCTCCTTCTGGAAGTGCAGGCCACGGAGCGTCCCGGCCCGCGAGTTGCGGGAGATGCTGCATTGAGCGAGGTGCGGGACGAGCCCCTGCTCGCCGAACTCGTCGCGACACCACACCCGTGCGAAGAAGCCTCGCTCGTCCTCGTGGCGCTCGGGCTCGATCACGTACGCATCGAGAAGCCTTGTCGGGATGAATCTCACGGCGCCAGCACGAGCTTGCGGCAGGTGAACGCCTCCGCATACCGCTCGGGCGCCACCGCCTCCATTCCGCGCAGCCGCATGAGGCCGGCGAACGTGTCGCGGTCGAACCAGTGCTTGCCCGACTGGCCCGGGAAATGTCGCTCGATCAGCGCGAGCTTCCGGTCGACGATCTCCGCGGTGAGCGGTACGAAGACGTTGGGTCTCCCGAGGTCGCCGTCGACCTTGGGAATCTCGTACTCGAGGATCAGATGGTTGCGAAACGTGTTCCAGGTCAGCTCGCACGCCAGTCGATGATCCTGATGGAGGTCGTATCCGGCGTGCGTGAGAATGAGCTGCGGGTCGACGCGCTGCTTCAGATCCTCGAAGACGTCCTTGACCTCGCCGCCGACGTACGGAAGGAAGCCGTCGCGGAAGTCGTGCACCTCGACGCGGGCGTCCGCGACTCCGTCGAGAAACGCAGCGGCGCTCGCGCGCGCCTCGGCGGCGCGCTCTCCGGCTGCGGCGAGGACGATCCAGTCGACCTCGATCTCCGGGTTCGAGCGTGCGAGCATGAGCAGCGTTCCGCCGCAGCCGATCTCGATGTCGTCCGCATGGCAGCCGATCGCGAGGACGCGACAGGGCGACTCGGCTGCCGAGAGGTTCAACACGGGCTGCGGGGAACGCTACACAGGGACGCCGTCGAGGCGAAGGTGCTGCCACGGCGCCTGGCCCGACTCGTGCATCGTCTCCAGGCGCTGGCGATCCTTGATCGTGTCCATGACTCCGAAGAACCCCTCGTAGGGGTACGCCACGAGCTCGCGCGCTGCGATCAGGCGCTCGAACGTCTCCTCGACGAGCTCGTCGCCCGGCTCGATCAGGTCCAGGATCTCCCGCCGGAAGACGAAGTAGCCGCCGTTGATGCGGATGTCGGAGCGGGACATGTCCTCGACCGCGACCACGTTGCCGTCGGCGTCGGTGCAGACGAGATGGGCGTTGAACTGTGGCCGCACCGAGAGGAACTGCGCAGTCTTTCCGCTCTCGTGGAACGCGTCGATCATGTCCGGAAGAGCGGCGTCGGTGAGACCGTCTCCATAGTTCGCGAGGAAGACCTCGTCCTCACCGACGTGAGGGGCGACAGCCTTGAGACGTTCCCCGATCGTCGCATTGAGCCCGGTGTCGACGAACGTGATCCGCCACTCCTCGAGATCTCTCGAGAGGAGCTCGACCCGCGTGCCGTTCGAGCCGCGGTCGAGTACGAAGTCGTTGAGCATCGCGCCGTCGTAGGAGAGGAAGAAGCGCTTGACGACATCGCCCTTGTACCCGAGGCAGAGGATGAACTCGTTGTGTCCCCAGGCCGCGTAGTAGCGCATGATGTGCCAGAGGATCGGCCTGCCGCCGATCTCGATCATGGGCTTGGGGATGCTCCGGGTCTCCTCACCCATGCGCACCCCCAGCCCGCCGCAGAAGATGACGACCTTCATCCAGTCGAGTTAAGGACGGAAGGACGGCATCGTCAACTGGCGAGCCGATGGGGTTCGAGCACCGTGGCGACCGGAATCGGCACGATAAGGCTTGCGCCCCACGCTTTCGTATAGGCGAGCTGCTCCGCGATCTCCCTCGCGAGGTTCCACGGCAGGATGACGATTGCGTCGGGGCGGGTCTCGGCGATCCGCTCCGGCGGCACGATCGGGATGTGCGTTCCCGGCGTATACCTCCCGTGCTTGTACGGGTTGCGGTCGACGGTGTAGTCGAGGAAGTCGGTCCGTATCCCGCAGTAGTTCAGCAGCGTGTTGCCCTTCCCCGGCGCGCCGTATCCGACCACCTGCTTGCCGGCGCGGCGCAGCTCCATCAGGAGCTCGAGCAGCGCACGCTTGGACTCCTCGACCTCGTGCGCGAACCGCCCATAGCGCTCCGGATCGAGGAGCCCTTCACTCCGTTCCCGTGCGATCAGCTCTGCGACGGCGGGGGTCACCTCGCGGCCCTCCGAGGCGTGCGCGGCGTAGACGCGGAGCGAGCCGCCGTGGCTGGCGAGCTCCTCGACGTCGACGACGGCAAGCCCTTGCGCGGCGAAGACCTCGCAGATCGTCGTCAGCGAGAAGTAGCCGAAGTGCTCGTGGTAGATCGTGTCGTACTGCAGGCCCTCGAGCAGCCGGGCGAGATGAGGAAACTCGAACGTCGCGGTGCCGGACGGGGCGAGCACGATGGACACGCCGGCGACGAAGTCGTTGAGGTCGGGAACCTGGGCGAGCACGTTGTTCCCGAGCACGAGGTCGGCCTGCCTCCCCTCGGAGGCCAGCCGCTCGGCGAGCGCGACGCCGAAGAACTCGACGAGCGTCGGGACCCCCCGCTCCTCGGCTGCACGGGCGACGTTTGCCGCCGGGTCGATCCCCAGCACCGGAATGCCCTTGGGCAGGAAGTGCTGGAGCAGGTAGCCGTCGTTCGAGGCGAGCTCGACGACGAGGCTCTCCGCCGTGAGCGAGAGTCGTCTCGTGATCATCTCGACGTACGCACGGGAGTGCTCGATCCACGAGTCCGAGTAGGCGGAGAAGTAGGCGTACTCCGTGAAGATCTCTTCCGGGGCGACAAACGCCGGAATCTGCGCGAGCCAGCAGCGCGTGCAGACGCGTACGTGCAGCGGGTAGAAGGGCTCCATCGCTTCCAGCCGATCGGCCGGAAGGAAGCTCTCGCAGAGCGGGGACTTGCCGAGATCGACCATCGTCAGGTCGAGCGGCGCCGCGCAGAAGCGGCAGTGCGATCCGCCAGGTGTCACCGCGGGCCCACGAGCCTCGCGAGGCGGGGCCGGATTCCCAGCCGTCCGCGGGTGTGCTCGTGCACCGTGTGCTGCACGGCGCGACGTCTCCGCGCGACGTCCCCTCTGAAGCCGGTCCGCATCTGGGTGGGAATCTCCTCCGGAGGAAGGCGGATCCGCCCCGAAGCCAGAAGCTCGACCATCTGCTCGCTGTAGACGTTCGGGCGGCGCGCTTTCAGCCAAGGCTTGTCGAGGATGTGGTGCAGGAAGCGCGCGTCGGGTACCGGCTTGTCGAACGGGTAGTACGCGGCCTCGTGGGAGACGGTGTACAGCGACGGCGAAAGGCTGCAGAGGAGCGCGTTCAGGACCTCCTGGTCGAGGAAGTAGAAGGGGTTCGCCAGCCCCCAGTTCTCGGGAGGGCGGCCGTCCAGGATCTCGTTCAGCCGCTCGACGCCACTCTGGTAGAGCGGCAGGAATCCGGAGCTCCTCGGCATGATCATCTGCCCCGCGTTCACATAGGGAGCAGGGTCGAGCCGCCCGTATCCGAGGCGAAGCCACTCGGTGAAGAAGCGGTCGGTGTCGTTGCGGAAGAAGACCGGCTTCGTCGTGCCGAGCAGATCGGTGAGAGAGCGGACGACGATCACGTCGGCGTCCATGATCACCGCGACCTCCGGGTCGACCTGGACGGCCCCGTACGGCTTCAGCGTCGTCGGGAACACGGTTGCGGGCGCCGCGATCAGCGTCGCGTGACCGTCGAGAATGTCCCGCTGCCGGTCCGTCAGCCCGCAGTCGACGAGGTAGAACGGCTCCTCGTGGCCTACCCGCCGCAGCGAGTTCAGGAGCGTCACGGCCCCGATGAAGTGCCGGTCGTTGCTGACCGAGAAGAACGCCGCGTCCATCAACCTGCCTGCCGCCCGACGTCCTCTGAGCCCACACGAGGCACCCTAGGGCGAATCCCACCGGCGCGAAAGACGAGATCGGAAACCTGGACACCTAGCCGCTCGGCTAGGAGCGGGCCGCACGGCGGCGCGTCATCTCGGGAGCCCGAGGAACGCCTTTCCGAAGACGCCGTAGTCGAGCGCGATCTCGATCGTCGACCGCTCGAGGCGATGCGGGGGAGTCCGGCGTCTGGCGAAACCGCCGATGCCGAACGCGCCATCGAAGACGCCGGCGTCGTAGAGGCGCCGCTCGGTCGCCTCGTCCAAGCGGTCTCCGAATGGGTAGGCGAAGGGGAGGTAGTCGAGCCCGAGCCTCTCTCGCAGGACCGCGGCGGGCTCGACGACCTCGTCCTCGATCGCGTCCGGGGAGAGTCGGGAGCAATGCGGGTGGCTGTGCGTGTGGAGTCCGACGTGGTGGCCGCGGGCGATCCACTCGGTCAGACCGTCCCAGGTGAAGTACGGACGTTCCTGAGCGAGGTACTCGGCCAGGGGCGGCATGTCGCAGAGATCCCAGAGCCGGTCGACGAGCTCTTCCCGGAGCGCGGTCGGCCAGGCCAGGCTCGCCTGCATCAACCGTGACGCGTCGCCGATCTCAGGAAGACCGGCGGTCGCCATCAGCTCGTTGTAGTTTCGGACGCACGCGTTCTCGTCGCGGAGCGCCTGGACGGCGCTCAGCTTGTGCGTCCACATGAGGTTGTCGTTGTCCACGGTCGAGGTGACGACGAACGTCGTCGCCTTCACCTCGTGGCGCTCGAGGACCTCCGCCGCCCCGCCGGCGAGGAGGTCGCAGCCGTCGTCGAACGTCACCGCGAGCCGGGGGCGAGACCCGTTGCCGCGCTCGTCGAGGACGACGTCGCGAAGCGGGCAGAACTCGAAGTACCGCCCGAGCAGAGCGAGGTCGCGGTCGAAGCGCTCGAGGGTCAAGTCGCGGTAGGACTCGGGGAGGTACGAACGGGGCTCGCCGACGTAGTGGAGGTAGACGACGTTGATCCGGCGGTGCAGCCCGCCTCGCGTCCTCGCCGACATCGGCGGCGTACGCGCGACGCGCCCGATGGTGCCCTTCACGGCAGCCTTCAGCGTCATGTGAATCCGAGCAGCTCCTCCACGGTCCGACGCATCGCGCGGCCGGCCTCCTCGTCGCTCGAGCGGTTCCAGTAGGCCGACAGCCGTTCCTCGCGCACGTGCGCACGGGCGGTTTGCCGCACGAGATGGCGCCGTACCTGCCGTGTCTCGTGCAGCGTCCAGCCGTTGCTCGTGCAGTAGAAGAGCGGCGGCGTCTGAGGCACGCTCGTGAAGGTGCCGCGCTGCCCGTACTCGCCGAGAAACGACGAGTAGACGTGGGCGGCTCCGCGCACCGTCTTCATGAACAGGCTCGCCGGGTCGTCGTCCGGCTCGATCGCGGGAAGATAGTGCGCGAGGATCTCGCCGCCGTCGACGGTCGCGCTCATCGTCATGAGCGTCCCCCCGCAGAGCTGGACGTGTCCGTTCGCGAACGCGAACATCAGCGTCGATGCTCCGTTGTAGACCGGGGAGATGCCGCTGTGGAAGTTGAGCATCGTTCCGCAGGCCTCGATCAGGTCGCGGCCGTAGATCGGTCCGCCGTGACAGACGACGACATCCGGTGCGAGATCGCGGACGAGCGCGATGGACTCCGGGGAATTGACATCCCGCACGGTGCGGGCGACGCGGTCGACACCGACGCGTTGGTAATACTCGGAGGCGTCCCCGAAGAACCGGGAGTCGGCGTCGCGCAGTGCCCGGCTGCGGCTCCAGCCGCTCACTCCCGCCGGGGCGCTCGCGAGCGCGTGCAGTGCGCCGTCGACGAGTCCGAGCTGCGCGATGCGCCTTCCCTCGCGCCGTACCCTCGCGTACGTGCCACGGCTCGGCGGCAGCGGGTGGACGACCGACACCACGTCGTGTCGTTCGGCGAGATACGCGCAGAAGTAGCGGTGATGCAACGGCCAGCCCGGCGTGATGATCGTCACCCGCATACTCACCTCGCCTTCCTGGCCTGCACGCCGCGGAATGCTACGGATCCGCGTCCGGCCCGCCTACGCGCCGGACGGTGGGCTTGCGCGTGCGCGTCGCCCGGCCGATCGGCCAGTCGGCTCACGTGCGGGCCACCAACGGAAGCGCCCGATCTCGCGCCTCGACCAGACCGCGTCGGACGTAGGGCCAGGCGTGAGGGCGGCGTGACGCACCGTCGGCGAGATCGGACGGGTCGCGACGCTCGAGACTGACGTCGACGGTGGCGCCGCCCGGGACGGGCACGGGACCGGGACCCTGCGGCTTGCCGCCGACGACGATCAAGTCCAGATGGGACAGCGAGCGCGAGTCCACCGCGAGCTCGGTGACGCCGTGGGGGATCGGGACGGTCGCCCTCCGGGTGTGGAGCCGCAGGCTGAGCCGCGAGCCGTGGACCCGCGAGTCGTACGACGTTCGGACGATGCCGTCGAGCGACATCCACCGGACGTCCCCCACCTTCCGAACCGCTTCTGCCACCTCTGCGAGGACGTCGAGGCCGCCGCGGACGTCGCCGTGGTGGCCGTAGACGATGATCGGGTGGCGCAGGAATGCCCGCAGGACGATCTCGTCGTGCGGCGTGTCGAGGCGCAGGCGTGGGATCACCGGGATCCCGGAGGCGACGATCTCCGTCGGTCCCCACCCTGCGAGGACGCGGCCGGGCGGCGGCGCGTCGAGCCAGGGGTACGGCCGGGTAATGCAGAGCGCGTCGAAGAACAGGGGCATCGCGTCCGCAACCGCCTCCGAGCAGGCGCCGTGGGGCGGAGCCATGACACGCGCCACCGGTACGCCGTACCGGCGCTCGAACCGCTCGATCCTGCGGCGCGCCTGCGCGAGAAGTGCACGGCTCTGGCCGCTGTCCCGCGACCTCCCCAGCTCGTGCCGGAGGTGGTCGTTGCCGTGGACGAGCAGCGACAGGACGTCGCGGTGCGACCGGAACAGCCGGACGGCGGCGCGCGACGCGTGCCAGGTGTCGAGCGGGATCGTGGCGAAGGCGACGTGGTATCCGACCCGACGGGCGTCGGCGGCAAGGCGGTTGTAGTCGAGGTAGCCGTACGACAGCGCGTGGAGATTCGGGTCGTCGAAGACGAAGGCCGCTCGCTGCTCGGGAGGCGCGAACGAATCGGGCGCGCTCCGGCGGAGGAAGTCGACGATCGGGACGAGGGGGAGAAAGCCGCCGCACGAGACCCGGTTCCGGAGCAGCTCCGACTCGTCGAGATCGGCGATGCCGACCGCAACGCGCTCCACGTCTCCCTGCCGCACCCACACGGGCGTCCGGCCCACGTGCGCGAGCACCTCGCCGTCGGCGAGATCGGCCAACGCCACGAGCGTCGCAGCCCTGTGAGAGAGCGACGCGGAGCGAAGGGACCTGTCGATCCGGGAGTCCGCGGCGAAGCCGACCTCGACCGACTGCGGCCTGAACTGCGGCGCCTCCGCGGGAAGGACGATCGCCGGCAGGCCGCCGGTCGGGCGACGGTCGCCGAAGACGATCGCCGCGCTCGCCGCGGCGCTCGTCCTGCCGCCGGCCGGGAGGATCCGAACGCCGAGCGCCTCGCCGAGCGCGGAGAGGAGCCGAGCTCGACTCGCGTGCGCCTCCGGCGGCTCGACGACGACCGTCGGCGCATCGGGTGCTGACCTGTGCTCCACCCGGCTCATCGAAGCACATCGGCCAGTCGGCCCCAGGCGTCCTCGCCATACTGTTCCGGCATGAACGAGACTCCCGCGCGCGCGGACGTCGTCGTCGTGACGCACAACAGCCGCGACCGCATCCGCGCCTGCGTCGAGCCTCTCAGCCGTTCCCCCGAGCTCTCGGTCATCGTCGTCGACAACGACTCACGTGACGGCACGCTGGAGGTGCTCGCAGACCTCCCGATTCGCGCCGTCCAGCGCCGCGACAACCTCGGGTTCTCGTTTGCGTGCAACCTCGGCTGGCGCGACGGCGGCTCGCCCACCGTCGTGTTCCTGAACCCGGACACGATTGCCGAACCCGCCGCGATCCTCCGCCTCGCCGGGCTGCTCGAAGAGGATCGGACGGTCGGAGCCGTCGGGCCGCTGCTCCACGACGAGCACGGAGGCATCCACATGTCCCAGCGGCGCTTTCCGACCGCCGCGATCT
>Ga0335076_10004467_pt1 | contig 14148 bp, 10 predicted proteins | sample Lox_Sample_25_FD_206717 | JGI IMG/M metagenome (GOLD analysis project Ga0335076, IMG submission 206717) | Soil microbial communities from Loxahatchee National Wildlife Refuge, Florida, United States - Lox_Sample_2.5 | ecosystem: Environmental > Terrestrial > Soil > Wetlands | place: USA... | reverse complement strand
AGCGTGTCGATTGGGAAGCGTTTCAGGTGCGCGAGCGACGAGTATCCGGTGCCGAAGTCGTCGATCGCGAGCCGGACGCCGAGCGCTTTGATCGTGCTCAGAATCTTCACCGCGCGCTCGGCGTTGTGCATGATCATGCTTTCGGTGATCTCGAGCTCGAGCAACGACGAGTCCATCCCGGTCTCCCGCAGCACGCTCTCGATCTCGCGCGCGAGCCCCTCGTCGTTGAGCTGGCGCATCGACAGGTTCACACACATCTTCACGGGCGGCAGGCCCGCCTTTTGCCACGCGACGTTCTGCTCGCACGCGGTGCGCAGAACCCATCTGCCTATCGGCACGATCAATCCCGTTTCTTCGGCGAGCGGGATGAACTGCGCGGGCGAGACGGTGCCGAGCTGCGGGCTGTGCCAGCGCAGCAGCGCTTCGACGCCGGTGATCGCGCCGGTCTTGAAGTTGACCTTGGCCTGATAGGCGAGCGTGAGCTCCTCGAGCTCGAGCGCCCTACGCAAGTTCGTCTCGAGCGCCAGCCGCTCGATCGAATGCGCCTTCATGCGGCTGCTGTAGAACTGGTAATTGTTCTTGCCCTCTTCCTTCGCGAGATACATCGCCATGTCGGCGTTCTTCATCACCGACTGCTCGTCCTGCCCCTCCTCGGGATGCATGCAGACGCCGATGCTCGCGGTCACGCGGCACTCTTGGCCGAGGATCACGACCGGTTTCATGATCGAGGACAGAATGTTGCGCGCGACCATGCTCACCTGCCCGACGTCGGACACTTCCTGCACGAGCACGACGAACTCGTCGCCGCCGAGCCGCGCCACGACGTCGCTCGCGCGCAGGCACTCGCGCAGGCGCGCGGCCATCTCGCGCAGCAGCACGTCGCCGGCCTCGTGGCCGAGCGTGTCGTTGATCACCTTGAAGCGATCGAGATCGATGAACAGCACCGCGAACTTGCGCTCGTAGCGGCGGCTCGTCTCGACCGCGAGGTTCAGGAGCTGCCCGAACATCGCGCGATTCGGCAAGCCCGTGAGGCCATCGTGGGTCGCGAGGTACTGAATTCGCTCCTCCGCGCGCTTGCGCGCGGAGATGTCCTCGACGACCGAGATGTCGTAGAGCGGCGCGCCCGCGCGATTGCGCTTCATCGCGATCGTGAGGCCGACCCAGACCGGCGTCCCGTCCTTGCGCACGTAACGCTTCTCGAGCTTGAACGACGTGATCGCGCCGGAGCGCAATCGAGCGTGCAGATCGTCGGACGCGGTCACGTCGCCCGGATGCGAGATCTGCTTGACCGTGAGCGCGAGCAGCTCGCGCTCCGTGTAGCCGAGCATCTCGCAGAGCTGCGGGTTCGCGTAGATGAAGCGCCCCGAGTCGTCGACGTGGGCGATGCCGATCGCGGCGAGCTTCATCGTCGAGGAAAAGCGCTCCTCGCTCTCGCGCAGCCGCTCCATCGCGAGCGCGCGCTGATAGAAGTGTCCGATCTCCGCGCTCGCGAGGCGTAGAACTCTCAAGAACTGCGGCTCGGGGGCCGCGATCTTGGGCGCGTAGAAATCGAGCACGCCGATGATCTCGCTGCCCGACTTGATCGGGATGACGACGCCCGTATTCCAGCTCTCGGGCTGGCCCGGGATTGGCGGCCCGCCGACGCTCCGGCCGACGTCGCCGATCCAGACGGGCCCCGAGTTGAGCCAGCTCGGCAGCGGGGCGTCCTCGGCCAGAACGGACTGCGGTCCTCTGTCCGCCGGCGTCCACGCGACAAAGTGGCGCAACGAGCCCGTCTCGTCCACCGTCCAGAAATTCCCCGCCGTCCACTGCTCGGACGCGCTCATCGCCTCGATCACCGCGCCGATCCCGAGCTTTACGTCCTCGGCGTCGGCGAGAAGTCGCGAGACGGAATGCTCGAGCTGCGTGAGCCGCTCGGCGCGCATCTGCACCGTGACGTCGACGGCGATGCCGCGGTAGCCCCTGAAGCGACGGCGCTGATCGAAAACCGGCTGGCCGCTGAAGCCGAAGTAGCGCGCGCCGTTCGCCGCACTGTCGATGCGGTACGTGATGTTGCGAAAGACTTCGCGAGCCTCGACCGCCTCGCGTTGCTTATCGGCGGCTGCCGAGTTGTTCGGGCAGATCGCGCAGAGCTCGTCGCTCGTCTTCCCTATGATGTCGCGGAGATCTTCGTCGGGCTCGGCGCGCGGCCTATAGAAGGTGAAACGGAGGTCGACGTCTTGCTCCCAATAGAAGTCCGCGGCGAGATCGATGACGCATTGCAGCTGGTCTTCCGCCTGCTGCAACGCCGGCATTTTCACCGATGCCCGCGCCGCTTTTCTCGCTACGGCCTTTTTGCTCGCGCCCATTGGGAATATCCGCTTGCACCCCGCCCCAACGTCGTTCGATCCGCCTGAGTCGCGGCGCGTTTGCGCCGGTCCCGGACATAAGACGATCGCGCGACAGTTGAGGAGCATAGACGTAGTTCTAAGGCGGACAGTGTTGAGCGTTTCTCACTCCAAACCGCGCGAGCATGACGCGGTTCACGGACCCGTGAACCTTAAGGCCCTCCCCGACGGGGCCGCTAGGCGGGCGCCTTCAAGCCCGGCGCCCTGGTCGCACACACAGCGCCGACGCGGGCTTAGGAAAGGTACTTCCTCCGATCGAGCCATGGACCGGTCTAGGCTCGACTCGGCCGACGGCTTATGATCCCTCACACGATCTCGAAGGGAGGGAGAACCGTGAAGGCAGTTTTGGCTTTAGGCGCCGATGGCGCCGCGTCCGCGGCTATCCAGTCACGGCGGTGGCTCGTGCTCGGCGCGAGCCTGTTGATCGCGGCCTGCGCATCGAAACCCGTCACCGAAGCGAATGAAACGGGTGCGGCTGCGCCACAGGAGCTCGTGAGCTCGGACGTCGATATCGTCTGCAAAGATGTCGTACAAACGGGCTCGCACTTCCCGAAGCGCGTATGCCGCACCAAGAAAGAGTGGGGCCAGATCGAAGAGGGCGGCCGGTCGTTCGCTCAGGGTCTGCAATCGGATGGCACGCACAATTTGGCGCCGGTCACGTCGGGCAACGGCGGCATAAATCCAACCCCGATTGGAGGAGCGCCCACCTACTAGGAGCGTCCGAGAGTGCTTTCGACCCGACTCGCTCGGCGATGCGCATCACGATCCCGATCTTGCTCTCGACGACGACGCTGATCGGCGTCGCAGGCGATGGGTCGATTCACGCACAGACACCCGCCGTGGCGGCCGTCGAAGGCCCACTGACGGCGGTCGCGTACGTCGAGGTGAAGGCGGCTTCCGCCGCCACGGGCCGGAGCGCGCTCCGGCAGTACCGGGATGCGATCGGCAAGCCGTCGGGCTCCGCGCGCGTGGAGCTGTTCGAGCAAGCCGGTCGGCCGGGCCACTTCGCGATCGTCGAAACCTGGCGCGATCAGGCCGCGTTCGACAAGCGCGACTCCGTAGCACGCGGCCGCTTGAACGATGCGCTCGCGGCGATTCGCGTGAGCGGCTACGACGAGCGAACCTACAAAACCCTCACGACGGCCCCGGCCGGTGCGCAAAGCCGCGGCACGCTCTACGTGATCACGCACGTGGACGTCGTGCCGAACCCGCAGGCGCCGGACATTCTCAAGCGCCTGGCGGACGCGAGCCGGAAGGATGGCGGGAACCTGCGCTTCGACGTCGTGCAATACACGGTGCGCCCGAATCATTTCACCGTGATCGAGCAGTGGCGCGATCAACGGTCGCTCGACGCGCACGTCGCGGCCGCGCACACGCTCCAGTATCGCGACGAGCTACAGCCGTTGACCGGCAGCCCGCTCGACGAGCGGATCTACATGTCCGTCGACTGAGGAAGATCCGCGCCCGAGCTCAACCGTGAGTCGGCGCGGGAGCGCCCGCGATCGCGCGACGCGCGGCGGCCACCTGCTCGCGGAGACCCGGCACGACTCGAGCCGTCGCGGGATTCGCCGCGAGCTGTTTCAGCGCCACGTCAACGGCATCGAGTCCGAGCCCCGCGCCGAACCGCGTCGTGACTTGCCGAAGCGCGCTCTGGAATTGCGGATCGGCGTCGAGCTCCGTCTGCCCGAGCGCCTGCGCCTTCGCGACGATGTCGGACAGCACGGCCGCCGCGCGCGCGGCGCCTTCGGGAGACGCGAAGCTCTTCGACCCCGCGAACTGCTCGATCTGGGGCAAGCTCGCAACGAACTGCCGTAGCGCGGCCTCCTGCTTCGCGTTGCGCGGTTGATTCGAATGCATCAACGCTTGCGCGGCGCCCATCATGGAGAACGGCGCGAGCGCGGCGTGGCTGAGCACGGAGGTGCCGGAGACGACGCCCGTGAACGGGATCGCGGCCAACGCGAGGCCGCCCACGAGATGGACGCCGTGCAGAGCGGTTCCGCCGATCTTGAACACGACGCGCGCCAGATCGCGGAGCGGAAGAAAGCCGAACCCGGCGGCCGCGACGAGACACACGATAGACGCGTTCGACTGCCCTTCGGCGGCGAAGTGCTCGTAGCCCGCGAGGCAGCCTAGCGCGATCACGAGAAACCCGGCGTGCACGAAGAAACGCAAGACGACCGACCACCAAGGTTTGGCCGGGGAAGGAACGCCTTCGAAAGACAACGGCGCGGGATGGGTCATGGCCGCCTAACCGCTCGGACGCCGCACGCAGCTCGCTGACGCGAGTATACCGCTTGGCTCCCCAACCGATGGCATATGATTGGACGCGCCGAACTTTGGGGGACTCCATGACCAATCTCTTCGCACTTCGCACGCGCTTCGCGTCTCGGGGTTTGACGATCGCCGGCATGCTCGGCCTGCTCGCATGCAGCGTCGACGCTCATGCGCAGCCGAACGACCATGGCGCGTTCTTCTTGGAGCACGACGCTGTCACGCCGCCTCTTCTGTTCCGCGAGACTTGGCGGCAGCCCCCGCACACCGGGGAGCTCAACGACGAGAATCGCCGCATCACGAAGGACGCCCTGACGAATGCCGACCTCTCGCTTCAGCTCTACGGCACGGATGCGTCCAACATCCAGGTGACGTCGCACAACGGCATCCCCGATCTCTGGAACGGCTTCACGACGTCGCCCGTCGCGCTCACGCTGAAATACAAAGGCGGCTATCTCGACCTCACCGGCCTCACGAGGATGCGCTGGCGGACGCGCACGGAGAATCTGCACGTGCTGCATCCGGTCGTGAAGCTAGCGGACGGGACGCTGCTCGTCGGCAGCCAGACCTTGCAGAGCCCACAGCGGCGGATGGTGGACTCGAACGGCTACACCGGCGACTTCGTCGTATCCGAGGTGACGTTCGACGATCAACGCTGGTTCCAGCTCGATCCGCAGAAAGTGGTCGTGAAGCTCGAAGTGAACAATCCCGACTTGAGTCGCGTGGACGAGATCGGTTACGTCGATCTGATGCCGGGCGGCGGGCACGGGACAGCGGGATGCACGAACGTCTCGTGGATCGAGGTGTACGCGACCGTGCACAAGCGTTGACCGAGCGGCTTTAGGCCCGCCCCGCCGGACGTCGCGCAGCCGCGGCCAGCCGTTACTTCGGGACGACGATGTCCGGAAGCGGGCTGTCGGTGATTTCCTTCGCACGAGCCTCCGGTACCCCGAATGCGCGCAGCAAATGGTACGCGACGATTCGCGGCTGCGATCGACCGCCGCCGGAGCGCAGCATCGTGCGCACGGTCGCCATGACGGTGCCCGTCATGAGATCTCGGCCGACCACCGCGTTCGGCACGTCGAACTCCCCGGCCTCGATGCCTTTCGCGATCGAGCGGTAGCACGCGTCCCACGATTCGGCGCCGAAGGGCGGCCCGAACGCATGCAAGTGCACCATCGCCCAGGCCCACGCGGGGTCGCGCCGCGCGTACCGGAGGTAGTGCTGAATCGCGGCGTTGGAGCCCTCGGCGTGGCTCCGAGTTTCGTCCCACGTGGAAACGAGCGCGCGGTTCAAGTCGTGGCTGAGCTCGATCGCGAGGACCTCGAACAGCTGCTCGAGACTCGTGAAGTAGTTGTAGAACGTCCCACGGGAGACATGCGCGGCGGCGCAGATCTCTTCGATGCGCACCGTGAGGCCTTTCTCGTTGCCGATCAGCCCGAACGCCGCTTCCAGAATTTTCTTGCGCGTGCGCTCCCGCTTGCCGGCGAGCTTCGGAGCCGGCCGCGATGCCGCACGCCGCTGAGGGCGAGCGGCTATTTTCGCAGGCACTGACACGACGAGCTCCTCAAGCGAAATTCCCTCGGTCCCTAGAGCGCTACCACCCCGGTCGAGTTCTCGAGCTTGCCGAGGTCGAGCCCTGCGACTTCTCCGAGCCCCGCGATGAGGTTCGCCAACGGCGTCGGATCGGGATTGGCGATGTGTCGACCGCCCTTCAGGCGACCGCCGGCCGATCCCGCAAGCATGATCGGAATCCTGCTTTGATCGTGCTTGTCGCCGTTGCCCATGCCCGACCCGTACATCACCAACGAGTGATCGAGCAGCGAGCCGTCGCCGTCCGGCGTGGCTCGCAGCTTCTCGACGAAGTCGCCGAACAGCGAGACGTGATACGCGTTGATCTTCGCGTACTTGACGATGGTGTCGGGCACGTTGCCGTGATGAGAGACGATGTGATGCGACTCGGGCACGCCGATCTGCGGGTAACCGATGCTGCTCGCCTCCACGCCCTTCATGAACGTGGCCACGCGAGTGATGTCCGCCCTCCACGCGAGCGCGATGAGGTCGTACATCACCCGAACGTGCTCTTCGTAAGACGCCGGTATGCCGGCCGGCGCATCGGGAGTGTCGCCGACCGCATCCGCTCGATGTCCGGACGCGTGAATTCGGCTTTCGACCTCGCGGATGTTTTGCAAGTACTCCTCGACGGTCGAGCGGTCCTGCGCCGGCAGCTCGCTGTTCAGGCGGCTCGCGGCCGCGATCACCGAATCGAGAATGCTGGCCTTGGCTCTGAAGCGGGCGGCTCGTTCCTCGGCCGACCCGATGTCGCCGAACATTCGCTCGAACGCGCTCTGGGGATTCATCTCGACCGGCAGAGGCGCCGTCGCCGTAGCCCAAGCCAACGTGTTCAGGTAAATACAGCTCCAACCGAATTGGCACGAGTTCGAAGCGCTGTTGATGTTCTCGATGCCGAGCTCGAGCGAGCGCAACGGCGTATCGCGTCCGATCGCGTCGGCAATGTATTGGTCGATGGTCTGGCCGGCTCGCACGTCCGCGCTCTGTGTCTGCTTGGCGGACCCGCCGCTCAACCAAAGCGATCCGATCACGTGGTGCCCGAACGGGTCCGGGGCTCGGATCCCGGTCACGATGTTGATGTGCTCTCGTAACGGCGTGAACCGCGCGAGCAGCTGCGGCAGCTCGAGTTTGCCGGCCGACGCGGGCGTCCAGATTTCCGGCCGTACCCCGTTCGGCACATAGACGGCGCCGAACCGGAGTTGAGGCGGCGGAGCGGCGCTCGCGGCGGGCACCATCGCGTCGAGCAGCGGCAAGCCGATCGCGACACCCACTGCGCCGCGTAGCACCGTGCGACGCGAAAGGTGTTTCTTCGTGATGAACATTACTTCGACGCTCCTGTCGAGCTAGGGGACGGCCGAGCATCCGCGACCGTCTGCGTTGCGCCGCTCGTGAAGTGAGCCTTCTCCTGGAACTGGGGGCTGCGCACGATACCGAGCACGATGGCGTTGAACCGATAGTCATCGCGCGCCGCGTCGCGCACGATGCGGCGCACGGTCGGCATGTCCTCGGCCTCGAGCCGGCGCCCGAGCGCGTACACCATGAGCTTCTCCGTCAGAGTCGAAACGAAGATCTCGGGGCGGCTCAGGAGCGCTTGCCGCAGGCCACCCGGACCCGAAATGGCGATGCCGCCCGGCAGAGTCGTCGTCGCGTCTATCGGCTGGCCCGAATCCGTGTCGCGCCAGCGCCCGATCGGATCGAAATTCTCCAGAGCGAGGCCCGGCGGATCGATGAGCGCGTGACAAGCGGCGCACACGGGCGCCTTCCGATGCTGCTCGAGCCGCTCGCGCACGCTGCGCGGCGCGCTGCTCGCCGAGTTGTCCTCGAGCGCCGGCACGTTCGCCGGCGGTGGAGGCGGCGGCGAGTTGAACAAGACCGTCATGATCCACTTGCCGCGGAACACGGGCGACGTGCGGTTCGCGACCGACGTCTGGAACAGGATGCTGCCCTGCCCGAGCAGACCGCGGCGATTCGGATCCTTCAGCGCGACGCGACGAAACGCGTCGCCGAAGACGCCGTCGATGCCATAGTGCTCGGCCAGCCGCTCGTTGACGAACGTGTAGTCGGCTCGGAGCAGGTCGAGCACGCTCGCATCCGCGAGCAATACCGAGCGCAGAAATAGCTCGGTCTCGTGCAGCATGTCGCGGCGCAGGTTGTCGTCGAACGTCGGGAATCGCCGCTCGTCGGGAGCCTTCGAATTGACCTGTCGCAGCTGCAGCCACTGCTCCGCGAAGTCGGTCACGAGCGTCTCGGCGCGCGGATCGGCCAACATCCGATGCACTTCTGCTTCGAGCGCTTTGGAATCGGACAGCCGAGCGGCGATCGCGTCGTCGCGCAGCGAGTCGTCCGGAATGCTGTTCCAGAGGAACAACGCCAGCCGGGACGCGAGCGTGACGCCCGCATCCTGATCGGAGGCTGCGGAGACCGCGGCTTCCTCGGGCAAGCCGTGATACAGAAGGAACTCGGGTCCGCTCAGTATCCTCGCGAGCCCGAGCTCGACGCCGGCCTCGAAGTCGCGGCCGTTGTCGCTGCCGCTCGCGTAGAGCCCGCGCAAGGTCTCCCGATCTCGATCGTTCAGCGGCCGGCCATACGCGCGCAGCGCAAGACCGTCGAGAATCTGCTCGGCGCAAGCGGTATCGCTCATGGACGCGCCCGGCCGGCAGGTGAAGATCGCCCTGCGCGTGGGGGTGTCGCCAGGTCCCGTCGAGTCGTACGGCCCTGCGACGAGCACGCGAGTGACGATCGGCCAACCATAGGCGTCGTTACCGATCGGCAGGTCTGCTTCTCGCGGATCGAGGATCTTCTGCTCGAGCGCGAAGCTCTTCGCGACGAACGTGACGCCGACCCGATGCAGCCCGGCGCTCACGCGCAGCCGCACCGGAAGTCGCGCTCCCACCTGCATCACGGCGCTGCCGATGTCCCTATTCGACAGCGCGTCGTCGTCCGCGCCGCCGAATTCGGCGGAATGCACGACGGTGCCGTCGAGCAGGACCTGCAGCTCGAACGGCGTCTCGAAACCCTCCACGCCGCGAATCGTGCTGCCCGTCGCTCTCCAGAGCTCGGGGCGGATCTCGTACTCGGCGTCCGTCGGAAAGTAGTGATCGACGACGAGCCCGCCGCGGGTTCCGTACGGCAGCCCTTCGATCCAGTCGTTCTGCGAGAGATCGAGCCGTGGCCGATACTCAGTCCCGCGCGCGGCGAGCTTCGTGTCGCCGATGGCGAGCGCGGCCACGCGCAGGCCGACCGTCAGATATCGATCGAGCAGCAGCGGCGACGTCTTCAGAGTGTCCGAGACGTTGTCGAATCCGTCGCTCGAGATTTCCGCGGGCAGCAGCGCTTCGACGTCCACGGGGAAGCCGAGCAAGTCGCGGACCGCGTTGCCGTACGCGCTGCGGTTCAGCCGGCGCACGGCCGCGCCGGCCGGCTTCGGCGCGGTCGCGTCGAGCGTCGTCTCGAGATAAGAGACGAGGCTGGCGACGGCTGCGTCGCTCGGACGCGGCTCGCCGGGCGGCGGCATGAGCCCCGCTCTCAGCTTGTGAATCACCTTTTCCCACTTCCCGCGCTGCGCGGCCGGATCCGCAAGATTCGGCCTCTCGAGCACGAGGCCGCCCTCTTGCTCGGCGAGGCTATGACAATCCGCGCAGTACCGGCTGACGGTGGCGCCATGCTCGGCGACCACTTCCCGCTTCGATCGCGTGCACGCCGTCAGCGACGCAGCGGCGATCACGGCGATCCACGGCGCGACCCAACGTTTCGACGGGCCTGCCCTCATCGCGCGGCGGTCCTCTGCTCGTCCTTCCCGTGCGCGCCGAGCTCGCGAAGCGCAACGGCGGCCGCCGCGTCGGCGCCCGGCGCCTTCGCCCGGAGCTTCGACGGCAGACGGCCGACGGCGTAGTCGAGCGGCGTGAATCCTTCGCGATCCGCGACGTTGAGGTCGGCACCCCGCTCGGCCATATGCCGGATGACGCCGGGATAATCTCGCAGCGCGGCCATGTGCAGCGCCGTGGTACCGAGATCGTTCGCGCTGCTCGGTTTGACGCCGTGATCGAGGAGAAAGTCGATCGCGGCGATCGCCGCCTTCTCGGTCGGCTGACGATCGGCTTCGATCAATGCCGGAAGCTCGGGTCCCATCGTCACGGCGAGTAACGGAGTGATGCCGCCCCGCTTCTCGTCGTGCAACGACGGATCGGCGCCGCCCTCGACGAGCACGCGCATCGCTTCGACATCGGAGGACCGCGCGGCGCGAATCAAAGCGACATCGGTGATCTTCGGCGGAGGCGGGAGGAACCGCGGGTCTCGATCGAGCAGCGGCTCCGGCAAGCGGTCCATGAGATCGGCGCCGCGCGACAACATCAACTTGAGCACGTCCAAGGAGCTCTCGGCGCCCGTCGGCACTTGGTACTCGCCGACATAGTTGACCCGATTACGAGCCTCGACCACGGCGAAGAGCCCGCCGCCGTCCGCGCTCGCGCCCGCCTCTACCAGCACCTTCGCCGCGTCGAAGTGCAGATTGTCGAGCGCAATCACGACCGGCGAGAAACCCTCGGGCGTCTTCGCGTTGACGTCGCCACCCGCCTTGATCAGCACGCGCAGAGCAGAGAGCGCGCCGTGTCGAGCCGCGAACATCACCGGCGTCAAACCGGCCAAAGGAATTTCGACGAAGTAGCGAACGGCCGGCTTTCGATCCGGCAGATCGTTGAGCGGAGTTCTCGCGTTGACGTCCGCGCCCGCAGCGATCAATGCCGCGGCCACCTCGGCGCGATCGTGCGCGGCCGCGTACATCAGCGGCGTCTCGCCCTGCCAGCGCTCTACGACGTTCACCTGCGCGCCGTGGTCGATGAGCAGCCGAACGGCGTCGACGCCGCTCGTCCGAGACGCGAGCATCAGCGGCGTTTCACCCTGCGGCAGCGCGAGGTCGACGTCGGCGCCGGCGTCGACGAGCACCTTGAGTAGACCGGCGTCCGCGCGTAACGCCGCCTCGTGCATCGGCCCGATTCCATAGCGGTTCGTGAGACTGGGATCGCCTTTCGCGGCGAGCAGCGCTTGCACGCCGGCGATGTCGCCGAAATGGGCGGCGTAGATCAGCGCCGTCGAGCCGTCGGCAGCGCGCGCGTTCGCGTCGGCGCCCGACGCGAGCAACGCGCGGACGTCAGCCGGATCGGGCTTCTGCGCCGCCGCCAGCAGCTTCGCGTCGAGATCGGGCGAACCCGACGCACCAAACGACAAGACCAGCAGCGACGCGAGGGCACCGAATTTGGACAGCGTTCTCACGGTCACACCCAGTGAAGACGGCCAGCGTGGTAACTCACCGGAGCCTATTGATACTTTGACAAACCGTCAATAATGCCGCGCCCTTCTCGGCAAACGGCCCCTAGAACTGCGCGTGGAAGCGCAGACCCAGGACCGAGGCCGGCCCTCGGTCGCGGTTGTAGGCCGGGTTCGTCACGTATTGGTAATCGAGCGTCGCGTAGAAGCGCGCGACGACCCGCGCGCTGTAGTACAGCTCGGCAATGGACTCGCGGCCCGGGTCCGGCAGTTTCCCATCACCGATGAGGATGCCTAGACCGCCGGCATCGAGATAGCGCCGACGGTCAGACGAGATGTCGTTGACGAGCCAGGCGACTCCGATCGTGTCGTCGGAGCGCCTCCAGCGGGCGCCGCCGAGCGCGAGCCCGGTCGAGAAGGCGGTATCGACGTCGGTGAACTCGTAGGCCTCGACGCTTCCGTCGGCACCGCCGATCCGTGCGAACATCCCGAGGTTCGCGCCGAGCTCTTGCTCGAACGTCAAGTGGGCGCCGAGCCGGCTGCGATACTCGCGTACCGCGGCAATGTCGACCGGCCCTCCGCCGATCTCGGCGGCGCGTACCGCGTCATCGAGCAATCCCATGCGGCCGTGCGTATCGAAGCCGGTCAACAGCACGCGCCCCGCGCGGCCCCCGAGCGTGAATCGCCGCTCGATCTCGGCAACCCACTGATACTGATCGCCACTCGTATCGAGCTTCGGGCTGTTCGGCACCTCGGATAGCACGAACCAGCCGCCGCGAAACGTCCACTCGTGCCGGTACCACTCGGCGGCGGCGCCGATCGTGAAGCCCCATGCATCGGCGGCATAGTCGAACACGCCCGCGTCGATCGCCGTCCAGTTCATGAAGTCGGCGCGCGGATCGTGCGCGTAGCGACTCGCGTCGAACACGTCGACGACGCTGAACTTGCCGGCGGTCAGGACGACGCGGTCCGTCGTCTGCTCGCCGCCGAGCTGCATGAGGCCCGGCTCGACACGCATCGACTCGCCGCCGACGTCGAAAGTGATGCGCGCGAACGCACGCGGCAGTTTGAAATACGGTTCGCTCTTGCCGACCTTGTAGGCCTCGCCGCTCGGGAAGCCCGCGACGCCGAGCGTCTCGCTGAGCCCGAAGCCCTGGTCGACTTCCGGCGTGGCCCAGAGCTCGGTCCGCGGACCGACGCGTACCCCCGCATACAGCGTCGCGTCGAAGGTCTCCTCGCTGTCGGACGGCTTGAGACTGTTGGCTCCGGAGTAAGGCGAGTGGAAAGCGTCGGTCCGTTGCGCGACGAACGTCGTCTGGCCGTGGAACGCGTACGGCTCGTCGCCGTTCGCCGGCGAGGATTCGAGCGGCTCGGCGTGCACCGGCGCGGCGAGCCACGCGACCGTCAGCACGGCACACATCGCCATCACGCTCCGCCGGTGCGAACGGCCATAGATGTTCCGACCGGCGTCCACCGGCGGGCATTCTTGGCACCTTATGTGCCAGGATTGTGACAAGTGCGCGCCAGCGTCCGCTCCCGGCGGCGACTGCGTGGGGACACGCTGCGAATGACGTCGCGATGGAGCATTGCCCATGCGCCTCGAGATAATCGAAGCAGCGATACCTGCGGCCGTCGCGGTGGCCTTCGTCGGTCTCTTCATCGTTTTTCTCGGCGGCCCGGCGTTGATCGTATCCGCGACCGTTGTGCTCGCGACGCTGGTTGCGCTACCGGTCCTGCTTTTCGCAGGCAGAAGCCGCCTCGCTTTCAAGCTCGCGGGCTCGCTCGGAATCTACGTCATCCTCTATCTGGCGGTTTCGACCGCGATGGCATGGGCGCCCTACTTCGGCAATCAGCGGCAACGCGCGCTTGGCGACGAAGTCTGTGCCGATGCCGGCTGCTTCACGGTCGACGCCGTCGACCGGACGGCGGTCCAGTCCGCGGTGATGATCACCTTGCGCTGGCATCTCGTGGGCAACGACCCACACAACGACCGGCGCTTTCCGGGCAAGGGACTCGAGCTGTACCTGTTCGACGAGCGTGGCAGAACCTTCAGGCTAGCGGCGGACGCGAACAAGGACCCACTCGACGTCTCGATGCCCAAACGAGAGACGTTACGCCAATCCATGACCTTCAAAGTGCCGTCCGATTCGCGACAGCTATACCTCGCGGCGAAATACCGGCCCTACACATTTCAGAGCTTCCTTCCCGGCCATCTGACTCTTGTGTCGCCGCCTTCGCCGCCGATGGTTCGAATTCTGTAGGGGCCCGCGACGCCGACTTGCCAGAGCAGCTGGCTGTTGCACGGCAGACAGCGGCGTGCCGCCGGAGTTCAGCGCACCCGTTCACCGGTCGCTTGAGGGCCGCGCTCTCGGTGAGCTGACGTTGGGCGCGCAAATCGGAGATGGAAGCCTTTCCGATGTCGCTGCCAAAGGCACGGGTGATCGGAGCATTACAGACAGGTCTGGCTCGAACGTTAACTAGCTGGATCGCAAAGTAACGGCGAGGGGAGTCGATCGATCGGCGCGCCGCGAACCGACAGAGCTAGCGGCTGCGCACGGCTCGGTCAGGCGCGTCACGGCGGTCAGCTCGCATCCGGCGCTGCGCCGTGTTGAACATCGCGGCCGTCATGCCATCGTTCTCCCAACGGCGATCGTCC
>Ga0335076_10004466_pt1 | contig 14149 bp, 14 predicted proteins | sample Lox_Sample_25_FD_206717 | JGI IMG/M metagenome (GOLD analysis project Ga0335076, IMG submission 206717) | Soil microbial communities from Loxahatchee National Wildlife Refuge, Florida, United States - Lox_Sample_2.5 | ecosystem: Environmental > Terrestrial > Soil > Wetlands | place: USA... | reverse complement strand
GTGGGCAACCTTGCGCTTCATGCGGTCGAAGGCGTTGGCGCTAGAGCCGTTGCCGGCGGCGAGTTTGGCGTCGCTGGCTTTGCCTACCGCGCGGGCGCGGCGGTGCTGGGCTAACAGCAAATCAGCTTTGCCCTTGGCTTCGGTGAGCTTCTGCTCCAGCTGGCGCAGGGCAAGCTTCAGGTTTTCGACCTGGGCCTTCTGGTCGATCACCTGCTGAGCAAAACTTTCGCCCAGTTCGCGGTAGCTTTCGCCGCGCTGCAGCGAGGCGCGGGCGAGGTCGTCCTGTTTTTTGTCGACGGAAAGTTCGGCTTTGTGTATCCATTCCGCCACCTTGTCCTCGTTTTCTTTCTGTTTCTTTTCCAGCAGATGCTGGTCGGCGATAGCAATCGCTACCTGCGTCTTGACCTGCAGAAGCTGGTTCTGCATGTCGAGGATCACCTGCTTGATCATTTTTTCCGGGTCTTCGGCCTTGTCGATCAGGTCGTTCAGATTGGCCCGAACCAACGTCGCAACTCTCTCTAGTAATGCCATGGTGAACTCCTTTCAGCTATCAGCTTTCAGTTTCTGGTTCTTGCGGGACATGCTGGCTCCTACGGCTACTCCGATGGCGATGCCGATCGCCAGCCACAGGCCGCCACTGCCGAGAGCAATGGCCATTGCGGCTCCGATCCCCGCTCCCAGCGCTATCCCCAGCCCGATTTGCATGGATGGTCTTTTCATTTTCGCCTCGTGACTCACGGCAGGACGGGCCGGAACGCCCGTCCCCCATCAGCATTTACTTCGACGCTGGCGCGAGCGGCGCGGCGTCCGCAGGCGGCAGCACCTCGGGTTTGCTTGGCTCGGCGCCGATGCGGCGCACCTTGCCGAACAACTCATTCAGGTTCAAGCCCGACAGCGTCTCAAACAGCGCGGGCACCTGAGCCGCCATCTTGGTGAGGTCGCCGGTGATCTTGTTCATTCCGGCGGAATCGCCGTTGCCGGTGGAAACGATGGTGATCTTGTCCACGTTGGCCAACGGACTGGCCAGCGCCTTCACCACTTCCGGCAAACCGGTGAACAGCTTGTCGATCACCGCGGCCTGGTTGTACTCCTGGTAAGCCTCGGCTTTCACATTCATCGCTTTGGCCTCGGCTTCCCCTTTCTTGAAGATGATTTCGGCTTCGGCTTCGCCCTGCGCTCGAATCGACGACGCCCGGCCCTCCGCTTCCGTCATCAGCCGTTGCCTCTCGGCCGCCGCCAGCGTCTCGATGCGCTGACGCTCGATCTCGGCCTGCTTCAGCACGGTCGCGATCAATTCTTTCTCGCGGCGATTGATTTCGGCCTCCTGCACCTTCACCTGTTGCTCTTTCTCCACCTGCTGCACCTTCACCTGCTCAGCGACAACCTGCTGCTGCATGATGTTGGTTTGTATGTCGTAGGCCTTGTCGGCCTGCGCCTGTTGCTTTTTGGTGACTTCGAGGTACTGGGCTTTCTTGATTTCCAGATCGCGAGTCGCCTCCGCCTGTTTTGCCATGGAAAGCGTTTCCGCCAACACCCGCTCCTGATCGGCCTGGGCCTTGGCGACCGCAGCCTCACGGGTTGCAAGCGCGCGCCGTATAGCCGTATCGCGATCAGCTTCGGCAGAAGCCACGTCCGCATCGCGCTTGATTCGCGCTACGTCCGGCTTGCCCATGTTGGTGATGTATTCGTTCTTGTCGCGCACTTCCTTGATGGTGAAGGAAATTACTTCCAGCCCCATCTTGTTCATGTCTTCCGCGCAAGTCGAGCGCATACGGTCGGAGACCATTTCCGGCTGCTTGACGATTTCCTCCACCGTTAACTGGCCAATGATGCCGCGCAGATGGCCTTCCATAACCAGGCGGATCAGACCTTCGCGCTCCTGCGGTGTTTTGGTGAGGAACTGCTCTGACGCGGTGAGAATCGACTCCACATCCGACTTCACCTTGATCTGCGCCACCGCCTCCACCGTTACCGCAACCCCTTGCTTGGTGTAGAGATCCTGCTGCGGCGCTACGTCAAACGACATCAACTCCAGCGACAGTACGCGGCAAACCTGCACCATGGGAAGCACCACCGCTCCGTGTCCCTTCACCACCCGCGTGCCGCCGAATCCGTAAACCACCAATGCTTCGTGGGGCCCAGCTTTGCGGTAGAGCTGAGCGAATGCAGTCATCAGAAACATCACGGCCAGAACCATCAGTCCAATCAAAATCCAGAACTCCATCGACCCGAACATATCGCCTCCTCTCAAAAATCGAACCAAACTTGATCAATGCGCGAACGAACGGATCGCGTCCAGATCGCGAATAATCCGTTCCGGCTCGCGATGGCCCAGGAACACGTCTCCGTCCTGGGTCTTGATGTGAACCACCTTGTTGCCCCACACATAAGCGCGGCAGCGGCCGACGCCGCGAATGCCGTACCCGCGCAGCACAGTCCAACGCTCGATGCCGTATTCACGAATCTCAGCCTGGGGAATGGAGCGCAGCCGGAGACCCATGGCGCGAATCTCCACTCCGGAGGCGCTGAAGCGATACCGGAATCCGCTCCAAGCAAACACCGCGCAAATCAGCATCAGTACCGCTACCAATCCCGTACCCACGCGCACCGCCGGAACCGGAATCGTGCGAAACAGAACCACTTCCAGCGCCAGGGGAAAAAGAAACACCAGTGCCCACAGCGATGACGCGTGCACTTCCTCGGCGACGATCTGGCCCTCGGGCAAAGCCGTCCCGCGCTTACTGGCGAGATAGATCGCGATGAACAACACGGTGACAAAGGGCACCGCGATCAGGAAACGGCTCATCTCCACCGGCTTGCCGGTCAGGTTGTAAGCAAGGATGCTGTTGTTGACGTGGTAGATGAAGGCTACGACCAGATAGAAGAACCCCAGCATCGACCAGGAAACGCGATCGGGCACCTGCTGCCGGATGGCCATGTAGCAGATCACCGTAAAGATGACTAACAGGAAGACCGTGAGCCCCAGCGCAAATGCAAGCGAGACTTCGCGCGTCATCCAGCCGTTCGCCTGACCAGCAGCGTTGAAGTGTGTGGCCATGCGCAAGGGGAGGCTGTCCCACACCATCCAGAAGCGCAGCGCGGTCAGCGGCAACGCCAGCCACATTAACCACGCCAATGTCTTGAACCATGAGCGATTCATAGTTTTCCTCGCCGCAAGCTCCCAACCGAAAACCGGGAAATTCTTTCCAGAAAGCTAACTGCACCTTTTCATGTGAGCGTCATCCCGAGTGACCATTCTGTTAAGCCGCCCTCTTACCAAAAATTTCGCGACGGCAGTGCGTCACTCTTCTCCCGCCATTTCGACCCAGCGGCGGACGTAGGCAATTCCCTTCTCGTAGCGGGTGACCACAACTTCAGTGTCTTTGTCCAATGCGTTGCCGTCCTCGCTGCGCACGCCGCAGGACCGCCGCGTACCCGCCTGCGAATAGATCAACTCCCCTGTGCCCTGCGCGCGCACCGGGCTGGAAATTCTCCCCAGCACGCCGACCATTTCGTAGTCCGCGGGATCCATGTGCGCTTCCTCCGACATCAGCACGCGGCTGATGAAACCGAATACGATCGCTGCGCCCACCAAGCCGGTACCGCTCGCGATCAGCAACCCGAATGCAAACCACACGCTGGAGTAACGCGTAAGCAGATAGCCTGTGCCGCCAAACCACGCCAGAAACGCTGCCAGAGTGGCCAGGTTGAACGGCGAGAGTTGCGCGACCGGCTGAGCCGGCGGAAGCGCTGCCTGAGCGGCTCCCTGCACCGCGACTGGGGCTGCGGGCCCAACCGCCACGGGGCCGTGGGCCGCCACCGGCAGGTGTGCGACGTGCCCCACCCCGTCGTGCCCCCAGTGCGGCAAATGCACGTGCAGATGTACTCGCAACGCACCCGACAGAAATGACAGCGCGCTGAAGGCAAATCCCACGGCAAAACACACCAGATAGAAATGTGCCCAGTTCATGGCGTCTACCTCCTTCCGACCTGCAGCCCGGCGGCGCTTAACTCCGGACGCAGCGCTTCCAGCAGCCGCTCGGACAAGCCCGGCGTATCCAGAATCGCGCCCAGCAGCAGAAAACAGCGGCGCGTGTCTTTTTCCCGCGCCGCCTTGAGCAGCGCCTCGCTGATCTCGGGATCCGACGCGAAACGCTCCGAACCCTGCAGCAGCCAGACATCAAGCTTGCCTTCCGTCGTACGCAAATCCGAAACCAGCTCGGTGTGATAACCCTCCGGGTCATCCACCAGAAATCCCGGATGCACCTTGAAAAAGCGCGCCAACAGGGTGCGCGTCGACTGTGTCATATGCGGCCGTGCGCCGCTCTCGATTTGCGAGAGATACGACTGGCTGATGGTCTTGCCCAGCTCCTTGCGGATGGCCCGGATCAGTTCCTGCTGGGTCAAGGGACGGTCCAGACCGCGCAGTGAACCTTCCACCTCGCGCAGGTAACGGATTTTCTCGCCCAACGTCATATTGCAAATCGCAAACATAATATTGCTATTTGCAATACATGTCAAGAGCAAAATCCGGCCTGTTTTGAATGAATTGGAAAGATGGAGAAAAAGAGGGGCCCGCGGGAACAGGCCCGGCTTCCACGGTTGTTTTGGGGCCTGCAGGCTCCCGTTAGGATCCCAGCCGGCTCAGAACCTCATAGTGCCCCACATAAGGTTCTCTTTCGAGAAGGAATCTGTCGTCCTCGGGATAGTAAACCGCCTTTTCATAATCATTGCCGGCAAACATCCGAATGGCATCGTAGGAATCCCATAGCGAGATCACCAGAAACTCGGCCTTGCCACCGCGCACGCGCCGCAGCGTCCAAGCCCCGCGGTTTCCCGGGATCGAGGCATACTCTTGGAGGCCGGTTTCTTTGATGTATTCGAAATAGATGTCCTTATCAGCTTCCCGCGTAAATCCGCGCCAGATGCGCATGATCATGTTTTCCCGGCCTCCAGTGGAATGCGTCCGCCTTGCTCCGCTTCTCAACCAGATGCTGCGCCCAGCTGCGGGAAGCAATAAAAAAGCGCCCCCGTCTCCGGGGGCGCCGCTCACTCGGACCTCAATTTACTTATGCTGTTTGTCGTGCTTCTGATAGTGGATGTTGCGAGACTGCTTCTTCTGTTCAGCTTGAATCTGCTGCTTGTCAGCGGAGGTCAACTTGCCACCGTCCTGCGACCGCATCTCGGCGGTCTGCTGCCTGATCTGGGCCTGATGCTTCTCCAGGCGAGAGGCTTCGGCCGGGGTCAGCGATCCGTCCTTGATCCCCTTATCGATGCGCTCTTGCTGACGATCCCGGTGCTGGGCTTCCAAGCTCTTGTCGGTGCCCTTCTGTCCCTCGGTCGGCACACCCTGGGCGTCATGCTTCTGCTTGTAGATCGCCTTGGACATCTGGTCCTGCTGCTTGTCGAGCTGAGCCTTGTCGGCTGCAGTCAGCTTGCCGCCGTCGGCCGCGCGCATCCGCTTCTCTTCGTTGTTCATTTCTTTTTCGCGCTGCTCGAGGGTCGAAGCCTCGCCGGGCGTCAGCTGGCCATCGCCCACGCCGTTGGCGATGCGATCCTGCTGCTTGGTCTTCCGAGCAGCAGCCTGCTTCGCAGTCTCGGTATCGCCGGAGCTAGGAGTCGGAGTGGTGGTGCTCGGCGGATTACTAGTCGTGCTGGGGGAGTTGTCGGTTGTACTCTGTGCTGCTGCCGGCAGAATGAAGGCCGCCAGGGCCGCGCCCAGAAACATGGTCTTGATTAGTTTTGTCGTCATAATGTCCTCGTGTCCTCGTCTAAGGGGTCTCTGTGTTCTCTCTTGTTCTCGGCCTTTCCTTTTGGCCTGCTCACCTGTTCCAAACACGGCGTTTCGGGAAATGTTGCGGCTCCGGTCGCAAGATACGGATAACCCTTTATAAATGTGTGGCTTATAAAGCATCTGCTCGCAATCCCGCAGACTTCGCACCCGGGATCGAAATTCACAGGCCGACTTCGAGGCGGGAGCGGGGATCAAGATAGTCGCGCAGGGCGTCGCCGATGAAGTTAAATGAGAGCACGGCCGCCATAACCGCCAGTGCGGGGAATAATACCAGATGAGGCGCGTCGAATAGATGTGCCCGGCCATCGTTGAGCATGGAGCCCCAGCTGGCGGTGGGCGGAGGCACGCCCAGTCCCAGAAAGCTCATGGTGGCTTCCGCCAGAATGGCGCCGGCCATGCCAATCGCGGCCTGAACCACGACCGGCTGAATAATGTTAGGCAGGATATGGCGAACGATTACCCGCGAATCAGCCGCGCCCAATGCGCGGGCTGCCTCCACATATTCGCGCTCCCGGGTGACCAGCACCTGCCCGCGCACCAGGCGGGCATAGCCCACCCATCCTCCGAGCGAGAGCGCGAATATCAGATTGAAAATGCCTGGACCGCGGAAAGCGACGAAGGCAATCGCAAGCAGAATTCCGGGAAACGAGAGGAAGGCATTCATCACCAGGATATTGATGAAGCGATCGATGCGTCCTCCGTAATAGCCGGCGATTGACCCGATGATCAGGCCAAGGAGCAATGAGGTGGCCACCACGCAGCTGCCCACCAGCATCGAGATGCGCGCCCCGTAAATGAGGCGGGAGAGGATATCGCGGCCGAGTTCGTCGGTGCCGCACCAGTGCGCGGCCGAAGGACGCGCCAGCCGATTCGGCAAATCAATCTGCGCCGGGTCCTGGGGAGCAATCCTTGGGGCGAATACAGCGAGGATCAGAAAGATAGCGACCAGCACTGTCCCGGTCACCGCCAAAAGATTGCGGCGTGCGGCGCGAGGAAGCGAGAGGGCGGTGGTGGACATGTTCGCAACCTACGAATGAAACAAGTTCCTTGTCTTGGATGGTTTCAGCGCCACGATCTCCCTGAGTGCTATGCGAACCGCTCCGGTCCGAGAGCTTGCTCCGAGTACTCTTACCGCCTTGCATGTTGTTGCTCTGCCGTCAGAAACAGCACAAACTACCTTCATCTGGCAATGTCTCCATCTTGGGATCTCTTCTCGCAAGGCTCTGCGGTTCTCGTTGTTACTGCCGAATCCTCGGATTCGCCACCGAGTACAGCAAATCGGTCAGAAAATTTACCGCGACGTAGGTTAGTCCGATCGCCAGGATGCATCCCTGGACGACGTTGTAGTCTCGTTTGCTGATGGCGTCGATGGTCAGGCGGCCGATACCGGGCCAGGAAAAAATGGTTTCGGTTACGATGGCTCCGGCCAACAGCGCTCCGAACTGCAGGCCGACCACGGTCAGCACGGGAATCATGGCATTGCGCAGGGCATGGCGGTAAACGACGGTCCGCTCCGGGAGACCCTTGGCGCGGGCGGTGCGGATGTAGTCCTGTCCCAACTCCTCGAGCATCGAAGTGCGCACCATGCGGGTGAGGATTGCCGCCAGCGCACCTCCCATAGTGATCGCCGGAAGCACCAGATGAGCGAGGCTTCCTGAGCCGGAAACCGGAAGCCATCCTAGCTTGATGGCGAAGAGCAAAATCAAGACCGGACCCAGCGCGAAATTGGGAAAAGACAGTCCGAAGAGGCTGACCACGCTGATGGCGCGATCTTCCCAGCGGTTGCGCCGTTGTGCCGAACAGACGCCCGCCGGAATGGCCAGCAGCAGAGCCACCAGCAGCGCCGCCACGGTGAGTTGCAAAGTATAAGGATAGCGTTGCGCAATCAGGCTGCTCACACCTTCGCCGAATCGCAGCGACGGACCAAGATCGCCGTGCACCACGCCTCGCCAGTAATGCAAGTATTGCTGCCCCAGTGGCGCATCGAGGCCGTATTGATGACGCAACCCGGCAACGTCGGTGGCCGGAGCCCCCTCGCCCAGCATTTGCAGTATGGGATCGCCCGGCACCAGGTGAATCAGCAGGAAGACCAGCGACACCACCAGCCAGATCACCGGAAGCGTGTACAGCACGCGGCGTGAAATATAGCGCAACATTCGGTCGTCGGTCGTCAGGTCGCTTTAGGTAGAGACGCGGCTCTCTGGAAGATCTACCTAGCTTGCCTGCTCCACCGTCTTGGTCATCAGCGTCTCGATTTTGACTTTGGCAATGCGATGGCCTTCCATCTCCTCCACCGTGAAACGGTGGCCTGCGTGCTCGAATCCCTCTCCCACCTGGGGAATTTTTTGCAAACGCGCCAGCATGAAGCCGGCCAACGTCTCAAAACCCGCGTCGCGGGGCAGCGAGACCTGGTAGTCCGACTCCAGGTCGCGAATATTGACCGAACCCTCCAGAATCAAAGTAGTCGATCCTTCCAAAGGCGTTTCCTCGGGAGGGGCCAGATCGAACTCGTCTTCGATCTCGCCTACCAGTTGGGCCAGAATGTCCTCAACGGTAATGACGCCCGCAGTAGAGCCGAATTCGTCGACCACCACCGCCAGATGCCGCTTGCGCTCGCGGAATTCGTGGAGAAGCTCTGTGAGCACCTTGGTTTCAGGAACGACCAGAACGTTTCGCATGATCTGGCTGATCTTCATGCTGGCGACTCTGGCGGCCAGCGGAGGGCTGGGATTTACCGTGAGCCGCAGCCGCGTCCACCGCATCAGGTCCTTGGCATAAAGCACGCCGACGATGTGCTCCGGACCGCGCAGCGGATCATAAACCGGAATCCGCGAGTGCTGATCCGCGACCACGCGGGTGAGCGCTTCTTCCAGGGTCAGGTCGGAAGGCAAAGAAAAGATGTCCGGGCGCGGGACCATGACCTCGCGAGCCACGATGTCGTCGAGTTCGAGCGCATGCAGGATCATCTCTTCCTGGAAGGAGGGGAGCTGCCCAAACTGGCGGCTGGCGGTCACGATGAGCTTCAATTCGTCGGGGGAGTGCACGGATCCTTGCTGGATTTTGCGCGAACCGAAGATGCGGAGCACGGAGCCGGCGGCCCGGCTCATCACGTAGATGAACGGGCGCGTGAGGGTGAGAAAAACATCCATGGGGGCGGCAACGGCCAGCGCCACTTGCTCGGCCCGTTCCAGCGCCAGCGATTTGGGTACGAGTTCGCCCAGGATGACGTGCAGAGAGGTGATGAGGGTCAGGGCCAGAACGATCGCGATGCCGTGCGAATAGATATCGGCGTGCGGAACCTGCCCAACAAAGCCCTCGACAATATGGGCCATGGTGGGCTCGCCCATCCAACCCAGGGTCAGGCTGGTCAGGGTGACGCCCAACTGGACGCCATTTACGACTTCGTCCAGCTTGCGGTGCAGTTTCTGCACCGTACGGGCGCCGATGCGGTGAGCTTCAATCAGCTGCTGGATACGGGTGTCGCGCAGGCTCACCAGGGCGAACTCAGCCGCGGCGAAGAATGCGTTGGCCGCCACCAGGAGCAGGATCAGGAAGACCCGGAGCAGCACAAAAGCGATCATGGATGGGTAATTCTAACATTCCAAAGGACCTCGCACAGCGTCCGATAAAACCGGCTGACTCGACCCGATTTGGAATGTACACCAAACTTATCTTCTGCGATCACCGCGTTGCACAGTTGTAAAGCCCTATCCTTAAAACAGATTTCCTGCTTCCATTTTCGGGATTTTGCGGTCTAAGCCATCGGATGCACAAGTATCCGGCGAATACTTCCCAAGTTTGGATTTCAGGAACAAATTATCAGGCCCTTGCGTAACTAGGAGCGAGGACACGAACTCTAAGCAGGATTCCGGCAGGAGGCATTTGTGAACGGCAATGGCAATGGCAAGAAAAAACGTCGCAAACGGATAATTTATGGCGGTATCGCGTTGGGATGCATCCTGCTGATCGCGGTCGGATTGATCGCGGCTACCCGTGGCGGCACCAAGATTGATCCCTCGAAGCTGGCAAAGGTGGAAAAGGGCGACTTAGCCAAGAGTGTGGTCGCCACCGGCAAAGTCACGCCGATCACCAAGGTCGAAGTGAAATCCAAGGCCAGCGGAATTGTGAAAAAGCTCTATGTCGAGTACGGCGACCGGGTAAAGAAGGGGCAACTGCTGGCGCAGCTGGATAAAGAAGAGATTGAGGCGCAGGTAGAACAGGCGCGGGCGGCGCTGGCATCGTCGGAAGCCAGCCAGCGCAGCGCAGAGGCGGATTTTGAACGCGCCAAGGTGGATGCCGAAGGTCCCGATGTGCCATTGCTGAAGCGTGCCTATGAGCGAGCCACAGGCATGGCCAAAGATGGCGTGGTTTCGGCATCTGCCCTGGATGACGCGCAAAAAAATTACGACCTGGCGGTCAACAAACAGAATGTTGCCAAGGCGCAATGCACCGTACTGAAAGCGAAGATCGCGCAGGCACAGGCGGACGTGGCCCATAATCGCGCCAACTTGAAACAACTCGAAGAGCAGCTGAGCTACACCGACATCGAGTCACCGATCGACGGCATCGTGCTTTCGCGTGATGTGGAAATTGGCGATGCGGTCAGTTCCATCCTGGTGTTGGGATCATCCGCCACCCTGGTGATGACGCTGGGTGATACCAGCGAGGTCTACGTCAAGGGCAAGGTCGACGAAAGCGATATCGGCAAGGTCTATCTGGGACAGCCTGCACGCATCAAGGTGGAATCGTTCAAGGACAAGACCTTCAATGGCAAGGTCACCAAGATTTCGCCCATGGGCGTGGAGAAAGATAACGTCACCACGTTCGAAGTGCGCGTTTCCATCAATAATCCCGGCGGCGAACTCAAGGCGGAAATGACCGCAAACGCCGAGATCATCCTCGACGAGCACAAAAACGTGCTGCAGATTCCGGAAGGCTCGATCATCTACGACAAGGACAAGAAGGCGTCCGTCGAAATTCCCGATCCGAAAGCTAAAGACGGCAAGAGAAAACTCGCGGTGAATATTGGAATTTCCAATGGCGCGAAAACCGAACTGCTCGGCGGCTTGAAAGAAGGCGACGAGGTAGTGTTGCAATAAGCGGCCGTCAGACCTCAGACCTCGGGCGTCAGACCTCTGATGTCGGATTTGCGGACTTCGGGTAACGCGCCGGATGTGCTGCAGTCCGAGGTCTTCTTTTCCGGTGTCAGCAAACTGGAGGAGTTATGAAAAGATCTGCTCTCCTTGTTTCCTTTCTGCTGGTAGCCATTCTTCCCGCTGCCGCTTCAGTGCAGGGAACCTTTCAGCGGAGTTTTCAGGTCACCGGCCCGGTTGACCTTCAGGTATTCACGCATTCGGGCGACATCACGGTGCGCCGCGGGCCCAGCGGCAGCGTGCAGATCAACGCCAAGATCTACGCCAGCCACAACTGGCCTTTCGGAGAGAGCCGGCAGGCGGACGTCGAAGAGATCCAGAAGAACCCTCCGCTCCACCAGAACGGGAATAGCATTCAGATCGACTATCCCAGCGTGCGCAATCTCTCGATCGACTACGAAATCACCGTTCCGGCAGACACTACAGTGCGCACGCACAGCGGGTCGGGCGATCAGAGCGTTGACGGGATACAGAAAAACGTTGATCTTGAGAGCGGCTCGGGCGACATGCGGCTCAACGATCTGAACGGCGAAGTCCGGGTGCACACCGGATCGGGCAACGTGCAGGCGGACTTGGTCGCAGGACCCGTCGAGGCGGAAGCCGGCAGCGGCGACATCCGCGTTCGCAGTAAGGGACCGGGCGACATCCATGTTCACACCGGCTCGGGAAACATTGAGGTTCGGGATATTAACGGCGCATTGCGAGCGGAGGCCGGCAGCGGCGACATTACCGTCGATGGCACACAGACCGGGGCTTGGGAGATACGCACCGGCTCGGGCGACGTAAGTCTCCGGCTGCCCTCAGAAGCATCCTTCGATCTCGATGTGTCCACCAGCTCGGGCACACTGGATGTGACCCATCCGGTGACCATGACGATTCAAGGCCGAGTGCGCGAGCATCCTCACACCATGAGTGGTAAGGTGCACGGCGGCGGCCCGCTCTTGAGTGTGCATACCGGGTCGGGGGATGTGCGCATCGATTGAGGTTCATTGCTCGGGATTGGGGGCGTGATGAGAATGGGTCGGATTTTCCTGGTATTGGTTGCGCTGGCTTCTCTGGTTCAGGCGTTGCCGGCGATGGCTTCGGCCGAAGGGTCGTTTCAACGCTCGCTCAGCGTCACTGGTCCTGTAAGTCTGGACGTCGCTACCGGCTCGGGAAGCATCCAGGTAAGCACTGGGGGATCAAACCAGGTGCAAGTGACCGGACATATCAGGGTCACGGAATGGTTCGGCGGAAATGCCGACGAGAAAGTGCGGCGGCTGGAAGCGAATCCGCCGATCCAGCAGAGCGGCAATAGCATTCGGGTTGGCCACATCGACGATCCCGAGTTACGGCATAACGTTTCTATCAGCTACGAACTGGTGGTTCCCGCGCAAGCCGACCTGCGTTCCCACACCGGGTCGGGCAACCAGACCGTGGACGGAGTTCACGGGCCGCTCGATGTCAGTACCGGCTCGGGCGGACTGAAGGTTTACAACATCTCCGACGCGGTCCGGGCTGACACCGGCTCAGGCGACATCGAGATAACACACGTGAAAGGCTTCGTTCGCGCCAAAACGGGCAGCGGGTCGATCGAAGCAACCGACATCGGGGGTGGCTTCGAAGCTGATACCGGGAGCGGCCACATTCGGCTGGAGCAAACGGCGCCGGGAGCAGTTCGCGCCAGCACAGGTTCCGGGCGGCTGGAACTGCGGGGAGTGAATGGCTCGCTTGAGGCCAAGGCGGGTAGCGGCACCATTCGAGCCGACGGCAATCCTTCGGGCGCATGGACGGTGCACACCGGCTCCGGCAGTGTGCAGCTGAAATTTCCTACCGAAGCTGCTTTCGACCTGGATGCGCATACCAGTTCCGGCTCGATTTCCGTGGATCATCCAGTGACCGTGCAGGGTTCCATAGGGCGCAAGGAAGTCCGCGGCAGAGTGCGCGGCGGCGGTGTGCCGGTGGAAATCGAGACCGGATCGGGAAATATTGAGATTGAGTAGTCAGGAGTCGGTAGGCAGGATTCAGACCGGCTCCTGCCTCCTCACTACCGACTCCCCCGTATTACCTCCGTGCCTTGACTCCTTCTCATCTTCGCGTTACTTTCGGCATTTCTGGGGAAAATTCTGCCTGCCCATTCAGGATTTGCTGAGGAGCATTCTTGTCGAATCGCCCGATCATTACGCTGACCACTGACTTCGGTTTGAGCGATCACTTCGTGGGAACGATGAAGGGGGTAATCCTGGGGATTGTCCCGGAAGCCGAGATCGTGGATATTTCCCACTCGGTGCAACCCTTCGATGTACTGGACGGCGCGTTGACGCTGGCGCAGGCCTATTCCTACTTTCCAGAAAGAACGGTACACATGGTGGTGGTGGATCCGGGAGTGGGCACGGCGCGGCGGCCCATTGTAGCGACCACCGATCGCTATCATTTCGTCGGTCCAGATAATGGAGTTTTGTCTCTGGTTTATGCCCGGGAAGAGCGTTTGCATGTGCGCCACGCAACTGCCGAACACTACTTCCTCCAGCCGATGAGCAATACTTTTCATGGGCGCGACATTTTTTCGCCCCTGGCAGCCTACATTGCGAAAGGCGTGGATCCCGCGAAGTTCGGTGAAGAAGTAGAGGATTTTGTCCGCTTTAACGCCCCAAAGCCGAAAGCGGTCAAGGAGCATCACTTGCGCGGTGTCGTGCTGAAGATCGATCGCTTCGGAAATCTGGTCACCAACATTACGCCGGAAGACGTTCCCGCTCTCTTCCAGGAAGAACCGCCGGCCTTTAAGATCATGGTGGGGAAGCGTGAGATCACGGAGATCAAAGCCACCTACGCACTCGGCGCGCCGGGAGAAGTATTCGGCATTCTGGGAAGCATGGGCTACCTGGAAATCGCCGCCAACCGCGGAGCCGCCACCCAAATTCTCGGCGTGGGTAAAGGCAGCGACGTGAATATCCTCTTCGAAGACGCGGCCGCCGCCACCAACGGCAACTAACTCCACGCTACGTGGCCCCTCACCCTCGTGCCCAGCGTGGTTTCCTGCCTTCTGAGATCGACGGCAACCACCAAGGTATACGAAGGGAAACCCTTTGCACCGCTCTCGCCTGATAGCATGGTAGCCGTATTGCGAGGACTCTTCCGACTTTGACCATTGCGTCCGCGTCCAGCAACCAGCAAGATAGCTCCACGGTCACATCCACCGCATGGCTCATGGCGTTTCTGCTGT
>Ga0335076_10004464_pt1 | contig 14150 bp, 14 predicted proteins | sample Lox_Sample_25_FD_206717 | JGI IMG/M metagenome (GOLD analysis project Ga0335076, IMG submission 206717) | Soil microbial communities from Loxahatchee National Wildlife Refuge, Florida, United States - Lox_Sample_2.5 | ecosystem: Environmental > Terrestrial > Soil > Wetlands | place: USA... | reverse complement strand
CTCGGCCACGACCAGGTCGAGACGGTCGCCTTCGTCGTAGCAGTACCAGAAGCTCACCGGGTTGAAGACGTGCCCGAACACGCGAGGCTGGGTGAGCAGCTCGACGCGTCCCCGCGGCATCTCCAGCCCCTCCGCCCGGACCCGCGCCAGAAGCCCCGCCCGCGCCGATCCCGCCTTCCCGTCGAGGTGGTCGCGGCGATGGAAGGCGAGGATGCCGCGCCGGTCATGGGCGAACAGGCGCAGCCTCCGGTCCAGCGCCGGCAGCTCGTCGAGGTCGAGCAGGAGCATGAAGATCCGGTAGCGGAAGCCGTGACCGGGGTCGTCGAGGCGGCGGTGGCTCACGGAGCCCTCGGCGAGGGCCGATCGCAGCGGAGTCGCGCTGTCGGGGAGGCTCACGCCGCCTCCTCCCGTCTCGCCGTCGCGCCCCCCAGACGGCAGCCGAGCGCTTCACCCACCGCGAGCGCGGAGCGCAGGCCGTCCTCGTGGAAGCCGTATCGCATGTGCGCGCCGGCGTAGAACGTGTGCCTCTGCCCCGAGAGCCGGCGGAGCTCCTGCTGGGCCCGCGCGGCCGCCGCGTCGAGGATGGGGTGCGAGTAGTCCATCTCGGCGAGCACCGTCTCGGGCGCGGGGAAGGGCTCGTTGAGCGAGACACAGAAGGTCGTGGGCCCCGGCAGGGACTGCAGGCGGCTGACGTTGTAGGTCATGCCCAGGGGCCGGCTCGGGTCATGGCAGTCGACGAGGTCCATGTTCCACGACGCCCACGCGCGCCGCGAGACCGGCAGCGAGCGCCTGTCGGTGTGGAGCAGCGTGCGGTTGCGCGAGTAGCGGAAGGCGGAGAGCGCGCGGCGCTCGGCCTCGCTCGGATCGGCGAGGAGCCGGAGCGCTTGGTCGGCGTGGGTGGCGAGGACCACGCGGTCGAAGCGCCGGGTCTCTCCGTCCTCGGTCGTCAGCTCGACGCCGCGCGGGTCGCGGCGCACCCTTCCCACCGCGCGCCCGGCGTGTACGCGGTCGCCCAGCCGCCCCGCCAGCGCCTCGACGTATCGCGCGCTCCCCCCGCCGATCGTCCACCACTGCGGCGGGTCGAGCGTCAGCCAGCCGTGATGGGCGAGGAACCGGAACAGCGCCCGCGCGGAGAAGCCGGAGACGTCGCGATGGGAGGACGACCACACGGCCCCGACCAGGGGCAGCAGGAAGTGCCGGGCGAACGCCTGCGAGAAGCCGTGGGCGGAGAGGAACTCGGCGAGCGTCCGGTCGTCGCCGTCGGGGCCCTCGACGAGCGCGAGCGCTTTCCGGTTGAAGCGCGGGACCTCGAGCAGCATGGCGAGGTGCCGCGGGTCGGCGAGGCGCCGGCGCTGGGCGAACAGCCCGTCGAGGCTGTGGCTCGCGTACTCGAGCCGGCAGCGCCGGCAGCGGACGGAGAAGCTCATCTCGGAGGGCTGGCCCTCGACGCCCAGCTCCGCGAGCAGGCTCACGAAGCGCGGGTAGGTGCGGTGGTTGTACACGAGGAAGCCGCTGTCCACCGCCCACTCCCGGCCCCCGTGGGACACGCGGTGGGTGTGGGCGTGGCCGCCGAGCCTGCGGTCGCTCTCGAAGAGGACGACGTCGTGGCGCTGGCTCAGAAGCCAGGCCGCGGAGAGGCCCGAGATCCCCGCCCCGACCACGGCGATACGCAGGCCGGGGGCCGCCGGGGGGTCCGGGGTCGGGAGCATCGAGGCCACCATATGCAGATTCTCAATAAAGTCTACTCAACACTTCTACGCACTGGCCGGCCCGGGGTTCCGTTGTTTGTGGTCCCCGCGGGCCACGGTGCCGCACCTGCTCGAAGCGCCGGGCGGCAGCACGCCTCGGCCACGTATCTGCGCAAAACATTGTCATTATCTTGACGCCCGACCCGGCGCTGCGTAGACTCGCCAGTGATGCTCGGAGCTCTCGTGATGGTTGCGATCGCCGCAGCTCCGCCGGCCACGCAGGACTGGGTCGATCTCGCTCGCTACGCGGGGCGCTGGTACGAGATCGCGCGGCTGCCGAACCGGTTCCAGGAGAAGTGCGCCGGAGACGTGGCGGCGACCTACACGTTGCGGCCCGACGGCCGGGTCGCAGTGCTGAACGAGTGCCGCAAGAGCGACGGCTCGATCGCACGCGCGGAAGGCGTCGCACGGCGTGCCGAGGAGGCCGGCCCGGCCTCGCGCCTCAAAGTCCGCTTCGCCCCGGCCTGGCTTTCCTTCTTGTCGCTCGTGTGGGGCGACTACTGGATCCTGGAGCTCCACCCCGAGTATCGTCACGCCCTCGTCGGCGATCCGTCGCGCAAGTACCTCTGGATCCTGAGCCGGACACCGCAGCTGGACGACGCGGAGTACGCCTCATTGGTCGCCGCGGCCGAACGCAAGGGCTTCGACGTCGGCGGGCTGCGCCGGACGCCTCACACATCCACGCCACGACCGGTCGCGCGGCGCTGATCCAAACCTCGATCTTCTGGTTGTCGCCCGGGACCTCGCGGCGCCCATCATTCTCGGCGCGGAACCGCGCGCCCCCGCCGTTCGTCTATCCAGGTCTTGAGCAGGAACGGGAGCGACAGAGTGAGCGCTGCGTCGAGTGCGACCGGGGGCGTCGTGAGCCGCTGGGCCGAGCCGGTGGTGGCTGCGATCCGGAGCTCCCTCCGCCAGGGGCTGACGCCGGAGGGGATCGCGCTGTCGCTCGCGGTCGGAGCGGCGGTCGGCCTGTTTCCCCTGGTCGGCACCACGACGCTCCTGGGCCTCGCGCTCGGGTCGGCGCTGCGCCTCAACCTGCCGTTGCTGCAAGCCGCAAACTGGCTGGTCTACCCCCTGCAGCTCGCGCTCGTGCTCCCGCTCGTGCGGCTCGGCGAACGGCTGGCGGGAGCCTCGCTCGTGACGCTCGCGCCCCTGGTGCGCGGCGGCCTTCACGGCGTCCTTGGCTGGGTGGGCGTCGCGCCGCTCGCCGCTCTCGTCGTCTACGCCCTGGCGCTGCCGCTCCTGCGCGCGGCCGCGCGGCGGGAGGCGTCGGCATGAGCCGGGTGCTGAGCTACGGGGTCTCGGCCTTCGTGATGCTGACGCTGGATCTGCTGTGGCTCGGCGTCGTGGCGCCTCCGCTCTACGAGCGCGAGCTCGGTGCGCTGCTGCGCCCGCATCCGAGTCTCGTGGCCGCCGCGCTCTTCTATGCGGTGTACCTGGTGGGGGTCAACGAGCTCGTGGTCCACGCCGAGACGACGGCGGCGCGCTCGCATTCGGTGGCGGCGCGCGGTGCGCTGCTGGGCCTCGTGGCGTACTCGACGTTCGACTTGACGGCGCTCGCGGTGCTCACGGGCTGGTCGGCGCTCGTCAGTGCCGTGGACGTCGCCTGGGGCATGCTGCTCACGGCGGCGACCGCTGGCGTCACCCACGCCGTCGCGACGCGGCGCTCGCGATCCCGCGCAGCATCCCGGCGAAGATGAGCCGCTGCACGGGAAAGAGGCCGTACCAGTAGGCGAGGCCGCCGAGCCCGCGCGGCTCGAAGATCGCGGTCTGGCGCAGCCGCGTGCCGCCCGCCTCCGGCTCGAGCTCGAACAGGGACGGGCCGGCCGCACCGCTCGAGCTCGGGGACCAGGCGTCCGCCCACCTGCCGCTCGCCCCGGTGACGAGCGCGAGCGGCGCTTCGCTCACGCGGGCCCGCCCGGTCGCCCGCGCCGCGGCAGCCACGGGAAGAAGGCGCTCGTCTGCTCCGCGTAGCGGCGGTAGTCCGGCCGCGTCTCGCGCAGCTTCTGCTCGAGCAGGGTGACGCCCGAGACGCGCATCAGCAGAAGCGTCATCAGCACCGGGCTCAGGAGCGTCCACCAGGAGCCCGGCGTCGCGAGCGCGAGGCAGAAGAACCCCCACCACAGGAGGGCGTCGCCGAAGTAGTTCGGGTGCCGCGTGTAGCGCCACAGCCCGCGGTCCATCACGCGCCCGGCGTTGGCGGGGTCGTTCCGGAAGCGGGCGAGCTGCCAGTCGCCCACCGCCTCGAACAGGAAGCCGAGCCCGAAGAGGGTGAGTCCCAGGCCGTCGAGCGTTGTGAGCCCGGCCGGTCCTGGCCGCTGGGCCTGGAAGAGCGGCGCCGAGATCGCCCACAGCAGCGTCGCCTGCAGCCAGAAGACGGTGAGCAGGCTGCGGCGGGGAAAGCCCGCGGGGTCGCGCTCGCGCATCGAGCGGTAGCGGTAATCCTCGCCGCGGCCGCGGCTGCGCCACAGGATGTGGAGCGAGAGGCGCAGGCCCCAGAGCGTCACCAGCACCGCCACCAGAGCGCCCCGCAGCGTGCGGGTCGCGCTGGCGGCCACGTAGATCCAGGCCGCGAAGCCGAAGCCCGGGCCCCAGAAGGCGTCGACGATGCTGGCGTCGCGGCGCGCGAGGCTCAGCAGCCACGCCAGAGTCATCCACCCCAGGATCGCGCCGAGAGCAAGCCCGAACGGGGACCAGGCCGCCATCAGCCCACCGCCAGCGGCCCCGGTATACCATCGCGACCGGTCCGATGATCGAGATCGCGAGCCTCGAGCGTCGCATCCGGGGCGTCGAGCTCACGCTGATCCTGCTGTCGATCGCGGCGATCGCCGCCGCCGACCGCTTCCTCGCGCCCTCGGCCTCGCTCGGCTTTCTCTACCTCATTCCGCTGAGCTACGCCGCGCTGGGCCTGCGCTGGCCCTGGTTCGTCTCGCTCGTGGCGCTCTGCGTCGGCCTGCGCCAGTGGGACACGCCCGTTGCCACGCAGAGCTGGGGCCGGCTCGCGATCGACTGGATCCTGGTCGCGGTGTTCCTGGCCGTGGTCGTCCCGCTGCGCCGGCTCGGCCGCGCGCGGGTCGCGTTCTTCCGCGAGGCGCGCGAGCAGCGCGACGAGCTGGTGCGCGAGGTCGAGATGGCGGCCGCCGTCCAGCGCCACCTGCTCGACCAGCACCGGCCACCCCCCGGTCCGCTCGACGTGGTGGCGCGCACCGAGCCGGCGCGCGTCGTCGGGGGCGACTATTACGACTTCGTCGCGCTCCCGGGCGGCCGCCTCGCCGTGGTGGTGGCCGACGTCGCCGGCAAGGGACTCCCGGCGGCGCTCGTGATGCCCGCGGTCAAGATCGCGCTGCGCGCCCTGGTCGAGCGTCACCGGTCGATACCCGACCTGCTCGCCGAGCTCAACCGCGTGTTCCTCGACAACCTGCCGCCGGCCTCGTATTTCACGCTGGTGCTCGCCGTCTTCGACCCGGCCCGCGCGTCGCTGGTGCACGCGAACGCCGGGCACCCGCCGGTGCTGCGCCTGCGTGCGAGCGGCGCCGCCTCTTGGCTGAGCGCCGAGGGGCCGGCGGTCGGGCTGCTGCACGAGGACGTCCGCTTCGAGACGGCCGAGCTGGGGATCGAGCCCGGCGACCTGTTCGTGTTCTACACCGACGGCATCACCGAGGCGGAAGACGCGCGCGGCTCGGAGTTCGGCCGCGAGCGGCTGGCCGCGGCCGTGCGCGGCGCCGCGGGCTCCGCCGCCGCGGTCGTGGCCGCGGTCCACGCCGCCGCCTCGGGCTTCCGCGGCCCCGCGCCGCGGGCCGACGACGCGACCGTGATCGCCGTGCGCGTACCCGGCAGCGCTCCCCGCGCGTGACCCCCCGCTTTCCATAAATCTATTCACAATCTACTCGGAACTATAGCACGGATACCCCCGTCCTATTGCCTCAGAGCAGCCGGATCCGCCCGGGGTGGTCCCGGGCGCCACGGCTCTCGGAAGGAATGTGATTCCATGACCAAGCGTATGCTCCTCGCCGCGGCGGCCGTCGCGGCGCTGGTTTTTCCGGCCACGCTCCGCGCCGAGCACGCCACGAAGGACATCGTCGAGACCGCGGTCGCCGCCGGCAACTTCAAGACCCTCGCGACGGCGCTGCAGGCGGCCGGCCTCGTCGAGACGCTGAAGGGCAAGGGCCCGTTCACCGTCTTCGCGCCGACCGACGAGGCCTTCGCGAAGATCCCGAAGGCCGACCTGGACGCCCTGCTCAAGGACAAGGCCAAGCTCACGCGCGTGCTCACCTACCACGTGGTGGCGGGCCGGGTGACATCGAAGGACGTGGCCTCGCTCAAGGAGGCGAAGACGGTGGAGGGCCAGTCCATCAAGATCGACACCTCCGCGGGCGTGAAGGTGGACGGGGCCAACGTGGTGAAGGCCGACATCGAGGCTTCGAACGGCGTGATCCACGTGATCGACTCGGTGATCCTGCCGCGCTAGCCGAATTCGGCCTTCGCTCGCAGCCCGCTGCGAGCGCAGAGCTCTCGGAGGCGGTCCCGCCTGGGGCCGCCTCCGAGCCGTGTTTGCAGAGCTTTTGGCCAGATCGGGTTAGGATGGGCTCGCGGAGAGCAGCATGCCCCGAGCCAGCGGAGAGTCGTCGGCAGCAGCAGCGTGGCTCTCGATCGGCGCCCTGTCGCGCGCGACGGGAGTCGCCGTCGAGACGCTCCGGACCTGGGAGTCGCGCTACGGCTTCCCGCGCCCCGAGCGCAAGCCGTCGGGGCACAGGGTCTACCCGCTCTCGGCCGTGCCGCGCCTGCGCCGGATCGCGCAGGCGCTCGCGCTCGGCCACCGTGCCGGGCAGGTCGTGCCCGCGTCCGAGACCGCGCTCGGCCAGCTCCTGGCCGCGACCCCGGCCGGGGCTTCGTCCCCGCGCGCTTCGGCCGCGCCCGGCGGACCCGGCGTCGAGCCGCTCGTCGGGCTCGTCGCGCGCTTCGACGCGGAGGGCCTGCGCGGCGCGCTCGTCGCGGACTGGGCGCGCCTGGGGCCGGTCGAGTTTCTCGAGACGCGGGTCGCGCCGCTGCTGGTCGCGGTCGGCGAAGCCTGGGAACGCGGCGAGCTCGAGGTCAGCCACGAGCACTTCCTGTCGCAGCGCGTCGGCGACCTGCTCGGGGCGCTGCGCCTGCCGTTCGACGAGCGGGCGCGCGGCCCGCTCGTCGTCTACGCCACCCTCCCCGGCGAGCGGCATGGCCTCGGGCTCCAGATGGCGGCGCTCGTGCTCGCCGCCGGCGGCTGCCGGACGCTCTACCTCGGCACCGACCTCCCGCTCGCCCTGCTGGCGCAGCTCGCACGCGACCTGGCGGCCGGCGCGGTCGCAATCAGCGTCTCGCGCGCCTCGCGCGGCTCGTCGGCCGCGTCGGCGCTGCGGCGCTTGCGCGCCGCGCTCCCGCGTCGCGTGGCGCTGCTCGTGGGCGGCGAGGGCGCCCCTGCTGCCCGGCCGGGGATCGAGGTCGTGACGAGCCTGCGCGAGCTGGACGCCCGGGGGCGCCGGCTGGCGCTCGCGGGGGCGTCCACGCCCGGCGCGGCGACCATCGGCTGAGGCGCGTCCGCTTAACACCTTTCAATTCAAAATCTGCTCAAAACCTGGAACGACCGCTCTCGCACTGCCGTATCCCACCTCGACAGGCGCGCCCGCCCCGGCACGGGCCCGGGCGGCGGCGCCGATGGAGAGGATGGGTAACGTGATGAAGATTGCCAGTGCAGTCATGGTGGCCGTGGCGGCGGCGTGGATGCCCGCCGCGGCGGGAGCCGAGGGGATCCAGGGCCGCGTCTCGGTCTCGCTCCAGGGCGGAACCGACCTCGAGCTGAGCGGAAACGTCCACGAGGGCGGCTCGGGCACGGTGCTGGGCCTTCCGACGAGCGTCGAGGCTCGCTCCTACGGGGACGTGTACAAGACGGGCTTCCGCGGGCAGCTCCAGCTCGGCTACGGCGTGGGACGCGCCGACGAGGTGTTCGTGCGCGGCTCGTATTACAAGATGAGCTCCGAGACGCTCCAGGTCGGAACCGTCGCCGGGCTCGCCCTGAACGCGGACTTCGCCGACTACAAGGAGTGGGGCGCCGAGCTCGGCTACCGCCGCTACTTCCGCGTGGACAAGCCGCTCAAGCTGTACGTGGGCGCGCTCGCGGGGTTGCGCTTCGTGAGCGAGCTGCCCTCGACGTTCAGCGTCCCCGCGGCGGGCGTGGTGCTGTCCGACGTGCCCTTCTACGACTCGTCCACGGTGGGCGTGTTCGGCGCCGACCTCGGTGCGAGCTTCGACGTGAGCCCGCGGGTCGCGCTCGGCATCGAGACGGGACCCCGCTACCAGACGAAGCCCAGCCGCCTGAACGGACTGGCTGGGACCGGTCTCGAGAGCATCAACGACACCGGCTCGCGCTGGTCGATGCCGATCGTCGCGACGCTGACGTTTCGCTTCTGACGCGCCGGCCCGGAGCGGGGCCCCAGGCTCCGCTCCGGGCCTTCTTCCCAGGCCGGCAGCCCGGTCGCGACTCCTCGTCCGCTCGATCAGAATCGGCGCTCGTCGGGGGAGCGCCAGCTCGGGCGGCGCGTCGTCGCCCTCGAGCAGCGTCGCGTCCAGAAGCACTACCTCGCGTTCGTCGCCGGCGCGCAGGCGGCGCTCACCCAATACGCCACGCGCCGGCTTTGGCGCGTCGGAGAGCCCGGCGAGCCTCGTGCCCGGGCCACGGCCGACTGAGCGCGCGCGTGGGGTAGACTCGCTCGTTCCTGGAGGTCGAGGACCGCATGCAGCCACTCCCCCGCCGGCGGCTCGGAACGAACGGCCCCGAGATCACCACGGTCGGTTTCGGCGCCTGGGCGGCCGGCGGCGGCGGCTGGTCGTTCGGCTGGGGCGCGCAGGACGACCTGGCCTCGATCGCCGCGATCCGCCACGCGGTCGCGCGCGGCGTGAGCTGGGTCGACACCGCGGCGGTCTACGGGCTCGGCCACTCCGAGGAGGTCGTCGGCCGCGCGCTCGCCGACATCCCGCGCGCCGAGCGGCCGCTCGTCTTCACCAAGTGCGGGCTGCGCTGGAACCCGAAGGACCCGATGGAGGTCTCGGCGCGCGACTCGAGCCCGGCGCGGATCCGCGAGGAGTGCGAGGCGTCGCTGCGGCGGCTGCGGGCCGAGGCGATCGACCTCTACCAGTTCCACTGGCCCGACCAGCAGGGGACACCGCTCGCCGACTCGTGGGGCGAGATGATGAAGCTCCAGGACGAGGGCAAGCTGCGCTACATCGGCGTCTCGAACTACACGACGGCGCTGCTCGAGGGCTGCGAGGCGCTGCGGCACGTCCAGTCGCTGCAGCCGCCGTTCTCGCTGGTGCGCCGCGACGTGGCCGCGTCGGAGCTGCCGTGGTGCCGCGCCCACGGCACCGGGGTGATCGTCTACAGCCCGATGCAGTCGGGGCTGCTCACCGACGGCTTCACGGCCGCGCGCGTGGCGGCGATGCCCGCCGACGACTGGCGCCGGCGCGCCCCCCACTTCCAGGAGCCCAACCTGTCGCGCAACCTCGCCCTGCGCGACGCGCTCGCGCCGATCGCCTCGCACCGCGGCGTGAACGTCGGCGCGGTCGCGGTCGCGTGGACGCTCGCCTGGCCGGGCGTCACCGGCGCGATCGTGGGCGCGCGCAGCCCCGACCAGGTGGACGGCTGGATCACCGCGGCCGGGCTCGAGCTCGACCCTGGCGAGCTCGCCCTGATCGCGGGCGCGCTCGAGCGGACCGGCGCCGGGTCGGGGCCGCTGCGGCCTGCGTGAGCGACGAGCCCGACCCCTTTCCCGCCCACTACGCGGCGCTCGCAGCGCGCCACTTCGCCGAGCTCACGTTCGCCGAGGTGCGCCGCGCGCTCCAGGCGCTCTCGTCGCTCTACGTCGAAAGGCGCGAGGGCATCGCGCACGGCCAGGCCCTCGAGGGCCGCGGCAAGCGCGCCGCGTTCGCGCTCTACTACGGGCCGATGCACTTCCTGCTGGTGCGCGAGATCGTGCGCGCGCTCGGGCTCGAGCCGCCGCCGCGGATCGTGGACCTGGGGTGCGGCACCGGCAGCGCGGGCGCGGCCTGGGCGCTCGAGCGGCGGCCCCCCGCGACCGTCGTGGCGGTGGACGCGAGCGGCTGGGCGGTCGGCGAGGCGCGCTTCACGCTGCGGCAGCTCGGCATCCCCGGCACGGCCACCCGCGGAGACGCGGCGGGGCACGTCCCGGATCGCGGCGCGGGGCTGGTCGCGGCGTTCACCGCGAACGAGCTCCCGGATCCGGCCCGCGAGCGCCTGCTCGCGCGCTTGCGCGACGCGGCGGCGGGCGGCACGCCGGTGCTGATCGTCGAGCCGATCTCGCGCCGCGTGAGCCCGTGGTGGCCGGCCTGGCGCCAGGCGCTGCTGGACGCGGGCGGCCGCGAGGACGAATGGCGCTTCCGCCCGCCGCTGCCGGACAAGCTGGCGCTCCTCGGCAAAGCCGCCGGCCTCGACGCGCGCGAGCTCGTGGGCCGCTCGCTCGCGGTCGCCGCGTCGCGCCGCCGCGACCTCTAGAGCGCCGTCGACGCCGAGTAGATCGCGGTCGTCTTCGTGTCCGGCGTCTCGCGGTCGTAGATCCGCTTCAGCTCGACCTTGCCGAAGCCGCCCTCGACCTTGACGTGGACGATGAGCCGGCTGCCGTCGGGCACGCGCTCCCAGGTTTCGGTCATCGAGCCGCCCTTGCTGTTCTTGGTCTCCACCTGCAGCTTGCCGTCCTTCCAGGAAGCCCTGACCTCGGCGTCGCCCTCCTCGGCCTTGTACTTCTTGCCCGTCAGGTAGAGCTTGCGCACCTTGCCGGCCATGTCGTCGAGATCGATCTCGGCATCGGTCTGGGTGACCTTGAGCTCGAGCGGCGGGTTGAAGACGGGGTTCTTCCCGTGCTGCATGTCGCCATCGCTCGGGGTCGAGGAGCCGCTGCCACCGCCATAGCCGCCGCCGCCATAGCCGCCGCCTCCGCGGCCGTAGCCGCCGCCCCCTCCTCGGCCATAGCCACCGCCGCCGTAGCCACCGCCGCCGCGGCCCATCCCGCCGCCCATGCCCCCGCCGCGCCCGCCGCCGTATCCGCCTCCACCGCCGCCCGAAGCGGCGCGCGCCTCTTTCATCTTCTGGCGCGCGTCGTCGCTGAGCTCGACGTTGTAGACCCAGCGCCCGGAGATATCCGGAGTCGTTGTGGCCGCGGGCTTGGCATCGCCGCTGGGCTTCGTGTCGGTCGCGGGCTTCGTGTCGGTCGCGGGCTTCGCGTCGGTCGCGGGTTTCGTGTCGCCCGGAGGTGCAGTCTCCTGCGCAGTCGCCTTCGCCGCGACCGGCGCGGCGAGAGTGGCGAGCGCGAGGAAGTGGGGTAGGGCACCGAGACGAGACATGAGGCCTCCTTGCTTCTCCTCTTGTCTACCCCAATCGGCGCGGGAGAGTCGTAAGAACAATGCAAAATCTGGCGACGTTCGCGTTTGCGCGCGCTAGGGCCGTATCCCCATCTCCTCGACGAGGCGCCCTGCTCCGTCCACCTCGCTCATGGTCCACAGCAGGTAGCGGACGTCGGCGTGGATCGAGCGCGTGCGGACGTCGTCCCAGACGTAGTCCGACGCGACGGTGTCGAAGGTGCCGTCGAAGAGCAGCCCCACGAGCTTGCCGCTGGCGTTGAGCGTGGGCGAGCCCGAGTTGCCGCCAGTCGTGTCCACCGTCGACAGGAAGTCGACGGGCACGTCCCCGAGCTCGGGCGCCACGAAGCGGCTGTGGCGGCCCTTGCGCAGCGCCTGGATCGCCGCGAGCTCGGCGGCCGGCGCGTCGAACTCGCCCTCGCCCGTGTTCTTCTGCTCGACGCCGGCGAGCGTCGTGAACGCGCGCCAGTCGACGCCGTCCACCGCGTTCGCACGCGCCTTGACCTGCCCGTACGTCACGCGCAGCGTCGAGTTCGCGTCGGGCGCCACGAGCCCTCCCGCCTGGTCCAGGAGCGCCCTCGCGTAGCGCGGACGGACCCGCGACGAGGCGCCCTGGCGGCGCTTCTCGTCGTCGCGAACCTGCGCGTCGAGCGGCTCGAGCGCGAGCGCCAGGTCCACGAACGTGTCGTGGCTGGCCGCGATCTCCGCCGCCGTCTGGTCGAGGAGCCCGAGCCGCACGTCCTTGTCGGCGAGCTTCGTCCCGGCGAGGAGCCGGTCGAGGTACTGGTCGATCGCGGCGTCGCTGTCGGCCGTCGCCATCCCGGGCGTGAGCCCCGCGAGCTTGTCGAGCCCCTGGATGCGCTCCCCAGCCGCGAGCGCCGCCGCGTGGCGCATCCAGTAGCGCAGAAGCGCCCGATCGAGGCGCGGGTCGAGCGAGCGCTGCGCGCGCTCCTGGGCCTCGCGGATCCGGTCGAAGTCTCGTTGCTGATAGCCGAGCTCGCGATCGACGTCGAGCGCCTTCGCCTTCTCGACCGCGACCCGGAGCGCGGTGTGCGCGCCGTTCAAGAGCGGCGACGCGGCGTAGAGCTGGCCGAGCACCGCGTCACGCTCGCGCGTCTTCGCGGCCTCGGCCGAGATCGCGGCGAGCGCCGGCAGCACGTCGCCCCACTCCTGCTGGCGCTTTGGGTCGGCCGCGATCCAGGCGGAGAGCCGTTCTTCGCGCGCCTGCTTGTCCGCGAGCAGGCCTCCGCGCACGAGCCCCTCGAGCATGCCCTTGCGGTTGGTGAGCGTGTTGTTCAGGCCCTGGACGCGGCCGGCGGACTTGATCTTGAGAGCGGGATCCTGCTTTCCGAGCGCGTCCAGGATGTCGAGCTGCTCCTGGTAGGTGCGCAGCGTGCGCGGGAACGTCCAGTCGACCGCCTCCTTCACCTCGGCGTAGGTCTGCAGGCGCTGCGTGCGCGCCGGGTAGCCGGTCACGAACACGAGCTCGCCCTCCTTCACGCCCGCGGGCTCGACCTGCAGCCAGCGCTGGGGCTTGTAGGGCATGTTCTCCCGGGCGTGCGGCGCCGGCTTCCCGTCCGGGCCGACGTAGGCGCGGTAGAAGCCCCAGTCGCCGGTGTGGCGCGGCCAGCGCCAGTTGTCGGCTTCGCCGCCGAAGTCGCCGATGCCTTCCGCCGGCGCGTACACGAGCCGCACGTCCGAGATCTCGAGCTGCGCGATCTCGTAGAACTGGAGGCCCTCGAAGAACGAGGCGACGCGGCAGCGGCGGCCGCCCGCCTCGCAGGCGGCGGTGCGCTCCTTGACCCTGCGCTCGATCGCCTCGTAGCGCTTGCGGTCGTCGAGCCTCGGGTCGAGCTTGCCGGTGATCGCGTCCGTCACCTCCTGGACCGACACCGTGACCCAGACCTTCGAGCCGGGGCCGTTCCAGAGCTCGTCCGCGCGCGTCTTCGCGACGAAGCCGTCTCGCAGCAGGTTCCGCTGCGGCGTCGAGTTGTACTGCAGCGAGCCGCTCACGCAGTGGTGGTTCGTGACGATCAGGCCGTCGGGCGACACGAACGACGCCGTGCAGCCGCCGAGCGAGACCACGGCGCCCATCGGCTGGCCCGTGAGGTCGGCGAACGCCTGCGCCTCGCCCGCGAAGCCGAGCGCGCGGAGCTTCTGCGCGAGCGCCGGGATCTGTTGCGGCATCCACATCCCCTCGTCGGCCCGGAGCGAGCCGGCGGCGAGCAGGGCTGCCGCGGTGAGGAAGGCACGAGCGCTGGGTCGCATGCAGGTCTCCACGGTTGCGCCCGCGGGACGCGGGACGGACCTAGCATACGCGAAGGTGCCGACCGGCCGGCCGTCGCCGGAGCGCCGCTACGCCGGCCTCAGCGGATCCGCATCGCGGGATCGCCGAAGAGGTTGTAGATCGCGAGCAGCTCGGGGAAGGCGCCCGAGTCGGCGTACGCCGCCTGCGCCGCGAGCACCGCGTCGCCGAGACGCTGGTGCGATCCCGAGACGATCTCGCGGAGCAGCGCCTTGTGGAACAGGTGAGCGGGCGGGTCGAGGCTGAGCCCGCTCGGCGACACCGCCGCGACCGCGCCCTTGCCCTCGGCCTTCACGAACTCCTCTGCGAGCGAGTTCAGCACCGGGTGATGGAAGTAGCCGTTCAAGCAGCTCAGCGTGAAGAGGATCGGCTGGCGCGGCTGAGGCGCGAGGCCGTCGACGTCCCAGTTGTTCCAGATGTTCTCGCTCGCCCACACCGCGGTGCCGCCGTGCCCGACGTAGCTCATGAGCGAGACGCCGCCGTCGAGCGCCGTGGCGATGTCGGCGCGCGTGGCGGCTCCCAACTGGGACAGGTAGAGCTTCTGGACGGGCCGGCCGCCCAGCACCGTGGCGGCCACGTCGTCGGCATCGGCTTCGAAGTCGCCCGCCGGGTCGGGGTTGTCGGCGACCAGCACCGAGAGCCCCGAGAACCGCTGCCCTGACGTCTCGAACGCGACGAGCTTGTTCACGAGCACGCGC
>Ga0335076_10004463_pt1 | contig 14154 bp, 15 predicted proteins | sample Lox_Sample_25_FD_206717 | JGI IMG/M metagenome (GOLD analysis project Ga0335076, IMG submission 206717) | Soil microbial communities from Loxahatchee National Wildlife Refuge, Florida, United States - Lox_Sample_2.5 | ecosystem: Environmental > Terrestrial > Soil > Wetlands | place: USA... | reverse complement strand
TGGGTTCGCTCAAATGCCCGGAGAGTACAAAAATGCCGCCCTTCACCGAAGCCCTGGCTACTGTGTCTGTTGGATTGTTGGCATCGATCAAAAAAACCTTCGATTTTTCCTGTAATCCCTTAATATCTCCCGAAACGGTAAACCCTGCCTGCTTTTCCTGCGCAGTTACTGCGAACGGCAAGAACAAAATCCCCCACAAAATTTTTTTCATGATATTTATTTTGAATGACGTTGCTTTAGAACGTCAACTACGTCTCCCAAATTATGCCCCTTTGCATTAAGCAAAATTAAATAATGAAAGAGCAAATCGGCCGCCTCGTTTAAAAAAAGCTCTCCATTATTGTCTTTCGCTTCAATGACAAGTTCCACGGCTTCCTCGCCGACCTTCTGCGCAATTTTATTGATTCCCTGCCTGAATAATTGTCGTACATAGGACCTTTCATCCTGACTGATCTTGCGTAAAGCAATGATTTCTTCCAAATAAGCGAGGAAATCTTCTTTTTCGTTTTTCTCATCCCAGCAGGTGTCTGCACCGGTATGACAAACAGGCCCCAGCGGGTCAGCCTTGATCAGTAAGGTATCCTGGTCACAGTCAACCGTAATGCTTTTCAGCAATAAAAAATTTCCACTCTCTTCTCCCTTTGTCCACAAACGTTTTTTTGATCGGCTGTAGAAAGTCACTCTGCCCTCCTTCATGGTCTTATCCAATGCTTCCTGATCCATGAAAGCAAGCATCAGCACTTTTTGCGTTTCATTGTCCTGCACGATGGCAGGAACAAGTCCGTCGGCGTATTTTTTAAAATCAACCTGCATATTTATTTTTTGTACCCGGCGATAGAATTTCTATTTAACATCCTTGCGTCGCACTCTTCAGCTGAAAGAACTTTATTCAGCATTTTTCTTTCTCGCAAGGGCGCGAAGTTAAATAAGACCCAAAGAATTTCCGCACCTTGGTTTCCTTTGCGTCTTTGGTGCAAAATTCGCTCAATAGAATTACTATGTTGAAGAGTGCGACGCAACGATGCCCAATAGCAGCATTACTGCCTGGCCCACCCTTCTTTCAAATCCTCATCGCAATTCCTTTCTTCTGCAAATATCCTTTTAATTCCGGAATCGAAATTTCACGGAAATGAAAAATGCTCGCAGCCAGCGCAGCATCCGCTTTCCCTTTTTCAAACACTTCCACAAAATGCTGCATGGTACCCCCGCCGCCGGATGCGATGACAGGTACAGGCAGCGAAGAGGCAAGTTTTCGTGTAATATCAATAGCAAAGCCCTGTTTTGTTCCATCATGATTCATGGAAGTCAGGAGTATCTCGCCTGCACCCAGACCAACTCCCTGCTTTGCCCATTCAAAACAACTGGTTTCTGTTTTGATCCTTCCTCCATTCAGGTAGACATAATATTCTCCATCTGTTTCCTGCCGCACATCGATCGCCAGCACCACGCACTGGCTTCCGAATTCTTTTGCCAGTTCATTGATCAGCGATGGCCTTTTAAATGCCGCCGTATTTACGGAAATTTTATCCGCTCCGTTTTGCAATAAAATGTTAACATCTTCGACAGACGAAATGCCGCCTCCCACCGTAAAGGGAATATTTATATGATGCGCAATCCGGTTCACGAGTTCGCTGAGCGTCTTTCTTCGTTCATTAGTGGCCGTTATATCCAGGAAAACCAGTTCGTCTGCTCCCTGTCCGGCATACAAAGCGCCAAGTTCCACAGGATCACCCGCATCCCTGAGATTGACAAAATTCGTTCCCTTCACCGTGCGGCCATCTTTGATATCCAGGCAGGGTATGATTCTTTTTGTTAACACATCTATTTTTTTGAAGTAAATGCCACTTTAATGCCAAGCCCGATCAATATGATCCCGGTAATTTTTTCCTGAATACGTGCAAATCGTTGTGATCGGACAAGCCAATCACCCATCCTCCCGAAAAGAATGGCAACAAGGATATTCACCACCGTTCCCGAGCAATCGAACCATACACCGAGAAATAAAATCTGCCATTGTGGATGAGCAGCTTTAATATTGATAAACGGCGGGAGAAAGGCGAGAAAAAACAAGGCCACTTTTGGATTCAGTACATTGGTGATGACCCCCTGCCAGAAAATTTTCCCATAAGAAACCGGCTCCATTTTATCCTGGAGTTTAAGTGGCGTAGCCTTCTTCAGCAATGATTTTACACCCAGATAAATAAGATAAGCGGCGCCGATATATTTAATTACATCGAAAGCGGTGGCAGAACGGACAAGGACAGCCGAAAGTCCGGCCACTGCAGCCGTGATATGCACCAGACATCCTGCCATGATACCCAACGCAGAAATAATTCCTGCCCTGGTGCCCTGGCCTGTGCTCCTCGAAGCCACATACATCATATCATTGCCAGGCGTGATGTTCAGCATCAGGCTGGCAAAGGCAAAAAGGAGAAAATTGTGGATATCCATGTTTAACTTTTATTAAATGCTTCTATCGCGACCGGATCGAAGTTGGAAAGATGATAATGCTTCGATCCCGATTTTCCCTTCATAAATCGCCTTCCCGATGATTGCTCCCCTGCAACCAATTTCTTCCAGTTTCAACAGGTCATCGACAGAACTGACGCCCCCGCTAGCGACAAAATACAGGGAAGGGTATTTCGCAATAATATTTTTGTAGAGATCAACAGACGGTCCCTGCAACAATCCGTCTTTACTGATATCTGTGCAAAAAATCTGCTTCACTCCCTTTTCAAAGTATTTTGCGATAAAATCATAAACTGATATATCCGTTGTTTCCTGCCATCCGCTCACTGCGATCTTTTCTTTTTTTACATCTGCTCCAAGAAAAAATTTATCTGCTTCATATTTCAATATCCATTTCACAAATAAGTCTTCCTCTTGTACCGCGATACTGCTCACAGTAGCCAATACGGCTCCCGAATCAAAAACAATATCGATATCTTTTTCTGTTTTAATTCCACCCCCGAAATCAATGCGCAATGCTGTGCGGGAAGCAATTTTCTCCAGCACTTTCCAGTTTCTGACCGCCCCGGCTCTTGCTCCATCGAGGTCAACCAGGTGCAGGCGGACCAACCCGGCGTCTTCGAAACGTTTCGCCACCTCCAGAGGATCTTCGTTATATACTTTTTTCTGCGCGTAATCACCCTGGGTAAGCCTGACGCACCTGCCTTCGATAATATCAATTGCCGGAATGATTTCCATTAGTTTCTACAGATCAATAAAGTTTTTAATGATTTTCGCACCCACTGCAGCAGATTTCTCCGGGTGAAACTGTACTCCGTAAAAATTATTCCTGCTCAATGCACTGCTGAAGCGGGTACCGTATTCTGTTATAGCTGCAGTTTCATCGCAGCATTCTGCAAAATAGCTGTGTACAAAATAGCAATAGGACTCTTCCGCAATTCCTCTAAAAATGGGTCCGGATAAACCGGATATCTGGTTCCATCCAATCTGCGGTACTTTCAGATTTTCATCTTCAACATGGAATCTCCTCACCTTCGAATCAAAGATTCCGAGGCAATCGGTATCATTCTCTTCAGAATAATTACACATCAGCTGCATGCCAAGGCAAATGCCGAGTACCGGTTGCTGAAGACTTTTAATAAGTGAATCCAGTTTTCTCTCTCTCAAATATCTCATGGCGCTATTGGCCTCACCTACTCCAGGGAAAATCACTTTATCTGCAGACCTTATCTTTTCAGGGTCATCTGTTACCGTGGCATTGACACCAATCCTCTCCAGTGCATACAACACCGATTGAATATTTCCTGCGTTATATTTGATAATAGCCAGCATCCTGATGAAGGGTCATATTATTGTTTCTAAAAAATTTTTTACTGCTTTGTCAATTTCCCCTTCTTTATCCAAAGCTTTAATAAATGCTGTGCCGATGATTGCACCATTTGCATAAGCACAGGCAGTCTGAAAAGATTCCCTGTCCTTTATTCCAAATCCAACGAGCACCGGGTTTTTCAGATGCATATCCTTCAATTTCTTAAAATAGGCAGCCTGCTCAGAAAAATTTTTATCCTTCCCTGTGGTTGAGGAAGAAGACACCGCGTATAAAAACCCACTGCTTAACTCATCCAGTTTCCTGATACGTTCATCAGATGTTTCAGGAGTGACCAGGAAAACAAAATCGAGTCCGTATTTTTTAATGATGTTTCCATATTCAGTTTCAAATTCGTAGATCGGCAGATCGGGAAGTATCAATCCGTCTATTCCTGCTTTTTTTGACTGGGCACAAAATTTTTCGAATCCGAATTGCAAAACAGGATTCATATATCCCATGAGCAATACCGGTAGGTCTTCTAATCCTCCAGCCGATCCTGTTTTTCTCAAATCCCCGATTTGTTCAAAAAGTTTTGCAATCGTCATTCCGTTTGCCAAAGCCCTGGTGCTGCTTGCCTGGATTACCGGCCCGTCTGCCAGGGGATCACTGTATGGCATTCCCAATTCTATCATATCTGCGCCTGAATTTGCAAGCGCTTTCATCACAGCCATTGTACTCTCCAGGTGTGGAAATCCGGCCGTGCAATAGACATTAAGAATATTATTTTGTTTGCGTGTAAAGAGCTCGTCAATTCTGGACATGTAATAATAATTCAATAAGCAACATTTAATTTTTTTCTACCGACATCTGGCCCCTGCGGGGTCCTTGGAAAAGAATTCATCCTTTCATCGCATGCATGTACGCTGCCAGGTCTTTGTCCCCCCTTCCGCTTAAACAAATAACCACCGTATCTTTTTCATTAAGCTCTAATTGTTCCAGTGCTGCCAATGCATGTGCGCTCTCAAGTGCAGGAATGATTCCTTCGAGTTTGGCCAATTGAAAAGCTGCAGCTAATGCTTCTTCGTCGGTTGCGCTCAAAAAAACAGCACGCCGGCTTTCGAACAAATGCGCATGCAAAGGTCCGATACCGGGATAATCAAGTCCGGCCGAAATACTGTGTGGCTCGATGACCTGTCCATCGTCTGTCTGCATCACAAGGCTTCTGCTTCCGTGCAATACACCTGGCTTGCCCAATTGAGTCGTTGCAGCACTCATTCCACTTTGCACGCCATACCCGGCAGCCTCCACAGCGATCAATTCCACACCGGGATGATCAAGAAAATGATAGAATGCTCCTGCTGCATTGCTGCCTCCGCCCACGCAGGCAATGATATGTGTCGGCAATTCGTGGCCGGTCTTTTCTTTCAGTTGCATTTTCATTTCCTCACTGATCACGCTCTGGAAACGAGCCACCATATCAGGATAAGGATGGGGTCCGACAACACTTCCAATGATATAATGTGTATCCACCGGGTTGTTTATCCAGTCGCGAATGGCTTCATTTGTTGCATCCTTGAGTGTTTTACTTCCGCTGGTAGCAGGGATGACTGTTGCCCCCAGCATTTTCATCCTTGCCACATTGGGAGCCTGGCGCTCAATATCCTTTTCTCCCATGTACACGATACATTCCATGCCTTTCAAAGCACATACAGTGGCTGTTGCTACTCCGTGCTGACCTGCTCCGGTTTCGGCAATGATTCTCCTCTTGCCTAACCGGATAGCCAACAATATTTGACCGATGGTGTTATTGATCTTATGCGCCCCCGTATGACATAAATCCTCCCGCTTTAAAAAAATTTCAGTATTATACTTATTGCTCAGTCTTTTTGCAAGATATAATGGCGTGGGACGACCGACATAGTCTTTCAATAAAGCATTAAATTCCTTCTGAAAAGAAGCCTCGTGAATAATATCCAGGTAACGTTTCCTCAACTCCTCTACATTAGGATAAAGCATTTCAGGAATATAGGCACCTCCAAATTTTCCATAATAACCCTGTTCATTGGGTTGCTGATATGATTGTACATTGCTCATGGTCTGTTCAATTCTTGTATAAATGATTTTATCCTGTCAATATCTTTTACTCCACTACTGAATTCAAACCTGCTGTTGATGTCAATGGAAAATAATTTACCTGCAATTTGTTCATCACCAAAAGTTCTTAGTTTTCCCGCGTCCCCGGGTTCAATTCCTCCGCTCAGAAAAAACAATTTTTCGATTGAAGCGTTTTTAAGCACATCCCAGTTAAATTTCTTTCCGGTGCCCCCATACCCCACTCCCAGCGTATCAAACAAAAACATGTCGCATACATCCAGATATGGACGCATGATCCAGTCAATCGGATCATCGTCGCCCAGCCGGAAAACTTTAATCACGCTGATATAATTGGCCAGTTGTTCACAGAGCCTCGGCGTTTCATCGCCATGCAATTGGACCATGTCCAGGCCATATTCATCCACATGCTTCATGACCTCGTCGTAGGAAGCATTTACAAAGACACCGACCTTGCCTAACCGAAGTTTCAATTTCTTAAGCTGTTCTCCACTCATATGTTTTCCAACATATCGCGGTGATTTAGGATAAAAAATAAACCCGGCGAAATCGAGGCCCATCTCATCGAGTTTCCTGACCTGATCAAGTTGCGTCATGCCGCAGACTTTTACTCTCATGCTGTCTTTGTTTTAGCTGGTTAACAAATAAGGCAAAAGCAACCGCCGGATCAGGTTCTTTCATAAAATTCTCGCCAATCAAAAATCCACTGAAACCGAATGATTTCATATGGCATATCGTTTCCACGTCGTGAATTCCGCTTTCCGCAATAATTATTTTCCCGGGAGGAATTTTATCAATCAGAGAAATCGAACGATTGATATCTACAGCAAATGTTTTAAGATCCCGGTTATTAATTCCTAGAATATCTATATCATCGCAAATATGCCCCAGTTCTCCTTCATCGTGAATTTCAAGCAACACTTCCAGTTGAAGGCCCTTTGCAAAAGCTGCCAGTTTACTCACTTCTCCCGGACTCAAACAGGCTGCGATCAGCAATATCGCATCGGCCCCGATGGACCTGGCTTCAACAATCTGGTAGGGGTCAATGATAAACTCTTTTCTCAGGATCGGAATGAGATTTTTTCTTGCATTCAAAATATCTTCATCATATCCTCCAAAAAACTTTTCATCTGTCAAAATGGAGAGCGCTGAAGCGCCGTTATCCGCATAAGCCGAGGTAACCTTAACTACATCCGCTTTATTATTGATGGTCCCCTTTGAAGGTGACTTTCTTTTGAATTCAGCAATGATTCCGGTCCTCTGTTCGTCTGATATGAATTCTTTCAACGATAAAATCTTTCTTGAAAAAAAATTTCTTTTTTCAAGCCTGGATTCGCTGAGTATTGATTTATTCTTTTTGACCTCAGATTTTTTATACTCAATGATCGTATCGAGAATGTGCATGATCTTCCTCCTAGTATTGTAACGAAATGAGCGACTGCAAAGCCTGATAAGCTTTCCCGCTCTCCAGGCTTTCCACTGCAGCAAGATAAGCTTCATTATAGTCTGAGTAAGTCCCGGTGCAATGCAGCGCCATGGCTGCATTGGCCAACACAACTGCGTGTTGGGCCCAGCTTCCTTCTCCTTTCAATATTTTTGAAAATATCTTTGCTGCTTCTTCCACAGAATTACCACCATGAATATCGGCCGGATCCACCATACGTTTTCCTAATTGTTCAGCCGTCATAATTCTTTCTCCTTGATTAGTGATCACCTTCGTATCATTGGTGAGCGAAATTTCATCATAGCCGTCCAAACTATGAATAATTGTAAAAGCACTTCCCGACTGCTGCAATAAGTAATTGTAAATTCTTGCCATTTCCAGGTTGTACACTCCCACCAGTTGAAATTTTGGGGAGGCCGGATTCACCATGGGCCCCAGCATATTGAAAAAAGTTCTTACTCCTAAATTTTTTCTAATCGGTCCCACCGTTTTCAGCGCCGGATGAAAAAGCGGGGCATGAAGAAAACAAATATTCGCTTTCTCAACTTCCTTCTTCAGCTTTTCCGCTTCATTCTTAAATTTATAACCAAGCTGCTCCATCACATTCGAAGCACCGCTGATGCTTGATGCACCATAGTTCCCATGTTTGGCAACCTTCTGTCCTGTTCCAGCCACAATAAAACAGGACAGCGTTGAAATATTAAATGTATTTTTCCCATCACCACCGGTGCCTACGATATCAATCACATCATGTCCGTTCAAATCGACATGTACACATAATTCCAGCAGCGCATCGCGGAACCCCTGCAATTCATTGATCGTGATACTGCGCATAAGGAACACTGTGATAAATGCCGCTATTTCACTTTCATTATAGGTATTCCTGGAAATATTCAGTAACACTTCTTTGGCTGTTTCCCTGGAAAGCGTTTTGTGCTCGAACAGGTATTGAAGAATCTTTTTCATGTATTTTACAAGACGATGAAATAATTTAGTTTTTATCTGATCTGAAAACCTGTATTCATCAGGCCAGCCAGTTTCTCATTATTTTTTCGCCCATTGGCGTCAGCACACTTTCCGGGTGAAACTGCACACCCTGCACATCATAAGTTTTATGCCGAAGACCCATAATATAATTATATTGATCCCTGGCTGTGATCTCAAGTTCTTTTGGGAAATGATCCTCTCTAACCACCCAGCTATGATAACGGCCGGCCTCTATTTCATCAGGCAGTCCGGCAAAAAGATCCTGAGCAGCGCCTTTCACTAAGCCAGAGCCATTCCTTTTCTTATTTGACATGTCATGCTTCACGATTTTCACAGGCGTTGCCACTCCGTGAAAAACTGTTGACAGGTTAATTAGTTCTGCCCCAAAAGCTTCTCCTATCGCCTGGTGACCCAAACAAACGCCTAAAATGGATTTGGTTGGTGCATATTCTTCGATCAAGGGAAGCATCAGACCGGCTTCTTTCGGAATGCCAGGTCCGGGTGATAAAATGATTTTATCATATTCTTTGACCCTGCTTAATTCAATCTGATCATTCCGGTACACGTCAACCTTCTGATGAAGTATTTTTTCCACCAGGTGAACAAGGTTATAAGTAAACGAATCGTAGTTATCGAACACAAGTATTTTCATATTCACATTTAAATTATAGACAAATTCTTTGGGCGCTCAAATTGTCTGAGCCACTTCTATGGCTTTTCTTAATGCGCCCAGTTTATTTTTCACTTCCTGTAGCTCATTTTCAGGCTGACTTGCTGCTACTATACCCGCACCTGCCTGATAGGTCAGTGTATTCTGCCGGCTCAGAAAACTACGGATCATGATAGCATGAATACAGCTTCCGTCAAAACCAATAAACCCGATACAACCTCCATAATAATTTCTCAGCGTAGGTTCATATTTGTTGATCAGTTCCATTGCCTTGAATTTGGGAGCCCCGCTCAAAGTGCCTGCAGGAAATGTAGCGGCCAGTAATTGAAAGGGGTTATTGTCTTCCCTGACCTTTCCCTTCACCTCACTCACCAAATGAATGACGTGCGAATAATATTGAACCTGCCGGTAATGGACAACCGAAACCTCATCACATTGCCGGCTGAGATCATTACGGGCCAGGTCAACCAGCATCACATGTTCGGCATTTTCCTTTGTATCCTGCAATAACCTGTCGGCAGCCTGCTGATCAATCTCATCATCCCCCGTCCTTTTGAATGTCCCCGCGATGGGATGAACAATGGCCTTTCCGTTTTGGATCAGGATCTGTGACTCGGGAGATGAACCCATTAACCTGTAATCCCCATAATCGAAATAGAACAGATAAGGAGAAGGATTGATATTGCGCAGCGCCCGATACACATTGAATTCATCCCCGGTAAAATCCAGCTGGTATCTCCTGCTGAGTACAATTTGAAAAACATCTCCGCGATAACAGCTCTGAATTCCTTTTTGAACCATCTGCCTATACTCTTCATCAGTCATATTCTGTCTTTCACTCCCATTGATTGCAAAAGGATAAATAGGCACATCCTTACTTTTTATCAGGGATTCTACGATTGCCATTTCACTCTCAAGTCCGGCTAATTCGTTTTCGCAGAGATATAATTCATCCTTAAAATGATTGATTGCAATAACATACTGGTATAACCGATATCGCATTAAAGGAATCGCGGGCAAATGATTCCGGGGATCTTCCTTCGAATCTGCTTCAGAAAACCGGATGGTATCAAAAAACTGAACCGCATCGAATGTGGTATACCCAAATAGCCCCTGCGCTGTCCTGACAGGTTTTTCCGCAGCAGGAACAGTGTTGAACCTTTTCATAAAATCCCAAAGCAAGGATGGCACTGCAGCAGAATGCGTAATGTTGACTTTCTCAGGCGGCTGACCCGGAAGTTTAAATTCAATTTTGGTGATATCTGTAATTTCTATACCCGCAATTGCATTGATACAAATAAAAGAATAACTGTTTTCAGCAGCATGATAATCGGTACTTTCAAGCAGGATGGTATCCCGAAAGCGATCCCTGAGACGTAGGTAAATTCCTACCGGTGTGTGTATATCGGAAAGTAGTTTTTTAAATTTTGTTTTGATCTCTATCTTTTTCATATCGTTTTCCCGAAAGCTTATTCTTTTGATGAAGAACCTGTTTGAACGCCCTTTTCATTCTGTCCCTTCGGGTATAAGAATGAAAAAGCCCCGAATATATCGGGGCAAAATATGATAATACAGTATGCTATAGCATTACTTGCCCCGCAAGGAGTTCGTATGCCACCACCACTGTTTGTTATTGATCTGTAATTTCATTGCAGTACAAATATGGAATGGAAAAATGATTTCACCAAATTTTTCAGAGATCATTTCCCAAAATTAAGTACAAACGGTTGCCTCGCCCAAGCCGAGGAGGTATCGTTTAGAAAAAATAGCCTGGCTTATAAATAATTTCAGATTTTATGCTTATTTTTTCTCCGTCATATCGGATACCTGCACATGAATTCAACCCAGACCGAGGCTCTTCCATCGCAACGATTGTTGTCGCTCGATTTTATGCGGGGTGCCATCATGGTGTTGTTGGCCCTGGAAAGCACAGGTTTGTATGAACATCTTTTTAAAGCCACTGATGGGACAATAGCAAATAAATTCTTCCTGCAATTCTTTCATCACCCCTGGAACGGACTTAGGTTCTGGGATCTGATACAACCCTCATTCATGTTTATGGCGGGAGTTGCCATGGCTTTTTCGTTGCACAAGCAGGAGCAAAAAGGCATGAGCTGGAATGAATCGCTTAAAAAAACGTTGAAGAGATGTTTCTGGCTGTTTTTCTGGGGAGTATTGGATTATGCAGTCAGGCCGGGTGGGCTATCCTTCGAACTCTGGGACGTACTGACCCAATTGTCTTTCACCACGCTGGTTGCGTTTCTTATTTTCCGCTGGCCGGCAAAAGTGCAGATCATTTTTTGTGTTGGATTATTCTTGCTTACAGAAGCCTTATATCGATTTACGAAAGTACCCGGCTTCGATCAGCCATTCACTGATCAGCACAATTTTGGTAATTATGTCGACCTGCTGCTGATGAATAAAATCAATAAAGGAGGATGGGTTGCCATCAATTGTATTCCTACTGCCGTACATACCATCGCCGGCGCTTTGGCAGGTAAGTTGCTTTTGAGTAATCAGAAAAATAAGATCCGGATGATGCTTATCTGGGCTGTTATCTGTTTTATCGCAGGATATGGACTTGACGCAGCCGGCATAACACCCATCATTAAACGCATCGCGACGAGTTCGTTTACCCTGGCTTCCCTGGGCTGGTGTCTGGTTGAACTGAGTTTTTGTTATTGGTGGATCGATATCATGGGGCACAAAAAAAATCTTTTGTTCTTTGTTGTGGTGGGAATGAATTCTATTTTCATTTACCTGTTCTTCGAAATTGTCGGCGACAGATGGTTCACCGGATATATCACCAGCATCAGTAATGGCCTTCAGGAGATCATTCACATGCCTGAAATGCCAAAACTGATTATCAGTTCTCTCTGTGTATTCGCCCTGGAGTGGTATTTGTGCTATTTCTTATATAAAAAGAAAATATTTTTCAAATTGTGAGGACATGATTAAAGTAAATCAATATGGTTATTCAGCATAAGCAGGTTGACAATAAAGGGATGTTTTACGTTGGGAAAGATGGTGCCATCGAAGCGGAATTGGTGTACACTATGTCCTCTCCGGGGAAAATGGTGATTGAACATACCGAAGTGAATGAAGAGTTGAAAGGATTGAATGTCGGCAAAGAACTGGTACAGGCCGCAGTAACTTACGCAAGAACAAATAATATTAAAATCGTTCCGCTTTGTCCATATGCCAAATCATTATTCAGCAGGATTGCAGAATGGAGGGATGTTTTGTTATAAAACTCCCTTTGTTGAGGGCAGATAATTTGAAAGCGGATCGCGTTTTACTGCCATCCTGATCGCCCTGGCAAAGGCCTTGAAGATCGCTTCGATCTTATGATGTTCATTGTCGCCGTGACACTCAATGTGCAGATTACATTTAGCTGCGTCGGAAAAAGATTTAAAAAAATGATAGAACATTTCGGTGGGCATCTCCCCTATTTTTTCCCGTCGGAATGACGTGTTCCACACAAACCAGTTTCGCCCTCCAAAATCAATCAGCACTTTAGCATCTGCATCATCCATGGGCAATGCAAATCCGTAACGCTCCATTCCTCTTTTGTCGGCCAGGGCTTTGGCAAATGTTTCTCCCAGCGCTATGGCTGTGTCTTCAATAGTATGATGTTCGTCGATATGCAGATCACCGGCCACATGGATATCCAGATTTATTTTCCCATGTCGCGCGATTTGCTCGAGCATATGATCAAAAAAACCAATGCCGGTAGCTATTTTCGCATGACCATTCCCGTCAACATTTAGCTCAATTTTTATTTGCGTTTCACTAGTATTGCGTTGGTGAATGACGTGACGCAGGCCGAGTTTAAAAAAAGAATAAATCGCACTCCATTCTTTTGTCTCCAGTGCAATCGTGGACTGTAGTTCTTTTACTGAATCCTTGATTTCACCGCTGCCCAGGTCAGGATCATTATTCAGCCATATCGCTTTACATCCGAGGTTCTTTGCCAGTTGTACATCCGTAATGCGATCGCCGATCACATAGGAATTCGGAATATCATAATCAGCATTATTCAGATAGCTTGTCAGCATGCCGATGCCCGGCTTGCGCGTGGGCGCATGATCTTTTGCAAGCGTTTTATCAATGTGCACAGCGCTGAAATGGATGTCCTCATTTTCGAGGCTTTTCATGACGAAATTATGTACAGGCCAGAAAGTATCTTCGGGAAATGAAGGGGTGCCGAGCCCGTCCTGATTGGTAACCATCACCAGTTCATAGTCAAATTCACGCGCAATTTTTCCCATGAATTCAAACATATGCGGATAGAAATCCAGTTTATTCAATGCATCGATCTGGTATGTCGGAGGAGCTTCGTGAATAAGCGTTCCATCACGATCAATAAATAAAATTCTTTTCATCCGTAAAATTTCCATTTAGGATTTGAACTGATGTGGAACGTCCAGCTCTTATTTCCCGTTATAACTGATCTTCCAAATTGTTCCTTTCGAGTCATCAGAAACATAAATTGATCCGTCGGGACCTTGTGCAAGGCCGCAGGGACGATGTTTGGGAGTTCCTGCAGCTGCCAGTTTCGCACTACCGGCAAATCCATCAGCAAATACTTCCCAGTTCCCGGATGGCTTTCCATTCCTGAAAGGAACGAATACAACATAGAATCCTTCCTGTGGCTCAGGCGCCCTGTTCCATGAACCGTGAAATGCAATGAATGCACCATTCTTATATTTTTCCGGAAACTGATTGCCGGTATAAAAGAGCAATCCGTTAGGAGCCAGGTGTCCGGGGAATGCTATAACGGGATCCTGGGCATTTTCACCTGCAGTTTTTTTGCCATCGCCGCCAAATTCCGGAGCTAATATTTTTTTGTGCTGGAACTGATCATAATAAATATAGGGCCATCCGCAATTGGACCCTTTCTTCAATTCATACATGCATTCGGCAGGAAGTTCTGCGCTTTGCTTGGTATCATACAGGTTAGGAAATAAATCATGCAGTTGATCGCGTCCATGCTGCATGACGAATAGAGTATTGGTCACGCTATTCCAATCCAGTCCCACAACATTACGAAGGCCGGTAGCATAGTGCACTCCATTGCCATAGGTCTGATCTAATTTATCGGCTTTGAATTGCCAGATCCCTCCCGCGGAATCCAGTATGGGGCAGGGTTTCATACCGGGA
>Ga0335076_10004462_pt1 | contig 14155 bp, 15 predicted proteins | sample Lox_Sample_25_FD_206717 | JGI IMG/M metagenome (GOLD analysis project Ga0335076, IMG submission 206717) | Soil microbial communities from Loxahatchee National Wildlife Refuge, Florida, United States - Lox_Sample_2.5 | ecosystem: Environmental > Terrestrial > Soil > Wetlands | place: USA... | reverse complement strand
AGCGCCGTCCCAGTCCAGCCTGATGCGATCGCCAATGCCGCGCGTGTCGAGGATGCCAAGCACCAGCTGCGCGCGGCCCAGTTCGATGAGCCCGGCGCTCGCTTGAATGCCGAGGCCGGCGGGCAGCGTGAAGGTGCCGCGCAGCTTCGCCGACAGCGTGTAGAGATGCGCCTTGTACAGGCTGCGGTGCTTTTCCTGCAGCTCGATGCCGCCATCCATCGCCAGCGTGTCCGGCAGCAGCGCGACATGGCCATGCTCGATCTTTTCGCGGCGCGTGGTCCGGCTGCGCTCGTTCTCGTCGGTCGTGGTCGTCGCCTCCTGCGTGCGCCGCGTATACGGGATGTAGAGTACGGGGCCCGCAATGCGCTGCGCCTCGCTCGTGCCGCGCGCGATGTCGGCGATCACGCCGTCGCGTGCCTGCTTGCGCTCGCCGATCAGCCCGCGAATCATCTCGACGGGAATCTGCAGCAGCAGGGCGACCAGCCCGATCAGGACGACCTTTACCAGCAGAGCCTTCTGCACGCGTTCCACCAGGCCATGCCGAAGCAGGCGGGCAGCGCCGTGTCTGTGTCCCGATCCTCCTTTCCGGTATCGGCGCGCCCGCCCCCGCGGTTCTCTCGGAGATCCAGGTCCGCCGGCAAGGCGCACTCCACGCCGAGCGCGACCTCGCCGTAGCCGTTCATGCGGCGAGCAGCAGCACCGCGCCGGCGAGCGCGACGCTGACGAACAGGCCGACGGCAGCGGCCAAGACGACCTGGGCCGCGATTTCCACTGCGTGATGCATGGTGCGGATCATGGACATCTCCTTTCGATGCCCTGCATTCCAGCCCCGCGGAGTGGCGGCGCGCAGCACCAATCCTGCAAAGCCGGCGAGCAAAAATGGCGGAAAAATGGCGCGGATCGTTCGGGTATAGTCGGCGCATGGCCCGCCGCATCGCGATCGTCGAGGATGACGCCGCCATCCGCGCCAACTACGCCGAGGCACTCAAGCGGCACGGGTACGACGTGTCCGCCTATGCGGCGCGGGGCGAAGCGATGCAGGCTTTTCGCGCGCGGTTGCCGGATCTCGCGATCATCGACATCGGCCTGGGCGACGACACCGAGGGCGGCTTCGCGCTGTGCCGCGATCTGCGCGCGCTGTCGCCGCAGCTGCCGATCGTGTTCCTGACCGCTCGCGATTCGGACTTCGACGTGGTCTCCGGCCTGCGCCTGGGGGCCGACGACTACCTCACCAAAGGAGTAAGTCTTCCGCATCTCATGGCGCGGATCGGCGCGCTGTTCCGCCGAGTGGATGCGCTTGCCGAGGCGAAGCCGGTGGAGGAGCGCATCGTGCGGGGACCGCTCGAGCTCGACCTCAAGCGCTTCAGCGTGCAGTGGAAGGGCGCGCGGATCGACTTCACGCTCACCGAGTTCTGGGTGGTGCACTCGCTCGCGCGCCACCCGGGCCACGTTAAGAACCGCGACCAGCTCATGCGCGACGCCGAGCTCGTGGTCGACGACGCCACGGTTACCTCGCACGTCAAGCGCGTGCGCGCCAAGTTCCTCGCCGCCGATCCGGCCTTCGACGCCATCGAGACGGTCTACGGGCTCGGCTACCGCTGGAAAAGCTAGTGGCGCGCTTTCCGCTGCGCGCCAAGCTCGCCCTGGTGGCGCTCACGCTGCTGGTGCTTCCCTGGGCGGGCTGGCGCTACGTGCGCGAGATGGAGCGCTTCCTGCTCGCCTCGCAGGAGGAGTCGCTCGCGGCCACCGCGCGCGCGGTAGCCACCGCGCTGCACGAGCGCCCGAAGCTCCTCGTGTACCGCGCGCGCGACGAGTCCGAGCTGCGGCGCGAGGCCGAGCGGGAGCTGCAGAAGCTTTCGGGCGGAGTCATCGAGCACGAGGAGCCGGCGCGCGAGCAGTCGTCGGACGCCGAGATCACGGCGATCCTCAAGGGCCTCGAGCGCGCGAGCTCCCGCATCTGGGTCGTGAGCCGCGACTACCACGTGCTCGCGCTAGCGGGTACGCTAAAGCGGCCGGACCCGGAGCCACCCAGCCTGACCGAGCGTGCGCTCGCCTGGCTGCTCGCGCCCCCCACCGAGGATTTCGACGACGCCATCGCGCAGGACGCCATCGCGGCCGGGCGCGAGGTCGCCGCGGCGCTGCAAGGCGCGGCGGCGACGCGCACGCGCAATACGCGCGACGGGCGCGCGGTAGTCATCTCCGCCGCGCATCCCATCTGGGTGGGGGACGAAGTGCAGGGCGCCGTGGTGGTGGAGGAGACCACCAACCGCATCGCGTCGTTGCGCAGCCAGGCGCTCGAGCGCCTGCTGCTGGTGACGCTCGTCGTCTTCGCAGTGGTAGCGGCAGTGCTCCTTTGGTTCGCCACGCGCATCTCGAATCGCATCCGGCGCCTGTCGGACGAGGCCGAGGCGGCCGTGGATGCGCGCGGCCGCATCACGCGCCTCACGACGGCGTCGGACACCGGCGACGAGATCGGCGACCTGTCGCGCAGCTTCTCCAAGGTGCTGGAGGGCCTTGCGCGCTACAACGCCTACCTGGAGGCGCTGGCGGGAAGGCTCTCGCACGAACTGCGCACGCCGGTCGCGGTAGTGCGCTCGTCCCTGGAGAACCTGCACGGCGCGCGCAGCCCAGAGGAGACGCAGACCTACGTCGCACGCGCGGAGGAGGGCCTGGCGCGCCTCGCCACGATCCTCGCGCGCATGACCGAGGCGAGCCGCCTGGAGCAAAGCCTCTCGACGGCGGCACGGGAGCGCTTCGACGCAGCCGCAGTCGTGCGCGGCTGCACCGAAGGTTATCGGCTTGCCTACGGGCCGCGCCGCTTCGAGCTGACGGTGCCGGCCGAGCCCGCCTGGCTGCTCGGCTCCGCGGATCTGTTCGCGCAGATGCTGGATAAGCTGGTGGAAAACGCGGCCGATTTTGCGAGCGAAGGCAGTGCGATCCGGATCTCGCTTGCGGGTGCCGCGACGCTGCAGCTGCGGGTCGAGAACGACGGCCCGCCGCTGCCAGGCGCGATCCGGGATTCGCTCTTCGACTCGATGGTCTCGCAGCGCGGCGAGCGCGCGAGCGGCGTGCCGCACCTGGGGCTCGGCCTGTATATTGCGCGCCTGATCGCGCAATTTCACGGCAGCGAGCTGCGCGCAGAAAATCTCCCCGCCCAGCGGGGCGTCGTGTTCGAGGCGAGCTTTCCTCGCGCCTTATAATTTCGCGCTTGCGAATTTACGATCTCCTGGTGATCGGCGGCGGCATCAACGGCGCCGGGATTGCGCGCGATGCGGCCGGACGCGGCCTTTCGGTTCTGCTCGCGGAGAAGAACGACCTCGCGTCGGCGACCTCCTCCTCGTCGTCCAAGCTCATCCACGGCGGGCTGCGGTACCTGGAGCTCTACGAATTCCGCCTGGTGGCCGAAGCGCTCGCCGAGCGCGAGGTGCTGCTCAAGGTCGCGGCGCACCTGGTATGGCCGGCGCGCTTCGTCATGCCGCACGTGCCAGAGCTGCGGCCGCGCTGGATGATCCGCGCGGGGCTGTTCCTCTACGACCATCTATCGCGGCGCGCGAGCCTGCCCGGCTCGAAGGCAGTCCGGCTCGATGCCGCGCCCTACAGCGCCGGGCTCCAGCCGCATCTCCGGCACGGCTTCATCTACTCCGATTGCCGAGTGGACGATGCGCGGCTCGTGGTCGCGAACGCGATGGACGCGCGGGCGCGCGGCGCACGCGTGCTCACGCGCACCGAGTGCCTGAGCGCGGCGCGCACGCCGGAGGGCTGGCGCGCAAAGCTGTCCGGCGGCGAGGAGGTCGGCGCGCGCGCGATCGTGAATGCGGCCGGGCCGTGGGTGAAGAACGTGCTCAACGCGCACCTTTCCCAGCCGTCGCGCGACCAGGTGCGCCTGGTCAAGGGCAGCCACATCGTGCTGCCCAGGCTCTACGAGGGCGAGCATGCGTTCATCCTGCAGAACGACGACCGCCGCGTAATCTTCATGATTCCCTACGGCGACCTGCACACGCTGGTCGGCACCACCGACGTCCCGGTCGAGGACGAAAACGCCTCGCCGCGCGCGAGCGACCAGGAGGTCGCCTACCTGTGCCGCGCCGTGAACCGGTACCTGGCCCGTCCGGCGCGTCCGGAGGAGGTCGTCTGGAAATACGCCGGCGTGCGGCCGCTGTACGACGACGGCTCCTCCGATCCTTCCGCGGTGACGCGCGACTACACGCTGCGCGTGGATGACGACCAAGGCGAGATGCCAGTGCTATCCGTCTTCGGCGGCAAGATCACCACCTACCGCCGCCTGGCCGAGCACGCGCTGGAGAAGCTGCAGCCGTACTTTCCCGGCATGAAGCCCGCCTGGACGGACCGCGTGCCGCTCTCGGGCAGCGACTTCGGCGGCGTGCCGCGCATGGAGGCGCGCGACGCGTTCTTCGGCAGCCACGCCGGCCTGCCGGAGTCCGCCCTGCGGCCGATTTTCCGGCGGCACGGCACGCACGCGCAGGCAGTCGTCGGCGACGGCGACCTCGGCGAGGACCTCGGCGGCGGCCTCAGCGAGCGCGAGCTGCGTTACTTCGTTGAGCAGGAGTGGGCGCGCAGCGCCGAGGACGTGCTGTGGCGGCGGACCAAGGCGGGCCTGCTCATGACGGCGGCGCAGCGCGAGCGCGTGGCTCACCTGCTCGGCGCATGAAGCCGCTTGCCGCGATGAGCGGGGCGGCGCGCCTGCGCGGCCTGCTGTTCGACATCGACGATACGCTGACCACCGAGGGAAAGCTCACCGCGGAGGCGTACGCGGCGCTGGAGAATCTCCGGCGCGCCGGCAGAATCGTGGTGCCGGTCACCGGGCGCCCCGCAGGGTGGTGCGACCACATCGCGCGCATGTGGCCGGTGGACGCCGTGGTGGGCGAGAACGGCGCGTTCTATTTCCGGCATGCCGGCGGCAAGCTGGTGCGCAGCTTCCAGGACGACGAGCGAACGCGTGCCGCCAACCGGTCGCGCCTCGAGGCGATCGCTAAGCAGATTCTTGCCCAGGTGCCCGGCTGCGCCCTCGCCTCGGACCAGCCGTACCGCGAGACCGACCTCGCGATCGACTACTGCGAGGACGTGCCGCCGCTGCCGCTGGAGACCGCACAACGCATCGCCGGACTCATGCGTGCGGCGGGCCTGACGGCCAAGGTGAGCTCGATCCACGTGAACGGGTGGTTCGGCGGTTACGACAAGCTGGCGACCAGCCGTCGGCTCTTCGCGGAGGCCTTCGGCACGGACGAAATCGCGCTGCGGGAGGACTTCGCCTTTGCGGGCGACTCGCCGAACGACGAGCCCATGTTCGCGTGGTTCGAGCACTCGGTTGGCGTGGCAAACGTGGCGCGTTTCGCGTCGCAACTCGAGCACCCGCCCAGGTATGTGACGCCCGGACCCGCCGGCTGCGGCTTCGCGCAGCTCGCCGCGCACCTCTTGGGGACCCGCTGATGGAGTGGTGGTGGGCGTATCTCGCGATCGGCGTCTCGGTCGGTTTCCTCGCGGGACTCTTCGGCATCGGCGGCGGCATGATCATGGTGCCGATGCTGGTATTCGTGTTCACGGCCAAGGGCTTCCCGGCCGAGCACATGATGCATCTGTCGCTCGCGACCTCGATGGCGACCATCATCTTCACCTCGCTCTCGAGCGTGGGCGCGCATCACCGGCACGGCGCCGTGGACTGGGGCGTCGCGAAGGCGATGGCGCCCGGCATCGTGGTCGGCGCCCTCGCCGCAACGCTGATCGCCGGCTTCCTGCCCACGCGGCCGCTCGCGATCTCCTTCGCCATCTTCATGTTCTATGCTTCGTTGCAGATGTTTCGCGAGGTGAAGCCCGTGCCCTCGCGCGAGCTGCCCGGCGCGGCCGGCCTGTTCGGCGTGGGCGCGGGGATCGGCGCGGTGTCCAGCGTGCTTGCGGCGGGCGGGGCGTTCCTGTCGATTCCGTTCCTCGTGCGCTGCAACGTGCCGCTCAAGCGCGCCATCGGCACGGCGGCGGCGAACGGATTCCCGATCGCGCTGGCGGGCACGGCCGGCTACATCCTTAACGGCCAGCGCGCGTCAGGATTGCCCGAAGGCAGCCTCGGCTTCGTCTACCTGCCGGCGCTCGCCATCGTCGTCGCGGCGAGCATGCCGGCGGCGCCGCTCGGCGCGAGGCTCGCGCACCGGCTGCCGGTCAGGCGGCTGCGCGTCGTGTTCGCGCTGATGCTGCTGGCGATCGCGGTGCGCATGCTCGCGAACCTCTGGTAGATTCCATCGCCACCCCGAAGGAGGAGCCCATGAACAGGATTCTCATCGCAATGTCGGTCGCGCTCGCCGCCAGTGGCGCCTGGGCGCAGAAGACCGGCAACCGTTCTTTCGACCAGCTCGACGCGAACTCGGACGGATTCCTCACCAAGGCCGAGGTCGCCGGCAACAAGGAGCTGGCCAAGCGCTTCGAGAAGTTCGACGCGAACAAGGACGGCAAGTGGAACGTCGACGAGTTCGTCAAGGCGAACAAGGACAACGACGAGCGCGTGCTGGCCGACAGCGCGCTGACCACCAAGGTCAAGACCGCGCTGCTCACGGAGAAGGGCGTTCCGTCGACCTCGATTTCGGTCACCACCTACGAATCCGAGGTGTTGCTCTCCGGCTTCGTGGAAAGCGCGGCGATCAAGGAGAAGGCGGGCAAGGTGGCGGCCGGGGTGTCCGGCGTGAAGAAGGTCCAGAACAACCTTTCGGTCAGGTAGCGCATGGCCGGACCGCTCGCGCACGTCCGTGTCCTCGACCTGTCGCGCGTCTTGGCCGGCCCCTGGGCCGGGCAGAACCTGGCGGACCTGGGCGCGGAGGTCATCAAGGTCGAGCGCCCGAAGGTGGGCGACGATTCGCGCACCTACGGCCCGCCCTGGATCAAGGATCGCGACGGCAAGGATACCCGCGACTCGGCCTACTTCACCTGCGCCAACCGCGGCAAGAAGTCGGTCACAGTGAATCTGGCGAGCGCGCAAGGCCAGGCGCTGGTGCGCTCGCTCGCCGCGAAATGCGACGTGCTGCTCGAGAACTACAAGTTCGGCGACCTGGCGCGCTACGGCCTGGGCTACGAGGACCTGAAGAAGGTCAATCCACGCCTCATCTACTGTTCGGTGACCGGCTTCGGCCAGACCGGACCGTATCGCGAGCGCCCGGGTTTCGACTTCATGATCCAGGGCATGGGCGGCATGATGAGCGTGACCGGCGAGCCCGACGGCGTTCCGGGCGGCGGACCGCAGCGCGCGGGCGTCCCCGTGGCCGACATCATCACCGGCATGTACGCCTCGATCGCGGTCTGTGCGGCGCTAGCGCACCGCGCGGAGACGGGCGTGGGCCAGCATCTCGACCTCGCGCTGCTCGACTCGCAGATCGCGCTGCTCGCCTACCAGAACACCAATTACTTCGCGACCGGCGTGCCGCCGAAGCGCATCGGCAACCTGCACCCGAATATCGTGCCCTACCAGCCGTTCCGCACCAGGGACGGCGAGGTCATTGTCGCCTGCGGCAACGACAACCTCTACCGCAAGCTGTGCGATGCTGCCGGATGCGGCGCGCTGGCGACGGATGGGCGGTTCGCCACCAACGGCAAGCGCGTCGAGAACCGCGTGGAGCTCACGCGGCTGCTGCAGGAGGTCTTCTCGAAGCGCAGCACGAAGGATTGGGTCGACGTGCTCGAGGCGGCCGGCGTGCCGAACGGGCCGATCAACAACGTGGCGCAGGTCTTCGAGGAGCCGCAGGTGAAGGCGCGCAACGTCCGGCAGGAGCTCGACCACCCGTTGGCCGGGAAGGTGCCGACGGTCGCGAGCCCGATGCGCTTCTCGGGCACGCCGCTGGAGTTCAAGCTCGCGCCGCCCCTGCTGGGGCAGCACACGGACGAAGTGCTGAAGGGTCTGCTCGGCAAGAGCGACGAGGAGATATCGTCGCTGCGGGTCGAGGGAATCGTCTAACCAGCCCGAAAAGCCAGTTGCGTGGCTTGCGCCGGGGAGGCTAGGATGCCATCGGGAGATGCTGCACTTTTCAATGGAGGAGACTAAGTGACAATGCTCAAGCAGTTCCGTATCGCCGTTGCAGTCGCGCTGTCGGCGACCAGCCTCGCCGCCGGGGCCGGACCCGTCACGTTGCGCGCGTCGCACCAGTTCCCGGGAGGCAAGGGCGATGTACGAGACGACATGGTGCAGATGATCGCCAAGGAGGCGAAGGCGGCGAACGCCGACATGACGATTCAGGTCTATCCCGGCGCCTCGCTGTTCAAGCCGAACCAGCAGTGGAACGCGCTGGTGGACGGACAGCTCGACATCTCGCTGTTTCCGCTCGACTACGCGAGCGGCAAGGTGCCGACCTTCAGCGCCACGCTGATGCCTGGGCTCATCCGCAGCCAGGAGCGCGCCAAGCGCGTCAATAAGTCGGAGTTCATGAAGCTGATCCGCGCCGAGATCGAGAAGAACGGCGTGATGGTTCTGTCCGACGCCTGGTTCGCTGGCGGCATGGCGGCAAAGAAGGGTTGCGTCGTGAATCCGGGCGATATGGCGGGCCTCAAGTTCCGCGCGGCCGGCCCGACCTTCGCGTCGATGTGGCAGGCCGCCGGCGCGAGCATCGTGACGCCGCCGTCGAACGAGATCTACAACGCCTTCCAGACGGGCGTGGTCAACGGCACCGACACGAGCCTGGGCACTTTCGCTTCGATGCGGCTGTACGAGGTGACCGATTGCCTCACGGCGCCGGGCGACAACGCGCTCTGGTTCATGTATGAGCCGGTCCTCATGTCGAAAAAGAGCTTCGCCAAGCTCGACAAGAAGCAGCAGGACGCCATCCTGGCCGCGGGCAAGAAGGCGGAGGCCTTCTACGAGAGCAAGGCGGATGAGGTGAATGCCGAGGCGATCAAGGCCTTCGAGGATCACAAGGTCAAGGTGGTGAGCCTCACGGACGCCCAGTACAACGCCTGGATCGAAGTCGCGAAGAAGAGCGCTTACGCGAAATTCGCCAAAGATGTGCCCAACGGCCAGAAGTTGATCGACGAGGCGCTATCCGTCAAATGATCCGCTGACGTCGCGGCGGCCGGGCGCAGCCCGCCGCCGCGATGCAGCGCCGAACAATCCGGAAACCCATGGACGCGTTCATCCGCGGCGTCGGCTGGTTGGCGCGCGCTGCCGGCGTCGCCGCGGCGGCCCTGATCGCGCTCGGCGTCCTGGTCATCTGCGACATCGTGGTCGAGCGCTACATGCTCAACCGCACCACCATCTGGCAGATCGACGTCGTGACGTTCAGCATCGTCTCGGCCACGTTCGTCGGCAGCGCCTATGTGCTGATGACGCGCGGCCACGTCAATGTCGACGTGCTGCCTGTCTACCTGGGGCCGCGGCCGCGTTTCTGGCTGGCGGTCGCGACGAGCCTGCTCGGCCTGTCGTTCTGCGTGGTCCTGCTCGTGCTCTGCACCGCGTATTGGTATCAGGCCTGGTCGGGCAACTGGCTTTCCGACACGGTGTGGCGGGTGCGGCTTTGGATTCCCTACAGCGCGATGCCGATCGGCCTTGGGCTGCTCGTTCTGCAATACGTCGCCGAGTTCCTGAGCCTGGTCACGGGGCGCACGCCGCCCTTCGGGATTGAGCCTTCTAGGGCACGTTCATGAGCCCGACGATGCAGGGGGCGGTCGTCCTCGTGGTGACGCTGCTCGTGCTGCTCTCGGGGGTGCCGGTGGCGTTCGGGCTGGGCGCCATTTCGATCGTGTTCCTGCTCATCTTCCAGGGCCTGGACAGCCTGCGCATCGTCGCGGAGACGTTCTACGGCGGGCTGGATGAGTTCACGCTCGTCGCCATCCCCATGTTCGTCATGATGGGTGCCGCGATCGGCTCGTCGCCGGCCGGCAAGGATCTGTATGAGGCGCTCGACCGCTGGCTGTACCGGCTGCCAGGGGGGCTGGTGATATCCAATCTCGGCGCCTGCGCGATCTTCGCCGCGCTGACCGGCTCCTCGCCCGCCTGCTGCGCGGCGATCGGCAAGATGGGCATTCCGGAGATGCGCCGCCGCGGCTACCCGGACGAGATTGCCACCGGCTCGATCTGCGCGGGTGGCACGCTCGGCATCCTGATCCCTCCTTCGATCACCTTCATCCTCTACGGCATCGCGACCGAGACCTCGATCGGCCGGCTGTTCCTCGCCGGCGTGATGCCTGGCATCTTGTTGACGGGCCTGTTCATGCTCTGGACGCTGTTCGCGATCTGGCGGCGGGGATTTCGGTCCCATGCGGCGGATTTCCGCTACAGCTGGAGAGAAAAATTCGCCTCGATCCCGAAGGTCACGCCGTTCATCGCGATCATCGTCGGCGTGATGTACGCGCTCTACGGTGGCATCGCCACGCCTTCGGAGGCGGCGGGCGTGGGCGCCGCGCTCTGCGTCGCGCTCGCGCTGGTGATCTACCGGATCTGGCGGCCGCGCGACTGGTGGGCCATCCTGCGCGACACCACACGCGAGTCCGTGATGATCCTCACGATCATCGCCGCCGCCGTGCTCTTCGGCTACATGCTCACGTCGCTCTACCTCACGCAGACGCTTGCGCAGGCGATCGCGGACATGCACGTGAACCGCTGGGTATTGATGGCGCTGATCAACCTGTTCCTGCTGGTCTGCGGCTTCTTCATCCCGCCGGCGGCGATCATCCTGATGACGAGCCCGATCCTGCTTCCGATCATCACGGCCGCCGGATTCGACCCGGTCTGGTTCGGGGTCATCCTGACGATCAACATGGAGATCGGCCTGATCCATCCGCCCGTGGGGCTCAACATCTACATCGTCAACGCGATCGCGCCGGACGTGCCGCTGATGAAGGTGATCTGGGGCACGATTCCCTACGTGCTGTGCATGTTCCTCGCGATCGTGCTGCTTTGCGCGTTCCCCGAGATCGCGACCTGGCTGCCCGATCACCTGATGGGCGCCAAGCACTGAGCGCCGCCGGTGCTCAGCGCCCCTTGAATTCCGGCTTGCGCTTGGCGAGGAATGCCGCCACGCCGGCCCTGAAGTCCTCCGTATCGAAGCAGGCGTAGCCCTCGTCGCGCTCTTCCTCGGTCAGCGGGCGCGGATCAAGCAGACGGCGTACGAATTTTTTGTGCCAGCGCGCGACCAGCGGTGCGCCCTCGGCGATGCGCCGCGCCGTCGCGTAGGCCTCCTCAACGACCCTGTCGTCCGCGACCATGCGGCTGACCAGGCCCTTCTCGTAGGCCTCGCGGGCGCCCCAGATCCTTCCCTCCAGCAGGAGCTCTAGGGAGGCGGCCGGGCCGATCACGCGCATCATGCCGGCCAGCTCGTCGTAGGACTCGGTGAGGCCGAGGTTCTTGACCGGCACGCCGAAGCGCGCCGATTCGTTGCAGATGCGCAGGTCGCACTGCGAGGCGACCAGCAGCCCGCCGCCCACGCACGCACCCTGGATCAGCGCCACCGTGGGATGCCGGCACTCGGCCACCGCGTGCATCCAGCCGATGCCGCCCCGGCTGTAGGCCTTCGCCTGCGCCGCGCTCGAGCGCTCCTTGTGGAACTCGGCGATGTCGGCGCCGGCCGCGAAGGCCTTGTCGCCGTCGCCGCGCAGCACGACGCAGCGCAGCCCGTCGTCGGCGCCCAGTTCCTGCATGGCGGCGCCGAGCTGCGACCACATCGTCTTGTCGAGCGCGTTCATGCGCCCGGGGCTGGACAGCGTGACGGTGGCGACGACGCCGTCGCGCGCGACAAGGACCGAGCCGCCGGACATCACTCCGCCTTGACGCCGATGTCCTTGAGGAGCTTCGCGTACTTGGCAACCTCGGCCTTCATGTAGGCGTCGAACTGCGCGGCGCTTTGTTCGTTCAGCTGCGTGCCGACCGACTCAAGGCGCTGGCGCACTTCCGGCACCTGCATCGCCTTGTTCGCGTCCGCGTTCACCTTGGCGACGATCTCTCGCGGCGTGCTGGCCGGCGCCATGATGCCGTACCAGTTCGCCACGTCGAAGCCCTTGATGCCTTCCTCGACGAAGGTCGGCACGTCGGGCAGCTGCGCGACGCGCCTGGGCGTCGAGATGGCCAGGCCACGCAGCTTGCCCGCCTGGATATGCGGCAGCACCGGCGGCATGGTGTCGAAATTCATCGCCACGACGCCGGCGAGCAGGTCCTTGATCGCGTCTCCGCTGCCCTTGTAGGGCACGTGCACGATGTCGGTGCCGGTCAGTTCCTTGAAGAGCTCGCCCGCGAGGTGCTGCGTGCTGCCCGTGCCCGAGGACGCGTAGTTGTACTTGCCGGGATTCGCCTTGAGCAGCGCGACGAGCTCCTTGACGGACTTGGCGTTGACCGACGGATGCACCGCCAGCACGTTCGGCACGTAGCCCACGTAGGCGATCGCGGCGAAGTCCTTGATCGGGTCGTAGGGCAGCTTGGCGAAGAGATTCGGCGCGATGGCATGCGAATTCACGTGCCCCATGATCAGCGTGTAGCCGTCGGGCGCGCTTTTCGCCACCACGTCCGCGCCGATGGTACCGGTGGCGCCAGCCCGGTTCTCCACTGTCACCGCCTGGCCCCACCACTCGGTGAGCTTCGCCGCGATCACGCGCGCCACCACGTCGGTGCCGCCGCCGGGCGGGAAGCCGACGATCATGCGGACCGGCTTGTTGGGATAAACCTGCGCGAGCGCGCCGCCGGCGGCGAGCGCGCAGGCGACTGCGACCAGCAATCGCTTCGACATCGTGTCTCCTCCTTCTTTTTTGATGTTCAGGCGGCCGCGCGTGCGGGCGAGCGCCTGCACTCGGCAAGATACTCCATGGCCGCCCTCACGCCCTCGCGCCTGATCGGCGTGCCCGCGAGCTCCAGCCCCATTTCGCAGCCGGCGAGCGTGCCCATGAGCGTCAGGTCGTTGAAGTCGCCAAGGTGCCCGATGCGGAAGACCTTGCCCGCGACTTTGCCGAGGCCGGTGCCGAGCGACATGTCGAAGTTGTCGAGGATGATCTTGCGCACCTTGTCCGCGTCGTGGCCCGCCGGCATCAGCACCGCGGTCAGCGAGCTGGAATACTCGTCGGGATTCTTCGCCAGCACTTCCAGACCCCAGGCGCGCACCGCGCGCCGCGTCGCTTCGGCATGGCGTTGGTGGCGCGCGAAGACGTTCTCCAGGCCTTCCTCCTCGAGCAGCATCTTGAGCGCCTCGCGCAGCCCGTAGAGCAGATTGGTCGCGGGCGTGTACGGGAAATAACCGTCCTTGTTGCTGGCGATCATCTCGCCCCAGTCCCAAAAGCTGCGGGGCAGCTTCGCGTTCTTCGATGCGGCGAGTGCTTTCGCCGAGACCGCGTTGAAGGAGAGGCCAGGCGGCAGCATCAGGCCCTTCTGCGAGCCGCCGACCGTCACGTCCACGCCCCATTCGTCGTGCCGGTAGTCGATGGAGCCGAGGGACGAGATCGTGTCGACGAGCAGGAGCGCGGGATGCTTCGCGGAATCGATCGCCTCGCGGACATCGGCGATGCGCGAGGTGACGCCGGTTGCGGTCTCGTTGTGCACCACGCACACGGCCTTGACGCTGTGCGACTTGTCTTCGCGCAGCCGCGCCTCGATGGCCTGGGGGTCTGCGCCCGTGCGCCAGTCGCCAGCGATGAACTCGGGCTCCAGGCCGAGCTTGCGCGCCATCTTCTGCCACAGGGTGGCGAAGTGGCCGGTCTCGTACATAAGGACTTTGTCGCCGGGCGACAGCGTGTTCGCCAGAGCGGCTTCCCAGGCACCTGTGCCCGAGGCCGGGTAGATCACGACGTGACTCGAGGTCTGGAAGACGCGCTTCATGCCCTCCAGCACGGTTTTGCCGAGGATGCCGAAATCAGGTCCCCGGTGGTCCATGGTCGGGAAGTCGATCGCCCGGAGTACGCGGTCGGGGACATTGGTCGGGCCGGGAATCTGGAGAAAATGACGTCCTGCGGGTCGAGCCATCTCAGCATCCTCCGTTTGCATGCAATACTAGCTTTTGTGCGCAACATAGGGGTATGGAGTTGCGCAAAACATGTATTTTTTGTATTCTGCATGCAGAATGAGCTTTGTGCAAGCCGTTACCTCGATTGCCCGCCGGCCGCTCCATGAGGAAGCGGCCGATCAGCTGCGCGACCTGATCGTGCAGGGAAGGCTGGCGCCTGGGGCTCGCCTGAACGAGCGGCTGCTGACCGCCCA
>Ga0335076_10004461_pt1 | contig 14159 bp, 12 predicted proteins | sample Lox_Sample_25_FD_206717 | JGI IMG/M metagenome (GOLD analysis project Ga0335076, IMG submission 206717) | Soil microbial communities from Loxahatchee National Wildlife Refuge, Florida, United States - Lox_Sample_2.5 | ecosystem: Environmental > Terrestrial > Soil > Wetlands | place: USA... | reverse complement strand
TTGCGCATCACTTCGACCGGACAAGGCGAGCCGGCCATGATGCCGGTGCGCAGGCTCTTGAGGTCGAAGCGGGCGAATTCGGGATGTTCGAGCATGGCGATGAACATGGTCGGCACGCCGTGCAGCCCGGTGCAGCGCTCGGCCTGCACCGTTTCGAGCGTCGCCAGCGGGTCGAAGCCTTCCGACGGGCTCACCATGCACGCGCCATGGGTGACGCAGGCGAGATTGCCGAGCACCATGCCGAAGCAATGATAATAGGGCACCGGGATGCAGAGCCGGTCTTCGGGCCTAAGCCGCATCGCCTCGCCGATGAAATGGCCGTTGTTGACGATGTTGTGGTGGGTGAGCGTCGCGCCCTTCGGCGCGCCGGTGGTGCCCGAGGTGAACTGGATGTTGATCGGATCGTCGAACTGGAGGCCCGCCTCGAAGGCTTCGAGCGCTACGCGCTCGGCGGGGGAGGCGGGCTTAGCCACATCGTCGAAATTGAGCATCCCCGGCGACTTGTCAGGGCCAAGGCGGATGACGCTTTCGAGCTGAGGCAGGCCGCGCGACGAGAGCTTGCCGGGCGGGGCGGCGTCGATTTCGGGAGCGCAGGCGCGCAGGGAAGCGAAATAGTCGTTGTTCTTGTGGCCGGGGCTGAGGACCAGCGCCCGGCAGCCGGACTTCTTCATCGCGTATTCGAATTCGTGCACGCGATAGGCCGGATTGATGTTGACGAGGATGAGTCCCGCGAGCGCGGTGCCGAACTGGGCCAGCACCCACTCGCTCACATTGGCCGACCAGATGCCGACGCGGTCGCCCTTCTTGAGTCCTAGTCGGCGCAAGCCGATCGCGAGGTCTTCGGAGCGGCTGAGCAGTTCGGCATAGGTCCAGCGCACGTTCTGGTGGCGGGTGACCTGGGCCGGACGGTCCGGCCCCTCGGCCGTCACACGGCACAGCAGCCGGCCGATCGTCTCGCCGCTGAGCGGCGTGGGCGAAGCGCCGTGGACATAGGATTGGGTCAGAGCCGCCATCGACGTTCGCTCCCATTGCGCGCTTGACGGCCCGATATGCGGCCGCAAGCCTTAGGTTCGCCCGTATATCACACTATCAGACGGTGTGCGGCAAAGGATCGACCAATGGGACCAATGGTCACTTGGTCCATTTCTCAAAAGTCATGCGATGAATAACTTGCTTGCCCGTGAACGGATCTACCGCCAGCGCTCCCCACAAGTGCAACCGTCCGCCTTCGAATCTGAAAAAGCGAACCTGGTCCGTCTCCGTCCAAATCTGATTCCACGACGCGTCGGGCCGGTGCACGACCCTGTCGTCAAACATCTCGTAAGTCCCGCTGTAGGCAAGCATCGAATCAAAGAGCCGGACTTTCTCGGCGTCAGAGGGGGGCGTCGCCGTCGGCTTGGCCCGGTTCCTTTCGACCACCATCGCGTGCACTCGGCCATCGGCCGTGTAGGTGACGAATCCAGTCGGCTCAGGACCAAGCGAGTCTATTTGCTCGCCAGTTTCGACGAAGTCACGCGTCCATGAGAGCATTCTCCAGGTGCCAACGACCGCCGCGGCTTCAGTCATATCCCTCCTCTGGATTAATCGCTTCCCGAATGGCCTTGGGTCCCGGTTTTGGTCGGAATTATCACAATTCGCGCAGGTAGGCCGCAGGCTTCTCGCTCAGCACCCGCCACGCGCCGATCATGCCGAAGCCGACGGTGACCGCAAGGCCGCCCACCGCCGCGGCGAGCGCCGAGCGCCAGTCGAAGGCGAAATCGGCGTCCATGATGCGGGTGACGACGAGATAGGCGGCGAGCGCGCCCGCGCCGACCCCGAAGGCCGCCGTCGAGGCGCCGAGCAGTCCGTATTCGATCAGGAACATGGCGGCCAGCCGTCCGCGCGGGGCGCCGAGGATCTTGAGGATGGTCGCATCGGCGAGCCGGGCGCGCCGGTTGGCCGCCAGCGCGCCGGCGAGCACCAGGACCGAAGTCGCGAGCGCCACCCCGGTCGCCGCGCGAACCGCCAGCGCCAGCTTGGCGACCAGGCTTTCAACCTCCTCCAGCGCTTCGCGCACCCTGACGCTAGCGACAGAGGGAAACTCGCGCGCGGCGGCGCGCAAAAGCTTGAGCTCGGCGTCCGGCCCGCCCGCGGCCGGCAAGGCGGCTGAGATCAGCTCGGTATAGGGCGCGCCTCGGAGCGTGTTGGGCGAATAGACCAGCACGAAATTGATCGCGAAGCTTTTCCAGTTGACCTTGCGCAGGTTGACCAGCTTCGCCGCAATGTCGCGCCCCAGCACGTTGACCACGACCGTGTCGCCGAGGTGAAGGCCGAGGCCCTCGGCCACCTCCTTCTCCATCGAGACCAGCGGCGGCCCGGAATAGTTCTCTCTCCACCATTCGCCGGCGACGACCTCGGAGCCCTGCGGCGGCTTTTCGGAGAAGGTCACGCCGCGGTCGCCTTCGAGCGCCCACGCGACCTTGTCGCTCGCCTTGACCGCCTCGGCCGGCGTCGCGCCAATCCGGACGAAGCGGCCGCGCATCATCGGCGTCTCGCTGATCTTGACGCCGGGCGCCTCGCGGTCGAGGAAGTCCCGAAACGCGCCGGCGTCGGCGCCCCGGACGTCGAGGAAGAAGAAGCTCGGCGTCACGCCGGGCTCGGACTGAAGCAATTCCGCGCGCATGTTGGCGTCGATCAACGTGAGCGCGACCAGCGCCGCCAGCCCCAGGCCGAGGGAGAGCACCACCGAGGCGGTGAGCGCGCCCGGCCGCTCGATGGCGGAGAGCGCCATGCGCCATTCGATCGAGCGCGCTTTAGGCGCGTGGCGGGCCAGCGCGGCAATGCCGAGAGCGACCAGTCTCAGCACGATGAAAGCGCCCGCGGTCGCGCCGGCGACATAAATCGCGATCGAACGCTGTGGGCTCGTGGCGACAGCGAGCGCGACAAGCGCCGCCAAAGCAAGCGCCGCCCCGGCAAGGTAGCGCCGGCGCGGCCAGCCCTGACGCTCTTCGGCCAGATCCCGGATCAGGGTGGTGACCGGCAAGTCGTGCGCCCGCCCGAGCGGAGCGATCGAGAAGGCGAGCGCGGTCAGGAGCCCGAACGCGACCCCGAGCGCGATGACTCCTGGCTCGATCGAGGGCTCGAGCGGGAGCGGCAGCAGCGACCCGAACAGCCAGTCGACCGCGAATGGGATCGCCGCGCCGAGCGCCGCGCCGGCAAGCGCTCCGAAAAGCGCGACAATCGAGAACTCGACCAACGCGAGGGCGACGACGCTCGCCCCGGTCGCGCCAATCGCCTTGAGAATGGCCAGCGTCGCCCGCTTCCGTTCGACGAATCCCTGCGCCGCGTTAGCGACGCCGACGCCGCCGACCACCAGCGACAACAATCCGGCCAGGGTGAGAAACTCGGCGAACCGGTCGACGTCGCGGCTGAAATCGGGGGAGACGCTGAGCCGCGAGCGGGCGTCCCAGCCCGCATGCGGGAACGCCTGTTTGGCGTCGTTCAGCAGCGCCTTCACCGCCGCTTCGTCCGGCGCGCCGCCGGCGCCGCCCATGATCACGCGGGTGGTCCAGCGGACCAGCGATCCCGGTTGCAGCAGCTTTGTCGTGTCGAGCGCCGCCTGCGAAATGAGGACGCGGGGTCCGAGCCCGACCCCGGTCGCCAATCTGTCCGGCTCGCTGACGAGGACGGTCCTTAGCGCGAATTTCGCCTCGCCGATGCGGATGACGTCGCCGATCTTGAGGTTGAGCCGCGCGAGCAGCGCCTGTTCCGCAGCCGCGCCGAATACGCCGTCCTTCTCGCCAAGCGCTTCGGCGAGCGGCAGCGGCGGGTCGAGCACGGCTGCGCCAATGCGCGGCCACGACGGTTCGACGACCTTAAGTTCGACCAGCGCCGCGTCGTCGCTGGCGCTTCTGGCCATGGCGCGAAGGGTCGCAATTGTCGAGAGCGACCCACGCTGTTCGAGGAACGCCTGTTCGTCGGCGGAGAGGCGCCGCTGAATGAGCGCGAACGACGCGTCGCCGCCGAGGATGGCGCGGCCCTCGCGCCCGAGGCCGTCGTTGAGCGCCCGCGCGAGGCTGTCGACCCCAACGATCGCGGCGACCCCGAGCGCGATGCAGAGAAGAAAGATGCGCAAGCCGGCGAGGCCGCCGCGCAAGTCGCGAAGGGCGAACCGGGCCATCGGCATCCGGCCGCGGACCTGCGGGAAGGCGGCGGGCGCGTTCATGCCGGAACGGCGGCCGGGGTTTCCTCGACTTTGCCCGAACGCATGCGGATCACCCGGTCGCAGCGGCCGGCGAGGGCGGGGTCGTGAGTGACGAGCGCCAGCGTCGCGCCGCGCCGGGCGGGCAGGGCGAAGATCAGTTCGACAATCGCGCTTCCCGTCGCTTCGTCGAGATTGCCGGTCGGTTCGTCGGCGATCAGCAACGAGGGGCGCGGGCAGAGCGCGCGGGCGAGGGCGACGCGCTGCTGCTCGCCGCCCGAGAGCTGCGCGGGATAGTGGCTGAGCCGGTCGCCGAGGCCGACCTCCTCGAGTTCGGCCTTCGCGTGCGCCGTCGCGTCGGCCGCGCCGGCAATCTCGAGCGGCGCCGCAACGTTTTCGAGCGCGGTCATGGTCGGGATGAGATGAAAGGACTGGAACACGATGCCGATCCGCTGTCCGCGAAACCGGGCGAGCGCGTCTTCGTTCATCGGCCCGAGCGGGACGCCGTCGATCTCGACCTCGCCGCAGTCGGGGCGTTCGAGCCCGGCCATGATCATCAGCAATGTCGACTTGCCCGAGCCGGAGGGGCCAACGATGCCGACCGCCTCGCCTCTGGCGATTGTCAGGGCGACGTCGCGCAGGATATGCACCCGGGCGGCGCCGCCGCCGAGGCTGAGGTCGACGCCGCGCATGGCGACTGCTGGAACAACCATTGCCGGAATTCCTGAAGGCGAAGCGGACCTCATATGGGCATTGGCGCCATCTCGTCCAGGCGGCGGTCTTCGGGGCGATTCTGGCGATGGCTTCGCCCGCCGACGCGCGCGCGATTCGCCTTGTCGTCCTGGGAGACAGCCTGACCGCCGGCCTCGGCCTCCCGCCCGGCAAAGCCTTTCCGGATCGGCTGCAGGCGGCGCTTCGCGCCAGGGGTTTCGACGTTGAGGTCGTCAACGCCGGGGTGTCCGGCGACACCGCCGCCGACGGGCTTGAGCGCTACGACTGGGCTGTGCCGGCCGACGCCGACGCCCTCATTGTCGAGCTCGGAGCCAACGACATGCTGCGCGGCTTCGAGCCGGAGGCGACGAAAGCGGCGCTCGCAGCGATCCTCGACAAGGCGCGCGCGGCCCATCTGCCGACGCTTCTCGCCGGCATGCGCGCCGCGCCCAATCTGGGCGCGGAGTACGGGCGCGAATTCGCCGCCGTCTACCCGGCGCTGGCGACGGCGTACAATGTCGCGCTCTATCCGTTCTTCCTCGATGGCGTGGCGGGCGACCCCAAGCTCAACCAGGCCGACGGCATGCATCCGACGGCGGAGGGCGTCGCGGCGATCGTCGAACGGATCGAGCCTTCCGTCGAGGAACTCCTTAAGGAGGGCAAGCCCTGACTTCGCCGCGCCCAGCTCGCCCCTTGCGCCGCAGGCTCCCGCTGCCGTAGCTAACCGGTTCGAACCCGCGCCTGTTCGGGCGGGCCGCGACCTTGAACAGGGGCGCTCATGGCGAGCTCGCGCCACATTCTCACCTTGTCGTGCGCAAACCGGCCTGGAATCGTCGCCAAGGTCTCGACTGCGCTGTTCGAGGGCGGATTCAACATCCTCGACGCGCAGCAGTTCGACGACACCGAGACCGGCAACTTCTTCATGCGGGTCGTGTTCAACCCCGCCGGGCCGCATGCCGAGATCGAGCGCCTCAACGAGAGTTTCGGGGCGATCGCCGCCGAATTCGGCATGTCGCTCTCCATGCGGCCGGCCGACCAGCGCAAGCGGGTCCTGCTCATGGTCTCCCGCTTCGACCATTGCCTGGTCGATCTGCTCTACCGCTGGCGCAGCGGGGAGCTGGCCATGACTCCGGTCGCGATCGTCGCCAATTATCCGCGCGAGACTTACGCCCATATCGAGTTCGGCGACATTCCCTTTCACTACCTGCCGATCACCCGGCAGACCAAGATGGAGCAGGAGGCGCAGGCCTGGGAGCTGATCAGGTCCACGCAGGCCGACCTTGTCATCCTCGCGCGCTACATGCAGATCCTGTCGGACGGCTTCGCCGCCAAGCTGACGGGGCGTTGCGTCAATATCCATCACTCGTTCCTGCCCGGCTTCAAGGGGGCGAAGCCCTACCACCAGGCGCATGCGCGCGGGGTCAAGCTGATCGGGGCCACGGCCCATTTCGTCACCTCCGATCTCGACGAGGGGCCGATCATCGAGCAGGACGTCGAGCGGATCAGCCATCGCGACACGCCCGACGACCTCGTGCGCAAAGGCCGCGACATCGAGCGTCGGGTGCTCTCCCGCGCCGTCGCCAACGTGCTCGACGACCGGGTGCTGCTCAACGAGGGCAAGACGGTGGTCTTCGCAGCGTGAAACTGCGGTTGTCGCGGCCGGTCGGCGCAAGGCTGTCGCGGCTCCCGGCCCCGCGTAACATGGGATCGCCCACGGGCGAAAAGACAGTACCGCAGGCAGCGATCGGGCCTATATGATGGTGGTTGAGGAGGATCTCATGAAGCAGGACCACTTTCCCGTCACCCACACCGACGCCGAATGGCGCGCAATCCTCACCCCCGAGCAGTACGACGTCATGCGCGGGCACGGCACCGAGCGGCGGGGCAGCTGCGCGCTGCTTTATGAGAAGCGGCCCGGCGTGTTCAGTTGCGCCGCTTGCGGGCAACCTCTATTCGAGAGCAAGACCAAGTTCGAAAGCGGCACCGGCTGGCCGAGCTTCAACACCCCGGTCGAGGGGGCGGTCGAAACCTCGACCGACCGCAGCTTCGGCATGACTCGCACCGAGGTGCACTGCGCGCGCTGTGGCTCGCATCTCGGCCACGTGTTTCCGGACGGGCCGCCGCCCACGGGTCTGCGCTATTGCATCAATGGCGTCGCGACCAGCTTCACACCAGCCTAGGGCTTGGCGCACTGTCTTGAGATCGTCATTGCGAGAAGCGAAGCGACGAAGCAATCCAGGAGGCCGTGGGGCTTCCTATGTTCTGTGGATTGCTTCGCTGCGCTCGCAATGACGGAGCCGGGCGCCGCATGAACGTATCGAACCTGCCCGAGGAAGCCCAAACTCTACGCCCGGAAGCCCGTTCCTTGCCGAGCGGAAAGGTCGGCGTGCTCCTCGTCAATCTCGGCACGCCCGAGGGGACCGACTACTGGTCGATCCGCCGCTACTTGAGGGAGTTCCTGTCCGACCGCCGGGTGATCGAGACGCCGCGCCCGATCTGGGCGCCGATCCTTCAGTTCATTCTGCTGACCCGGCCGCGCGCCAAGGGCCGGGACTATGAATCGATCTGGAACAAGGAGAACAACGAGGGGCCGCTGAAAACGATCACCCGCTCGCAGAGCGAAAAGCTTGGGTTTGCCCTGCGCAACCTCGACCGGGAGGCGGTGGTCGACTGGGCGATGCGCTACGGCGCGCCGGCGATCGGCGAGCGCCTGAACGCGCTTCAGTCGGCGGGCTGCGATCGCATTCTGGTCATTCCGCTCTATCCGCAATATTGCGGGGCCTCGACCGCGACGGTCGGCGACAAGGCGTTCGAGGCGCTGATGTCGATGCGCTGGCAGCCTGCGCTCCGGATCGCTGCGCCCTACTACGACGACAAGGTCTATATCGAGGCGCTCGCCGAATCGATCCGCGCCGGCCTCGCCGACCTCGACTTCGAGCCCGAGGTCGTGCTCGCCTCCTATCACGGCATCCCGCAAGCCTATTCCGAGAAGGGCGATCCCTATGCCGAACAATGCGCCACAACCACGCGGCTTCTTGGCGAAGCTCTCGGCATGGACGGGAAGCGGCTCCGGATGACGTTCCAGTCGCGCTTCGGGCGGGCGGAATGGCTCAAGCCCTACACGGCCGAGACGGTGCGCGAACTTGCGGCGCAGGCGGTGAGGCGGATCGCGGTCGTCACGCCCGGCTTCGCCGCCGACTGCCTGGAGACGCTCGAGGAGATCGCCGTCGAGAACGCGCATTGCTTCCGCGAGGCGGGCGGCGAACGCTTCGCCTTCATCCCCTGCCTCAACGACAGCGAGGCGGGCATGGCGGTGATCGAAGCGGTCGCGCGGCGGGAGCTGAAAGGCTGGGCGGGATAGCGGCCGGATAACGAGTCGCCGGACGGGTCGTTAGGGCCGCGCTTTGGACCGCTCGACCGCGCTCAGCGAGCGCGGTTACAGCTATCCGCGTCAACGCGTCTTTGTAGACGCGGTCGTTGACCGCGTCAGCCGCGATCACCGATCGCGGCTACAGAGCGGCCACTCGGTTCGTCAGTCCGCGCCGCCGTCCGGCGTCGTCACCCTGAGCCACGGCCGCGTCCCCTCCGCGACTTCGTCCCGAGCGCTCGCCGGCTGGTAGTGCAGCGGCGAGCCCGGGAGGTGGCCGGCCTCAAGCGCGTGCAGGGTCGGCGCGTTGGTCACGTCGAACGAGTCGAAGCCGCAGCGCAGCATGAGCGGGATCTCGTCGATCAAGACGTCGCCGGTCGCCCTCAGTTCGCCGCGAAACCCATAGCGGTCGCGCAAGATGCGGGCGTAGGAAAACGCGCGTCCGTCGGCGAATTTGGCGAAGGCGAGCGCAACCAGCGGACGGTCGGCGAGGTCGGCGAGATGGGCCTGCGCGTCGGCGCCGGCCTCGAGCGCGACGCCGACCGGGGCGCGGCGCGACATGAGCGCGTCGCGCTCGCCGAGCCAGCGCTTGAGCGAGACCACGATCGCGCCGTCGGCCGGGGCCGGAGCTTCATCGTCGAGAGCGGCCCATCGATCCTCGACGAAGCCCTCGCGTCGCCATAGCGGCATCAAATGCCCGACCCTGCGTCGAGCGGGCCGACATGGATGCCGCATTCGAGCTTGCCCCGCCCGCGCCAACGCCCGGCGCGCTCGTCCTCGCCCGGCTTGACTGCGCTCGTGCAGGGCAGGCAGCCGATCGAAGGAAAGCCCTTGGCGACCAGCGGATGGCGCTGCAAGCCCGCTTCCTCGATGTATTTGAGCACGTCCCTCGCGCTCCAGCCGACCAGCGGGTTGATCTTGATTCGCTCGCCCTCGGCTTCGAACAGCGGCAGGCTCGAGCGCGTGGCGCTCTGGAAGCCTTTGCGGCCGGTGATCCAGGCGTCGAATCCTTCCATCGCTTCGGCCAGCGGCCTCACCTTCCGGATCTCGCAGCAGCGGTCCGGATCGCTGGCGAACAGGAATTTCTCTGGGTCCTCGGCGGCGACAACGTCGGCGTCCGGCGTGGCGACAATCACGTTCGAAAGCTTGAGCGATTCGCACAGCGCGTCGCGATAGGCGAGCGTCTCGGGGAAATGCTGGCCGGTGTCGACAAAAATCACCGGAGTCGCGCGGTCGATCTGGGCGACCATGTGCAGGAGCGCCGCCGCGTCAGCGCCGAAGCTCGAGACCAGCGCGATGCGGCCGGGGTAGAGGTCCTCGATCGCCAGCCTCAGCAGCGAGGAGGCTTTGAGCTTCGCGAACCGGGTCTCGAGCCGCGAGGCGGCGATCTGATCGCCAAACAGCTTGACGTCATGGGCGCTCATCAGATGTCCGATCCGGCGCTGCGTTCGTAGAGCGCCTCCTTGAACGGCGCGACGCCAACCCGGCGGAAGGCGTCGAGGAAGGTCTCCGCCTCGTCCCGCCTCAGGCCGACATAGGTGTCGACGATGGTCTCGATCGCTTCGACGACGTTTTCCGAACTGAAGCCGGGGCCGACGATCTGGCCGATCGCCGCCTGTTCGTCGCCGGAACCGCCAAGGGTGATCTGATAGGTTTCCTCGCCAGCCCGTTCGAGGCCGAGGATGCCGATATGGCCAACGTGGTGATGGCCGCAGGCGTTGATGCAGCCGGATATCTTGATCTTGAGCGGCCCGATCGCGCGGGCGCGGGCGCCATCGCCGAACCGCTGGGCAATCCGCTGCGCGACCGGAATCGAGCGCGCCGTCGCCAGCGCGCAATAGTCGAGGCCGGGACAGGCGATGATGTCGCTGATCCCGCCGGCGTTCGGCGTCGACAAGCCAACCGACGCGAGGCGATCGTAGACCGCGGCCAGGTCGTCGAGCGCGACATGAGGCAGGATCAGGTTCTGCTCGTGCGAGACGCGGACCTCGTCGTGCGAGTAGTCCTCCGCGAGATCGGCGACGGCGTCCATCTGGTCGGCGCTGGCGTCGCCGGGAGGCGCGCCGATCGCTTTCAGGGACACGGTGACGACCACGTAGCCGGGCGCCTTGTGCGGCGTGACATTGGAGGCGCAGAAGCTGGCGAACCGGCCGTCCTTGCTCTTGCGGCGCTCGACGCGGTCGCTGAGCGGCTTCTTCGGCTCAAGCTCGGGCAGCGCGAAGAAAGCGCGGAAGCGCTCGATTTCCCGCGCCGGCAGGTCAAGCGCCTTCGGATCGCGGGCCGCGAATTCGGCCTCGACCGCTTCGTGCAGCGCCTCGACGCCTTTCTCGTGCACCAGGATTTTGATCCGCGCCTTGAACTTGTTGTCGCGCCGGCCTTCGAGATTGTAGACCCGCAGGATCGCTTCGACATAGGCGAGCAGGTCGCGCTCGGGCAGGAAGTCGCGGATCCTGCGGCCGATCATCGGCGTGCGGCCGAGCCCGCCACCGACGTAGACGGAAAAGCCGAGTTCGCCGGCTTCATTGCGAACGACCTGCAGCCCGATGTCGTGGGCCTGAATCACCGCGCGATCATGCGCCGCGCCGTTGACCGCGACCTTGAACTTGCGCGGCAGGAACGAGAATTCCGGATGCAGCGACGACCATTGCCGCAGGATTTCCGCATAGGGACGCGGGTCGGCGATCTCGTCGTGAGCGACGCCGGAGAAATGATCGGCGGTGACGTTGCGGATGCAGTTGCCCGAGGTCTGGATGGCGTGCATCTCGACGCTGGCGAGCTCGGCGAGGATGTCGGGCGTGTCCTTGAGCGCGGGCCAATTGTACTGGATGTTCTGCCGGGTGGTGAAATGGCCATAGCCGCGGTCGTAGCGGCGCGCGATCTCGGCGAGCTTGCGCATCTGGCGCGAGCTCAGCACGCCATAGGGCACCGCGACCCGCAGCATGTAGGAGTGCAGCTGCAGATAGAGGCCGTTCATCAGCCGATGCGGGCGGAACTGCTCCTCGGTCAATTCGCCGCTGAGGCGGCGCGCCACCTGGTCGCGGAACTGCTCCACCCGCGCCGCGACGAAGGCGGCGTCGAAATTGTCATAGTGATACATGATCGGCCTCCGTCGCGGTCCGCGGACCGGAGTGGGGCGCAAGCCCCATGGCCTGCTTGCCGAGATCGCGCCGGTTGGTCGGACCGGCGGCGCGGATCGCTTCGCGCAGCGCCTTCGGCGCGACATGGCCGTTGCGCTCCTCGACCGGGACCGCATAGGGGTCGACGACGAGGTTACCGGCTTCGTCCTGCTTCGCCCGCGCCAGCGCGGCGGCCGTCGCCTGCTGATCGGCCAGCACCGCGGCGCGGTTGAAGTCTTCGCTCCACCCCTCGTCGGCGGTCTGAAAAACGACCACGCCGTCGCTCAGACGATTGGCGGTGATCACGTCGGACATCTGGCTCTCGAAAGAACGGGCGCTCGGCGCCGCGGCGGAACGCCCTAGCATATTTAACGACAACAATATATGTGTTTGTTTTACGTACAATTATTATGCGTTGTTTGTCGCTGGGCCTTGACCAATCCGGCTTTGCGAGCCGCGCAACAGGATCCAAATTGGCCGCAACAAAAAGCAAGCCCAGCGCAACAAAAAGCAAGCCAACCGCAACAAAAAGCAAATCCAGCGAAACAAAAAGCAAATCCTAGTCTCTATCTTTTCAATGGGTTAGCCTCGATGGGGCGGTAGTCTCTCCTTTCGTCCGACAACTGGGCGCCGTCGCTCCCCTCCCGGGGCTTCGGCTTGGCCCAAGAATAGCACGGATTCTGATTTTCGCAAAGCATTTGTTGCGGGCAAGGCGCCCCGCGCCGCGCTGGCCTCCCGCCGGACCCCGCCGGCGCGGCGGCTGGACATCGCTGGCGAAACGACGCAAACAGGCGCGCCCCGCCGGGCGGAGCTTCCGCGCGGCGCGACGGGCGGTTCCAGGCGCCGTTGGAGGAGGTCGGGCCGCCCCTGCCGCCCCACGGGGTTCAGCCGGCGCGAGCCGAGACGATCAAAGCGGGGCCGCGCCGCCCAGAGGCGCGCCGCTTTAGCGAACAGGAAGCCCAGGCGTTTCGGCAATGGTCTTCTCCTCGATCACCTTCCTATTCTATTTCCTCCCGATATTTCTGGTTGTTTATTTCCTCACCCCGACGATCAAGGGCAAGAATGTCGTCACGCTCCTGTTCTCGCTCGTTTTCTACGCCTGGGGCGAACCGCGCTTCATTCTGATTCTCCTGTTCTCGATCGTCTTCAATTTCTTCGCCGCGCTGGCCATCGACGCGCGCGACGGAGGGGCTCGCCGCGCCGCGCTTACGGTTGCGGTCGCGGGCAATCTTCTGGTGCTTGGAATCTTCAAATACGCCAATTTCGTCAGCGGCAACGTGGCGGCGCTGCTGGCGCCGCTCGGTTTCGCCGCGCCGAGGACCCATATCGCGCTGCCGCTCGGCATCTCGTTCTTCACCTTCCATTGCCTGTCGTACATCATCGACATCTACCGGCGCCGCTTTAAGGCGAACCGCGATCCGGTCGATATCGCGCTCTATATCTCGCTGTTCCCGCAGCTGGTCGCCGGGCCGATCGTCCGCTACAAGACCGTCGCCCGCCAGCTCGACGCGCGCAGGTTCACCCTCGCCCGCGTCTCGGTCGGGGCGCGCATCTTCATTGTCGGCCTGGCGCAGAAAGTGCTGGTCGCGGACGTCGTCGCGCCGCTCGTTCAGGTCGCGTTCGACCAGGTCCATGCCCGCTCGATGCTCGAGGCGTGGATCGGGCTCATCGCCTACACGGTGCAGATTTATTTCGATTTCGCCGGCTATTCGAATATGGCGATCGGGCTCGGCATCGTGCTTGGCTTCACCTTTCCGCGCAATTTCCGTCTGCCCTATACATCGCTCTCGATCACCGAGTTCTGGCGCCGCTGGCACATGTCGCTGTCGTCGTGGCTGCGCGACTATCTCTACATCCCGCTCGGCGGCAATCGCGGCTCGAACGCGCAGACCTATCGCAATCTGGTGATGGTGTTCCTGCTCTGCGGCCTCTGGCACGGCGCGAACTGGACCTTCGTGCTGTGGGGCGCGTGGCACGGCGCGTTCCTGGTGATCGAACGGCTCGGCCTCAAATCGGTCCTCGAGCGGCTGGCGACCCCGCTCCGTTGGGCCTATGCGCTGTTCGCGGTGATGGGCGGCTGGGTGCTGTTCCGCGCCGCGAGCCTTTCCGACGCGCTCGGCTATTTCGCCAGCCTCGGCGGCGGGCGCGGATTGGCCGAGCTCAGCTTCGACATGCACGACGCACTGAACGAGCGGGCGATCGCGACCCTCGTCATCGGCTGCGTGCTGGCGGTGGCGCCGCGATGGCTGCCGAAGTGGCCGGCGCCGCTCTTCCTGCGCGCCTCGGCCGACGTGACCGTGACTTTCGCGCTTCTGATCTTCTCGATGATCACCGTCGCGGCGGGCGCCTACAGCCCGTTCCTCTACTTCCGGTTCTGAGCGGCGATGCTCGCTCGCCATCGACGCTATTTCGCCGTGCTCGCCTTCCTCTTGATGGCGACGCCGCTCGTCGTCGGCCTCGTCAGGCCGGACCGGCCGGAGGCGATCCTCAAGGAGGGGCGGCTGCTCGCGCCGGCGCCGCAGGCGCCGCTGAGCCTCGCCGCGCTGCGCTCGTTCCCGGCCGAGGCCGACGCCTATCTTAAGGATCATTTCGGCCTCCGGGAGAGGATGATCCACGCCCACCGGGACCTGTCGCATCCGCTCGTCTATGGCGACGAGAAGGTGCTGGTCGGCCGCGACGGGCGGATGTTCTATCTCGGCCGCAACATGGTGCAGCAGAGCGCCGGGCTCGTGCTGCGCGACGAAAAGGTGGCCGAGGCGGCCGACATGCTGTCGGGGATGCGCGA
>Ga0335076_10004460_pt1 | contig 14159 bp, 15 predicted proteins | sample Lox_Sample_25_FD_206717 | JGI IMG/M metagenome (GOLD analysis project Ga0335076, IMG submission 206717) | Soil microbial communities from Loxahatchee National Wildlife Refuge, Florida, United States - Lox_Sample_2.5 | ecosystem: Environmental > Terrestrial > Soil > Wetlands | place: USA... | reverse complement strand
CCGAGGAGCCGGTCCTCGTCCGGGTCCACTCGCAGTGCCTCACCGGCGACATCTTCTCCTCGACGCGCTGCGACTGCGGCGGCCAGCTCCACACCGCACTCGAGCGGATCGCGGCCGAGGGGCGGGGGGTGCTGCTCTACCTGCGCCAGGAGGGGCGGGGGATCGGGCTCGTGCACAAGATCATGGCCTACGAGCTCCAGGACCAGGGCAAGGACACGGTAGAGGCCAACGAGGCCCTGGGCTTCAAGGCGGACCAGCGCGACTACGGCACGGGGGCCCAGATCCTGGTCGAGCTCGGGGTGCGGAGGCTCCGGCTCATGACGAACAACCCAAGGAAGTTCGTCGGCCTGGAGGGCTACGGGCTCACGATCGTGGAGCGGGTGCCGATCGAGATCCCTCCCTCGGATGCGAGCCGGCGTTACCTCCGCACCAAGAAGGAAAAGCTGGGGCACCTGCTGCGGTCGGTGTAGGAGGGTGCGGGGGCGAAGCGTCCGCAGGACGGAGGACGCCGCGCGGAGCCCTCGGGGCCTCGGCTGGACCGTCGCCCCTCGGGATGATAAGATGATGATTTGCTTTGGGTTGGCGTCCGGGCGCCCGAGGGTGAGCGAGCGTGTTCGAGTCGCTGAGCGAGAGGCTCCAGAAGATCTTCCGGTCGCTTCGCGGCCAGGGTGTCCTCTCGGAGGCCCAGGTCGACGAGGCGCTGCGTGAAGTGCGCCTCGCCCTCCTCGAGGCCGACGTTCACTTCAAGGTCGCGAAGGAGATCGTCGAGCGCGTCCGCGCGCGCGCCACGGGCCAGGACGTTCTGAAGAGCCTGACCCCCGACCAGGCCGTCATCCGGGTCGTGCGCGACGAGATGGTCGCCGTCCTGGGCGGCCCCGAGGCGAGGCCCCTCGAGAGCGCGAAGCATCCCCCGAGCGTCATCCTGATGACCGGGCTCCAGGGCTCGGGCAAGACCACGACGACCGCGAAGCTCGGGCGCTGGCTGGCCGGCCGCGGCCGCCACCCCCTGCTCGTCTCGACCGACGTGAACCGCCCCGCGGCCCGCGAGCAGCTCCGCGCGATCGGGGGCCAGGCCGGTGTGAAGGTGCACCACCCGGACCTCGCCCGGCCCTCGGACATCCTGCGATCCGCCCTCGACGAGGCGCGGGCGATCGGGCACGACACCGTGCTCGTGGACACCGCCGGCCGGCTCCACGTCGACGACGCGCTGATGGCGGAGCTGGCCGAGCTGAAGGCGATCGCCGAGCCGGCCGAGGTGCTCTACGTCGCCGACGCCCTCACCGGCCAGGACGCCGTGCGCAGCGCCGACGAGTTCCAGAGGCGAGTCGGGATCACGGGGATCGTGCTCAGCAAGCTGGACGGCGACTCGCGGGGCGGGGCGGCCCTGTCCGCGGCCGCGGTGACCGGGCAGCCGGTCAAGTTCGCGGGGACGGGAGAGAAGGTGGACGCGCTCGAGCCGTTCGATCCCGCGCGCATGGTCTCCCGCATCCTCGGCATGGGGGACGTCCTCGGACTCATCGCCCTGGCCGAGGAGCACGTCGAGCGCGCGAATGCCGAGGACCTCGCTCGCAAGCTGCGCCGAGCCGAGTTCACCCTCGAGGACTACCGCGACCAGATGAAGCAGCTCCGCAAGCTGGGCCCTCTCGACCAGGTCCTCTCGATGATCCCGGGCGCGGGCTCGCTCAAGGGCATCGACGTCGACCGGGGCGAGCAGGAGCTGCGGCGCACGATCGCGATCATCGACTCCATGACGCCTCAGGAGAGGCGCGATCCCGCGGTCATCAACGGCAGCCGCCGCCGGCGCATCGCCCGGGGGAGCGGGGGCACGGTCGAGGACGTCAACCGCCTGCTCAAGCAGTTCGCGCAGGCCAGGAAGCTCATGAAGGGGCTCGGAGGAGGGCCGAAGGCGATCAAGCGCCTGGCCGCCCGCCTGCCGCCGCTCCGCTGATCCGAGGAAGGAAGAGGAAGGATGCTGTCCATCAGACTGAGACGCACGGGCTCCACGAAGCGGCCCTACTACCGCGTCGTGGTGGCCGACTCGCAGGCGTGGCGCGACGGCCGGTTCGTCGAGGTGCTCGGGCACTACGACCCCCGGCGCGAGCCCCCGGTCGTGAAGGTCGACGCCGAGCGGGCGAAGCACTGGCTGGGCAAGGGGGCGAAGGCCTCCGACACGGTCCGCAGCCTGCTGAAGCAGGGCTCGGCGAAGGGCTGACCCCGGTGAGGCACCTCGTGACCCACCTCGCCCGCGGGCTCGTGCGCGAGCCCGGGCGCGTGCGCGTGCACGAGCACGAGCACGTCGAGGACGGCCGGACCGTCCTCGAGATCTCGGTCGCGCCCGCCGACCGGGGGCGGGTCATCGGGCGGGAAGGCCGCACCGCGAACGCGATGCGGACGCTCCTCGACGCCCTGGCCGAGAGGCGGGGGGGCACGGTGTCGCTGGAGATCCTCGACTGATGGCGCCGTTCCGCGACCTCGTCCTCGTCGGGCGCGTGGTGAAGCCCCACGGCCGCCGCGGAGAGGTGGCCGTCCAGCCGGTCTCCGACCGGCCCGACCGGTTTCCGACGCTGCGGAGGGCCTTCGTGGAGTCGCCCGGCGGGGAGGCCCGCGAGCTGCGCGTCCTGCGCTGCCGTCCGCACCAGGGCCGCTTCGTCCTCGCCATCGACGGCGTGTCGACGATCGACGAGGCGGAGACGCTCCGCGGCCTCGAGGTGCGGATCGAGGAGGGAGAGCTCGCCGCGCTGCCCGAGGGCTCCTACTACCACCACCAGCTCCGCGGGCTGCGGGTCGAGGACGAGGCGGGGACGGCGATCGGGGTGGTGGACGACGTGGTCGAGACGGGGGCGGAGGCGCGTGTGCTCGTCGTGCACGGGCCCGAGGGGGAGACGCTTCTTCCCTTCGCCGCCGGCTTCGTGACGGCCGTGGACCTCGCCCGCGGCTGCCTGGTCGCCCGGAGGCCGGAGTACCTCGTTGCGGATTGACGTGGTCACGATCTTCCCCCGCATGGTCGAGGGGCCGCTCTCGGAGGGCATCGTGCAGCGGGCCCGCGAGAGGGGCCTCGTCGACCTCCGCGTCCACGACCTGCGGGACCACACCGACGACCGGCACCGGACGGTGGACGACGCGCCGTTCGGGGGAGGGCCGGGCATGGTGATGAAGGCGGAGCCCGTCTTCCGCGCCGTCGAGGCCGTCCGGCGGGACGGCCGGGCGGGGAGCGAGGCGGTCGTGCTCCTTTCGCCGCGAGGCCGGCGGTTCGACCAGGAGGCGGCCCGGCGGCTCTCCGGCCTCGACCGGCTGGTGCTGCTCTGCGGCCGCTACGAGGGCATCGACGAGCGAGTGGCCGCGCAGGTCGCCACCGAGGAGCTGAGCCTGGGCGACTTCGTGCTCACCGGCGGCGAGACCGCGGCCCTGGCCGTGATCGAGGCCACGGTCCGCCTGCTGCCGGGGGCCCTCGGGGACGAGGGCTCGGCGGAGAGCGACTCCTTCGAGGGCGGGATCCTGGACTGGCCCCACTACACCCGGCCCGCCTCGTGGCGGGGGAGCGACGTCCCCGAGGTCCTGCTCTCGGGCGACCATGGGCGCATCCGCCGCTGGCGCAGGAAGGAGGCCCTCCGGGCGACGCGGGAAAGGCGCCCGGACCTCCTCGCCGAGGCCCGCCTGGCGGCCGAGGACGAGTCGCTCCTCCGCGAGGTCGAGGACGAGGCCCGGGCAGGCGGGCCCGGGGCGCTGGACAAACGACCCGCCGTCATTCACAAATAGGGACGGAAAGAGGACCATGAAGGCCATCGAGACTGTCGAGTCGGCGGACCTGAAGAAGGCCCTGCCACAGCTCAACCCCGGCGACACGGTGCGCGTCCACGTGCGCGTCAAGGAGACGAGCGTCAAGGAGGAGATCAAGGGCAAGCCCAAGGAGACCGAGCGCGAGCGCGTGCAGGTGTTCGAGGGCGTCCTCATCGGCCTGCGGGGCAGCGGCGCCCGCGCGACCATGACCGTGCGCAAGGTCTCCTTCGGGACCGGGGTGGAGCGGATCTTCCCGCTGCACGCACGGACCATCGAGCGGATCGAGGTGGTGAAGCACGCTCGGGTTCGCCGCGCCAAGCTCTACTTCCTTCGGGAGCGCAAGGGCAAGGCGGGCCGCATGAAGGAGAAGCGCGCGGAGGCTCCGGCCCCGGAGGCCTAGGGGCCCTCTCCGCCTCGCCGGGACGAGGGGGGCGATGGAAGGGGCGTCGAAGCGGGGCCGGCGGCCGGCGGTGCACCGGCCGGTCGAGCTCCGCGGCAGCATGCGATCCGAGGAGGAGGCGCAGGCGGGGGGACGCGCTCTCTTCGCCCGCGGGGCCGCCCCCGCCCTTTCTCCGGCCGCCGCCCCACCGCGCTCGGCGCCTCTTCCGTGGCGCTTCGCCTGAGGCGACGGGGCTAGCGTGCCGAAGATCAACCAGGTCAGGCTGAAGCAGGACGCGGACAAGGAGGAGAAGTCCGGGCGCTTCGACAAGGCGATCGACCTCCTCAAGCAGATCGTCCAGGAGAACCCCCGGGACTGGGCCACGATCAACCGGATCGGCGACCTCTACTCCAAGCTCAACAATCTCAAGGCCGCGAACGAGCAGTACGTCAAGGTCGCGAGGTACTACGCCGACGACGGCTTCTACCTCAAGGCGATCGCCGTCTGGAAGAAGGTCCTCAAGAACGACCCCTCGATGATCGAGGGCAACAAGGAGCTGGGCGACCTCCAGGCGCGGCAGGGCCTCCCCGAGGCCAAGCAGACCCTCGGCCTCGTCATCGACGAGTACATCAAGCGCGGCAAGAAGCGCGAGGCAGGCGACGTCCTGCGGCGGCTCGCCGAGATCGATCCCTCCGACATCAAGGTCCGGATCCGACTCGCCGAGCTCTACGCCTGGGAGGGCAACCCGGACAAGGCGGCCGGCGAGTACGTGGCGATCGCCGAAGAGCTCGTCAAGAAGGGCCACGTGGCCGAGGCCGGGCAGCTCATGGAGAAGGCGCTCCGCTCCGGGCCCCGCGGTCCGACGCTCCTCGCCGCCGCGGCTCGCGTCGCCCTCGTCCAGAAGGACTTCGCCCGCGCGGTCGAGCGCCTCGAGGAGGCGCGGCGGGCGCGCCCCGCCGACCGCGAGGTCTCGCTCCGCCTGGCCGAGGCCTTCCTCGGCATGAAGCGGCCGGACGACGCCCGCCGGGTCCTCGAGGGCCTCCTCGAGCGCGACCCCACCGACCAGGACGCGCGCCAGCAGCTCGGCCACGTCTACCTCGCCGAGGGTCGCCCCGACCAGGCCTTCGAGCAGCTGCTGCCGTCCGTGGACCGCCTGGTGGACCGCCGCCAGATCGACCGCGGCGCCGCCCTCCTCCAGCAGATCGTCCAGCGTCACCCCGCTCACGTCCGGAGCCTGGCCAAGCTCGTCGAGCTCTACCGGCTGTCGCGCAACGACATGCTGGTGGCGCAGACCTACTCGCAGATGGTCGAGGCCTACCTCGGCGAGGGCCGCTTCGAGCAGGCGGCGTCGATCCTGGAGATGCTCCTGGAGCTCGAGCCGCACAACGAGCAGCACCGCTCGAAGCTGCGCTGGCTGCGGCAGCAGCAGGGAGGACAGGCGCCCGGCTTCGAGATGGACTTCGAGAGGGCGGCTCCGCCCCCGGCGCCGGTCGCCGCGGCGCCGCCGGCCCCGCCGCCGAAGCCGGCCGCGATCGAGCTGAGCGGCCCGCTCTCCCCTGACGACCAGGAGTTCATCAAGGAGCACCTCGACGAGAGTGTCGTCTTCCGCAAGTACGGCCTCGGCGAGAAGGCGCGGGACCACATCGAGGCCGTCCTCGCTCGCTTCCCGGACAACCTCGAGGCGCTGCAGGCGCTCGTCGACCTCCACCGCGAGAAGGGCGAGAAGGACGCCGCCGCCGCGCGGCTGCGGATCATGGCCGAGGTCCACCGGCTCAAGGGAGACGCCGACCGGGCGGCGCGCGCGGAGGCCGAGGCGGCGGGTCTCGGGGCGCCCCCCGCAGTGGCCGCTGCCCCGCCCCCCGCCGCTCCCGCCCCGGCTCCCGCGCCTGCGGTCGCGCCCGCCGCTCCGGCGCCCGCTGCGCCGCTCGCCGCCGCGCCACCGGCTGCGGCGCCGCCCGCTTCCGCGCCGCTGCCCGGGCGATCGGCCTCGCGGCCGGCGGCGCGAACCGCGCTCCCGCCGCCGGACGCCAGCGTCGAGATCACCGTCGACGAGGCGGCGGACGAGGAGGCCGTGCAGGAGGACGACGCCCTGCTGCAGGAGATCGCGGGCCTCGAGCCGGCCGCCCCCCCGGAGCCCGATCTCGGCGGCGCCTTCGAGGAGGGCGATCTCGCACCTTCGGGAGGGGAGATCCGCAGCCCGTTCATCGACGTCGAGGAGGGCCTCGCCCAGGAGGGCGGCTTCGACCTGGACGAGGGCCTTCCCCCGCCTCCTGCGGCCGTCGCCACGGGCCTCGTCGTTCCGGCGGCACCGAAGGCCGCTCCGGTGGGAGACGTCCCGGCCGACCTCCGGCGAGCGCTCGAGGAGATCCAGCAGTACGTGTCGATGGGGTTCGTCGAGGACGCGAAGGGAGTGCTCGACGAGCTCGGTGGACGCTTCGCCGCGCACCCGGCGCTCGTGCGCCGCCTCGCCGAGTTGGGGCTCGAGGCGGAGCCGTCTCCCCGCCCCGCGTCCACCCTCGACGACCTCGTCCCCGGCCTCGCCCCGCCGGAGCCCGAGCCCGCGCCGCTCGGCGACGAGCCCCTCCAGATGGGCTCCGATTTCCTCGAGTTCACGCCGCCGCCGCCGACCGCGGCCGAGCGTCGGGCCGCGCCCCCCCCGGATGGAGGGGCGACGGACGGCTTCGACCTCGCCTCGGAGCTCGGCGACCTCTTCGGGGCCCAGCCGGCGGTGGCCGCCGAAGCCGGGCCCGCCTCTTCGACCGACCTCGGCGACGCCTCGCTCGCCGACATCTTCCGCGAGTTCCAGAAGGGGGTGGACAAGCAGCTCGGGAAGGAGGACTACGAGACCCGCTACAACCTCGGCATCGCCTACAAGGAGATGGGTCTCGTCGACGAGGCCATCGCCGAGTTCCAGCTCGCGGCCAAGGACGGGGCGCGCCTGCTGGAGTGCGCGAGCATGCTGGGGATCTGCTTCGTCGAGAAGGGCATGCCGAAGCTGGCCGTGAAGTGGTTCGAGAAGGGGCTCTCCACGCCGGGCCGGACCGAGGACGAGTACAAGGGCATCCGCTACGACCTCGCCGACGCACTCGAGCAGGCGGAGGAGCCCGGCGACGCCCTCGCGCGGTTCGAGGAGGTCTACGGCCAGGACGCCTCGTTCCGCGACGTCGCGGACAGGATCGAGAGGCTCCGACAGAGAGTCCCGCAGCGCGGCCCGAGGCGCTGACTGGCGGTCGCGCCTGCCCGTGGCCCCCATGCCCTGGATCCTGATCTCCCTCCTCGTCGGAGCGCTGCTCGTGGTCGCCCCCTGGCTGCCCGACCTCTGGGACTCGAACTGGCTGCTGCAGCTCTGGCCGGGGCTCCGCGGCTTCCTGACGAGCGGCTTCACCCGGGGAGCGGTCACCGGCCTCGGCCTCGTCAACGTGCTGCTGGCCCTCGCCGACGCGCACGGGCGCCTCGTCACCCGCAGCGCGCGCCGCTGACCAGGGAGGCCGGCTTGACCGCGGAGGGGAGGGAGGCGGAGGCGGTCGACGCGCTCTTCGCCAGCGCCCTTCGCGCCGGGGAGAGCCGCCCTCGCGCCCGGGAGGTCGTGGCGGAGGCGGTGGACGAGCAGGTGCTCGCGGCGGCCCTCGCCCGCGCCGTCCCCGTGGCGTTCCTCGAGGAGGTGGCCGCGACGCGGCCCTGGTCCGAGAGGCCGCGCGTGCTGGCCCGCGTGGTGCTGAACCCCCGCGCGCCGCGCGCCCTCTCGCTGCGCCTCGTCTCCGCCCTCTACTGGCGCGACCTCGCCGAGGTGGCGGCGACGTCGCGCGTCTCGGCCGCGGTCCGCGCCCGCGCCGAGTCGCTCCTGCGGGACGGCCTCGCCGACATGCGCCTCGGCGACCGCGTCACCCTGGCCCGCCTCGCCACGCCAGCCCTCCTGCCCCTGCTCCTCGCGGACTCCGAGCGACGGGTCGCCGAGTCGGCGCTCGTCAACCCGCGCCTGCGCGAGGAGGACCTCGTCGTGGCGCTGCGCCGAGAGGACGTCCGGCCCTCCCTGGTCGAGGCGGCCGTCGCGTCGCCGCGCTGGGCCTCCAACTACGCGGTCCGCCTCGCCCTCGTCCTCCAGCCGCGCACCCCGCTCCCCCTCGCGCTGCAGCAGATCAGCTCGCTCGTGCCGCGCGATCTCCGGCGCGTGGGGGGCGAGATGTCGCTCCGTCCGCTCGTCCGGGCCGCCGCCCTCGAGGTCCTCGGCCGGCTCGCGGAGGGCTGAGCCTTCACAATTCTCGATGGCTCAACGAGATGCATATTGACAGGGCCGCTCGCGGCACAATAGAATCCCGCCGCTGCGGTCTTCCTGACGGGGCCGAGAAAGCGGAACCATGGGCTCGTTCGGTGAGAACCTGAGGAAGGAACGCGAGCTGCGCGGCGTCAGCCTGCGCGAGATCGCCGAAGGGACGAAAATCAGCGTGCGCTTCCTGCAGGCCCTCGAGGAGGACCGGGTCGGCGTGCTGCCGGGCGGCCTCTTCCCGCGCGCCTTCGTGAAGCAGTACGCACTCTTCCTCGGCCTCGACGTCGACAAGACCGTCGGCGACTTCGTGGTCGCGCACGGCGAGCCTCCTCCGGAGCGGAAGGCGGCGCCCGTCGGCCCCGCCCGCCGCTTGCCGGTGTCGCTCGGGCACGTCTTCCTCGCCGTCGTCGCGGTGCTGGCCGTGGCGCTCACCCTGCGCCGCGGCGGCGACGAGCGCGCGCGGCAGAAGGCGCCTGCCGCGCCGCAGGCGGCCGCGCCCGCGGTCCTGCCCTCCGACCGGGTCTACCCCGCGCCGACGACCGCGCCCGCGTCGCTCGCCACCGGCGAAAGCCTCGTGCTCACCATGACCGCCCAGCAGGACTGCTGGGTCGAGGCCCGCGCCGACGGCGAGACCGTCGTCAACCGGATCCTCGCCCAGGGCGAGTCGCAGACGCTCGAGGCGCGGGGCGAGATCGTCCTCTCGGTCGGCAACGCGGGCGGGATCTCGATCCGGGTGAACGACCGCCCGGCCCGGCCCCTCGGGCGGAGCGGAGAGGTGCGCAAGAACATCGTGATCACGCCCCAGAGCCTCCCTTCGCTCGTCCAGCAGGACGGGGCCACCCAGCCCGACGGCCACAGCGGCTAGCGCTTCATGTCGGACGCGCGACCCACCAACCCGCTGGTCGATCAGTTCCGCCGGGGCGGAGTCGCCCGGGAGCTGCGGCTCATGGCCGCCCAGGGGCTCCTCCCGCTCAAGCCGGAGGACCTCCTCGAGCTGTGGACGGAGCTCGTGCGCGACGCCGACGAAGGCGTGAAGTCCGCGGCCGAGAAGTCGCTCGCGTCCTTCCCGGCCCCCGAGCTGCTGCCGATCCTCAAGAGCCGGGACACCCCGCCGAGCGTCCTGTCGTGGGCCGTCACCCACCGCCGCGAGCACGAGCTGCGCGAGGCGACGCTGCAGAACACGTCTCTCCCGGACGAGACGATCGAGGCCCTGGCGCCCACGCTGACCCAGGCCCTGTGCGAGCTGGTGGTCATCAACCAGCAGCGGCTCCTCCGCCGCACCTCGCTCCTCGTCGCCCTCGAGAGCAATGCCGGCCTCAGCAACGACCAGAAGCGGCGCCTGCGCGAGCTGCGGGAGAGCTTCCGGATCGGCGAGGCGGAGGCGGCGCCGCCTCCCGCCCCTTCTCCGGCGCCGGCGCCCGCTGAGCCCGTGCCGGCCGAGGAGCCGCCGTCGCTCGAGGAGCCTCCTCCGGTCTCCGAGGACGAGTACACGGTCAAGGTCCTCACGCCCGAGGAACAGAAGCAGCAGGACAAGGTGAGCGCGGTCCAGAAGATCTACCGCCTCAACACCGCGGAGAAGCTCATCACCGCCCTCAAGGGCACGCGCGAAGAGCGGGCGATCCTCATCCGCGACCCCAACCGCCTCGTCGCGATGGGCGTCCTCGGCAGCCCCAAGATCACGGAGGCGGAGATCGAGTCGTTCTCGGCGATGAAGAACGTCTCCGACCAGGTCCTGCGCGAGATCGGCCACCACCGCGAGTGGACGAAGCGCTACACCGTGATCAGCAACCTCGTGCGGAACCCCCGCACCCCGATCGGCATCGCCCTGAGCCTCGTGCCGCGGCTCGGCCCCCGCGACGTCAAGGGCGTCGCGATGGACCGCAACGTGCCCGAGCCGGTCCGCAAGCAGGCCCAGAAGTTCGTGAAGGGAGCCCAGGCGCGCTGAGCCCGCGATGAGCGACCACTACCAGCTCCTCGGCGTCCCGGCCTCGGCCTCCGCGGCGGAGATCCGCCAGGCCTACCTGCGGCTCGCCCGCGAGCGGCACCCCGACCGCTTCACCGACCCCGGCGAGAAGCAGCGGGCCCAGCTGGCCCTCCAGGAGATCACGACCGCCTTCAACACGCTCGTCAACCCCCGTCGGCGCCAGGAGTACGACGAGGGTCGGCACAGGCCGCAGCCCCGCACCCCCGAGGAGGTCGCGCGCGACGCCTTCGAGCGCGGGCAGGCCCTCCTGGAGCAGGGGAGCCTCGACGACGCCCTGACCCTCCTCCGCACGGCGGTGCACCACGCCCCGGGCGAGGCCGCCTACCACGCCGCCCTCGGGCGGGCACTCCTCCGCGTCGGCTCCGCAGCGCGGGAGGCCGTCCAGGCCCTCGAGCGGGCGACCCAGCTCGCCCCGCGGAACGTCCAGGCCTTCGCCGACCTCGCGGTCGTGCTCGCCCGCCAGGGCATGCGCCTGCGGGCCCAGAAGGCGCTCGAGACCGCCCTCCACCTCGCTCCTCGCGACCCGAAGCTCGCCCGCCTCGCCGCCGAGCTCGGGCTCGGCGGGCCGTGACCCTTCGATGAAGATCGTCTGCGAAGCACGGAGCGACGTGGGCCGCAAGAGGAAGGGAAACGAGGACTCGCTCTTCCTGAACCCCGAGCAGAAGCTCTACGTGGTCGCGGACGGGATGGGCGGGCACGCGGCGGGGGAGGTGGCGTCCCGCGTCGCCGTCGACGCGATCAACGACTTCGTGACCCTGACCGGCGGCGACCAGGAGATCACCTGGCCGTTCGGCCTCGACGAGACCATCTCCTACGAGGGCAACCGCCTCAAGACGGCCATCCGGCAGGCCAACCGCCGGGTGCTCGAGACGACACGCGAGAGCGCGGAGTACGAGGGGATGGCGACGACCGTCGCCGCCGTGCTCGTGGACGGGGACGTCGCGAACCTCGCCCACGTCGGCGACAGCCGCATCTACCTCTGGAGCGGCGAGGGGATCTCCCTCCTCACGAGCGACCACTCGTGGGTCAACGAGCAGATCCAGAGCGGGGTCATCTCGCCCGAGCAGGCCCGCAGCCACCCCCTCCGCAACGTCGTCACCCGCGCCCTCGGGGGGAGGGCCGACCTCGTCGTGGACGTGCAGTCCCGACGGATGGCGAAAGGCGACGTTCTGCTCCTCTGCTCGGACGGCCTCACCACGATGGTCAGCGACGAGGAGATCGCGCGCATCATCGGGGAGGCGGAGGGCGACGTCGCCCGCGCCGCCACCGCCCTCGTGGCGGAGGCGAACGAGCGGGGGGGCGAGGACAACATCACCGTCGTCCTGCTCCGCTTCGAGGAGTGACGCCATGCGGCCCCAGGCGGCGCCCGGCCGGCCACGTCCCCGCATCGGCCGCTACGTGATCACGGGCCGGATCGGCCGCGGGGGCATGGGCATGGTCTACCGCGGCCTCGACGAGGCGCTCGAGCGCGAGGTCGCGGTGAAGACCCTCGTCGCCGAGGGCTCCCTCGACCCCGAGAGCCTCCGCCGCTTCGAGGTGGAGGCCAAGGCGGCGGCCCGCCTCCAGCACCCGAACATCGTGACCGTGTACGAGCTCGGCAAGGACCGCAACCTCCCCTACATCGCGATGGAGATGCTGCCCGGGGCCGACCTCGAGGCCCTCCTGCGCTCGGGGGAGGAGATGCCCCTCGCCGAGAGGCTCGACGCGATGGCCCAGGTCTGCCGCGGCCTCGCCTACGCCCACGAGCGCGGGATCGTCCACCGCGACATCAAGCCGAGCAACGTGCGGCTGCTCGAGGACGGCACCGCGAAGATCATGGACTTCGGGATCGCCAAGCTCGGCAGCATGCAGCTCACCAAGACCGGGATGATGGTGGGGACGGTCCACTACATGAGCCCGGAGCAGGTGCGGGGCCGGCCCCTCGACGGACGGAGCGACGTCTTCTCCGTGGGGGTCATGCTCTATCAGCTCCTGGCCGGCGAGCGTCCCTTCCGGGGCGACGGGGCGACGCAGGTCCTCTACAAGATCGTCAACGAGGACCCGCCGCCGCCGGATCTCTCTGCTCTCGGCGACGTCGGGACCCGGCTGCTGCCGATCCTGTCCCGGGCCCTCGCCAAGGATCCGGAGGCCCGCTACCCGACCGCCAAGGTCCTCGCCGACGACCTCGCGGCGGTGCTCGAGGACTTGCAGAAGGCCGCGGGCCCCGTGCCCGCGGCGGCAGCCGACGGGCTGGCCGCGGCCCGCCGCGCCCTGCGCGAGGGGCGCCGCGAGGAGGCCGTCGCCCGACTGCGCGGGCTCGTCGCCGAGCACCCCGGCCTGCTCGAAGCCCGCCGGGCCCTCCGCGCGGCGCTCAGCGAGCAGAAGAAGGCGCGCGACACGGAGCAGGGGCAGGAAGACTACCCGGAGCTCGAAGCCACCTTCCAGGCTGCGCCGACCCGGCGCGAGCCGGGCACGGAGCTCCAGCCGACCATCGCCGTCGTCGCCGAAGGCACGCCCGGCACGCCCGCCCCACCCGTTCCTCCCCCGTCGCCTCGCCGGATCTGGGCCTACGCCGGGGGCGGCCTGCTGGCCGTGGCCCTCCTCGCGTGGGCGCTCCTGCTGCGCGGGCCTCGGCCTCCCGCCGAGGTCCGCGTCCCCGTCCGGTCGCAGCCCCTGGGCGCCGCCGTGCTCGTCGACGGCCGGGAGAGCGGCGTCCTGACGAACGGCGAGCTGGTCGTGCCCTCCCCGGCGCCCGAGCGCGTCGTGCTCACGTTCCGCAAGCCCGGCCACCGCGACGAGACCCGGACGGTGCGCCTCCCCCTCCCCGCCGGCGAGTCGGTTTCGGTCACTCTCCAGACGTCGACGCGCCTCGTCCCCGTCCGCACGGTGCCGCCGGGGGCGACGGTGACGGTCGACGGCGAGAAGCTGGGCGGCGTCACCCCCCTCGAGACGGCCCTCGATCCCGGTCGGGAGCACCGCCTCGTCGCCTCGCTCGAGGGGTACGCCTCGCGGGAGGTCCGGATCGAGGCCGGGGCCGCGCCGGAGTCGCTCGACCTCGCCCTCGAGAAGGTGGCGCCCGACGGCGTCGTGGCCATCACGTCCTCGTACCCCGTCGACGTCCTCTGGCGAGGCCGCCCGCTCTCGCGGGGCGAGGTGTCGCCGCGGGTCTCCGTCCCCGGCGGCCGTCAGGTGCTGACCCTCGTCTCGGGCTCGCTGTTCCTCAAGGCCGACGTGACGGTCGACGTGCCGCCTCGCGGCGAGACCTCGCTCGCCGCGCCGGCCGCCGGCAAGCTGAACGTCCGCGCGGTGCCCGAGAACTGCGAGGTCTTCGTGGACGGAACGTTCGTCGACTACCCCCCGATCCTCGACCGGCCGGTGGCGGCCGGACGGCACACCGTCTCCTTCCGCTGGCAGGACGGCGCGAAGGCCGAGGAGGCGGTCGAGGTGAAGGGCGGAGCGCCGGCCTACGTCCTGCGGCGAAAGGAGCAGCCGTGAACCGCCCCGCGGCCCTCGTCCTCGTGCTCCTCGGCCTGGCCCGGACGGCTCCGGCACAGGAGCCCGCTCCGGAGGAGCAGGCCCGTCGCCTCCTCGAGGACGGCCGGGCCTATCGCGCGCAGGGCAAGCTCAAGCAGGCCCTCGACAACTTCAGCATCGTCGTCGCGAGCTTCCCGGCCACCGACTCCGTGGGCTACGCCCTGCTCGAGATCGGGCGCTACCGGATGGAGGTCGACGGGGACGCCGAGAAGGCGCGGGCCTCGTTCGAGCAGGTGACGAAG
>Ga0335076_10004459_pt1 | contig 14161 bp, 11 predicted proteins | sample Lox_Sample_25_FD_206717 | JGI IMG/M metagenome (GOLD analysis project Ga0335076, IMG submission 206717) | Soil microbial communities from Loxahatchee National Wildlife Refuge, Florida, United States - Lox_Sample_2.5 | ecosystem: Environmental > Terrestrial > Soil > Wetlands | place: USA... | reverse complement strand
ACGTGCGAGAGCGCATCCAGCAGGCGCGACTTCGCGGTCTGCGGGTCGGCGGGAGGCAGCAGCTCGTCGCGCCTCAGGCGCGGCAGCAGGCGCGCGAGGTCGCGCCGATACTCGCCCGGATCGGGCAGGCCTTCGAGGTGATCGGCGAGGTAGTCGGTCACCGCCGCGAACGGCACCGATTCCAACCCTTCGCGGCAGCTCACCCAGCGTGCTAGCGGACAGGCCTCTTCCAGCAACCGCGTCTTGCCGATGCCCGGCTCGCCGCCCACGAAGACGACCGGCCGCGCGCCGTCGGCCAGCAGGGCATGCTCCGCCGACCGCCCGATCAGCCGCGGCGGCTGGTCGATCGCGCGCGGCACGAGCCGCGGCGATCCCGTGGCCACCACGACCGCGGCCGCGCTGCCAGCAGTCGATCGCAGGCTGCGGGCGAGCTCTATCGTGGCGTCGCCAGGCGTGACCGCAAGGTCGTCGTGCAACTGGCGGCACAGTCGTTCGTACGTCTCCAGCGCCTCGCTGCGTCGCCCCGCCGCCGCGGCCACGCGCAGCAGGGCCTGCACGGCGTCTTCGTCGGGGTCGCCTCGGCGCAGCATCTGCAGCAGGCCGTCGGCCGCGCCCGCGGCGTCGCCCGCCAGCTCGGCGTCGAGCGCGTGCCGCAGCACCGCATCGCGCCACGCCTTGTCGAGCGCGGCGCGCTCGCCGTACAGCCACGCCTCGAGCAACGGAAAGCCGCGGCAGCCGAGCGAGTCGAGCAACGGCTCGGCTTGCAGGGCCACCGCCTCGCCCCAATCGGCGCGGCCCACCGCGCGGCGAAACGCCGCCACATCGGTCTCGACCTGCAGGCGCACGCGCCGGCGCTCCGCCTCGAGCCGATCACCAAAGCCGCATGCAGTGGCGAGCGCACGCGCTCGGTGCAGGTTGGCGCGCAGGTTGTGCTGCGCCTCGGATTGCGGCCGCTCGGGCCAGCACAGGGCGGCCAGCGCGTCGCGCGCGAACCAGCCCCCACCGTAGGCGAGGTAGGCGATCAGCCAGCCGGGCAGGCTGTCTTGCAGCTCGACGCGCCCAACGCCCTGCCAATGCGCCGTGCCGAACAGGTGCAGCCGACCGTTCACGCTCCCCAACGCTCCCCAATCCCCACCCGATCTTGCTTGCGCGGCCACGCGCGTCAAGCACGCGACCCTGGGGGCGCGGCCGCGAAGTCCCGAACCGGCAGCGGCCGGACGCCGCGCTCACGACGCGGCTAGGCCTGCGCCGCCTCCGCGTGCAGCCACTGCTCCAGCGCGCGCACCGCCGGCCGCGCGCGCGACGCCGGGTCGGTGATCAGGAAGTAGGCGCGCGCGGTCTCGCGCGCGTCGCCGAAGGGCGCCACCAGCTGCTTCTGTCGCAACAGGCTGTCGAGCAGCGGACGGCGGCCCAGCGCCACGCCCTGTCCTGCCACTGCGGCCGCCACGACCTCGTTGTACGACGAGAAGGTAAGCCACGAGCGTGGCTCGATATCGGGCACGCCGTTGGCCTGCAGCCACGAGTTCCACTCCACCGGGGCGCCGCTGCCCGACATGTTCTCGACCTCGAGCAGCGTGTGGTGGCGCAGGTCGGTCGCGACCTTCAGCGGCGCGTCCTTCATACGCCGCAGCGCCGGCGCGCACACCGGCAGCGTGGTCTCGGTGAACAGCCGCTCGCCGTCGCTGGCGCTGGCCTTCTGGTAGCGCACCGCGATGTCGAAGCCCTCGCCCTGCAGATCGCGCACCTCGTAGCTGGCATCGAGCCGCACGTCGACGCCGGGGTTGCCCTGCGTGAACACGTGCAGCCGCGGGATCAGCCAATACGACGCGAAGCTCGGCGTCGTCGACAGCGCCAGCACCTCGCGCGCGTTGGGCGCGCGCAGCGACGACACCGTGCGGCGCAGCTGCGCCAGCACGCCCTGGCACGCCAGCAGCAGCTTCTGCCCGGGCGGCGTCAGCGTGAGCGCACGATGGCCGCGCGCGAACAGCGCGACGCCGAGATCGTCTTCCAGCGCGCGGATCTGCCGGCTGATGGCCGACTGGGTGACGAAGCGTTCGTCGGCCGCGCGCGTGAACGACAGGTGCCGTGCCGCCGCCTCGAAGGCCAGCAGCAGGTCCAGCGGTGGCAGTCGGTCGAGGTCTTTTCGCATGCGAAATCGGAATGCCAGGAGTTCCAAAACATCGTTTGCGCGACGTCGCGGCGGCTCGCATCATGCTCCCGTCGCGCGCGCATGGCCGGAATGCCCCCGGTGATGCGTGACACATTCTCAAGGAGCATGCCATGTGGATCAATACCCCGAAAGCCCGACTCCCCCTCGCCGCGCACCGCACGCTGCGGCTGAAGGACGCCCGCGGCACGCGCCTGCGCGCGGTGCAAGGCACCTTGTGGGTCACGATCGACGGCGATCTGCGTGACATCGTGCTCGACCCGGGCGAGAGCTTCGTGGTCGATGCCGACAGGCCGCTGGTGGTCACGGCGCTCGGCGACTGCGCGACGGTCGACGTCCGGGGGCCGGCTTCGGCTCCGGGCCGGCTGGCCGCATGGCTGCGGTCGATGTGGGCGCCCTACGGCGCTGCCGTCACCCAGGCGGCCGCGTGAGCCGCTGACGCGCGCAGCCCAGCCGACGCGGCACGCGCTCAGCCCGCGCGGCTGTTGGCGGCACACGCTCAGCGCGCGCGGGTGGTGATGGTGCCCGCTCAGTGCGAGCGCGTTCGCTCGTAGGCGGCCGCCGCGCTGCGCGCTGCCTCGGTCACCGCCTGCGGGTGGTCGGCGATGTACTGCAGGATGATGTCGGCGAACTGCGCCTCGGGCTTCAGGCCGAGCTTCTCGGCGCGCGCGGCCACCGCGCCCTTGGACCAGCCTGCCACGATGCGCTGGATCGTGGCGTCGGGCTGCTGCTTGACGAGCGCGCGCGTCGCCTTGCCGGCCACCGCCTCGAGCGCGTCGAGCATGTCGCTGACCTTTACGTTGAGCGCCGGCAGGTTCAGGCCGGCGCGGCCACCCATCGCGTCTTGCGACGCCTCGAACACCGCGATCAGGCCGTCGACGGTGCGCGCCGGGGACGACACCGGGTGCGACACCGACGGGTCCACCGGCAGGATCGCCTCCTGCCCGGCCAGCGGCTCGCGGATGATGCCGCTGAAGAACGACGACGCCGCGCCGTTGGGCCGGCCCGGCCGCACCGTCACCGTCATCAGGCGCGCGCTGCGGCCGTCGATGAAGCCCTTGCGGGTGTAGTCGGCCACCAGGTGCTCGCACACCAGCTTGTGCGTGCCGTAGCTGGTCTGCGGCGTCGGCAGTGTGTCGTCGCGCACCAGCGGCGGCATCGGGTTGCTGGCGTCGGGGCCGAACACCGCCACCGAGCTGGAGAACACGAAGCGCGGCACACCACCGCCTCGCGCCACGGACTCGCGCAGCGCATCAAGCAGCGCGCGCGTGCTGTCGAGGTTGGAACGCAGACCGAGCTCGAAGTCGGCCTCGCACTCGCCGGACACCGCCGAGGCGAGGTGGAACACGCCATCGAAGCGATCGGCCTTGAAGGCTTCGCACTGCTCGAGCAGCTTGCCGACGCGCACCTCGACGCGTGGGTCGCGCACGATGTCGGCGGCAGCCTCGGGCGCCGGAAACTGATCGGCCAGCACGAGGCGCTCGATGCGGCGCCCGTTCAACGTGCCGCGCTGGAGCAGCTTGCGCGCGAGGCGCGAACCGATGAAACCGGTGCCCCCGGTGATCAGGATCTTCATGTGGAAGAGCAACCCCGTGCCGCAGGGTAGCAGACAAGTTCCGCCGGATTGAAACGGGTATCCCCTCGGTGACATCGCGCGCCCGCGCGCGTAGGGTGCGCACCGTCGCGCCGCGCGAGGCGGCGCTTGCGTGCGGGGTTGCCTGCTCTCGTGGCGAGTGTCGACATCCGATCGGTGAAGAAGCGCTTCGGCGACGTCGAGGTGCTGCACGGCGTGGACATCGCGATCGCCGACGGCTCGTTCACCGTGCTGGTCGGCCCGTCGGGCTGCGGCAAGAGCACGCTGCTGCGCATGATCGCCGGCCTCGAGCACATCAGCAGCGGCGAGATCCGCATCGGCGGCACGGTGGTCAACCAGATGCCACCGAAGGAACGCGACATCGCGATGGTGTTCCAGAACTACGCGCTGTACCCGCACATGACGGTGCGCGACAACATGGCGTTCTCGCTCGCGCTGGCCAAGCAGAGCAAGACCGCGATCGACCAGAAGGTCGGCCGCGCCGCCGAGATCCTCGGCCTGAGCGCGCTGCTCGAGCGCTTTCCGCGCCAGCTCTCCGGCGGCCAGCGCCAGCGCGTCGCGATGGGCCGCGCGATCGTGCGCGACCCCAAGGTGTTCCTGTTCGACGAGCCGTTGTCGAACCTCGACGCCAAGCTGCGCGTGGCGATGCGCACCGAGATCAAGGAGCTGCACCAGCGGCTGAAGACGACGTCGGTTTACGTCACGCACGACCAGATCGAGGCGATGACGATGGGCGACCAGATCGTCGTCATGCGCGACGGCCACATCGAGCAGACCGGCAGTCCGCTGCAGTTGTACGACCATCCGGCCAACCAGTTCGTGGCCGGCTTCATCGGCTCGCCGGCGATGAACTTCCTGCTCGGCACGCTACGCCACCACGGCGTGGCGAGCGAGATCGAACTGGCCGACGGCACGCGGCTGCCGGCGCCGCGCGGGGCCGCCGGCGCCGACGGGCAGCGCGTGGTGTTCGGCACGCGCCCCGAGCACCTGGCGCTGGTCGACGGCAGCGGCATCGCGGCGCAGGTGGCGGTGATCGAACCCACCGGCGCCGACACCTTCGTGTCGTGCCGCCATCACGGCACCGAGCTGGCGGTGGTGTTCCGCGAGCGCCATCAGTTCAGTCCGGGCAGCACGATCCATCTGCAACCCGACCTCGCGCGCGCCCACGTGTTCGATGCCGACAGCGGCCGCGCGCTGAGGGCCTGACCGCCCACCTGCAAGACCACACACACGACGAAGGAGACCGTTCCATGACGACATTCGACCGCCGCAAGTTCCTCGAAGGCACCGCCAGCGTCGCCGCCGGCACCGCGCTGGGCGCCGGCGCCATCTGGGCGCCCGCGGTCCATGCGCAGAACATGACCTTCAAGCCCGAGGCGGGCGCCAAGCTGCGCGTGCTGCGCTGGAGCCGTTTCGTGCAAGGCGACATCGACGCCTACATGGTCAACGTCAAGAGGTTCACCGAGAAGACCGGCGTCGAGGTGCGGGTCGACAACGAGGGCTGGGAAGACGTGCGGCCCAAGGCGGCGGTGGCGGCCAACACCGGCGCCGGCCCCGACATCATCCTGTCGACCAACGACGACGCCGACCTCTACCCCGAGAAGCTGCTGGACGTGACCGACCTGTGCGACTACCTCGGCAAGAAGTATGGCGGCTGGTACCCGGCGTGCGAGGCTTACCTGAGGCCCGACGGCAAGCAGTGGATCGGCGTGCCGCTCGGCTCGGCCGGCGCGATGCAGGTGTACCGCGAGAGCATGCTGAAGGCCGCGGGCATCAACGAGTTCCCGAAGACGACCGACGGCTTCCTCGCGATGTACAAGGCGCTGCACGCGAAAGGCACGCCCGGCGGCATGGCGCTCGGCAACGCCACCGGCGACTCGGGCTGGACCTACTGGCTGATCTGGGCTTTCGGCGGCGCGCTGGTCGACAAGGACAACAAGGTCACGCTCGACACGCCCGAGGTGCTGAAGGCACTGGAGTACGCCAAGGAGCTGTACAAGTACTTCGCGCCCGGCACGCTGAGCTGGCTCGATCCGAACAACAACAAGGCCTTTCTCGACGGCCAGATCAGCGTCACCAACAACGGCATCTCGATCTACGTGGCGGCGAAGAATTCGCAGGATCCGAAGATCAAGGAGATGGCTGCCGACATCCAGCACGCGGCGTACCCGATCGGCCCGGTTGGCGTGCCCACCGAGTACCACCTGTTCTTCAACCAGATGATCATGAAGTACACCAAGTACCCGCAGGCGGCCAAGGAGTTCCTGCGCTTCATGATGGAGGCCGAGCAGTTCGATGACTGGCTCAAGGGCGGCGGCGGCTACGTGTCGCACCCGCTGCGCTACTACGAGAAGAACCCGATCTGGACCGTCGACCCGAAGAACACGCCGTACCGCGACTGCACGAAGAACCTGCGGCCGGCCGGATACGCGGGCAAGCTGGGCTACGCGTCGGCCGGCGCGCTGGGCGACTTCATCGTTCCCAACATGGTGGCCGAGGCGGCCAGCGGCTCGAAGTCGCCGAAGGAAGCGGCCGAGCGGGCGCAGAAGCGCGCCGAGCGTTACTACAAGATATAGCAGCGGCTTCGCGCTGCCGTATCTCGTCGCGTTGGAGCCTGATCGGCGGCGCCGATCGGCTCAACGCGACGCGGAGTCGAACCGAGTCATGCTCGAAAAGCTGCAGAACAACCGCAACGCGCTCGGCCTGCTGTTCATGCTGCCGGCTGGCGTGCTGTTGCTGCTGTTCCTGACCTATCCGCTCGGGCTCGGCACCTGGCTCGGCTTCACCGACGCCAAGGTCGGGCGCAGCGGCGCCTGGATCGGCCTCGAGAACTACGCCTTCCTGTGGGGCGACAGCGTCACCCGGCTGGCGCTGTTCAACACGCTGTTCTACACGCTGGTCGCCAGCATCGCGAAGTTCGTGCTCGGGCTGTACCTGGCGATCCTGCTCAACCGCAACATCCGCATCAAGACCTTCTTCCGCGCGGTGATCCTGCTGCCGTACATCGTGCCCACGGCGCTGTCGGCGATCGCCTTCTGGTGGATCTACGACGCGCAGTTCTCGGTCATCAGCTGGGTGCTACACAAGGCCGGGCTGATCGACCAGTACATCGACTTCCTCGGCGACCCGTGGAACGCTCGCTTCTCGACCATCGCGGCCAACGTCTGGCGCGGCGTGCCGTTCGTCGCGATCACGCTGCTGGCCGGTCTGCAGACGATCTCGCCGTCGTACTACGAGGCGTCGGCGATCGACGGCGCGACACCGTGGCAGCAGTTCCGCCACGTCACGCTGCCGCTGCTCACCCCCATCATCGCGGTGGTGATGACGTTCTCGGTGCTGTTCACCTTCACCGACTTCCAGCTGATCTACGTGATCACGCGCGGCGGCCCGCTCAACGCGACGCACCTGATGGCCACGCTGTCGTTCCAGCGCGCGATCCCCGGCGGCGCACTCGGCGAGGGGGCGGCGATCTCGATCGCGATGGTGCCGTTCCTGCTGGCGGCGATCCTGTTCAGCTACTTCGGGTTGCAGCGGCGTGCGTGGCAGCAGGGTGGGACCGAATGACACCCACCCCCGAAGCGGCCTGGCGGCCGCCTCCCCCTCGAGGGGGCAACACCAGCGGCCCGGCAGAGCCGGATCCGCGGTGTTCGCTTGGGGGCCCGCGCCTCGGTGTGTCGGAGGCAGTCCATTGAACGCCGTCGACGATCGGGTCGGCATGGAGTACCTGCAGTCCACGCCGCGCAAGCTCGTCACCGTCTACCTGCCGCTGGGCATCTTCGTGTTCGTGCTGCTGTTCCCGTTCTACTGGATGGCGATCACGTCGTTCAAGCCGGACGCGGAGTTGCTGTCGCGCGAGGGCAATCCGTTCTGGGTGATCAAGCCGACGCTGGCGCACTTCCACAAGCTGCTGTTCGAGACCTCGTATCCCGAGTGGCTGTGGAACACGGTGGTGGTGTCGGTGGTCGCCACCTTCGCGTCGCTGGCCGCGTCGGTGCTGGCGGCCTACGCCATCGAGCGGCTGCGCTTCTCGGGCGCCAAGCAGGTCGGGCTGTCGATCTTCCTGGCCTACCTGGTGCCGCCGTCGATCCTGTTCATCCCGCTGGCGACGATCGTCTTCAAGCTCGGCCTGTTCGACACCCGCTGGGCTTTGATCCTGACCTACCCGACGTTCCTGATCCCGTTCAGCACCTGGCTGCTGATGGGCTACTTCCGCTCGATCCCGTTCGAGCTCGAGGAGTGCGCGCTGATCGACGGCGCCACGCGCTGGCAGATCCTAGTCAAGATCATCCTGCCGCTGGCGGTGCCGGGGCTCATCTCGGCCGGCATCTTCGCCTTCACGCTGAGCTGGAACGAGTTCATCTACGCGCTGACCTTCGTGTCGTCGTCCGAGGTGAAGACGGTGCCGGTGGGCGTGGTGACCGAGCTCGTCGAGGGCGACGTCTACCACTGGGGCTCGCTGATGGCCGGCGCGCTGCTCGGCTCGCTGCCGGTGGCGTTCGTGTACTCGTTCTTCGTCGAGTACTACGTGTCGGGGTTGACGGGGTCGGTGAAGGAATAGGCGGCGCCGACTGCGGGTCGGCGCGCTATCTGACCGGCAACGGGGCAGCAGCCCTGCGCGTCTGCACGACGAACGCGACGATCTGCCAGACGACGAAGATCGCGATCAGCCCGAGCAGCGTGCCGCTGATCGGCCGCGCCATGAACGCCGAGAAGTGGCCCCGGCTCAGCAGCAGCGCGCGCCGGAAGTTCTCTTCCAGCATCGGCCCGAGGATGAACCCCAGCAACAGCGGCGCGGCCTCCAGGTCGAGCCGCAGGAACATGTAGCCGATGAAGCCGAAGGTGGCGGTGATGTAGATGTCCTGCAGGTTGTTGTTGATGCTGTAGGTGCCGACGCAGCAGAAGAAGATGATCGACGGGAACAGCACGACGTACGGGATCTTGAACACCGACAACCAGAACCGCACCAGCGGCACGTTGAGGATCACCAGGAAGACGTTGCCGACCCACATGCTGGCCACCAGGCCCCAGAACAGATCGGGGTGGCTGCCGATCATGTTGGGCCCCGGCTGGATACCCTTGACGATGAAGGCGGCGAGCATCAGCGCCATCACCGCGTTCTCCGGAATGCCGATGCTCATCAGCGGGATGAAGCTGGTGCGCGCCGCCGCCTCGTCGGCCGCCGCCTGCCCGGCCACGCCCTCGATGGCGCCGGTGCCGATCTCGCTGCGGTACTTGCTGAATCGCTTCTCGGCGGCGTAGGCACCGAACTGCGCCAGCACCGGCCCGCCACCGGGCAGGATGCCGAGGAACGAGCCGATCGCGCTGCCGCGCAGTGCGCTGGGAATGATGCGCTTGAACTCGCCCCAGGTCGGGATCAGGTGGATCGTGCCGTTGAACGGCGTGTGCTCGTTGCGGATGTCGAGGTTCTTGGCGATCTCGGCGATGCCGAAGCAGCCCAGCGCGACGCTGATCAGCCCGACGCCGTCGGCCAGGAACGGCTGGTCGAGCGTGAACCGCTGCACGCCGCTGTTGACGTCGGTGCCGATCACGCCGAGCAGCACGCCGATCAGCGACATCGCCAGGCCGTTGAGCAGGCTGCCTGTGGTGACGAAGCTCACGCAGACGAAGCCGGTCAGCATCAGCGCGCAATAGTCCGCCGGGCCGAACAGGAAGGCCACCTCGCCCAGCATCGGCGCCAGCGTCGACAGCACGATGATCGCCACCGTGCCGCCGATGAAGCTGGAGATGCCGGCCGTGAACAAGGCCAGGCCGGTCTTGTTCTTCAGCGTCATCTGGTAGCCGTCGATGCAGGCGACGATGCTGCTGGCGTGCGGGATCTTCATCGTGATCGCGCTCACGCTGTCGCCGTATTGCGCCCCGTAGTAGATGCCCGCCAGCATGATCAGCGCGCCGCCGGTGGGGATCGAGTAGGTCAACGGCAGCAGCAGGCTGATCGTGGCCAGCGGCCCCAGCCCGGGCAGCAGGCCGACCAGCGTGCCCACCACGCAGCCGATGGCGCAGTACATCAGGTTGTTGAGCGTCAGCGCGTGCCCGAACCCGAACGCCAGGTTGTGCAGGACTTCCATCAGAGCAGCGGCAGGTTGAGGCCCAGCAGCTCGTGCAGCGCCCACGCGATGCCGATCAGGCCGGCCGTGATCTGCAGGTTGCGCACCACCGAGTACGAGGTACCGGCGAAGGTGACGCAGAACACCATGAACGCGATGCCGGCCATCATGTTGAGGTATTCCGACAGCAGCACGAACCCGACCATGCCGGTCAGCACGAGCGCGATGTTCTTCAGGTTGACCTCGATGCGCTGGCGCTCGACGAAGCGCGAGCGCACCACGGTGATCACGCCCAGCAACAACAGCAGGCCGCTGACCAGCAGCGGGAACAGCCCCGGCCCCGCGTGGCTGAACTCGCCGATGCGATAGCGCAACGAGCCGAGGCCGAACACCAGCGCGATGGCGATCAGAAACAGGCCGCGGGCGAGCGTTCGATCCTTCATGCGTAGCCGAAGTCCAGCCGTGGGGCGGTCGCTTGCGACCGTGCGCATGCCGACGACGGGATCGCCCGCTCGGCACTGCCCGCCTTTTGCCAAGCGGATCTGATGCCGAACTGAACGTCCCCCGCGCGTCCCCCGCGGCGCCAGGCGGCGCTCGCACGCCGCCTCAGCCGGCCGCCGCGACTGCCGCGCCGCTCACGGCGCGAGGTCGGTTTGTCCCCCCAGCAAGGTGCGCTCGTAGGCGAACAGGCTCGGCATGCCGCCGGTGTGCACGAACAGCACGCGCTCCCCGGCGCGCAACTCGCCGGCGCGCGCCAGGCCGATCAGCCCCGCCATCACCTTGCCGGTGTACACCGGGTCGAGCAGGATGCCTTCGCTGCGTGCCAGCAGCTGCACCGCCTCGACCATGCGCGCGTTGGGCACTGAATACTTCGGCTGCCAGTAGCCGCCGATGCAGCGCACCGCGCCGCGCGGCACCTGCGCATCGAGGCCGAGCAGCTCGAAGATCGCCTGCGCTTCGGCGTGCACCAGCGGCGCCTGCTGCGGCGGGTCGCGGCTGACGCCGACCCCGAGGATCGGAATGTCGATGCGGTTGCCGAGGAAGCCGGCCAGCAGGCCACCATGCGTGCCCGAGCTGCCCGAGCCCACGACCACGCTGTCGACGCGCAGGCCCTGCTCGAAGCACTGCTGCTGCAGCTCCTGGGCACAGGCGACATAGCCCAGCCCGCCGATCGCGTTGGAGCCGCCGCCGGGAATCACGTAGCCCTTGCGGCCCCGCGCACGCAACTCGTCGGCCACGCCTTGCATCGCGGCGGCCATGTCGGTGCCCGCCGCCACCACGGTCATCGCCTCGACCCCGTAGAGCCTGAACAGGAATTGATTGCCGCTCGCGTCCTCGCGAAAGGTGCCCGGCACGCGCTCCTCGATCACGAAGCGGCACTGCAGCCCCTCCTTCACCGCGGCGGCGAGCGTGATGCGGCAGTGATTCGATTGTGGCGCGCCGCAGGTGATCAGCGTATCGGCGCCCTGCGCCAGCGCGTCGGCGACCAGAAACTCGAGCTTGCGCGTCTTGTTGCCGCCGGGCGACAGGCCCAGCATGTCGTCGCGCTTGATCCAGACGTCAGGCCCGCGGCCGCCGGGGCAGCTGGCGGCCAGCGCCGCCGAAAAGCGCGGCAGCGGCTCCAACGGCGTCGGTGTCGAGGTGTAGCGACGGCGGGCGAAGCGTGACAGGTCCATGCGCGCATTGTCGTCGCGGTGGCGCGACAGGCCGGCGGCCGCGCCGCGACATGCTCGGTTCACCCGATGGCAGGGGCGCCCAATCGTATGATGATCAGACGAAAGAGGTCGACCGCAGTCACCCGGCCGCCGCACGCGAGCGACGGCCCACCCCGAGAGCCAAGAAGGAGACATTCATGCTGTTGCGCATTCAGATCGCGGCCGCTGCCTTGATCGCAGTCGGTCTGACCGCCGGTTGCGGCAAGAAGGAAGAGGCCGCGCCCGCTGCGGCCCCGGCGGCCGCACCCGCCGCCGACGCGTCGAAGGGGCCCAAGGTGGTCAGCGGCCCCGGCGAGAACCCGGCGTGCTTCAAGCCGTGGGACGACAAGACCAAGTTCTTCCAGTGGCCGGCCAAGCCCGGCCCGTATCGCATCGCGCTGGCCAACGGCTTCGTCGGCAACACCTGGCGCATCCAGATGATCAAGATGGCCAAGGCGTTCGCCGAGACACCGGACGCCAAGGCCCAGATCAAGGAGCTGAAGATCGTCTCCACCGGCACCGACGTGGCGGCGCAGATCGCGGCGATCGACAACTTCATCAACTCCGGCTACGACGCCATCGTCACGATCGCCGTCAACCCCACCGCCTTCGGCCCGGTGATCAAGCGCGCCAACGCCGCCGGCGTGGTGCTGGTGCCGTTCGACAACGTGCTCGACAGCGACGAAGTGATGATGGTCAACGAAGACCAGCTGCAGATGGGGGCGCAGTCCGGCGAATGGCTGGTCAAGAACATCCCCAGCAAGAGCGGCAAGATCATCGAGGTGCGCGGCCTGCCCGGCAATTCGGTGGACCGCGACCGCCACCTCGGTTTCCGCAAGGTGATGGAGGCGCCGGGCAACAAGTTCGAGATCGTCGAGGTGGTCGGCAACTGGGACGACGGCACCGCCCAGAAGGTGGTGGCCGACGCGGTGGCCGTGCACAAGACGTTCGACGGCATGTTCGTGCAGGGCGGCTCCACCGGCGCGGTGCGCGCGCTGATCGACGCCAAGCACAAGATGATCCCGGTGGCCGGCGAGGCGGAGAACGGCTTCCGCAAGCTGTGCGCCGAGCGCGCCAAGGACGGGCTGCTGTGCACCTCGCTCGGTCAGTCGCCGGGTCTGGTGGCGATCTCGATGCAGGCGGCCATCACCGCGCTGCAGGGCAAGGTGATGCCGCAGATGATCTCGGTGCCGATCCCGCAGGCCAGCCACCCCGACTTCAAGGCCGGCGAGAACTACTTTCCCAATCTCACGGACAACTTCTTCACCACCACGTCGTTCCCGGCGTGCGGCGTGAACCTGAAGGACCAGGACATCATGAGCAAGGACGAGAAGAACAACTGACGAGAGCACATCGACAACACGTCGTTGGTTGACCCTTCGGCGGCCGCGGTGCCTCACGCCGCGGCCGCTTCATTGTCCCCAGCCCTGCCCATGCCTCCGGTGCTCGAACTGGTCGACGTCTCCAAGCGCTACGGCGGCGTGCGCGCGCTCGAGCGCGCGCGCTTCGCCTGCGCCAGCGGCCGCATCCACGCGCTGCTGGGCGAGAACGGCGCCGGCAAGTCGACGCTGATCAAGATGATGGCCGGCGTGGTGCAGCCCGACGAGGGCCGCATCGTGCTGCAGGGGCAGGAGCGCCGCTTCGCGCACCCGCAGGACGCGGTCGAGGCCGGCATCGCCTGCATCTTCCAGGAGCTGTCGCTGATGCCCGACCTGAGCGTCGCCGACAACATCTGCATCACCAACCCGCCGCGGCGCTTCGGCCTGATCGACCGTCGCGCGCAGCGGCGCATCGCGGAGCAGGCGCTCAAGCGCGCCGGCGCCGACGACATCCACCCGCTGGCCCCGGTGGGCAGCCTGTCGCTGTCGCGCCGGCAGATGGTGGAGATCGCCAAGGCGCTGGCCCGCGAGCCGAAGATCCTGATCCTCGACGAGGCCACCTCCGCGCTCACGGCCGCCGACGTGCAACGCGTGTTCGCGCTGCTGAAGCGCCTGCGCGACGAGAGCCTGGCGATCGTCTACATCTCGCACCGCATGCACGAGATCGCCGAGCTGGCCGACGACTGCTCGGTGTTCCGCAACGGCCAGCACGTGGCCACCTTCGAGGCCGGCACCAAGACCGACGCAGAGACGGTAGCGATGATGATCGGCCGCGAGATCAGCCACGCCTTCCCGCCGAAGGCCGCGCCCGCGCCATCGGACGCCGCGGCGGCGCCACGGCTCGAGGTGCGCGGCCTGAGCTGGAACGAGCGGCTGCACGACATCGACCTCAGCGCGCGCGCCGGCGAGGTGGTGGGGCTCGGCGGGCTCGACGGCCAGGGCCAGCGCGAGTTCTTCATGGCGCTGTTCGGTGTGCTGCGCGGCGTCGAGGGCGACGTGCGGGTCGACGGCGTGCCGGTGAAGCCGGCCAGCCCGCGCGCCGCCAAGTCGGCCGCCACCGGCATCGCACTGGTGCCCGAAGACCGCAAGACCGACGGCCTGATGCTGCCGATGGCGGTGCGCGAGAACCTGAGCTTCGCGGCGCTCGAGCGCTACTGCAGATTCGGCGTGATCGACCGCGCACGCGAATCCGAGGCGGTGCAGCAGTTGGTGCGCCAGCTGTCGATCAAGGCGCCCGATCTCGACGACGCGGCGGCCACGCT
>Ga0335076_10004458_pt1 | contig 14161 bp, 12 predicted proteins | sample Lox_Sample_25_FD_206717 | JGI IMG/M metagenome (GOLD analysis project Ga0335076, IMG submission 206717) | Soil microbial communities from Loxahatchee National Wildlife Refuge, Florida, United States - Lox_Sample_2.5 | ecosystem: Environmental > Terrestrial > Soil > Wetlands | place: USA... | reverse complement strand
CGAGGCCGGCGGGGGCAGGCGGCGTGGGCCGGAAGGCGGCCCGCCCGGCGGCGAGGAAGGCGGCTCCGATGAAGGCGGCCAGGAAGGCCGCGAGGCCGAAGCCCGCGCGCAGGGCGCCGCGGAAGGCGGCGAAGGCGAAGCCGGCCCGTGGACGGACCGCGAAGAAGCCCGCCGCGCGGGGCGCCAGGCGGAGCGCGCGTCGCGCCGGGAAGAAACGCTAGCGGTCCCCGAAGGTGATGAGCGGCTACCGGCTCTGGGCGGCGCCGTCCTGCGGCGTCACCTGGGCCCACATGGAGCGGGCGTCGCGCGCCTTCTCCATGATGGCGATGCCGATCGCGCAGGCGAGGAACACGGCCAGCGCCAGCATCCACGGCCGGAACTCGAGCAGGTCCCGGGCGCGGAGGCTGCCCGGATCCGGCCGGCGGTCGCGCTCCTGCGACATCATCACCCGTAAGTAGACCGCGATCCGCGCCGGATGCAACCCCTTCGGCGTGGTCGAAGCGCCTACCCGCATATCACCCGGCCGGGGCATGGCGGTATCGGGCGGGTTCCCGAGCCATGGGTTATGGGACGCCGCCATGTGGAGGCGCGCCCCCGAGTCGCTCGCCGAGCCGGCCGCAGGTGCTGCCCCGCTGCGGCCCGTGGCGGCGTCCGCCCCGGCGCTCGCGCTCCGGGGCGTCTCCGTCGAGTACCAGGGCGCGCACGTCCTCCGGAGCCTCGCGCTCGAGATCCGGCGGGGCGAGCGGGTGGCGGTGATAGGCCCGTCGGGCGCGGGGAAGTCCACCCTCTTCCGCCTCGCCAACACCTCCCTCCTCCCGTCCGGCGGCGCGGTCCGGATCCTGGGCCAGGATCCGGTGCGGCTCCCTCCCGCGCGCCTGCGGGCGCTCCGCGCCCGGGTGGGGATGGTCTGGCAGCAGCTCCAGCTCGTCCCGCAGGCGAGCGTCCTCGAGAACGTGCGCATGGGACGGGTGGGCTCCTCGTCGCTCGCCCGGCTCGCCCTGGGCGGCGCGGCGGAGGCCGAGCGGGCGCGGGTGGCCGAGGTGCTGGCCCAGGTCGGGCTCGAGGCGGAGCTGGATCGCCGCCTCGAGACCCTGTCCGGCGGCGAGCAGCAGCGCGTGGCGGTGGCGCGGGTGCTCCACCAGTCGCCGGACCTGATCCTGGCCGACGAGCCGCTCGCCTCGGTCGACCCGGCGCGCGCCGAGGAGGTGCTCCGGCTGCTCCTCGCGGCCGCCGAGGGGCGGACCCTGATCGTCGCCACCCACCAGCTCGAGCCGGTCCTCCCCTTCTTCCCCCGGGTGGTGGGGCTCCGGAGCGGCGCCGTGCTCTTCGACCTGCCGCGGGAGCGCGTCGGGCCGCTGGAGCTGGCCGCCCTCTACCAGCCGCTCGGGGCCACCCGCTCCCGCGAGCGGATCCCGCGCGCCGGCGCGAGCCCCCCGGAGCGCTCCCTCCGGATCGCCGCCTCCAGCCTCCCCGGGGATCACCTCCTCCCGCCCGCGCTCGGCGCCCTGCGCGCCGCCCACCCCGAGGTGCGGATCCACCTCTCGGTCACCGACACCGGGGACGCGCTCGCCCGGCTCGCGGCCGGCCGGGCCGACCTGGCGGTGGTGGGGGCCCGGGAGCTCCACCCCGAGCTGATCTTCGAGGATCTGCTCGAGGACGAGATCGTGCTCCTCGCCTCCCCGGCCCTGCCCCTCCCGCCCGAGCCCCTCGCCCCCGGCACCCTCTCCCGGCTGCCGCGGGTGGACCGGGAGCCGGGCTCCGCCACCCGCCGGCTGGCCGAGGCGCAGCTCGCGGAGATGGGCGTTCCGCTCGATCCCGGGGCGGCGCTGGTGGAGGCGGGGAGCGCGGGGGCGCTCAAGGCGGCGGTGGCCTCCGGGGCCGGGGTGGGCTTCGCCTCGCGCCTCGGCGCGGCGGCCGAGCTGGCGGCCGGGCGGTTGCGGGTGGTGGCGGTGGCGAGGCTCCGGATCCCGCGCCGCGTCTTCGCCGCCCTGCGGCGGGGCGGGGCCCTCTCCCCGGCGGCTGCCCACCTCCTCGCCCTGGTCCGGCGCCCGGAGCCCGGGAAGTGAGGGGGCGGGCCGGGCCGCGCCCCTTCTGGCTCAGGGCCCCGGCGCTCGGCCTGGCGGTGCTGCTCGCGGCCGCCTGGCGCGGGGCCGAGGGCGACCTCTCCGCCCTGGCCGGCCCGGAGGCGCGCCAGGCGCTCGCCGACCTGGCCCGCGGCTTCTGGCCGCCGGCGCACGGCCCCGCCTTCCTCGCCGGGCTCCTCCGGCCGCTCGGCGAGACGGTGGCGATCGCGGTGCTCGGGCTCGGCCTCGCGGTCGTGCTCGCCGCCCCCCTGGCGGTGCTGGCGGTCTCGCCCGAGGTCCACGCCGCGTGCGGCCGGGCCCCGGGCGCCGCGCGGCGGGTCCTCCACGCGCTCTCCCGGGCGGCCCTCGCCCTGCTCCGCTCCGTCCCCGAGCTGGTCTGGGCGCTCCTGTTCGTGCGGGCGGTCGGGATCGGGCCGCTGGCCGGCGTGCTCGCGCTGGCCGTGGGCTACGCGGGCGTCCTCGGCAAGGTCTACGCGGAGATCCTCGAGTCGGTCCCGCGACGGCCGGCGGAGGCGCTGGCGGCCGCGGGTGCCACCTCCACCGCCGCGCTGGTGATCGGGCTCGGCCCCCCGGCGCGGCCGCTCCTGGTCTCGTACACCCTCTACCGGTTCGACTGCGCGCTCCGGACCTCGGCGGTCCTCGGGCTGGTGGGGGCGGGCGGCATCGGCGAGCAGATCGAGCTCTCCCTGAAGATGCTGGCCTACGACGAGGTGGCGGCCTTCGTCCTGGTCCTGTTCCTGCTCGTCGGAGCGGTCGACGCCGGGTCGGCCGCGATCCGCCGGCGGCTTCGCGCCCAGGCCTCGGTCTTCCCGACCTCGGCCGCCGGCCTGGCGCGCTGGGCCGCCCTCCTGGCCGGCGGCGCCGCGCTCGCCCTCGCCTCGGCGCGCCTGCTCGAGCTCTCCCCGTCGGCGCTCCTCTCCGGCGAGGCCCTGGCCGGGATGGGCGAGTTCGCCCGGCGGCTCTGGCCGCCGGAGCTCTCGCCGGCCCTCCTCCGCGGCCTCCTCCCCGCCGCCGGCGAGACCCTGGCGGTGAGCGTGCTCGGCACCTTCCTGGCGGCCGGGGGCGGGCTCGTCCTCGGGGCCCTGGCGGCGGCCCGGCTCGGGACGGTCGACGGCGCGCCCGAGCCGCCCTTCGCCGCCGCGGTCCGGCGGGCGGTGGCGATCCTGGCACGGGCGGCGCTCGCCCTGGGCCGCTCGCTCCCCGAGCTGCTCTGGGCCCTGCTCTTCACCTTCGCGGTGGGGCTCGGCCCCTTCGCCGGGGCGCTCGCCCTGGGGGTGCACACCGCCGGTGTCCTGGGCCGCCTCTACGCCGAGGCGCTCGAGGAGGTCCCCGCCGGGCCGGTGCTGGCGCTGCGGGCGGGGGGCGCGACCCGCGGGGCGGCGGTCGCCCTGGGCGTCCTCCCCCAGGCGCTCCCCCAGCTCCTCTCCTACACGCTCTACCGGTTCGAGGTGAACGTCCGCGCCGCCGCGGTGCTCGGGGTGGTGGGGGCGGGCGGGCTCGGGCGGGACCTGTACGTGGCGCTCTCCCTCTTCCAGTGGCACCGCGCGGCCACGCTGGTCCTCGCCCTCCTCGCGCTGGTGCTCCTCGCCGACGCCGGGAGCGGCTGGCTCCGGGGGCGGCTCGTCCGCGGCGGCGCTCAGTCCTTCACCAGGCCGGCGCTGCGGGCGGCGGCCTCGATCCCGGCGTAGTTCTCGGGCCGGGTCTCCACGTAGCGGCTGGCGCGCTGGAGGTCGAGGATCTTCTTCTGCTCGGGGTCGGCCGGGTCGAGGGCGAGGAAGGCGGCCTTGATCCCCTCGCGCAGCGCCGGGGCGAGGTCCCCGCGCACCGTCCAGTTGTAGTCGTAGAAGTCCGGGGTGGTGGCGAACACCACCACCTTGGCGGGGTCGACCTTCTTCTCCTCCACGAGCTTCTGCCAGACCGACTCGTTGAGCGCCCCGGCGTCCACCTTCCCCGCCTCGACCCACTTGGCGGTGGCGTCGTGCGTCCCGGAGAAGGCGAACCGGGCCAGGTCGCGCTCCGGGACGATCCCGGCCTGCTCCAGGTAGAAGCGGGGCATGAGGTGGCCGGAGGTGGAGGAGACGCTCCCGAAGGCGAAGGTCTTCCCCTTGAGGTCCTGGAGGCGGGTGATCCCCGAGCCCGCACGGGTGATGAACTTGGAGTGGAAGTGGGCGTCCTCGGCCCGCTGCACCAAAGGGACCGCCGTCTTCGTCCGCAGGCGCGTCTGGACGAAGGTGAAGCCGCCCAGCCAGGCCAGGTCGACGTGGCCGCCCGCCAGCCCCTCGACCACCGCCGGGTAGTCGGTGACCGGCACGAACTTCACCTCCACGCCGAGCCGCCTCGAGAGGTAGGCCCCGAGCGGCTCGAACTTCCTCACCAGCTCGGTGGGGGCCTCGTCCGGGATGGCGGTCACGCGGAGGACGGGCCGGTCGGCGGGGTGGGCGGACCCGGGGAGGAGGAGGGCGGCGAGGGCGAGGGCGGGGAGGGATCGCATGGGGGCTCCGGATCGCGGGTGCGAGGCACACGCCTAATCGCGCGGCGGACCCGGGGCAAGGCCGGGCGGGCTACACTCCCGGGCATGCTCGCCCTCGCCGCCGCCCTGGCCCTGGCCGCCGCGCCCGCCGGCGCCCTGCCCGCCTCGCCCCCGCGCACCTTCCGCGTCGACCTCTTCCACACCGGCACGGCCGCGGAGGAGCGCTTCGCCGTGGACCGCCTGGTGCTCGAGCCGCTCCCCTTCCCCGGGAACCCGGCCCGGCCCATCGACGACACCAACCTCGGGAAGTACCTGTTCGAGGTCCGGGACCTGGCCACGAACCGGGTCCTCTACTCGCGCGGCTACGCCTCGCTCTTCGGGGAGTGGGAGACCACCGACGAGGCGCGCAAGGCGACCCGGACCTTCTCCGAGTCCCTGCGCTTCCCGGCCCCGGAGCGGCCGGTCCAGGTGGTGGTGCGCAAGCGCGGCGAGGGAGGCTTCCACGAGGTCTTCGCCACCGTGGTCGACCCGCACGACCGGGTGGTGGACACCTCCCGGCCGCCCTCGCCCGGCCCGGTGATCGAGCTCCTCCGGAGCGGCGACCCGGCCCAGAAGCTCGACCTCCTCCTCCTCGGCGACGGCTACACCGAGGCGGAGCGGGGGAAGTTCGAGCAGGACGCGCGGCGGCTGGTGGGGATCCTCTTCGAGCAGGAGCCGTTCCGCTCGCGCCGCTCGGACTTCAACGTCTGGGGGCTCTGCCCGCCCTCCGAGGAGCGGGGCGTCTCCCGCCCCCTCACCGGCCAGCACCGCCGGAGCCGGATCGGGGCCACCTACGACGCCTTCGGCTCGGAGCGGTACGTGCTCTCCTTCGAGAACCGCTCCCTGCGCGACGTCGCCTCCTTCGCCCCCTACGACGCGCTCGCCATCCTGGTGAACGGCGACACGTACGGCGGCGGCGGGATCTTCAACCTCTACGCCACGGTGGCCGCCGACAGCCGCTGGTCCGGCTACATCTTCGTCCACGAGCTCGGCCACCACCTCGCCGCCCTGGCCGACGAGTACTTCACCTCCGAGAGCGCCTACCTCCCGGCGCAGGGGCGCCCCGAGCCCTGGGAGCCGAACGTCACCGCCGATCCGAAGGCGTCGAAGTGGGCCGACCTCGTCGCCGCCGGCACGCCGCTCCCCACCCCCTGGCCCAAGGACGCGTTCACCAAGCGTGCGAAGGAGTTCCAGGACAAGCGCAAGCGCATCCGGGCGGAGAACCGGCCGGAGGCGGAGATGGACGCCCTCTTCGTCGCCCAGCAGCAGGAGGAGACGGCGCTGCTCGGCAAGGCGCCCTACGCCAGGGCGGTCGGCGCCTTCGAGGGGGCGAATTACGAGGCGACCGGCTTCTACCGGCCGCAGATGGACTGCATCATGTTCACCCGCGACGCGGTGCCCTTCTGCGCGGTCTGCCGCCGGGCGCTCGACCGGATCATCGACCTGTACACCGCTCCCCGCTGAGGGGCGCGGCCGCCGGTCGCGCCCTGTGACCCAAGGCAGTCAAGATCGCGCACCGCATGATCTTTTCCGCACGGCGCTCCTCCTCGCCCGGGGAGCCGTTCCCGTCCATGCTGCGCTGCGTTATGATTCGCGCCTCAATACCAGGGGTGGGGCGAGAGGTCTTCCATGATCGACAAGAAGACGGCGAGCTTCATGCGCTCGCTGGCGCTCGGGGACATCGAGGAGGAGATCGTCATCCCCTTCCCGGAGCCGCGGGTCGCCGAGAAGGAGACGCTGCACGCCATCCTGCAGACCCTCCGGGCGATGCTCGCTCCCCGGGCGGCCGACTTCCGCGCCTGGGACGCCAAGGGGGAGCTGCCTCCCGCCTTCCTCCAGGAGCTGCGCGAGGCGGGGCTCTTCGGCCTGGTGATCCCCGAACGGCACGGCGGCCTGGGGCTCGGCGCCACCGCCTACGCCCGCGTCCTCCAGGAGATCGGGCGCCACGACGCCTCCACCGCCCTCACCGTGGGGGCGCACAGCTCCATCGGGATGCGCGGCCTGCTCCTCTTCGGCACCGAGGAGCAGAAGGCGCGCTGGCTGCCGCGCCTCGCCACCGGCGAGCTCATCGCCGCCTTCTGCCTCACCGAGCCGGGCGCTGGCTCGGACGCGGCCGGGATCCGGACCACCGCGGTGCGCGACGGGGACGACTTCGTCCTGAACGGCGAGAAGCTCTGGATCACCAACGGCGGGATCGCCGACCTCTTCACCGTCTTCGCGAAGACCTCGCTCGAGGGGCGCGGCCACATCACCGCCTTCGTCGTCACCCGCGACCTGCCCGGGGTCTCGACCGGCCCGCACGAGGACAAGATGGGGATCCGGGCCTCCTCGACCACCTCGGTGGTCCTGGAGGACGTCCGCGTCCCGGCCCGCAACGTCCTCGGCGAGGTGGGCAAGGGCTTCAAGGTGGCGATGCGGATCCTGAACGCCGGCCGGACCGGGCTGGGGGGCGGCTCGGTGGGCGGGATGAAGCGGCTCATCGAGCTCTCGGTCGCCCAGGCCCGCCAGCGGGTGCAGTTCGGGCGGCCCATCGCCGGCTTCGGCCTCGTCCAGCAGAAGATCGGGCAGATGGTGATCGACTGCTACGTGAGCGAGAGCGTGGTCAACATGGTGGCCGGGCTGGTCGACCGGGGCTTCGAGGAGACCGCGGTCGAGGCGGCCATCTCCAAGGTGCTCGCCACCGAGGCGCTCTGGCGGAGCGCCGACGAGGCGCTCCAGATCGCCGGGGGGGGCGGCTACATGCGGGAGCTGCCCTACGAGCGGGTGATGCGGGACAGCCGCATCAACCGGATCTTCGAGGGGACGAACGAGATCCTCCGGCTCTTCATCGCCCTCACCGCGGTGAACGACCTGGGGGAGGAGCTGGCCGACGTGGCGGTGTCGATGCGGGGCGTCCTCGCCGACCCCATCAAGGGCTTCGGCGTCCTCTCCGACTACGCCCGGCGCCGCGCCTCGCTCGCCACCGGGCTCCGGCGGCGGAAGGGGCGCTGGACCCTGCTCCACCCGTCGCTGGCGGAGGAGGCGGCGGCGCACGAGGCCTGCGCCACCGCCCTGGCGCTGGCGGCCGACCGGGCCCTGCGGCGGTACGGGAAGAAGATCGTCGAGGAGCAGCTCGCCACCCGCCGGCTGGCCGACGCGATGATCGACCTCTTCGCCCTCACCTGCGTGCTGGCCCGGGTCTCGACCCGGATCGAGGACCACGGCGAGGCGGCGGCGGCGACGGAGCGGGAGATCCTCCGCGCCTTCGCCCGGCAGGCGCGGGCCCGGATCGAGGCCGGCCTGGCGGGGCTCGAGGAGAACGAGGACGCGGCCGTGAAGGCGATCGCGACCCAGGTCCTCGAGGCGGGGAAGTACGGCTGGGACAACATCTAGTCCGACGGGGGCTGCGCCCCTCCCCATCGCAGCTCAGGCCGCGTGCAGGAAGGCGAACACCACCTTCTTCCAGCCCTCCTCGCCCAGCGCCGAGGGGAGCGGGATCACGAGCTCGCCGCCGTCGGCGGCCGCGAGACCCAGCTCGCCCTCGACGAACCGGCGGAGCCGGGCCTGCTCGGCGCCGAGCCAACCCTCGGCCTCGGCGTCCTGCGGGAAGCGCATGTAGGTCGCGTCGGTCGGGGCGATGCTGAAGAGCCAGCCGAGGCCGTAGGGCTCCTGCTTCACCAGCGACGGATCGCGGCGCACCCGGCGGTTCACGCGGAGCACGGTGCCGTCCACCGGCGCGCCGAGCCGCACGGTCCGGCCCCCGGCCCGGAGGACCGCCACCGGGTCGCCCCGGTGCACCTGCATCCCGGGCGCGGGGAGCTCGACCGCGGTCACCGAGGGGAGGATGCGCCGGGCCAGGTCGTCCACGCCGACCACCAGCTCGCCCCGGTGCCGGGGAGCGAGCCAGGTGTGGTTCGGGGCGTGGTAGGCCCCGCGGCGCCAGGCCAGCCCGCCGCGCTGCTCGACCGCGTGCTGGCGGCGCGCCCGGACCGCGTTCCAGACGATCCCGATCACCACCGCCGGGACCACGAGGACGAGCCCGGCGAGAAAAAAGAGGCCGAAGCGGCCGAAGGTGCCGACGACGAAGGAGCCCACCGCCTCGAGGATCTCGATGAAGGGCGTCATGGCCGTTCTCCCCTGCGCGGACGGGCCGCCTTCGGCTCGCCCTGAGGGATGGGAAGGCAAACACCGGGCCAGACGAGGAACCGAGCGATCTCGCCTATCTGGCCCCCTCGGCGGCGGCCGGCCGTGCGGAGAACCTCACCATGGACGGCCGGGCTCACCCGAAAACCCGAGGCGGATCGGCCGGTTCGCGATCCGTGGAGAAGGTCAACGACTGCTGAGATTCCTCACGTGCGCTGGAAGCGGCCGATGCGACCGCGCGCCGCGGCCTCCTGCGGGAGCAGCGTGGCGAGAAGCGCCTCGTGGATCGGGACGGGGACGCCCGCCGCGCGGGCGAGCCGCACCAGGGCACCGGTCTGGTCGTCGAGCTCGGAGGGCCGTCCGGCGCCGATGTCCCGCTGCATCGAGGCGGTGGCCTCGGGCGTCACGGTGTCGACGAAGGCCAGCGTCCGGGCGACGGCGTCGGCCGGGATCGCCACCCCGCGGGCGCGCCCCACCGCGGCGAGCTCCTCGAGCGCCCCCTCGAGCAGGCGGCGGGTCTCGGGCACGGACCGGACCACCCCGATGGGCGCCCGGGCCGCCGCCGAGAGCGCGCCCCAGGGCTCGATGAGCAGGTACTTCTCCCAGCTCGCCCGGGCGATGTCGTCGGACACGCGCGCCTCGCAGCCCGCCTTCGCCAGGGCGGCGGCGAGGGCCTCGAGCCGCGGGGAGGGGCTCCGGCCGCGAGCCCCGCGCTCGCCGAGCGCGATCCGGGGCGGGTTCCCGATGTGGCGGATCACCCCCGGCCCGTCGAGCCAGGCGAGGACCGCCACCAGGCCGTTCGCCACCGGCTCCTCCCCGAGCGCCGCCGCGAGCCGCTCCGCCGCCTCGACGCCGTTCTGCAGGGGCACCACCACGCCGCCGCGGGCGAGGAGCGGCCGGAGGCGGGGCGCCACCTCCGCCACCTGCCAGGCCTTCACCGCCACGACCACGGCGTCGACCGGCCCGAGCGCCGCCGGGTCGTCGGAGGCGGCCGCGACGGGCTGCGTGAAGCGTCCGAGGGGAGAGTCCACCCGGAGCCCGCCGCTCCGGATCGCCTCCAGGCTCGACCCGCGCGCCAGCACCACCACCTCTTCCCCGGCGCGCGCCAGCAGCCCCCCGAGGAGCCCGCCCACCCCGCCCGCCCCCACGATCGCGATCCGCATCGGTGACCTCCAGGCTGCACTCTAGTCCATGGCCCGCGGCTCGCGAGCGGCTTCCGCCTCGCGAGTCGCACCGTGCTCGGGCGCGGTCACACCCCCCAGGGCGCCGAGAGCCCGCCGGTCGCCTCGAGCCAGTCTGCGACCCGGTCGGCCGCGCCGGCCACGTCGCCGTCGGAGACGTCGAGCTCGAGCCAGGGGAGGCGCGACTCGGCCACCAGCCGCCGGTACAGGTCCTGCTCGCGGACGAAGGCGCCGAGGTCGTCGTACTGGGAGGGCTTCCCCGACACCTTGATGCGCTCGGCCCGCGCCGCCTCGAAGGTCTCCGGCCGGCGCACGCAGAGCACGTGGCGGAAGCCGATGGCCCGCAGGCGGGGATCGAGCCAGGAGAAGTCCGGGTCGCGGCCGTGGGCCTGGCGCTGGTAGACGCGGGCCGAGACGTGGAAGCGATCGACCATCCAGGAGTAGTAGCGGTTGAGCTCGAAGAGGCGCGCCCAGGCGGCGAAGGTCTCCGTCGACAGCCGCTCCTCCTCGGCGCTGGCGTAGTTGATGGGCCCCCGCCCCCAGGGGACGTCGGTGAAGGCGCACCACTCCGCGGACACCACCGGCGAGTGGTAGCGGTAGCGCCGGGGACCGACGATGCGCGGGTGCTCGTTCAGGGCGAAGGCGAGGTCGGTCTTGTGGGTGAGCCGGGTGCCTTCGAGGATCAGCTTGGGGGTGAGCTTGGCGCCCATGGTGCCGCGAGCATAGCGCCGCACGGCCCGGGTGGGCGGGCGCGGCGTTGTCGCGGGCGCTAGAGTCCGGTCGCCATGCGCCGAACGTTCACCGCCCTCGCCCTGGTCCTCCAGGCCGCCTGCGCCACCGCCCCGGCCCGCCCCCCTCCGGCCCCCGCCGCCGCTCCCTCGGCCGCCCCCGCTGGCGCGGCCCCCTGGTGGAACGGGGCGGTCTTCTACGAGGTGTTCGTCCGGAGCTTCCAGGACTCGAACGGCGACGGGAAGGGGGACCTGCCGGGCCTGCTCGAGCGGCTCGACTACCTCCGCTGCCCGCCCGCCCCGACCTCGTGCGACCCCGCCCGGGCCCTGGGGGTGGACGCCCTCTGGCTCATGCCGGTGTTCGCCTCGCCGAGCTACCACGGCTACGACACCACCGACTACGAGCAGGTGAACCCCGACTACGGCACGGTGGCCGACCTCGAGAAGCTGGTGGCGGAGGCCCATCGCCGCGGCCTCAAGGTGATCCTGGACCTGGTGCTGAACCACACCTCGAACCGCCACCCCTGGTTCGTCGACTCGGCCTCCTCCCCCGCCTCGGCCCACCGGGACTGGTACGTCTGGCGCCCCGACGATCCGGGGTGGAGCCAGCCGTGGAACCCGGCCCGGAACACCTGGCACCAGCGGAACGGCGCCTACTACTACGGGATCTTCCAGGGCGGGATGCCGGACCTCAACTACCGGAACCCGGCGGTGCGCGAGGAGGCGAAGCGGATCGCCCGCCTCTGGCTCTCGCGAGGGGTGGACGGCTTCCGGCTCGACGCCGTCCGTCACCTGATCGAGACCGGCCCCGGCCCCGGGCAGGCGGGGAACCCGGAGACGCACGCCTTCCTGAAGGAGTTCGCCGCGGCGGTGAAGGCGGCCCGGCCGGACGCGGTGCTGGTGGGCGAGGTCTGGTCCAACACCTTCGACATCTCCGACTATTACGGGGAGAAGGGGGACGAGCTGGACGCCCTCTTCGACTTCCCGCTCGCCGAGGCGATCCTGGACGGCGTCCGGGCGGGGAGCGCGGGCCGGATCGCCGACACCCTGGCCGACGTGCTCCACACCTACCCGCCGGGTGCGGTGGACGCCCCCTTCCTCACGAACCACGACCAGATCCGGATCGCCACCCAGCTCCAGGGCGACGCGGCGAAGCTCCGCTCGGCGGCGGCCATCCTCCTCACCCTCCCCGGGGCGCCCTTCGTCTGGCAGGGAGAGGAGCTGGGGATGCGGAACGGGCCGAACAACGACGACGAGTGGAAGCGGACCCCGATGCCCTGGGACGGCACGCCCGGCGGCGGCTTCACCACCGCCGACCGTCCCTGGCAGCGGTTCGCCCCCGGCAAGGAGACCGCCAACGTCGCCGCCGAGACCGCCGACGCCGGCTCACTCCTCTCCCGCTACCGCGCCCTGATCCGCGCCCGCCACGCCTCCCCGGCGCTCCGGGTCGGCGACCTCACCCTGGTGCCGGGCACCCCGCCCGACCTCCTCGCCTACCTGCGCCGCGGCGGCGGCGAGACGGTGCTGGTCGCCCACGCGCTTGGCTCCGCCCCGGCCGACCTCTCCGGGGCCGACCTGCCGGGGAGCACGGCCGGGCCGGTCCTCGTCGATCCGGGCGCCACCGCGGCGAAGGAGGGCGGCGCCTGGAAGGTCCACCTGCCGGCGGGGGCGAGCGGGATCTGGCGGCTGCGGTAGGCCGCGCCGGTGGACACCGCCGCGCCGCGCGTGGTGTCATCCCCCGGCATGGGCCGGATCGAGCTCTTCATCGTGGCCGGGGTGGCGCTGCTCGGCGTGGGCACCGCCTGGCTCCTCCGGACCGGCCTCTGGCGCCGCGGCCGCCTCGCCTTCGTGGCCGCGTCGGTGGTGGCCGGGCTCCTCCTCCTCACCCGCCGGGTGGGCTGGGGCGAGCTCGGCGTCCTGGCCGTGGTCGGCGCGGCCGTGTTCCTCGCCTCCCCCGCTCCCCGGCAACCGCCGCGGCGGCGCTGAGGGGGGGGCAACGGGCTCGCGGCGAGCGCCGCTCGGGCCGCAGGACGAACGAGGCGGCCGGATCGCTCCGGCCGCCTCGGAGGCCACGCGTCGGGAGGAGCCCCGGCGCCTACTTCTTCATCGCCTTCTCGGCGTCCGCCCGGGTCAGGTAGACCTTGCAGTCGCCGGAGACCACCCAGGCGTCGTGGGTGTCCTTGAGCATGAAGAACATGTCCTTGTTGCACTGATCCTTCTTGTCGCCCTTGTGGATGATGTAGTTCACCCGGCCGTTCTCGTACTCCTTGACCGGGATCGCCCAGAAGACGCCGAAGTCGTCCTTTCCGGACTGCTTCATGGGCGCGAACCAGGTGACGCCCGGGAGCGGGCGGTCGCTCATGGGCTTGGCGGCGAACTCGTCGGCGGCCTCCTCCTTGGCCTGGAAGCTCTCCCAGGTGTGGAGCCCCCAGCCGTCGTAGCTCCCGTCGGCGCGGAAGTAGTGGATGGTCACCTTGTCGCCACCCTTGTCCTCGGCCGCGGCCGGGGCGGGCGCGGCGAGCAGGTAAGCGGCCACGAGGCCGGACAGCGCGAGCAGCCTGCGGATCGTCTTCATCTTCGACCTCCCGTGCGCGAGGCCTCGCGGAGGCCTCGGGAAATGAGGCCGGGAGGGCAGCCCCTCCCGGCCTCGAGGTTCAGCCCGGATCCGGGGATCCGGCTACCACCAGGCCTCGACCTGCGCGCCGAACGTCAGGCCGCTCGTGTCGCACTTGAACACGCTGGTGCTGGTGCCGGTCGAGGCGCAGGTGCCCTGGCCGACCATGTTGTCGGTCTGGGACGCCTTGTTCCAGGTGGCGTAGGTCACGAAGAGCCGCAGCTCGGGGCGGGTGAAGAACGCGCCGCCGGGCCCGGGGGCCGGGACGATCGCGGGAGCCAGGGTGACCTTGAAGAGGTTCCGCTCCTTGGTGTCGGTGTTCCCCCCGGTCGACTTCGGCGTGAGCGACTGGTAGCCGAGGTCGAGCGCGAGCTGGAAGTTCTGGTTGAAGTGGTAGATCGGCCGGGCGCCGACGCCCCACTGCGTGGCGCTGTGGTACGGCCCGATGTTGGTCGGCGACTCACCGTAACGACGGGTGAAGTCCGAGTACGTGGCCACGAACGACCCCGACCAATCCTGGGTCGGGTTCACCGCCATGTGCTCGATGATCCGCCACTGCGACGAGTTGCTCTTGTTCCCGTACTGCGCCTGGGCCATCGGCGCCTCCATGCCCTCGGCCCACTGGAAGGCGAGCTTGTTGAAGCCGCCCCAGAAGTTCTGCTGGTGCTGGACGGTGATCCACGGGCTGACCTTCTGCCGGCCAGCGGGAACGACCGCCGGGCTCGGACCCTGGTCGCTCGCGTAGGCAAGGTCGAGACCGACCTCGAGGGTGCCGTCCGGGTTGATCGGGATGCCGTACACGCGGATGTCGGGACGCCACACCTGGACCCGAGTCTCGTTCCCCTGATTGCCGGCGGGCCGGCTCTGGAAGACGGCGACCGCCAGCTTGGCGAAGCCGCCCAGGTCGATGTCTTCGACGCCCG
>Ga0335076_10004457_pt1 | contig 14161 bp, 13 predicted proteins | sample Lox_Sample_25_FD_206717 | JGI IMG/M metagenome (GOLD analysis project Ga0335076, IMG submission 206717) | Soil microbial communities from Loxahatchee National Wildlife Refuge, Florida, United States - Lox_Sample_2.5 | ecosystem: Environmental > Terrestrial > Soil > Wetlands | place: USA... | reverse complement strand
AAGGGAGACGATTCCTGTCTTGCCCTCATTGAAGACAAGACCCCTGGGCGCCAGCCATTCCGCGAGCCGCGCCTTGACCAGTTCGGCCTGCCGGTGGCTGTGGCAGAGCACGACCATATCGTCAGCGGAATCGGAACCAGCGGAGCAGGTCCATCGCGTACGACCGCTGTGTCGTGGCAGGACGCCCGACCGCCTGCAGGTCGTTCAGGTACGCGGCGACCGGCACCACGACGCGGCCGTCGGGGTCAACTAGCCGGTACGGCTCCCACACGTCCCCGGTCTCGCGGAGCGCTCCCGCCTGCGGTACCTCCAGCGCCGCCAGATCCCGTCTTTCCTTGTCTTCGTCGATCACGAGCCGGGACCATAACCAGGCCGCCGATTACCTGTCCGGTGAACTGGGCAACCGCCGCCGATAGTTCAGTCAACAGGTAAACACCCTGCCGGTCCAATCGGTGCTCAAGGACCCCGCCTGGCAGAAGAAGATGACCGCCGCCGACCGGCGAGGCCTGTCCCCGCTGTTCTGGTCCAACGCCAACCTCTACGGAACCATCGACATCGAGATGGACCGCCACCTCGATCTCGGCCTTGCAGCCTGACCAGTGCTGCGGGCAGTCAGTCGCCCATGGCCATCAGCTCGCCGGCCGCGGTGTGCAGGCCGGCGGCACCGGAGGCGGCCTCGAGCGCGGCCATCGCCTTGACCAGGCCCTGCCCGGCCACGGCGAGGTCGCCGTCTTGCCGGTCCGGGCCGGCAGCGCCGTGCGCCGCCTTGAGCATGCCCGACAGGGCGGCGGCCGTCAGCCGGATGGTGCGCATCAACGTGTCCCCGGACCCGACGTTGCCCTCCCGCGGGATCGGGCCCGGGAAGTCCAGCGCGCCGAGCACGCCGGCCAGCCGGGTCGCCTGCCAGGAGATCAGCGCCAGCTCATCGGCGGCGGAGCGGCAGTTGGTCCCCGCGAACGCCATCAAAGAGGCCTGGGTGATGTGCTTCCAGGTCTCCATGTCGTCCTCGCCATTCGCGCACGCGCTGATCCGGTAAGCGTCCTCGGCCCGGGACGCGTGCGCCTGGACACAGCCGACCAGCGCGTGCGCCATCTGCATCGCCTGGTAGTCCAGCTCCTCATGCCGGTCGACCTTCACGATCATCCCGAACGGGGCCAGCATCTCCACCAGCTCCTCCAGGCCGATCACCTTGCCCAGGTACTCGCCCGGCCTCTTCGATCCCGCCATCCCCGACCCGGCCCTTCCCGTCGACGTCACTGCGATCCCGGTGCCCGAGGGTACCGGCGGCAACCACCAGCCACCGCGCCCCAACGCCGCGAAACGTGATGATCCCGTCACCGCCCGAGGAGGCCCTGATCATCCGGATCGAGGGGCGGGACCAGCGCGTTGGGCAGCAGGCCGACCAGCCCGGTCCGGACAGCGGCACGGCTCACCCCGTGCGCTCGCGCGAGAGCAGCGATCGAGGCGCCCTGGTGGAGGTACGCCGACCGCACCTCCCCGGCCAGGTTCCCGGACAGCGCGGGCGGAGGGCCACGGTAGCGGCCTTCCGCCTGGGCGGCGGCGATCCCTTCAGCGGTCAGCTCGTTCTGCAGATCGCGCTGGAACTGCCCGACGGCGATGAGCACATTGATGATCAGGTCAGTGGTCGCGTCGTTCGCGGCCAGGTCATGGAAGTTGGACAACGGCCCCGACAGAACCCGCAGCACCACGCCGCGGGCCTGGCACCAGTCGCGGACAGCGTGAATGTCGGTCAGATCCCGGCAGAGCCGGAACAGCTCCGAGACGATCAGGGTGTCGCCGGGATGCGCGGCGGCGGCGATCCGGCAGAACGCGGGCCGCTCCAGCGCGGGGATCTTGGAGGTCGTCGCCGGGTCCTCGAACAGCAGCACGCCCTCGGCCGGGCGGAACCCCTCGGCGACGCCTTCGACGCGGATCAGCAGCCCGGCCCCGGTGAGGATGTGCCGCTGCCGCAGCAGGGACTGGGTCGCAGTGGACGAGCGAGAGTAGACGAACTGCACCGGCGCTCCACCACCTCCTCCACCACGGCGTCGCTGATGGTGCGCGGCACGCCCGGCCGGGGCTCATCGCCCAGCCCGTCCAGCCGCCGGGCCAGGAACCGGTCCCGCCACTTGCTCACCGTGGCCCGGCTGACCCGCAGCCGCGCCGCCACCGCGGTATTGCTGTGACCGTCGGCGCAGGCCAGCACGATCCGGGCTCGCAGCGCCAGCCCTTGAGCGGTTTTCCGCCGCTTCGCCCAGTTCTCCAATATCCGCCGCTCGGCCTCGGACAGCACCAGCGGCGTCAGCCTCGTATCACCCATGCCACCAGCAGACCGCGGCCTGAAGGTCCCGTCACCACCTGGCCGGGTTCTGAGACGAAAGACGACTCACGTGGTGGTAAGGGAACCCAAGACCGGCACACTAGGTTCCCACCGCGACCCGGACGCGGCCGCGTAGCCCGATTTTGTCAGACCCCAGGATTAGCATGAAATACATGTTCGATTCTGACGTGCCGGGCGGTCCCGGTAGTCGGTCTGCGCTTCCGCTGGAGCGGCTGGAGGCGCAGATCTGCGAGCTGGTCGGCCACCTGACTGCTGCGACCTGCCGGTTCCTGGTTCTGCTCGGCGACTTCGACGCCCGCCGCGGCTGGGCATCATGGGACATGAAAAGCTGCGCGGCGTGGCTGTCGTGGAAGTGCCAGATGACCGCAGGTACCGCCCGGGAGCACGTCCGGGTGGCCCGCGCCCTGCGGGATCTGCCGGTGATCCGGGCGGCGTTCGCCGCGGGACGGCTGTCGTATGCGAAGGTGAGAGCGCTGACCCGGGTCGCCACGCCTTCCACTGAGGCCGGGCTGGCCGAGATCGCCGGGCCGATGACAGGGAACCAGCTGGAGCGGTTCGCCCGGGCGCATCGCCGGGTCAGCCGCACCGAGGACGCCGCGGCGCGGGTAAACCAGCGGCTGACCTGGCGTATGGAGGACGACGGATCCATGGCGGGTACCTTCCGACTGCCGCCGCTGGCCGGGGCGGTGCTGCTGAAGGCGCTGCGCGCGGCAGTGGGGGACCTCGAGCACCCGCACGACGCGGAGCGGCCCGGTCAGCAGGCGGACGCTTCCGCGGAAACGCCCGCTGTCCGCGGCGGGGACACCGAGGAGCCGCTGCTGGGCGGGCCGCCGGTGGTGGCCACCACCTCCACCCTCGCCGACGCGCTGCTGGTGATCGCGGAGGCCTTCCTGGCCGGCAAGGCCGCCGGGGCCGATGACCCGGAGGTGTACCAGGTCGTCGTGCACGTCGGCACCGATGCCCTCGACGAGTCCGGCCGCTCGGCGCGCGTTCCCGCGGAAACGCCCGCCGCCGCCCCGCGGGTGGCGGGGGATCCGGCGGACCCGGCCCGGTGCCACGTCGAGGACGGCCCTGCCATCAGCGTCTCCACCGCGCAGATGATCGGCTGCACCGCCGCGCTGAGCTGGATGGCGCACGATGGCGACGGCTCGGTGCTCCGGCTGGGGCGCCGCCGTCGGCGGCCGAACGCCGCGCTGCGCCGGGCCGCCCGCGAACGGGATAAATGCCGGTGCCGGTTCCCCGGGTGCGAGTCCCGGCGAGTGGACCTGCACCACATCGTGTACTGGGTCAACGGCGGCCGCACCGACCTGGAGAACCTGATCAGCCTGTGCAAGTGGCACCACATGCTGGTGCACGAGCGCGGCTACCTGATCGCCGCGGCCCGCGATGGCACCTTCGCCTTCTATCGGCCCGATGGCACCTCGATTCCGCTCAGCCCGCCCTTGCCGACCCCGGACGCGACGATTGGGGACTGCCACGACGCCGAGATCACCCCGGAGACGATTATCCCGCCGTGGTACGGCCAGCGGCTCGACCTGGACCATGCCATCTACGTCTGCTTCGCCAACGCCCGCACCGCTCGGGAACGACAGGCCGACGGGTGTCGGGCCGGGGAGCCTGCCGCCCGGGAAGGGGTACGGGTCTACGAACCCAATGGCTGGGCCGATCGGATGCGCCAGTACTACGACGAGCACCCCCGCGGCCGGGACCGGGTCAGCCTCCCCGTTCCCGTGTTACGACTCCGGACCGCGCCGGACGCGGCGGCGTGCGGGCCATATCCCGGTGTTAGATTTGTCCTGTAGCCGCCGTCGGCTGGCCGGAATTCCGGGGAGAGAGCCAGGTATGACGGCAGCCCAGCCAGGATCAGACGACGAGCTAGGACCGGTCGATTTCCTGGCGATCGAGTTCTCGGGCGGTCGGCTCACCGCTCCGGGCTTTGAACAGCTGCTCTCGCTGGCCGAGCGGGGCGTCGTCCAGATCCTGGACATGGAATTCATCGCCAAGGACACCGACGGCACGAGCAAGAAGGTTGACGTCTGGGATTTCGCCGTTCCCGAGGGCGTCGACCTGAGTGCCTGGGCCGGGGCGTCATCGGGCCTGCTCGATGACTCAGACCCGAATCCACGAGTAAAGCGTCCGGCGGTTATCCACAGCCGAGTAGATGATCTTGAAGATTCCTTCAGGGCGGGCAGTCATGATAAGAGCCCGGTGCTCGCGCCGGGTCCGCGGGTGCGGGGTCTTTCTGCTGATCCGGGGCCGGGGCCGGGGCTGGGACGGGGTGCCGGTGACGGCGCGGGCGGGCGCGGGTGATGTCGTGCTGCCGGGCTAGCCCGAGTTTCCAATGATCATGGTCTTCTGACTCTTGGCTGAGGTCCCAGCTGGCCCTCAGATGGCTTGTTTTCCCTTGTGACACGCGCTTGCGGTGCTTGACTGCGCACCTGAACTGGCCTATGACCTAAATTCATGGCAAGCCTGTACAAGAAGGTGATCAGCGGGAAGCCGTACTGGTACCTGCGCGAGATGGGCTGGGTGGACGGCAAGCCGAAGATGGTCTCCGAGCGGTATGTGGGCACCGCGGCCGATATCGAGGCGCTGCTGGACGCCCGCGAGGAACGGATGCTGCCCGAGCGGACCAGGCACCTGGACTTCGGGGCGGTGGCCGCGGCGTGGGGGCTGCTGGCCGGCCTGGGCGTGGCCGCGATCATCGATGAGGAGGCCGGGGCGAGGCTGCCGGGGCTGCCGCTGTCACCGGGCACCTACCTGGCGCTGGCCGCGCTGAACCGGGTGGTGGATCCCTGTTCCAAGCGGGCATTCGCGGACTGGTGGCGGACCACGGCGGCGGACCGGTTCACCAAGATCCCGGTCTCGGCGCTGGATCACCGCCGGTTCTGGGACGCGATGCACGCGGTGCCGCTGGAGGCGCTGCCGCGGATCGAGGAGAAGCTGGCGGCCGCGGCGTGCGCCCGGTTCGGGCTGGATACCAGCTCGGTGGCGCTGGACATGACGAACTTCGCCGCCTTCATCGACACGGCGAACGGCAGGGCGCCGATCGCGCAGCGGGGCAAGGCCAAGCAGAAGCGGTCCGACCTGCGGCTGGTCGGCCTCGGGCTGGTGGTCACCCGGGACGGCGGCGTCCCGCTGCTGTCGCACGCCTACCCCGGCAACAAGCCCGACGTCACCCAGTTCCCGCAGATGATCCGGGTCCTGGCCGCCCGGCATGCCGCCCTGGCCGCCGCAGCCGGGCAAGACGGCACCGAGATGACCGTCGTGTTCGACGCCGGGCAAAACTCCGAGGCCAACTTCGCGCTACTGGCCGGCACGAACCTGCACTACGTGGGCTCGGTGCCCGCCAGTGACTGCCGTGACCTGCTCGCCGTGCCCGCGGACGCCCGCACCGTCATCGATGCGGACCGGTTCGGCCAGCTGACCGCCTATGACACCCGCCGCGTCATCTACGGCACCCAGCGCCGGGCGATCTTGACTCATTCTCCCGAGCTACACGAGCATCAGGCCCGCGGCTTCGACGGCACCACGCTGGCCAAGGCCGCCCGGCAACTAGACGAGCTGGCCGCCACCTTGGCCCGCGGCAAGACCCGCCGGGGCAGGGACAAGGTCGAGGCGGAGATCACCAAGATCACCCGCGACCCGTGGGTCAGCCGCGTCATCACCTGGCAGCTGGACGGCGAAAAGGCCCGCGACCTGCGGCTGGCCCGGTCCATCGACCCCGGCGCGCGGGCCGCGCTGGAAGAGGAGATCTTCGGCAAGCACGTGCTGATCACCGACCACGACGACTGGCCCGCCGCCGAGGTCATCGCCGCCTACCGGTCCCAGTCCGAGGCCGAGTTCTCCTTCCGCCAGATGAAAGACCCGCACGTGGTCTCGTTCTCCCCGATGTTCCACTGGACCGAGCACAACATCCACGTCCACGTCTTCACCTGCGTCCTGGCCCTGCAGATCGCCCACCTGATGCGCCTGCAAGCCCAGCGCGCCGGGCTGCGCATGTCCGTCCGCGAACTGCTGCGCCACCTCGCCGGCATCGGCGAGACCGTCCTGATCTACCCCGCCGAACGCGGTCGGCCCAAAGCGCGCCGCATGCTCACCGAGACCACCAGCACCCAGGACAAACTCACCCAGATCTTCCGGCTGGACCGCTACGCCCCCCGCCGTTAGGTCATAGGCGCCAGAGGCCCCGTAAACCCGTCTCGACCAGGCAGAACACCCTGGCAAGGAGCATGATCATTGGAAACTCGGGCTAGCCGGCCGGGGCGGGCAGGGCCCGGATCGCGGCCAGGATGGCCGGCAGCAGGTACTCGCCGGGGGGCAGCCGCATGATCAGCTGCCCGCCGTGGGACACCAGCCGGGCCGGGACGGCGATCAGCACCCGGCGCAGCGTGGCGATCATCGCCTTTCCGCCGCGGACCCCGTGGCCCGCCACCAGCTGGCCGCCGCTGATGACGCCGGTGAGCTGGTGGCACCAGGCCGCGATCGCGGCGGCGATCAGCGACGCCCACATCCACGCGGTGTTGACCTCGGGGTAGCCGGATGGCAGGTGCCGCAGCGCGGCGCCGTGCTTGGAGTCGCGGAACACGTTCTCCACCGTGGTGCGATGCCGGTACCAGTACTCGACCGTGGCGGCTTTCGCCGGGGTCGAGACGTCGATGTTGGTGCAGATGAAGCTGTAGGCGTAGATGGGCTCGTCCGCCAGCTCGGGGAACAGCATGTCCCGCTGATCGGGGTGCAGGGTGCGGCGCCGCCGGGACCGCGGGTCGGCGGACACCTGGTCCGGGTCGAGCCTGACCCGGCGGATCAGCAGCACCGTGCCGGCGGGCCACTCGCCCGGCTTGTACGGCGAGACGGCGACCTGCGCGCCGTGCATGTCTATCGCGTCGGTCCAGGCGTCCTCGGGTATGCCGGCCAGCGCCTTCCACATGCTGGTGATCCGCTTGGCGCCGATCGCGGACTCCAGGCCCTCGGCGACGGCGGCGCGGGCCAGCTCCCCGGCGAAATACCCCGCGTCCACCCGGAGCCTGATCTTGCGCCCGGCCGCGGCCGCGCCGTCGCGCACCGCCTCGGGCAGGGCCGCCAGCGCCCGCTTGAGCAGCGCCACCACGGACGAGCGCGGGTCGTCTTTGCCGGACAGCAGGTCGGCGGCCAGCGGGATCTCGGTCTCGGCCCACACCGCCACGTCCGGCCGGCCCGCCCGCTGCCCCTGGTAGTTCCAGTCCACGCCGCGTTTCTTGCTCCCGTAAACCTCCACGTCGGTGGCGTCGATGTCGATGGTCACCGGCCCGCCCGAAAGCTCCGCCGCCCGCTCGGCGGGCAGCAGATCGACCATACGGGCGGTCGCCTGAGCCAGGCCCTTCTCCGCGCCGCGCCAGTGCCTCGAGGTGAACCGGCGCGCGATCCCGGTCGCGGTCGAGGCGGCCAGCCCCGGCACCAGCGTGATCTGCTGGCCGGCCGCATCAGCGCGGACCCGGTCCAGGCCGACCAGGAAGTCCTCCCCGGCCAGCTGCGCGGCGGCCATCCCGGCCAGCACCTGCCCCCCGGAAAACCCGCGCGCCCGCTGCTTGACCGGCCCGATCCCGGCATCCAGCTCGCTGATCAGCCCCAGCCTGCCGCACAGCTCGGTCACCGCGAGCATCCCGCCGTTGCCCGTCAGCGACGGGTCATCGGCGCCGATCTGGATCCTGCCCCGCGTCTTGGCCCGAGCTTCTGGTACCTTCACCATCCCGGTTACTCCCTCACTGAGCACAACCAGAGCTTCCGCGCTCAATTGTCCCAGTAAGAAGCCCAGTATCTAAGGAACCTGCTGCGGCGTGTCACCGGCCTATTCATGGATTCGGGTCAGACGTGGGCGAGATCTCCGCGGCGATGCAGCCTGGCAGTGTCGGCGTTGTCGTTATCTGCGAGAACCGGTGGGTGCTCGGCCTGGTAGACGCCCGGCGGCGCGACGGCGCGCGGCTGATCGCCGAAGGCGGACTGTCTGCCGACGACATCGTCGCCGCCCTTGACGCGACCGAGCTCTCCTGATCCAGCGACACTCCTGACTGCCGCCAAGCGGCGAAGCCACCGACAAGGAGGTCACCGTGGGCCTACTGAAGACCGCCGCCACCGTTGCGGTCGCCAGCTCCGTGCATGGCCGGATTCAGCGCCGGCAGCAACAACGATGGGCAGCGCAGGACCAGGCCAATGCGGCACCTGCGCCCGCCCCGCCGTCGGCCCAGTACGCTGCCCCGGCGCTGGCCGAGCACGCTGCCCCGGCCGAGCGCGGTGCCCCGGCCCAGCACGCTGCCCCGGCCCAGCCATCCGACATGAACGACCGGCTCGTCCAGCTGAAGCAACTCGGCGAGTTGCTGTCGGCGGGCGTCCTGACCCAGGCCGAGTTCGACCAGCAAAAAGCCCTCATCCCGAACGGCTGACCTGACGGCGAAAGGACTCTGGGCCAGGCCAGAACCGGCTCTGGCTACCGGACTGACGCCCTAGCTGGCGACCAGCGGCTGGTCCGTCGGCACCGGGACCTCGGCCGCCGAGCTGGCCAGCACTCGCAGCGCGTCCGGCGGCAGGTACACGTGCACCGGCGTGCCCTGCGCCAGGTCGGGGCGTGAGCCGTCGTTCTGCATCAGTGCCTGCAGCGGGACGCCTGGCGCCAGCCGCAGCATCACCTGGGTAGCCGCGCCGAGGAACACGACACGCTCCACCATGGCCGGCACCCGGTTCTCTCCGGCCGAACCATGCTCCTCGATCCGCACCCGTTCCGGCCTGATCACCGCGTGGGCGGTCCCGGCCGCGGTCGCCTCGCAGCGCTGCGAGGATAGCGTGAAGTCGCCGATCCGGAGCGGGCCCACGGCGACCACCTCGACCTCCATCAGGTTGGCGGCGCCGAGGAAGTCGGCCACGTAGGTGTCCGCGGGCTCCTCGTAGACCTGGCGCGGGGTGCCGATCTGCACGATCTTGCCCGCGTTCATCACGGCGAGCCGGTCGGACATGGTCAGCGCCTCCTCCTGGTCGTGGGTGACGTAGAGGAAGGTGATGCCGACGCGCTCCTGCAGCGCCTTCACCTCGACCTTGAGCGAGCGGCGCAGCTTGGCGTCGAGCGCGCCGAGCGGCTCGTCGAGCAGCAGCACGGCCGGGTTGAGGACCAGCGCGCGGGCCAGCGCGACCCGCTGCTGCTGGCCGCCGGACAGCTGGCCAGGCCGCCGCTTGGCGAACGAGCTCATGTGCACCAGCTCGAGGGCCTCGTTCACCCGGCGTCGCAGCTCGGCCTTGCAAGCCTTCTGGTGCCGCAGCCCGAACGCCACGTTGTCGAAGACGTCGAGGAACGGGAACAGCGCGTAGCTCTGGAACACCGTGTTGACGTTGCGCCGGTGCGGCGGCACGTCGGAGACGTCGACGCCGTCGAGCAGGATCTTGCCCGAGGTCGGCTGCTCGAAGCCGGCGATCAGGCGCAGCGTGCTGGTCTTGCCGCAGCCCGACGGGCCGAGCAGGGAGAAGAACTCGCCGCTGGCCACGGTCAGGTCGATGTTGTCGACGGCGATCTCACCGAACCTCTTGGTCAGCCCGGACAGCTCGATGCTAGGCCTGAGTTTCCAACGATCATGGGTTTCTGAAGCTGGCCCGGTTGCCGGCCCGGTGAGTCTTCCCAGGTGAGACGTCGGCTGGGTGTTTGATTCCGTGCCCGGATTAGTGTATTACCCATATATGGCGTCGATCGTGGGGAAGAGGCGCGGCAAGGCCACCTACTACTACCTGGTCGAGTCTGCCCGGGTGGACGGCCAGCCCAGGATCGTCACGCAGGAGTACCTGGGGACCGCCGATGAGCTGGCCGCCGCGATGCGCGGCGGCGGGCTGGGCCTGCCGGACCGGACCCGGCACAAGGACTTCGGGGCCATCGCGGCGGCGTGGGGCATGCTGGAGGACCTGGGCGTGGCCGGGATCATCGACGAGGTGGCCGGGCCGGCCCCGGCCGGGCAGCCGCTGCCCACCGGGACCTACCTGGCGCTGGCGGCGCTGAACCGGCTGGTCTCCCCCTGCTCCAAGGCCGCCTTCGCGGACTGGTGGAAGACCACCGCCGCGGACCGGTTCACCAAGATCGGCGCCACCGCGCTGGATCACCGGCGGTTCTGGGACGCGATGCACGCCGTTACCCTCGCTCAGCTGGAGGAGGTCAGCCAGAAGATCGCGGTGAAGATCGTGCAGTCCGCGGCCGTGGACGTGTCCTCGGTGGCGCTGGACATGACGAACTTCGCGACGTTCATCGATACCTGCAACGGCCGGGCGCCGGTCGCGCAGCGCGGCAAGGCCAAGCAGAAGCGGTCTGACCTGCGGCTGGTAGGGCTGGGCCTGGTGGTCACCCGGGACGGCGGGATCCCGCTGACCTGGCATGCCTACCCCGGCAGCAAGCCCGACGTCACCCAGTTCCCCGCCATGATCACCCAGCTGCGCGGCCGTTACCAGGCGGTCTGCGCCGCGGCCGGGGTCCCGGCCGCGGAGGCGGACATGACCGTGGTCTTCGACGCCGGGCAGAACAGCGAGGCCAACTTCGCGCACCTGGCCGGCAGCGGGCTGCACTACATCGGGTCCGTGCCCGCCTCGGACTGCCCGGACCTGACCGCCCTGCCCGCCAGCAAGCGATCGGCTGTCGACAAGGACCGGTTCGGCGGGCTGACCGCCTACGACACCCGCCGCGAGGTCTACGGCGCCCAGCGGCGCACCATCTTGACCCACTCCCCGGAACTGCGGGAGGCCCAGGCACGCGGGTTCGACGGCACCACGCTGGCCAAGGCCGGCAAGAAACTGGACGAGCTGGCCGCGACCTTGGCCCGCGGCAAGACCCGCCGCGGCACGGACAAGGTCACCGCCGAGATCCAGGCCATCACCGCCAAGCCCTGGGTCCGGCGCGTCATCACCTGGCAGCTGACCGGCGACCAGCCCAAAGACCTGCGCCTGACCTGGAGCACCGACCCGGACGCCCGGGCAGCACTGGAAGAAGAGATCTTCGGCAAGCACGTCCTGATCACCGATCACGACGACTGGCCCGTGGCCGAGGTCGTGGCCGGGTACCGGTCCCAGTCCGAAGCCGAGTTCTCCTTCCGGCAGATGAAAGACACCCGCGTCGTCTCGTTCTCGCCCATGCATCACTGGACCGAGCACAACATCCGCGTCCACGTCTTCACCTGCGTCCTGGCACTCCAGATCGCCCACCTCATGCGCCTGCGGGCTGCCCGGGCCGGGCTGCCGGTGTCCGTCCGCGAACTGCTGCGCGAACTGGGCGGCATCAGCGAGACCATCCTGCTCTACCACGGCGACCGCGGCCGGCCCCGAAGCCCACCGCATGCTCACCCAGACCACCCCGGTCCAGGGCAAGCTAACCCAGATCTTCGGGCTCGCCCGCTACGCCCCCAGACGCTGAGGTGGGTAATACGCCGAAACCACCCCCGGCACCATAGCTGACCAGCGGAAAGAATCAGCTCGGACCTTGATCATCGGAAACTCGGGCTAGGAGCCTGCTGAAAAAGATAGCGACCGCGACGGGTTCTCAGGCGAGTTGTTCGAATACATGACATAATCTTTCCATGCAGGGTTTCGAACGGGCAGACCGTCAGTCGCTGGACGCGGGGAGGCTGGCCGGGCACCTGATCCCGGCGGGCAGCATGTTCGCGTTCCTGGCCGTGCACCGGGCCGAGGTGTTCCGCGACGCTGACTATGCGGACCTGTTCGCCCCGCCGGGGGTGGGCCGGCCGTCGTTGCCGGCCACGCAGATGGCCGCGGTGCTGACCCTGCAGGTGCTGTGTGATTACTCCGACCGGGAGACCGCCGAGGCGGTCCGGTTCGACGTGCGGTGGAAGGCGGCCATCGGGGCGGCGCTGGATGATGCCGGGTTCGACCCGTCGTCCCTGGTGTACTGGCGGTACCGGATCGCGAAGTCCGCTCGGCCGCACCGGGTCAACGACGCGGTCAAGACGGTGGTCCAGGAGACTGGGGTGCTGCGGGGCCGGCGCCGCCGGGCGGTGGACTCCACCATCCTGGCCGACGCGGTGGCGACCCAGGACACGGTGACCCAGCTGGTCTCCGCGATCCGCCGGGTGGCCCGGGAGGTGCCCGGCGCGGCGGAGCAGGTCGCGGCGGTGTGCACCGGGCACGACTACTCCGGGCCGGGCAAGCCGGCGATCGACTGGGATGACCCGGCCGCCAAGGACGCGCTGGTGTCGGCGCTGGTCAACGACGCGAACGCGGTGGTGGCCGCGTTCAAGGACGCGGAGCTGGACGAGTCGGCGGCCTCGGCGGTGGCGCTGCTGGCCCTGGTCGCCGGGCAGGACGTCGAGCCCGCCGGGGGCAGCGACGGCCGGGACGGCCGGTGGCGGATCGCGCAGAAGGTCGCCGGGGACCGGGTGATCTCGACCGTGGATCCAGATGCCCGGCACACCCGCAAGTCCCCCGAGGCGCGCCGCGACGGGTATCGCGCCCATATCGCCGCGGACCCGGAGACCGGGATCATCACCGACGAGAAGCTGACCAGGGCGGCCGGCGAGGAGAACTCCGACCCCGCGGTGGCGGAGGAGTTCCTGACCGCCGAGACCGGGCCGGCCAGTTCCGGCGCCGAAGACGAGCCCGCTGCCGCCCAGGGCGGGCAGGACGGCGCTGGCCCTGACGGGACAGCCGGCCGCGGCGGCGACGGCGGTGATGACCAGGAGGATCCGCTGGCCTGGTACGGCGATTCCGCCTACGGCACCGGGGAGCTGCGCGGCGCGGTCGCCGATGCCGGGCACACGGCGGTGATCAAGCCCAAGCCGCTGCAGGCCCCGGTCAAGGGCGGGCTCACCGTGGATGATTTCGCCGTCGATGAGCAGGCGGGCACGGTCACCTGCCCGGCCGGGCACACCGTGGCGCTCAGCCGCACCCGGGTGGCCACCTTCGGCGTCTTGTGCCGGGACTGCCCGCTGCGCTCGTTGTGCACCACCTGCAAGACCGGCCGCAAGCTGGTGCTGCATCCCCGCGACGGGCTGCTGCGCGCCGCCCGCCGTGACTGGGCCGGACTGCGCAAGGATTACACCGCCTGGCGGCCCAACGTGGAACGCGCCGTCGCCCAGGTCGCCACCTTCCGCAGCCGCCGGCTCAAGCTCCGCTACCGCGGCGTGACCAAGAACCACGCGTGGCTCAAGCGGCGCACCGCCGCGGTCAACCTGCGCAACCTGATCGGCAAGGGCCTGACCCGCCGCGGCGGCGCCTGGGTCCTGGCCACCTGACCGGCACCTGGGACACGGCCCAGGCCGGCCGTGGCCGCCAGGACGAGCCAGCCGCCCGGCGGCCACGGCCGGCAAGGCCGCCGGGCCCGGTCGCCCGGGACCATCGGTCCCCAGGTTCTCGAACTCCGCATCAATAAATGACTGTAACCTGTTAGCTTTTTCAGCAGGCTCCCAGCGAGGCTCCGCCTCGGACCGCCAAGTTTCGTGGTTCCGGCCGCACGTAGCTGACCGGAGGTTCATCCTCAGACCGTAGAAGCACGTGCTGAGGGTGATCATGGTGGAACGTAACGGAATGGCTGCGGCCGACCCGGCGGTGGTGACCGCCGCGGACGTGGTGGCCGGGCACGTGACGCTGGATGTCTCCTGCCTGGACCGGGTGTATCTCAACGGCTATGTCGCCAAGCTGCAGACTCCCGGCGGGGTGGTCTATTTCTTCCGCGATCACCGGGGTAAGCCGATCGTGTCCCCGGCGCTGTTCGAGCCGATCGGGGAGAAGTTCCGGAAGGACATCAGGGACTGGGCGCAGGCCAACGGCATCCCGGTGATCCGCTTCACGGCCGGGCAGCGCAAGGCCGAC